>Ga0209631_10007080_pt1 | contig 11359 bp, 14 predicted proteins | sample COG_08_FD_184752 | JGI IMG/M metagenome (GOLD analysis project Ga0209631, IMG submission 184752) | Pelagic Microbial community sample from North Sea - COGITO 998_met_08 (SPAdes) (version 2) | ecosystem: Environmental > Aquatic > Marine > Neritic zone/Coastal water | place: Helgoland, sampling... | reverse complement strand
TTAGAACCCTTTCAGGCTGCTCAAAATTACTACCCGATAAAAATGCACCAGCATTGCCTGCAACTATGCCAAGAAGAACTCCAACCAATGCCAATACCAATAAAACCTCAATTAAGCTGAAGGCCCTCTTTCGGTACGGCAAAAGTACCGCTATCAAACTATTTTCCGGTGTCCCAATTTCCAATCACTGTTCCATCTGGTGCAGTGGTGGAAATATCAAAGCTGCCAGTATTCCTGGCACCGGGGTATAGGTAAATATATGGCTTCCCCCATGGGTCTTCCAAATCTGAAGATCTCTTAACAAAAGGCGGGATTCCATTAGGTGGTGTCTTTAGGTCATTAATGCTTTTGGGATACTCCCCAACCAATGCAAAGTAACTTGTCACATATGCTTCCCCGGTACTGTTAACCCATGTTTGAGCAGCTTTCACTTTGCCTCCACCAAATATTTCTCCAAGATTCGACATAGCTAACCCGGCTACTATTCCGATCAAAGCCAAGACAATCAAAATTTCAACTAAAGTAAACCCTCGAGGAGAGGATGTACGACCTTTGCGAGTTTTTGTAGCAGTATTCATGATCATCATTATAGGCGACCAAAGAAGCGTTTGGCAAGCCCGTTGAATTGAATCTTTGATCGCTTGTAGTTATTCCGAATTTCCTTGCCATTACGTCAAATTCATAACATGCATAAAGCATGACTTTATTAGATTATTTACCCGTGCTAATTCAAATTTTATTGGCTGTAGGAATGGGTTTTGGAATACTATTTGCAAGTCACCTTTTCGGTCAGAAAGCAATCGCTGGTAAAATTAAAGATTCTCCATATGAATGCGGATTGGCAGCTGATACCAAAGGAGAAACCCGGTATTCGGTCAAATTTTATATCACCGCCATGCTCTTTATATTGTTCGATATTGATGTTGTATTTCTTATACCCTGGGTACTTACTCATCGCGACCTTGTAGCTGCTGGCATACCTATCCTTGGACCAATGCTTTTCTTCACATTCATTCTGGTTGCAGGCTTGGTTTACGAATTGAAAAGTGGTGCACTTGAGTGGGAAAAGTAAACAAACCCAAAGACATACGCAAATCGGGCAATTTGTCCGTATATTAAATTGAGCTGAATTATGCACATTGATCGTTACATTTCAGCAAATCGTATCATCGATATTTCGAGTAACGATTTAGTCTCTGCTTACACCGAATTACTTGAAACCTTTGCCACCCTACTGCCCACTCCGGCAAAGAAAAAAAAGGTTCTTAACGAACTGGTAAGCAGAGAAAAATCCTTAACCTCCTACTTGGGTGAAGGAGTTGCCCTACCTCATGCCCGAGTTCCGATGAAACGGCCTTATGCTCTGGCAATCGGTAGATGCCCAACCGGACTATCCTTTCAGGGCAAAGATAGTTACGAGGATGTTCGTTTCATTTTCCTGCTTCTTGCGAATGAAAAAGCAAAAAATTACTTATCTTTTCTAGCCGCTCTGGCTCGGTCTTTTCAGGACAGCTCGGTCATGGACCAGCTTTGGATGGCCCGGGGTAAAAGTGAATTCCGGACTGCAGTCCGAAGTGCCTTTGCAGGCACCGATGACAGACCTGCCCGTCGGAGAACCAAGTTTAACAAACTCCTTACTGATGAAGCAGCCAAAATTGCAAAGGCTGCAGAGTGCTCCACCATCCTCATTTTTACTGATGTTTTCCCCCCAAGCCTGGCTCCGCGAATGACCTTTTCCGGTTTTAATGTCGTGCTTGCGGGCCAGGACCTGACGGATGATGATAAGGAACACCATCGAGCAGATGCCACATTAGCTGTTCGGGCACTTTCCCGTGCCCGCCTTTCCCAGTTACGAGCTGCCATTCTTCTTGGTCTAACCAGGGATATTTTTGGATTTCAGGATCGGGTGTGCTGTGTCGGGGGAATCCCCGGTAGTGGCCAGCTGGACACCGTGCTGGTTGTAGATGTGGACGAGGAATTTGAATCAGTAATAGGGCATGGAGAGGATATGTTGCCTCCTGATGTTTCCGCGGAAGCACTTGAAAGAATAACCGCTATCGCGACCGACCTTGCTGCCGAAGGAAGGGAAGGGAAATCCATTGGTGCGATGTTTGTATTGGGTGATCACGAAGAAGTGAGCAAGCGATCCAAACCACTTATACTTAATCCTTTCTTTGGATATGATGAAGAAGACAGATCCATCCTCAATCCCTTTATGGATGAGACTATAAAGGAACTCGCCTTAATTGACGGTGCTTTTGTATTACGAGGCAACGGAGTGGTTGAATCTGCCGGTTGCCTCATTCAGGCAAAGGCGGAAGATATTATTTTGCCGGGTGGACTAGGTACCAGGCATGCGGCAGCTGCTGCCATCACTCATGTAACCGACTCGCTAGCCCTCGTTGTCTCATCTTCAGGACAGGTCACCTATTTTAGAAAAGGACAGATGTTCACCCTGTTTGACAAGTCAGAGGGTCGCTCCCTGTAATGACTGAATGCAGAATTCGCAAAAATCACCTCCATCCAGAATCGGATTTTTTGGTGGATCCTTCGATCCAGTTCATATCGGACACCTCTCGATTGCAAAGCAGGCAATTCAAGATGCCAACCTTGATCTGCTCATCTTTTGCCCTGCTTACCATGCACCACTCAGAGAAAAACAACCATTATTGCCAGCTAGCATTCGCTGCGACATGCTCAATGTGATTGCCTCTGAAAATAATCGTATGGAAGTCTCCTCTTTGGAATTAGATAAACAGAAAACCTGTTACACATACAATACAGTACAAGAAATTCAGGAACAATACCCAACAAGTAAAATTAATCTCATCCTTGGCTCAGACCAATTTAACAGATTATCGGAATGGAAATTCAGCAAGGAACTCGCTAAGCTTTGTCATTTCCTGGTTTTTTCTAGGACGACAACTCATATAGCTAATCCGTTAATTTCCGATCTTTCCTATCAACTCATTAAAAATGAATTGATTGATTGCTCATCCACTGAAATCAGAAACCGAATCCAAGCCAATAAACCAGTTCATAACATGATCCCGACTTCCACCCATAATATCTTACAACAATTCCTTTCCAAGTAATCGACTTTAATTTATGACATTTAGCATCCCCAAAGAAAAAAAATTACTTTCTGCAAACCTTAAAGTTGCCTGTGACGCACTGACAGAGAAAAAAGGCGAGGATTTAAAACTTCTCTATTTTGGCGAAAAATCATCCCTCACAGACTGTTTTATTATTGCCACCGGAAATTCCAATCCACACCTCAAGGCACTGCGTGATAATGTGGAAAAAACACTAAAGGATAAAGGGATTGAATTATTCTCCAAGGACCGATTCCAACCGAGTGGTTGGCTTGTGATTGATGCCATCGATTTCGTTGTACATCTTTTTTCCCAGGAACAAAGGGAGAACTATGCCATCGAACAATTATGGAAAGATGCAGAACAAGTTTCTGTTGAAGACCTGGTTTAATAATTTCACTAACATTTGATTACTTACCTTGACGAGAGATAAGGTATTCTGTGCATTTCTCATTATAGAGTAATTCCAATTTAAAAAATATTATTATGAACAATCGCAGATCCTTCCTTAAAAAATCAGCACTTATTTCCGCTCCTTTTATCCTGCCTTCACACATATGGGCTGCCAAGGGAGATTCTTCTCCAAATAACCGCATTAATATTGCTATTATTGGACCAGGCAAAATGGGCCGAGGCCATGCTAATTTCCTTGTGCGTAATCCCCGTGTGCAAATCACTGGTTTTGCCGAAATTGCGGATATTCGTACTAAGCACACCAAGGAATTAATCGAGAAGCATTATTCTAAAAATTTGCCCGGGGAAAAGTGGAAGGGCTTGACCATCACCAATAATTACCTCGAACTGTTGGAAGATAAATCTCTTGATGCGGTTCTCATTGCCACCCCCGATCACTGGCATGGTGAAGCAACAATTCGTGCGGCCCGTGCAAAAAAACATGTCTATTGCGAAAAGCCAATATCCCTGACCATCAAGGAAGGCAGAGCCATGGCCAATGCGGTTAAGGACAACAAAGTTGTCTTTCAAACCGGCAGCCAGCAGCGCACACAATACGGCGGGAAATTTCGCCGAACAGTCGAGATGATTCGGAGTGGTGCGATTGGTGAACTTAAAAAAATTCGAGTCTGCGTGGGTAATCCACCCGTTCCTTGTGATCTTCCGACTGAGGTCACTCCATCAGGAATAGACTGGGATGCCTGGCAAGGTCCGGCTCCTGTTCGTGGTTACAACAAAATTCTTTGTCCCGATGATGTTCATAACCATTTCCCGGCTTGGAGAAGATACCGTGAATACTGTAATGGTGGACTGGCGGATATGGGAGCCCATCACTTCGATATTGGTCAATGGGCCATGGATGCTGACAACACCGGTCCCGTAAAAATCATCCCACCCAACGAAGGTACCCGTGACCTAAAAATGATTTACGCTAATGGCGTCGAAGTGATTCACGGAAACACTCCTGATTGGCGTGGGGGCACCATTTTTTATGGAACAGAAGGAACTATTTGGGTAGACAGAGGTCCCTGGAAATCAGATCCCGAACATCTGATCAAAGACTACAAAACAACCGTAAGTCTTCGCCAACCCAAGAACCATCACGATGATTGGCTCGACTGTATTCACTCTGGTGAATTGCCAATGGCTCATGTGGAAGCAGGCCATCGGACTGCCACATTATGCCAGCTTTGTAATATTGGATACGAACTTAGACGCGAGCTTACTTGGGACCCGAAGAAAGAAATATTTAAGGGAGATAAAGAGGCTAATAAATTAACTGACCGTAAGCGTCGGAAAAAATGGTATCGAGTATAACTTCAAATTCTTAATCCTCTCTTAATTTTTTGACAATTGGGTTTAGTAAATATCCGGCAATTGCGAAGATTACTAGTGAAAGTAAGAACCATCCATTGGATAGGGTTTGCAGTCCAAAAAAACCGACTAATATACCGCCCAAACCACGGCAACCCATGCTGACGATATTATCTTCATCGGCTTTGTGTTTTTGTGATGGTTTTTTATTTTTGGTACTAGTCGGTATGACAAACGACTTTCTGACCCTTTTACTGGCTAAACTTAAAATTTCTTTTTCTTCTTCAGTAAGTGACGCTGCCCCTTCGTCATACCGTTTATCCCTAATCCGTTCCAGTTCTAAAAAATCAATTTCTTTAGCTTTTTTCTGAACATTCAGACTGGGAATAGGAGGAGGTTTTTCTATGGGTTCAGTCTTCTCATCTTTTTGATTTGAATTCGTGACATCAACCTTTAACGGTTCACTATCCTCTAAACCTTCGACTTCGTTTTCATCCTCGAGCCCTAGTCCATTTGTTCCTTCAACCACCAAGCCTTTCTCATCCTGTGCTTTCTCTTTACTAATAACTGTATTCTCAGTCTCTTTATTAGAAGAAATAGATAGGCTTACCTCCTCTTCCAAATCACCTGAAGAACTCGCACTATTAGATTCAGCACCGGGCGTGTTCTCAGTTGTAAGGCTTCCACCTTGTCCAACAATTAATTGAGAAACTTTTTCTTCCTTAACCTCAGTTGAGTGCTCTTCTTGAAAATCGTCTTTTTCATCGGAATCGAAAAATTTCCCCAGAACCACCCTTTGGTATAAATTATCCAAGTCAAGCACCACCACTTTTAAGTTAAACTGATCTTCCTTGCTTAAACTTTCTACCCAGTCGTTTTCTGACGGAGGAAAAAGAATCGTACATTCCAACTCGAATTCAGTAAACTGTGCAACCACGGTTTTTCCATTTGTGTAACGATCTTCTAATCGACAGGAATAAGTACTGCTTGCTTCCGAAAAAGTAAAAGTAAATTCAGAAACCACTCCAACAAAAGGCTTTAATATTGCCTCGGACTCAGAACTTAGCCTTCTATTTTCTTTTAAATCCTTTAAGGTATCGATTAATTTTTGTTTTTCCACGAACAACATCATCTTACACAAAAAGAATCACTTTGTACCATTATAAAATTCAAGAATTTAAGTAACACAGGATACTTGATTATAAATTCAAACAAAGTGCTAAGGATAAAACTCGGTTCTTGCAAAAAAGAAAAGTTACTATCATTTTAATTGCCTGTTGCCCGGATGGCGGAATTGGTAGACGCGCTGGATTCAAAATCCAGTTTCCGCAAGGAAGTGAGGGTTCGACCCCCTCTCCGGGTACCATTCTTTTTTTATGGCAATCATACGCAGAGGACGGGAGTCCGATATGCCCGCCCTGCGGGATATAATTAACCACTACATTACAGAGTCTGTGGTAACTTTCGAGATGGTTGAAATGTCTTTGGAGAATAGAAAAACCTGGTTTACCCAATTCACGCAGAATGGTCGGTATCAATTAATGGTCGCAGAACTGGAGGGCACAGTCGTTGGGTATGCAGCAAGTCTACGCTTTCATCAAAGACCAGCCTATGCCCCTTCCGTTATGACAAGTATATATCTGCATAAAGATCATACCGGTAAAGGAATTGGTAAAAATGTATATTCAGCCCTGATTGAGCAGTTAAAAAAAGTGGAAGATGTTCACCGGGCATACGGACTCGTGGTTTTGCCCAATCCAGGTTCAGAAAAACTGCATGAAAAACTGGGCTTTCAAATTGCCGGTTTACTTCATGAGGGCGGATTTAAATTCGGAAAATATCATGATGTTCGAATGTACGAACATCGATTGGGAAAATAATATTTTAATTTACCAGGTATTTTTGGCTCTCGATCCAAACGACAAGAGATAAAATACAAGCGAGTGCACCCCCTGCATAAAGCCAATTGGAAAAGCTTTTCTGTTTTCCCACAAATTCAAAACCGCATTTCTTACAATTCAAATCGTCCGGCTTTACTTTTTCATTGCAAAAGAGGCAGGATTTTGGAGGAGAAGGATTTCCAAGTCGGAGCAAAAAAATGAAAAGAAAAGGACAAAGTAGAAGGAACCAGACCAGGCTAACATAATTCATTTTACGAATACCTATTTCGATCCATTCTCAGAAAAGCTATATCGCAAATATACAAATAGTCCCTGAGACAAAAGCATAGCGATAACAACCCCACTCATTGCTGCAGCAACCCGTAATCCAACTCCTTCAGGATCAGCTAAGTTGCTCATAGTCGAGATCAGGCTGAGAATCACAGCCATTCCGCCTCCAAACGCAGCATACCTCATCGCATTATCAGAAATTTGACAGTATTCCCGATCTGGAGAGGGCTTTGCCAGACAGGCAAGCAGTGCTTTGGGCAGATAGGAAAGAAATCTCGTCCGATGGGTGCATAAAAGTCCAAAAAATATCGTACCTACTACGATAATGATTTCAGGTATATGGATAAGGGTAAAAAGGTTTCCTCCCGCAAAAATAAAACCGGATATCACAGCTGCAAAAAAGCCAATGATTCCGAGAATACGGAGAATTGAATCTGTTAAATCAAGGGTGCTTTTATTTTCATTCATAGATAACTGTTTCTTAAGTCACCAATAAATGCAAATTATTTATACTATTAATTTAAATAAACTAACTAATTGACTTGAAATCTTTCATTTCGATTTCTTAATAATACAAAAATTAGCTTGGAAGAAGATTGCTTACCAGCTCTCGTTCTTCAGCAAGTTCATTTACAGAGGCATCAATTTTACCTCGGGCAAACTCATTAACGGGAACACCCTGTACAATTTCCCAATTTTCTCCGTCTGAACGAATAGGGAAAGAAATAATCAAGCCTTCCTTTGTTTCGTAACTTCCATCAGAGGCGACACATACACTATTCCAGTCACCTTCCAATGTTGGCGTGGTTAGCGAGCGAACGGTGTCGATCGCGGCATTTGCAGCTGAGGCAGCTGATGAAGCACCTCGGGCTTGTATGATTGCGGCACCTCGCTGCTGAACGGTGGGAATAAAATCATTCTGAGCCCAGGACTCATCAGCAATCACATCATGAGCGGATCGGCCATCGATCTTTGCATTATAGTAATCCGGATATTGTGTTGCGGAATGATTTCCCCAAATTGTAACATTGGAAACTTCCGAGACTTGTACTCCCGCTTTGGCGGCTAATTGTGCAGCTGCCCGGTTTTCATCTAGCCGAGTCATGGCAAACCAACGCTCCCGAGGGACATCAGGCGCATTATTCATGGCAATCAAACAATTCGTATTGCAGGGATTCCCGACAACCAACACGCGGGCATCAGATGCTGCGTTTGCCTGAATCGCCTTACCTTGTCCGGTAAAAATTTTCCCGTTAATCCCCAGAAGGTCACCTCGCTCCATCCCTGCCTTACGAGGAACGCTTCCCACGAGTAGAGACCAGTTGGCACCGTCAAAGCCTTTGTTTAAGTCACAGGTCGGACGAATATCCTTTAGCAAGGGAAAAGCACAATCATCCAATTCCATGCAAACCCCTTCAAGGGCTTTCATTCCAGGTTCGATCTCAATCAGGTTAAGTGCAACCGGTTGGTCAGAGCCAAAAACGGCTCCGGACGCGATACGAAAGAGGAGAGAGTAGCCAATTTGACCGGCAGCTCCGGTTACGGCGACACGGATGGGTGCTTTGTCATTCATAATTTTAAAAGTTCGTGAATAAGTTAAAATGGTGGTTAAGAAAAACGAGCTTTATCAATTACCTCGGCTGACCGTCGAAGGCAAGCTTCTGTGCTTGCCCAGTCAATACAACCATCAGTTATTGATACCCCATACTCGAGTTCTTCAAGTGAACGGGGAAAGCTTTGACTACCAGAATTCAAATGACTCTCTATCATTATTCCATGAATTGAATCGGCCCCACTTTTAATTTGTCCGAGCACATCATCGAGCACATCTGGTTGGCGTGCAGGATCTTTTCCACTGTTGGCATGGCTGCAATCAATCATGATTGAAAGAGGTGCATTTGCCGTGCGCAGTGCATCTTCTGCATTGGTCACATGCTCGGACTGATAGTTAGGCCCGTGGGTCCCACCACGAAGGATGAGTTGGCAGTCTGGGTTTCCCTCAGTGGTCACCGCGGAGGCTCGGCCGTCCTCTGTAATTCCCAAAAATGTTTGGCTCATGCTGGCGGCAATTATTCCATTAACTGCAGCCTTCACATCACCGGCAGTGGCATTCTTGAATCCGATTGGCATCGATAATCCGGAAGCCATCTGGCGGTGAGTCTGGGATTCGGAAGTGCGGGCACCAATCGCGGACCAACATAGAGAATCCGCAATATATTGAGGGGTGATTGGATCCAGCAATTCAGTGGCCGTGGGAATTCCCATATCCAAAACTTCCCCAAGAAATTGACGGGCAATCCTTAGGCCTTCAGGAATGTCACAAGTTCCATTTAATTTCGGATCCATAATTAGCCCTTTCCAGCCCACAGTGGTTCGTGGCTTTTCAAAATACACCCGCATGACCAAAACCACTCGGTCCTTGAGCTCGTCCCTCAACTTTGCGAATCGATTGGCGTACTCTCGGCAAGATTCCAGGTCGTGGATTGAACACGGTCCAACTACAGCTACCAGCCTACGGTCTTCCCCTTTAATTAAAGAATGTAGGATTTCCCTCGACTGGCGAACCACGGCGTTTTGTTCTGGTGAACGGGCAATTTCCTCGCACAGTTCAACTGGGGAAGGCAGAGCCTCGGAATTGCTAATTCTTAAATTTGTTACTTTATCCACAACCAAGTACCATAAATGGGAAGCTTGCATGAACAAGCTAAACTTTTACAATCACTCATTTAATGACCACTTTTTATTATAAATTCTCCCCCAAAGGAGTAATCCGTGTACTAGGCGAAGATGCAGAGGACTACCTCCAAAGCCAATGGAGTATCAATATTAGAAAACTCCCCATTGGTGGAGTCCGATACGGGCTTCGACTTTCTACCAAAGGCAAGGTACTGGCTGATTCTTATTTCCTTCGTTTACAAGAAGAAGAATTCATTCTCATAAGTAAGGAGTGCGAGGGAGAATATATTCTTAATCTGTTAAATGAGAATATTGTAGCAGACGAAGTCGAGTTTTTAAATGAAACACAAAATTGGGATTTTATTGGCCTTTGGCAAAAGGAAAAGAATCCAAACTTTCAAGCCATACCACTTGAAAAACCCGAAAAGAATCAGTTTTCAAAAATTGAAAATGGCTTTTTTTTCGAAGATTCCCGGGCAGCTCCCGGTACTTTTTCCATGCTATTGCCCAAACAACCCCCGTTGGAAAAACTCAACAAATGCTCCATTGAAACCTCATCTGAATACGAACGACTTCGGATCGAAGCTGATCGGGCTACAATTCCTTATGAAATTGGCCCGCAGGATTTACCTCAGGAAGGAAACCTGGAAAAAGAGGGAGTAGACTTTGACAAAGGTTGCTACCTTGGACAGGAAGTAATGGCCAGAATACATGCAATGGGGAGGGTGCGAAGACAAGCCTGCTCAGTTTACTGGCCAAGCCACCAACTGCCTCAACTACCCTGCCCCGTATTTGCCGCAAATAAAAAGGTGGGAGAATTAAAAAGCTTGGTTAAAACTGAATCAGATAAAGCAATCGGTATCGCCCTTATCCATGAAAAGGGAATAAAAACATTACAGGAAGATGGGCTCAGCTTGGAAGAATTTAATCAACATAAAGTTTTCAAACTATGACAGAAGCAAATGAAACTGAACAGGTGACCAAAATTTTCCTAAATTTAGGAGCTGAACCAAAACTTGCACTTCAAATGGCCAAGCAATTATTAAAGCGCGCTGAACAGCGATCTAATGAAGAAGAAGTCAGTAAAACTGAGGCTTTAAAGGAATTACTCGAAGTCGCCGTATATGGAGCACAAGGAATGTTAAAACCGGGTGACGATGCTCAATCTCAACAAAAAAAGCCTTAAAAAGGCTAAAAAAACGGTTTTTTTGCAAAAAAAGTTTGACCATAGGCATGAAAACACAGAGCAATAAGCTTGTTTAAATCACCTAACAATACTTCCAAACAAAAGGAAACATACATGAATAAAGGACAATTAATCGAAGCCGTACAAAAAAAATTAGGCAAGGATACAACCAAAGCAGCAGCAGATGCAGCTCTAAATGCAGTTATTGCTTGCATCACTAAGGCAGTTAAAAAAGAGCCTGTTCAAATTATCGGCTTTGGTACCTTTTCGGTTGTAAAACGGGCAGCACGTAAGGGTATCAACCCTGCAACTCGCGAACCGATTAAAATCAAGGCTTCTAAATCTGTAAAGTTCAAGCCAGGTGCCAAGCTTAAGGCAGCTATCTAATTGCTTTACCAAATACCCCTTTCAAACCCACGGGCAACCGTGGGTTTTTTTTTGATATTCAAATAAAAGAAAATGGA
>Ga0209631_10007077_pt1 | contig 11362 bp, 8 predicted proteins | sample COG_08_FD_184752 | JGI IMG/M metagenome (GOLD analysis project Ga0209631, IMG submission 184752) | Pelagic Microbial community sample from North Sea - COGITO 998_met_08 (SPAdes) (version 2) | ecosystem: Environmental > Aquatic > Marine > Neritic zone/Coastal water | place: Helgoland, sampling... | reverse complement strand
AGGAGTGGGATCGGCCTGACGCCATGGTCGTCGCCACCGGAGGGTTCGCGAGCACCATGGGACCGTATCTGCGGACCATCGAAGCCATCGAGCCGTATCTGACCCTGTATGGCCTGGCCATGGCCGGAGAATACCTGACGAGATGATCTGACGAAGGTGTCCGGGGCAGCCGGCCACCTCCCACGAACCGACGCTGACTTGCTAGATTCACAAGCTTCATCACGGCCGCTCGCCGTTTGTGCCATTCACGGAACACCATGACGCTTTCTCCTGTCTTCCGCTCACAGAAGTCGGTCCAACTGCTCGCGGAGCAGGGGGTCTGGTCGCGCCTGGCTCCGGATATGGAAGCGCAGGCCGACGCTGTTCGCCGGGTGTACGAGGATCTGGAGCAGGTGATCGACGAACGGTTCCGTACGGAGTCACCTCACGTGCCGAGCGCGGACGAAGTGACGACTGCGGAGGGGCTGCACTTCCTGCAGGAGTACTTCTTCCTGATCCTCTTTCGCTCGATCTTCGGATCGATGGGGATCGATAAGGCTCGGCTCCAGGCTTACACGGAGTTGAATTTCTGCATCAAGGGTACCATCACTGCGGCTGACAATATCTTTGATGATCAGGCGAAGACGTTGCTCCCGCTCGCTCCCAGTGCCGGGGCCCGCTTCATGTCCATCCTGCAGCTCATGTCCTTCGAGCGCCTTCTGCGTGGCGTGCTCGACCGAGCTGCCAGCGCCGGTGTCATGAGCGAGGACGATGCGCCAACGATCCAGCGCGCACTCCTGGATCGAATGGCAGAGATCGGTGTGCTCGAAGGGTCCGAAGAGGGCGGGGTGGATGAAATTCCGACGCCCGACGACATGGTGGAGGCGGTGCACCGCGTGCGTGGCGGATCGCTGTTCGCTCTCGCCTTCGCGGCACCGTCCGTGCTTGAGCGCGGTGACCTCGGGCAGCGCATGACGGACGCGGAGGAGGCGATTGCCCGGCTGGGGACAGCGTTCCAGATCGTCGACGACCTCACTGACTTTGAGTTCGACGTGGGGCGACGCTCTCACAATCTTCTAGTCTCTGAGATCCACCACGGTGGTACCGAAGATGAGCGATTGGCCCTCTCGGGCATGTGGGCAGGTGGCCCGGTCCCCGCGGGTGCGGTGGAAGGAATCTTCGCGACGTCCGCGCGGGCGGTCCTCGAACGGGCTTATGTGGAGGCTCGGGCGTCCTTTTCCATGCTGCATGAACTGGGTCACTGGTTCGATCCTGAGCTAGCCGAGGAGGTCGTTCATGCGATCGTCGGCCTTGAAGGGGTCGCGCGCATGGAGGCGCTGACCTCGGAGGCGTAGCGTAGCATGCGCAGCTTGGACCCTATCTACGTGTGGGGCGCGGGAGCCATGGGCGGATCGATCGGGGCCTGGCTGATCCGAGCCGGGCATGGTGCGGTCTTCGTAGACTCCGACGAGGCGCACGTCGAGGCGATCCGTCGTGACGGTCTCCATATCACGGGTCCCGTCGCGGACTTCACGGTCCGCGCGCCGTGCCTGCACCCGGCTGAGGTCGAGCGGGGTGTAGAGACCGTCCTCCTTTGCGTAAAGGCCCATCACACCGAGACCGCTCTTGATGATCTCGAGCAGGTGCTCGACCCACAGGGCTTCATCGTGTCGGTCCAAAACGGGCTCAACGAGCGGGTCATCGCGGATCGGGTCGGCTCCGAGCGAACGGTGGGCTGCTTCGTGAATTTCGGAGCGGACGTCATCGGTCCGGGCGTCGTCATGCGCGGGAACCGTGGCGCCTGCGTGGTCGGAGAACTCGATGGGACCTCAGGCCCCCGGATCCACGCGATCCACGCGATCCTCCGAGAGTTTGAACCGAACGCCGTGCTCACGGACAACATCTGGGGATATCTCTGGGGTAAGCTTGCGTACGGATCCATGCTGTTCGCGACCGCGCTCGCCGAGGCGTCGATTGCCGATGTGCTCGATTCGCAGCAATACCGGCCAAGCCTGATCGGGCTCGCTCGCGAGGCCATGTCTGTCGCGACTGCCGATGACGTCCGGGCTGAGGCGTTCGATGGCTTCGATCCGGCTGCCTTCGCGCGGGATGCGGCTGACAGTGACGCGCACGCTAGTTTGGACGCCCTCACGGACTTCAACCGAGGATCGGGAAAGACGCACAGCGGGGTGTGGCGCGATCTGGCGATTCGAAAGCGGCGAACCGAGGTTGATGCCCAGATCGCCCCGATTGCGCGGCGGGGTGAAGAGCTAGGTGTTCCGACACCCCTCACCTCAAGGCTCGTGGAGTTGATCCATGATGTGGAGGAGGGGCGGCGTGCGCAGGGATGGGAAGCGCTGGACGCGCTTTCCGCCAGCGTTTAACCCACTTAGGGGGCTGTCACGCCTTGCCGCATAGCGCTTGAATCACCGGAAGAGGCCCCCCTCGGTCTGCGCCCCGTGGTCGATCGTGATTCGCCGACCGGAGCGCTTGACATTGAGTCGAGAGAGTCGAGCTTTGAAGGCTCTTAGCACTCCATTTATCTGAGTGCTAAGAGCCACAGAATTACCCAATCACGACTGACCGAAGCACTCAGGAGGAAATTCCGAATGGCAAAGGCAGCTGCAGTAAAGGTTACGCCGCTCGCGGACCGCGTCGTGGTGAAGCCGCTGGAGGAAGCCGAGCAGATGCGCGGTGGCCTCTACATCCCCGACACGGCAAAAGAAAAGCCGTCCCAGGGTGAGGTCGTGGCCGTTGGCCCCGGCAAGCTTTCCGATGAGGGCGCCCGCCTCGAGATGGACGTCTCGGTCGGCGACAAGGTTCTCTACGGCAAGTACAGCGGCACGGATGTCACGCTGGAAGGTGAGGAATACCTCATCCTTCGCGAGACCGACATCCTCGCCATCACTTCGTAACGCGTTCGCAATCGACTAGGAGAAACGAATCATGGCAGGTAAAGAGCTCGGATTCGACGTCGAGGCGCGCGCGCGTCTCAAGCAGGGCGTCGACAAGCTGGCTTCTGCGGTCAAGGTGACCCTCGGCCCCAAGGGCCGGAACGTAGTCATCGATCGGAAGTTCGGCTCCCCCACGGTGACCAAGGACGGCGTGTCCGTGGCCAAGGAGATCGAACTCGAAGATCCCGTGGAGAATATGGGTGCCCAGATGGTCAAGGAAGTCGCCACCAAGACGTCTGACGTCGCTGGTGACGGTACTACCACCGCCACGGTGCTCGCCCAGGCCATCTTCGCTGAGGGCCTTAAGAATGTCACGGCCGGTACGAACCCCATGGGGATTCGTCGCGGTATCGATAAGGGTGTGGAGGCCGTCGTGGCTGACCTTCACGCGCTCTCCACGGAGACCAAGGACAAGAAGCACATCGCGCAGGTTGGCGCGATTTCGGCAAACAATAACGCCGAGATCGGTGAGCTGATTTCCGATGCAATGGAGAAGGTCGGTAAGGACGGCGTCATCACGGTCGAAGAGGCTCGTGGCCTGGAGACGACGCTCGACACCGTCGATGGCATGCAGTTCGACCGCGGCTATCTCTCCCCGTACTTCGTGACGGATCCGGAGCGGATGGAAGCGGTGCTCGAGGACCCGATGATCCTCATTCACGACAAGAAGATCGGCTCGATGAAGGACATGCTGCCGATCCTCGAGAAGGTTGCCCAGACGGGCCGCCCGCTCCTGATCGTGTCTGAGGACGTGGAAGGTGAGGCGCTCGCGACGCTCGTCGTGAACAAGCTCCGCGGTACGCTCAAGGTCGCTGCGGTCAAGGCGCCGGGCTTCGGTGATCGCCGGAAGGCCATGCTACAGGACATTGCGGTCCTGACTGGCGGTCAGGTGATTTCCGAGGAAGTCGGCTTCAAGCTCGAGAACACGGTCGCCAGTGACCTGGGCTCGGCGAAGCGTGTCGTCATCGACAAGGACAACACCACCGTCATCGACGGGGCAGGTGAAGCAGACAACATCAAGGGGCGCATCGAGGAGATCCGCGTCGCGATCGACAAGAGCACGTCGGACTACGACCGTGAGAAGCTCCAAGAGCGGCTCGCGAAGCTCGCCGGTGGTGTTGCGGTCATCAACGTTGGGGCCGCGACCGAGACCGAGATGAAAGAGAAGAAGGCTCTCGTCGAGGATGCGCTGCACGCCACGCGTGCGGCCGTCGAAGAAGGCATCGTCCCGGGTGGTGGTGTTGCGCTGCTCCGTGCGCAGGCGAAGCTCTCCGACCTGAAGCTCGACCGTGAGGACGAGCAGATCGGTGTACAGATCCTGTTTCGGGCGCTCGAACATCCCATCCGCCAGATCGCGGCCAACGCGGGCGTCGAGGGCAGCATCGTCGTCGCAACGGTCCGTGATGGGCAGGGCTCGTTCGGCTACAACGCGCAGACGGACGAGTACGAGGACATGGTGAAGGCTGGCGTCATCGATCCGACGAAGGTGGTGCGCTCCGCGCTCCAGAACGCCGCGTCGATCGCAGGGCTGCTCCTCACGACGGAAGCCGTCGTTGTGGACATGCCGGATGCCGAGGGTGCCGGTGGTGGTGGTGGTATGCCGGACATGGGTGGCATGGGCGGCATGATGTAGCCCAGTCGCCTCAGGCGATTCGAATCGGGTTTGCCGGTTCGGTCAGCGGCCCGGTCACCGAGAGGTGGCCGGGCCGTTTGGCATCCCGTACCGGGCGGTGGTCCGAACCGCTGATCGCCCTTTACTGTCTGCCCGTGCAGTAACCGGCGTATGTGGACCAGATGTCCGCCAGTACCTCGAAGTGGTCCGGGCGAGGGCAGCTTTCTCAGCGAGCTGGCGCAGCCGGGCACCCATCATGGTGATCTTGTTTGGGTCGCTACTGGGCGCGAGGCCCTCGGGCATTGCACCGTCTTCCTTGATCCCCCTGGCCCACGTATACCACGTGCGATAGGAGGGCCCGACGAGATCAACCCATGCAGACGGGATGCCCAGTTCAGTCGGGGCATATGACCTGCAGGGCTCCCCGGAGGTGGAGGCCCACACAGCATGAAACGGTCCCCAAGTGGTATCTCTTTGGCCGCATGGCAGTCACAACACGCCTCCGCAATCTTTGCCATGCGAAGCGACGCTTCTTCGATCGGCTCGGCCTTGGCGGCCTAACCGGCCTTCATTTGCGACAGATCGTCGGCCACGCTTCGGAAGTCGTCGAACTCACCGAAGAGCGCGTGCTGGCGCGGGTCCAGCACCAGATCGAAGTCCGTGATCATCTGATCCCTGGATGGGCTGCCCGTATAGGGAGCCGGTCGGGAGGCGCATTCCCACAGGGCGGGCAGCCCTCCACAAACTATGACCAGCCTCATCGGATTCCTGAACATCGCCCGACCTCTGTATCCCCCATACGTGCCGCGTCGCAGACAGCGCCGTACCGGTAAGATTCCTCGTCAGACAGTCCCGTGGCTTGAGGGGAATCCGACCAGGGGTGTCGGTGGAAATCCCGCCATCGAGAACCCGGACCGCCCGATCAACGCCGGCCGGGCTTGTACGTCTCCTCGGCGTTGGCCTCGATGTCTTCCTGATAGTAGTACACGGGCCGAAGATCTCCGGTGGCGTACCGTTGCGCCTGGTCGTTGAAGTGTGGTGAGCTGGGGTCGCCACTTTCACCCCCGGCGGTGACGGCCACTGCGGTGACACGCTCTCCGAACTCCACGACAGCGACGAAGGAGTTGCCGCTCGTCCCGTATCGACGGGCGGTGCCGGGGTATCGACGTGCCCCAAAAGATGCGAGCGAACCCCAACGGCCCGAGTGGAAGCCGACGGGCAGGCTGGGCGCATCGTCGGAGAAAGGCTGTTGCAGGTCACCGTTGATCCGCTGGAAGCGGTTGATCTCACCCCAAGGGGTACGCCAGTCGCCGAACTCGGTCACCAGCAGATCAGACGCTTCGGCGAGCGACTGGAGGTGCTCGTCAGTGGATGCGCGCTGTGCGATGTATTCGTTGGTCGACAGGCTCATGCTCTGAGCCGCCTGAGCAACACGCTCCATCATGTCCTCGGCCCAGTACGTCGCAAGCGACGTCGCTACGGACTCGGCGCTCCAGCGGTAGTCCCATGAGCGGAGCATCTCGGCCTGTTCGTAGAGCTGGGCCTTCAGAGGGTTCGAGGACGGTGCGGCATCATAGGCTCTGATCAGTGCGGGTACGATCGGCTCGAAGCCTGGCATCTGACTACTGTACGCCACGTCGGTGAGCAATGTCTCCAGCGTGAAGTCAGTGCGGTTTTCCAGCACGCGGACGGCGTGGATCCCTCGGGCGTTCTCGCCACTGCGCTGGAAGTAGCGAGGATAGTCGGATTCTCGCGGGCTGTCCGGGCCGGCGGAGCTGTAAGGCCAGTTATTGGTATTCTGCAGCCACCCAACCGACGGATTGAAGACGTTCGGCGTGTCATCGATCGAGTGCGGCTCACCCCAGTCGTTCGCCGAGACGCTGCCATCGACGGGCTGAGTCCAGTCGATGTCCGTCCGCCGTTGCGGGACGAAGTTCGAGTGCCAGTACGCGATATTTCCTTCGGAGTCCGCGAACAGCGTGTTGTTCGACGAGTTGGTGTGCATCTCCATGTTCTCGCGATAGCCCGCGAGGTCTTGGCGCTTGGTGCGGTCCCACGACTGAATGAGTGCGGACAGCGGCTCTTCCATGAGCGCTGTCGCGACCCATTTCCCGTCCTGGGCCTTCACGATCGGACCATGATGGGTGCGGAAGGTGGTGAAGGTGCGCTCCTGCATTCCGGCATCAGTACGGTAGGGGACTGTGATCTCCCTGGTCTCCATAGAGCGCTCTTCGCCATCGACTATGTAGAAATACTGCTCGTCGCGCTCAACGACGGTCTCGAGATACTCGTCGATGTTGTCGACCCCACTGGAGGTGTGCATCCAGCCAGCGTCCTCGTTGAAGCCCTGATAGATGAAGAATTGTCCCCACGTCGATGCGCCGTAGGCGTTCAGCCCCTCGTCGCTGCGCATGTGCAGCTCGGAGCGGAAGAAGAACGAAGTATGCGGGTTGATCAGGAGCAGAGCATTTCCGTTCACCGTGTTCTCGGGAGAGATCGCGATCCCGTTCGAGCCGCGCGGCTCTTCCCAGTCAATCAGCGGCTGCTCGATGTCGAGTTGCGCCATCGCCATGCCCATGGGGCCATCCTGGTAGAAGGCCTCGAGCTGGCGTGTGTTCACGCGCTCGATGTCACCCCCGATGGAGCCCTCGCTGAAGCTCAGCGCCATCCAGGGCTCGAACCTGTCGAGAACCAAGGGATCGGTCCCGGGATGCGTATGGAGGTAGTAGTTGAGCCCGTCCGCCCATGCGTCCATGAGGTCTTGTAACCACTGCGGGCTCTCAGCGTAGAGCGCCTGCATCTCGACCGGGTCGATGAAAAGCTTCATACGGAGGTCACCCCAGACTTCGTCTTCGCCAAACGCCTCTGCGAGACGTCCCTGCGAGAAGAGGAAGTTGCGCTCGATCCGGTTAAAATCATCCTCGGCTTGAGCGAAAATCGCGCCGAACACGGCATGGGCATCGGTCGGCCCGTAAACGTGGGCAATCCCCCAATCATCGCGTGTGATCGTGATCTCGTCCGCCATGGATTGCCATGCGGCGACTTCCGGGTCAGTCGGCGTGCAGGCGACGAATGTCAGGCAGAGCAGCAGAAGGAGCTTCTTCATGGCGTTTTGATCGGGGCTAGGGAACTACACTTCACAAGGGCGTCATTCTAGGTCCGAGACGCCCACGGGACCATTACCCGACACCTCGATCGGACTCGTAGTGCCGCGACCGCGGGCTGCCCGAGCAGGTGTTCGATCAGGTCACCGACGAAGAGACGGGATGGCGGTCCGCGTCACGGAGCGACTCGCACGTCGGGCACCTCCACAGCGATCTGGACTTCCGTGTCAGGGACCCGTTCGTCACGGCGGTTGAAAAATCGTGGCGAGCGCAGGGCAGTGCATGTCACCGAAGCACCCGTGCGGACACATCTCGCAGCACCTAGGATGACGATACCAATCCCGTAGCAAACTGCCTTCAAGGGTCTTTTCCATGCGTTCCCTACTGCGCCTTGCTCCCCTCGCCACCGCCGTGGCATTCCTGCCGGCCGGTGTCGCCGCTCAGACACCCGATCAGCTGTCGACCGTCGCCAACGCGCTGGAATGGCGTGAGATCGGACCCACCATCATGGGTGGGCGGGTCTCGGACCTAGCGGTGGTTGAGAGCGATCCGTCGGTCTTCTTCGTAGGCACGGCGACGGCCGGCATCTGGAAGACCGAGAACGCGGGGGTCACCTTCAAACCCGTTTTCGACGGTGAGGTGACCGCCTCGGTGGGCGATGTAACCGTCGCTCCGTCGAACTCGAATGTGGTCTGGGTGGGAACCGGGGAGCCTCAGAACCGTCAAAGCTCACCGTGGGGTAATGGAGTGTACCGCTCCACGGACGCTGGTCAGAGCTGGACGCACCTCGGGCTCGAGAATACGCATCACATCTCTCGAATTCAGGTGCATCCCGAAAATCCCGATGTGGCCTACGTGGCGGCGATGGGTCACCTCTGGGGTTCGAACGCGGAGCGTGGCGTCTATCGCACGATGGACGGTGGCCAGAGTTGGGATCAGGTGCTGTTCGTCGATGCACATACCGGCGCCATCGACTTGGCGATGGACCCCAATGATCCACAGACGCTCTTTGCGGCGATGTATCAGCGGCAGCGTAAGGCATGGGGATACAACGGCGGTGGGCCCGGCAGCGGGATCTACCGGAGCACGGACGGTGGGCATACATGGGTCGAACTGACTGAAGGTTTGCCGGAGGGCGACAAAGGGCGCATCGGGCTGGATATCTACCGCGGTGACGGGAATCTGATCTGCGCTCTGGTTGAGGCGGATGCGCGCGGCCCCGGTCAGGGGTTCGGTGGACGGAGCGAGGACGATGTCGAGAACGGCGTCTATTGCTCGACGGATCGCGGGGATACGTGGGAGCACCGGTCTACTACGAACAACCGCCCCATGTACTACTCCCAGATACGGATCGACCCCAATGATCCGGAGCGGATGTATCTCGGCGGCTCGGACCTGTTTCGGACGTCGGACGGTGGTCGCACGTTCACGAACGATGCAGCGGACGGGGTTCATCTCGACCACCATGCGCTCTGGATCAACCCGGAGAACTCGGATCATCTGATCTTGGGCAGCGATGGAGGTGTCTCGATTAGCTGGGATCGATCCGACAACTGGTACCAGTTCCGTAACTTGCCGCTCGGACAGTTTTATGAGATCGGCGTCGACATGCGTGACCCTTATCACGTGTGCGGAGGATTACAGGACAACGGCTCGTGGTGCGCGCCGAGTGATACGTGGTCCAACCAGGGAATCCGAACTCGCGACTGGTACAACGTGAATGGCGGTGACGGATTCTTCACGGTCATGCACCCGAGCAACCCGGGGCTGATGTTTGCCGAATCGCAGGGTGGCAATCTGACCCGCGTAAACCTGGAGACGATGGAGCGCACCCGTATGCGGCCAATCGGGCGCCCGGGTGCTGACGAAGAGATGCCCGATCTGCGCTGGAACTGGGACACCCCGATGGTGCTCTCGGCCCACGACGACAACACCATCTACGCAGGATCGAACGTGCTTTTTCGGTCTATTGATCTGGGGCAGAGCTTCGAGGCGATCAGTGACGATCTCACGTGGGCGATCGATCGTGACACACTGATGATCATGGGCGTGCCCGGCGGTGAGGCGCAGATGTCGCGCAATGACGGTCAGTCGTCATACGGCAACCTGACCGCCATCGCTGAATCTCCGCGCGACGCGAATGTGGTCTACACCGGTGCCGACGACGGCCGTCTCCACGTGACGCAGGACGGCGGTGCGACGTGGACCGACGTCACGGAGCGTGTGGATGAACTCCCGGCACACAGCTACGTGACGCGCATCGTGGCTTCGCACGGCGCGCCCGGTACCGTCTTCGCTGCGTTCGACAACCATCGCAATGACGACTTCAACGCGTACATCTACCGAAGTGAGAACTTCGGGCAGGACTGGATCAGGATCACGAACGGCCTCCCCGTCAGCTCGATGAGTGCGCTGGCGCAGCATCCGGACAACGCGAACCTGCTCTTCGCGGGGAACGAAATCGGGGTCTACGCGTCGGCCGATGCCGGCGCCAACTGGGTTCGGCTGCACAACGGTCTACCCACAGTCCCAGTGGACGATATCAAGATCCACCCGCGTGAGAACGACCTGGTCATCGGCACACACGGTCGTGGCATTTGGATTCTCGACGACATCAGCCCGCTGGAGCACCTCAACGCGGGCGTTGTAGCGTCGAACGTGCACATCTTTCCGATCCGGCGGGCTACCTCCTACAATCTTTACACGCCGCAGGGATGGACGCCGGGCATCTTTGCAGCTCCCAATCCTCCTGCGGGTGCGCGCATACGGTATCACCTGACGGCGGACACCGAGGACCTCGAGCTCCGGGTCACGGACGCCACGGGCGCTCTGGTGCGAGCGCTCGACGCACCGAGCACTGCCGGGATGCACGAGGTGATCTGGGATCTGCGCATCGAGGCGACGGGGGCCGATGGTGAGGCGGCAGGGACCGGGCCGCGCGTGCTGCCGGGTGCGTACATCGTCGAAATGACGACTGGCGCCGACGTCGTGCAGAGCGAGGTCTCCGTGCGCATGGACCCACGCATCAGTCTGGGGAGGCGGGACCTCATGGTCCGGCATCAGTCGATGATGGAGTCGTACACGCTCTCCGGTGTGGTCGACGCCGCCGAGGACGCGCTGGGATCGATGGACGACCACCTCGACGACGTCTACGAACTTCTGGAGGACCGGGCGCCGGATGGCCTCGTGGCAGACATGGATGCGCTCCGTGAGACGCTTCAGGTGCTCGGCGACGACCTCGATGACGCGTCGGACGGTGCGAGTGTCTGGCGCGGGATCGAAGGCTCCGGGGCGATGCCCACCGCGGATGCTCTCTTCCAGATCGATCGATCGTGGGAGGACCTGCCCGGCGTCATCGACAGGATCAATGGTGTCATGGGAGACTTCAATACGGTCATGGGCCAGGTTTACGCACCTGCTGCCATGCCGGAGGGCCCTGAAGCGATCACTGCTCCTGTGCGCGGAGGCTGATACGTGGCAAAGAGCCAATTCATCACGGCCGAACGGCTGAAGCCGTTTATCGCCTATCTCGCGGCGGCCTTCGTTGTGATTCTGGCCCTGGGTACGGCGATGCCACGCGGACCATCCCGCACCCTGCTCATCGTCGCCTGGCTCATCCTGCTCCCGATGGGCGCATGGCGGATTCTGAAGAAGCCAGCGGAGTGACACGCATGACGCGCACGCGAGCGACCCCGGGGTTCTCACTAGCAGCA
>Ga0209631_10007074_pt1 | contig 11371 bp, 8 predicted proteins | sample COG_08_FD_184752 | JGI IMG/M metagenome (GOLD analysis project Ga0209631, IMG submission 184752) | Pelagic Microbial community sample from North Sea - COGITO 998_met_08 (SPAdes) (version 2) | ecosystem: Environmental > Aquatic > Marine > Neritic zone/Coastal water | place: Helgoland, sampling... | reverse complement strand
TCGGCTTGATTGATTATAGCAGATGCATCTTCTGCCCCGTGCAGGTCTACTTGAAGGGGGAGTAGGTTTAGATTTTGGCTTCCCGCAGTGTGAAGATCAGGCTTCTGCAGCTTTACGGCAGCAATGCGTTTTCCAAATCCGCGGCCGCCCTCAGCAGCAACGTACAGTACGTTGCCGGCTCTAACCTTCTGCCCAAACCAGCCATGTCCAGCCGCGACGTGATAGGCGAGGTCTACTGCAAAGAAAGACTTCCCACTGTTGCTGTCGCCGTACACGACCGAGATTGCACATTCACCAAGCCAGTTTTTGACCAGGCAGTCATTAGCTAAACTAACCTCTATGTCTGCGGCTGTTACAATCGCCTGCTTCAGCTGCTCCGCACGCTCGCTCATTACGGGAATAGCTATATCCAATGATATCGATGGCATGTTAGTCACCCCGCCGCAGATAGTCATTCCAGTCACCAGGAGCTGGAGGAAACAACGTGCTTGCGCGCCAACCGGCGCCTGCCGCTCTCTGACCCAATTTGAGAGCTTCGGCGTTACCGGTCTGATTGTCATCAGCGGCAATAATGAGAGTTGCTGGTTCGATGGGAAGTTTGAAGTTCCCGAGATTAGTCGCAGACATTGCGGCAATTAATGTTTCCCGATCCGTGGAAAGCATTTGCCTAACTGCGAGACCGTTCTCTATCCCCTCGCTAATGGTCAAAGTCTTTCCAGAGCCGTTGAGATGAACTGCCCCACCTTTACAGTGTACTAGCATCATCTTGTTCAACTTTTCGCCTGATAACCTTAGAAAGGCGGCTAATCATAGGCTGAGGGTTACTGCTGGGCTTTGTTGTATGCTTACTACAAGTAACGCGTGTTGGATGGCAATAATTTTTCTCTGAATATCTGTTGCTTAGGTTGGGTGCCCATGTTGAGTTATGCAACGTTTTTTCATCCAACATGATGAACCTCTGTTTCCAATTTCAAAAACCAATTTTCTATCGCAGCCATTCTGTAATAATATTTACGCCCAATTTTAATGAAATTTGGCCCCTGTCGTCTTTGGCGCTCGCGCATGACAGTTATTCGTGTCACTCCGCGCAGTTTTGCAAATTCATTTTCGTCAATGATTAAACTTTTATCTAACATCGATGGTCCCCTGTGTTGCTTTGGAGGACATTCAAACACTACCAGAACAATTCAATAAGGGGAGATATATGGCAAAAATTTAGCCATACCCCCCCTTGCCGGGGCTATCACAGACCTCTGTATGCTTTTGAAACACTCGCAATGGACCAATCTTTTCCGCAAAATAAAATTATATCAGATACAAAATTTGCGAAAGCGGTGGCATCACTTGGTTTAACGGGAGCGCTTTTTTGTTTGATCTGCTCCCAAACCTCCACGCAATATTGGTAAAGAGCAGCTTTTTGAGGTACATCATGCAATGATTGGTTAGTATGAATGTTGTGAATTTCTGATTGAATTAGGCCTTTCAAATTAGATAGAGCGCCCAATTTTTTTGGATATGCTGTTCGTTCGATCACGTCTGGAAAAGCATCTCCCATTTCAGGTTTTGTGCCTAAGATTTCATAAGCAATATCCCAAATTTTATCTCGTTCAGGAAATCCAGCATCTCTAGCTAAATATCGCGGCAATGAATTATAGGCTTCAATAAAGAGAGAAAGCCCTTTCTCAATGTCATTTGCAAATTTGTTGGCTTCCCTTCGATCAAACCACTTTTGATGAGCTGAACTCAAAACCAAGCCGGGCGTTAGTATTTCCGCATACAGTTTTGCTTTTTTATCAGATAATTCAGGGAAATTACTATCAATAATTTGTCGCGCAGTTGCCATAAATACCATTCCTTAACGTTTAGATATGATCTCTAAAAGATGATCCGCCCACTTATTAAAGGCATCCCGTTTTGCATCCTCAAACTGAAATTGATCGTAATTGTAAATTAGACCCCGCTTCTGATGCCCAATAGCAAGTTCAGCAACTTGTGTTCCCACACCAATCTGAGAAAGCCCAGTTCTACAGGTTCGCCGCAGGTCGTGCGGTCTCCAATATCCAAACTCGGGGTGAAACTTTGATTTAAAACCCTTAACATTGCGTTTCACCGCCTTTGCTAAAGTCGAAGCATGAGGAGCGGCACCGCGCGAATTATTAAAGACAAAACCTGCAGAAATGAAATCTGTCGTCGGCATAAGTCGCTCATTTTCCAATTGAGCATCATTAATAATCTCAAGCGCTAGTCTGCTGAGCGGCACTCTCATCTCAATTTCGTTTTTTCCACGCCTTGCGGCAGGTATCGTCCAAGTATCGCCCTTTATTTCTTTGATATTTAATCCTGAGCATTCGTTTGGCCGTTGGCCAGTAACCAAAATAAATTTTAATGCTAAATGTACTAATTTTGTGAGGCCAATATCAGGGTTATAATTCCAAAAGGATTTCAACTCATCTTCATCAAGAAATCGTAATCTTTTTCTTTGGGCCAGAGGACTTTTGATGTAAGGGCTTTTAATGCTATTTGGCTTAATTGTGAGCACAGGGCTACTGTCGATATAGTCACGGTCCAAGGCAAATTCAAAAACCTTTTTCACGTATATCAGCAACTGACGCGCAGAGCTTGGAGCTAATGATGCTTTTTTTGTTATAAAATCAGAAACTTCACGTCTAGAAATATCTTTAGGTAACCGCCTGCCGAAGACTGGCTCAAAATCATTTTTGAGATATGCGGTAACCGTTTTAGAGCTTTTGAGTGTTACAACGTGTTCGGCAATAAACTCATCAATTATTTTCGAAAGTTTGGGATCGATAGTTGCACGCTCTTTTTCTAAAAACGGATCGACGCCCTGATTGACCTTTTGAACACACTTGCGAGCATATTCACGCGCTGCTGAAACACTCCAAGTAGGGAAAGCGCCAATGGTTTTGCGTCTATCAAAACCAGCATGTTTATAGTTGAGAATAAACGCCTTCCCACCCGCCTTAGTGATCCGAAGCGCAAAACCAGTTGGTGCATCTTTATGGCTATCAAAAATAAATTTTTGGCTTTTTTCTGGCTGCTGAAGCCCCGCTATTATCCGATCCGTCAGTTTCAAAACTTGTCACCTAATTTGTCACTCATTTTCCGTCTATGAAAGTGATTTCAAATGACCTGAAAGTCAACTAATGTAAATAAAAAGTCTATTTATATATTGCAATTAATGCTTAATGCCTTGAAACAGATCGTATTATAAAGGTCATGGTAATTCACTGTTAATCAATTGGTCGTAGGTTCGATCCCTACCGCCGGAGCCATTTAAATTATAGGTGTCAATGACTTACGTCACTGGCGCCTTTATTTTTGTGTGTAACTAAAAGTTATAAACAGTTATAAACATTTTTGAGGCGTTAGATCCGCAACTATTAAGAAGCGGTGAATGTCATTTGAAATTACGAACATCGTGCTACGCCGTTTTAAAAACCACGACCTGGTAACAATACACACTTTGGAAATTGTCAGAAAATAATTAGTTAATTACGCCCACCATCATGTAAATTCGCAAATACTGAATTGTGCAGCGGGAACGCTAATGTTTAAAAGTTTTAGATATTTTTTTGTATGATACAATATGGTCGCGGCTAAGGGACTTGAACCCCGGACACGCGGATTATGATTACTCGACCTATAAATAAAAACAATATGTTAACAAATTTTGTCAACGTTTGTGTCTAGCTTTGATGCTGTTATTATGAAAAGTTCACCATCACTCAAAGTCTAATTCCTAGGTCTATAATACTCGCCGGCACATTCGATCACTTTGTCAATATCGTTGGGTGCATATTCTTCGCGTTGTTCATGATTAACTAACACAGGGGATATTACCTCAAATCCATTCAAGTCAGTGTAATTAACACTTACTGCACAATGCATGCCATAGGTCCAAGCCATGTAACCACCTGAGTTGAAACCAAACCAATTGGTGTCAGGGTTTGTAAATACGTTTGCAGCGGGATCTATTTCGCGACATTGAGCATCTTGGTCCTCAAAATATTTTGCACAAAAGGTAATCGGTTTAGAGACATCTACACGATCTTGAATATCAAAACCTCTCATATAGGGACGTTTGTCTTTAGGACCAACGCGCGCAAAATATGTAGACGTCCTCGATGTAGTACTCCAGTCCACCATCATTTGACCTGATTGCATCATAGAGTCATAGGTCTGTGTCGCATTTTCACCTATTGTAGCACCACGTATCTTATCGACGTAAAAAGTCTGAAACTTGCCCGATTTATAGTCTTCAGAAATCAATTGTGCCGCGATTGTTCTAGCTTTCCCAACTGTTAGAGTATCAAAACGGTTCCAGTCCATATAGGTTTGTTGGATCCAAGTCGACAGCACCGGGGAAAAAGTAATCTCTTTATCCAATATTGGCTGCACTAATGCGATTGGGTCACCGCCAAGAACTAAAGAACCAATATCCGCCAGTTCCCGCGGAATGTTATCTTTGATCTTTTTCTCGAAATATTTTTTTGTTCCTGCTTCACCATAGCGCGCATTTGCGACGTCGAGTAGATCGAGCAGAGGATCTACGAACAAATAACCCTCTGCCAGAGCTTGTTCGTAGTTTCGCATTGCAAGGTCAACTTCTCCGCGTTGCTGAAGTAAACGCGCATTATGATAAAATTCGGCATATGTGTTTGGGCTCGATATCAATCCTCCTGTTTGACCCACTTTTTCAATTTCAGCCAAGACTTGCGCCATCTGCTTATTCAAATCATTGACGTCAACGCCAAGATTGGCTTTTAGATCAATAGGTAGTAGCACTGATCCACTAGATGCCAATGTCTTACCAACATTGTCTCCAGTTAAAGAGTACGCTGTAATCGCTATTTCAACACCTGTGGAGATCGCTCGAGGCGACATCATTAGCATCACATCTGCATTCGCACTTTTGAATAACTCATCAAAGTTCGCATTGTTAAACTCAACAGCTTCTTGCCACACATCTTCCATTGTAGCACGGTTGGCTAAGTTAATCTCAAAATCAGAGGCTGTCAGAAGAGCAGCTTCTAAGTCTGAGGTTAGCTTGCGCAGGAAGTCTTCGGGCAATCCTGTTTCATCAGGTGAGAGCGACTTAAGCGCGATCTTCTTGTCCATTGGCAGTTGCTGTACGAGCTTAGCAGCTACACCGTTCACAACATCCGTGACTTCGTCAGCATTAACTTGAAATGGAGCAAGCAATAAAAGCATTACGGCTAGGCATAGCTTCTTTAAGTTGACCATCATTATCTTGTTCCTTTTCAAAAATGCAAAGCTTGCGCTGCCTTGATATTTAGAGTGAAGAGACCCTACTCAAGAAACTTTCTACTCAGAAAACCTCTGCGCCCATTGTACTGAACTTCGATCCAAACTTCATTATTATCGATGCATTGATCGATTAACGATTGATTATTGCCATCACATGGTGACGCACATCTATTGGTTCTCAAGTAAGACCCAGGATCAACGATTGATACCGTAGCTCCAAGGGGCAACTGACCAATCACCTGTCCGTTCAAGCCAGCTTGTCGACGCAGGTTAGTAAACTCATTTACGTTGGCGATTTCCGCATTTTGCCTTTCGACATAGCACACACGTTTACTTACACCACGATGTCTATCAAACTGTGCTGCAACTAACTCGGGCAACTCGTACGTTTCTCGACCCTCAAAAGTTTTAGCTGCATCCAGCGTGGTGACACCACCTGTCAAAAACGACTCGTCATCCACATATTCGATGTTTGTTAACGTTATTTCCTTACCCAACGTATTTGTGTAGACAATTTTTTCAATTCGGTTTTGCAGTATCGAACTCTGTAATAAACCCGGCGCGAAGAACCAATTGGAAACCCGGTTATAACTGTACCCCCAGTCGTCGTTTCCACCACCGATTGTTGGACCGAGGGGGCTCAAGTAGGTTCCGTCCTGAGCAATATCGCTGGGATCTACCGATCCGTCTCCATAATATTCTTGATAGTAGACGAGGATCGGCTCGGTAATATCAATGTCGTCTGTTATGGTCAAACCACCTAAATACGGCACAACGTATATTTCACCGGGCTGTTCCGGCGCCCCTAGGTACTCCAAACAAGGGTCTGCATAAATCGCGTAGTCCTTTGTAGACCGTCCATAAAGTGGACTCATAAACGACAGTTCAGGAACAGAATAGCTAACGCGCTCAACATTATTCAACAATGGAAGTAATTGGTTATCAAATAACTCCTCTAATTGAAGATCTCTTAAACTACCGTTAATTGAAGTTTCACGAATTGAGTTTGTTATTTCCAGTTCGCCAACTAACCTACACGGAGCACCAAAAAATCCCTCATGGTCATACGAAAAGTCAGAGCTCCTTAAATATCTTTTAACGGCACCTCCTAACGTGAAATTAAGATTTATTTCCAATGTGTTAGGGCACTTCAGTTCTATCAGATCATCCAACGCATTTCTTTCATTCTCTGCTATATTATGTTCGCGATACTCAAGAGGAGTCCCATCTTTGGAAAATTCATAGTATTCAAAACCTATGCCTGTGCAAAGAATACTTAAAAAGTTACGCTTTGCAGGCTGTCTATATTCGTGTTCAAAAGCGACTCTATGAACGTATCCGACGTTCAATTCTTGCTCTAAAGCCTCAGCTTCATAGATCTCTGCAAACTCAAGGCTTCTAATATCGTCAATGAAGAAATTCGCGAATTCGTTTTGCTCTAATGATATTCGAACTCGTCTCACAGCTTTCAGTAATGCAGAATCTATTTTCGCTTTTTCTACAAACGAAACATCACCATCGCGAACAAGTTTTAACTTTTTGGCTGACGTTTGAAGCCACCAAGCCATCGCAGGGGGAAAAGTTATCGAATTTTCATTTATTTGCCTGACGATTTGATTATCATCTTGCGCCATGTACACATCTATCATCTGTGTCAGGTTATCTGAAACTAGCGGTTTAATTCGCTTTTCAATGTAGCCCTTTGATGCGCGCGCTTTGTACCGAGTCTCCACCAAGGAAATAAGGTCTATTAAAGGATCAACAAAATTTTGGTCTTGTTTCAGAGCTTCTGTATAATTTGAAATAGCGAGATCATTTTCACCCCTTTGCTGAAGTAATCGAGCATTATGGTAAAATTCAGCATATGTTTTCGGCTGAGATACCAATCCTCCAGTTGAGCTTATTTTTTCTATCTCATTTAGAATTTGGTTCACTTGGTCGTTTAAATCATTAACGTCAACGCCTAGGTTAGCTTGTAAATCAATTGGTAAGAGTACTGTTCCGCTTGATGCTAAAGTCTTACCAATATCATCGCCAGTTAATGCATATGCAGTGATAGCCACTTCAACTCCTGTTGAAATCGCTCTCGGTGATAACATCAACATTACATCAGCATTTGCACTTTTGAACAACTCGTCGAAGTCTGCGTTGTTAAACTCAACAGCTTCTTGCCACACCTCTTCAATTGATAACCGATTTGCTAAGTTAATTTCAAAGTCAGATGCTGTGAGAAGAGCGGCTTCTAAATCGGAGGTAAGCTTGCGCAGGAAGTCTTCTGGCAGTCCTGTCTCATCGGGAGAGAGAGACTTGAGCGCGATCTTCTTTTCCATCGGGAGCTGCGATACAAGCTTAGCAGCGATATCGTTCACTACGTCAGTTACTTCGTCTGCAGCTACTTGTAATGGTGCTAGCATTGAAAACACTAAGACAATGCAAAGTCTCCTGATCTTGATTATCATATTACTGCTCCATTCGAGGCTATCAGTCGTGTGCTATCGCCGAGTTGTTTGATTGTAAGGCTTATTACTCCAGAAACTTTCTACTCAGAAAGCCACTGCGCCCATTGTAATCAACTTCGATCCAAACATCGTTGTTATCGATGCATTGTTTAATCGCGTTTTGATTGGTTCCATTGCAAGTAGCAGCGCATCTTTCGGTCCTGAGGAAGTTACCAGGATTCACGACTGACACTGTTGCTCCTAGTGGGACTTGACCTATTACCTGTCCGTTCAAGCCTGCTTGGCGACGCAGATTAGTGAAGTTCTGTACGTTTGTGATTACTGCTGAAGGTTTTTCTATCCAACAATACCTTTTGACGGCATCCTGTCTTTCACATGAAGAATGATTTGAGTGTAAACACATCCAATCATCCTTGGTATTAAACGTTAGCCTTTCACTATCTTCGTATCCCCAACTCTCCAAAATTGTATTTGTAAAAACATCAGGATCAGGTTCAAAATCATGGCAGACCTTGAGATAAAGTGATACCGAGCTTTGCTCGTAACCATACGGTGATAAAATACCAAGAGTGCTAACTTCCTCGCGTCCGTTTAAGCCATAGTCAATAGCTGGATACCGATTATGACAGTACGCTATCAAAGATGTATTCTCGTTCGCCCACTCAATTTGCTCATCTTCCGGTTTATCCGGATAATCTAACTCATTTAAAACAGATGTTCCGGTTCGAATTTGAACCTTTAAAATTTTATACTCATTATTACCTCCTGAACGAGAGCCCAAGGAGGTAATATTTAAAATTTCCACCCAGTAACATTCGCCCATCCTACAATTAACCTCAAAAACATTTATCATGTCTTTAACATCATCTGCTTTTTGGGAGTTTTCCACCTCGTTGGAGATTACAGGCACACCTTCAAGCGAAGAAAAATCATCAACATCATCTGCTTTTTGGGAGTTTTCCACCTCGTTGGAGATTACAGGCACACCTTCAAGCGAAGAAAAATCATCATCGTTATTTATGGAAAAAATATATCCAACGAGTGCAAGTGTGATTGCCTCATAGTCTATTTTAGTCGCATTTCTCGGAAATATTCCAAAATTTTCTCTTGTTACAACGTTCAAAACAAACTGATTTGCAAGGAAAGTATGTCCTTCGCGTACTAACTTAGGTATCGTAAATGCCTCGGTATGAGACCGATAGACACTATATCTACTATCTCCATTGGGTTGAATGCTGTGCAATTTGTTCAGAAAAACTTCATCATCAAAGGTATTATTTGAGATGGTATTTAGTAGATTTTTACGTTGTTGAAGAATTGCTGATGCCCCCCCCCTGTCAGCGGTCGTAAATGTGTAAAAATTCGCCAGGTAATCACTGTACCGGGATAATTCACGTCTCTGTTTACTACATTCTTCAGATGATTTTTTCACCCCCCAACGTCGCCTGATCGTATCTGAGTCAGGCACACTAGCATATTGAGCTTCACTTATCCAACTACTTATTTCTTCTAAATCTTGTAATTTGTTGAGCAGTTGGCAACCGCCATCACTGCCAGGATTGAGGGCGTGATCGTACTGATAAAAGCCTTTTAAGTTCGTTATGTGATTGTTAATTAAATCTAACATTTTTGCACTAGCAGCACCGTACCCAGCGCGCGCGAGATTTGTAGCTAGGGCAAGTGCAAAATCAATATTTTCTCCATCTTCGTAGAAAGGTTTGGTACCTGCATACTGAGTCAACTGATAGTTCGGAAAACGGGTAATAATTGGAGAAAAAACTTTTAATTGCAATTCTGGACTTTCACTAAGGTTCCCTTGACCTTTCACAGAATGTGCTGAATTTATAACATCCTGAAACAACTCGAGCATATTAAAGTGGTCTTGGGCATTAAGACTGAACTTAGAATATTGGTCTACTTTTACATACTGAATTTGCAGTCTTGGGTCTAAAAAGACCTGTGAGAAATATCCTGCATTAGTCGCATCTCTTACAGTATTAATCGCCACCCTGATAGCTAATGCTTCTGATACGTCTATCACAAAATCTTCTTGAGCATCACATGGTCGTTGACCCGTCATAAAGAGTCTGGAGCACTCACTAAAGTTAGGCACACTGTCATTAAACTTTTCATTTAACCACAGCGCTAATATAACTGGATCTGTGATTTTTTTTTGAAGAATTTCAAAGTCAGAAATTTCTGAGCGACCTAGAGCTATATTAATGATTTTTAAGCTGGAGTTATCTAAATTTGAAAGCTGCGAACGAATAAACTTTGTTGCGTTCTCTCTGCCAAATTGGAAACTCGCTAATTCAGCAATTTTGAGATACGGATCAGCAAAAACTCCATTGACTTTGGATGCGGCAGCATAAGACCGTATTGCGTCTACAATTTGATTATTTTGTTCCGAATATCGTGCATTGTGAATAAAGTCCGCATATTTTTGGGGAGCTTCAATCCTCTGACTAGACCTACTCAAGGTATCTAGCTCAGCTAATATTTTTTGAATATTATCTTCAATCGTATTAATGTCTAAGCCCAATAAATTTTGCAGATCAACATTAACTTTCTGATTGCCGCTAGACGCGATAAGCACACCTGATAAATCGCCCTTTAATTCATACGCACTCACATTAATCTCAAGTCCTACGGGCGAAACTCGCGGAGATAACAGTATAAGAGTTGATGCCTCCGACGCTTCATAAAGGTCTTCAAACTTACTGTCACCAAACTCAATTGCATCACTCCAAATTTCTTCTGTTGCATTCCTGTTGAGAAGCTTAATTTCAAAATTTGAAGCCGTTAATAATGATGCCTCTAAGTCAGATACTAATCTTCGCAAGAATTCTTCAGGTAGCCCCGTTTCCTCTGGTGAGAGCGACTTAAGAGCAATCTTCTTGTCCATCGGTAGCTGCTTAACAAGCTTAGCAGCCACGTCATTGATGACGTCGGTCACTTCATCTGCAGCAGCATTGAATGAAGTCACAAAGGTCAAAAACAAGCTAATCAAAATAGGGCGGATATAAGCTTTCATTGGTCGCAACTTTCTTAATCATAATTTCGCTATGCTGATCGTATCGCCAGATACCTGTATCCGGATGCTATCAACGTTCACGCCTGCATCTAACATGATCATGAGTAACGCTTCCTCGAGCTGCATCGAAGACAGTTTGGTCTCGACGGAATAGATCCTTGAGGTGGTGTTGGACTTGAGGAGATCCACTTCCCGAACATGCTTTGCTTCGAGGTCTTTTGTGATCTTGAGAACATCTGCAGTTGAGAAGAGCTTGAAGCTCAGAGTGTAAGTATTCAGCCCTGTCACTGGCTTTGGCGCGGGAACATTCAATGGTTTTAGAAGTAAGCTGATCTCAACGCGACGATTAATCCCTGCATTCGGCTCTGAAGGACGCTTTAGCTGCGTTTCACCAAGCCCAATGCTGACTAAGGCATCTGGCTGTAACAGAAAGCGTTTCACGAGATACTTGCGTACAGATGCCGCTCGCTTTTCAGAGAGTGTCTGATTGTATGCGGCGGAACCTTTGGCGTCTGTGTGCCCCATGATCAGATACCGACCAGAACCAAGATCAGCTGAAGACAAAGCTTCACCGAGAGGTTTGAGCTGC
>Ga0209631_10007071_pt1 | contig 11372 bp, 11 predicted proteins | sample COG_08_FD_184752 | JGI IMG/M metagenome (GOLD analysis project Ga0209631, IMG submission 184752) | Pelagic Microbial community sample from North Sea - COGITO 998_met_08 (SPAdes) (version 2) | ecosystem: Environmental > Aquatic > Marine > Neritic zone/Coastal water | place: Helgoland, sampling... | reverse complement strand
GTTGTTTAGCTTGGTGTTAGCCTTGCTTGCCTTTCTTTTGATTTTTTTAATCCTGAAGAGTTTGTTCAGAATTGCCCTTTTCTTGGTGGCTGTGTTTGTACTTTATGCAGGGTATATACACTTCTTTCAGGAAAAATATCCACTACCTGAAATTGAAATCGATCCGAACACCCTTAGCGAATGGTCTGAAAAGTTGACTGAGTTTATTCCCCTGGATTCCAACTTTACTAGGTCTGCCCCAGAAGAATGAATGATGGATTTATTTTCTAAGTTCTCTTAGGTTCGTGAAAATTCCCTGGCCTCTCTTTCTTGCCTGGAAACAATTGTTTCCTACCCAGCGCAAGGTCTCCTTTTTTTCACTTCTGGCAATAATTGGAGTAGCTCTAGGAGTAAATGTTATGATCGTGGTGGTTGCTTTTATGAAGGGCTTTCAGCACAAGTTCCGAGAAGATATTATTGATGCACAGGGGCATGCCCGGGCAATCCCGTTAAGCCGAACCCGAGAATGGCCACAACTGCAGAAAGAATTGTTAAATAAACCCGAAGTCTTGGCTGTCTCTCCTTACCTGCAGGGCCCTTTGCTTGTGCAAAAAGGCGATTATCACTCCGTCCCTTTATCTATTGGCATTGATCTTTCATCAGGAACCTCTGTCTTACCTATGGACGAGTTTCTCAAAAATGGACAAATGAGAATGGAAGCTCATGATGCGATTGATGTAACTCCTTTCCCTCAGAGTAAAAGCTTAGAAGATGATGTTGTCTTTGTTAGCCAATATGTCGCCAATCGATTGGGCGTTCGTCCGGGTGCGATTCTGCGTATGGGAAAATCCAAGGATTTAAAGGACGATCTCGTGGGTGTGCGGGTTTTGGAACTTGGGTCGGAGGTTCCCTCTGCCGAGTGGAAATTGCAATACTTGGGGGGCGAAGAATGGAACCTTAAATCTAAGGGTCTTGAGTTTGAGGCAAAGTTACGGGCGGATAAGGGCAGACTTTATGCCGGGCCTGGCACTCCGGTCTTTGAAGTACTAAACGATAGAACAAATATAGAAATTGGGGCAGAGTCGACTTATCAGACCTTCCGGTCTTCTACGATTGAAGTTTTTTCACCGGTCATGATCCAGCGTGCCCAAGCCAACGAAATGGTTCCTCCAAAGGAGGTACGGATTGGGGGAATTTTTGAAGTGCCTTGGCAGGGTTTCCACGCCGAGGCAATGATCGGGTCCTATCGATTGTTAGAAGATGTTCGTGATGCTACTGGTTTATGTGACGGTATGTTTTTGAAATTTTCCCCCAAAATTTCTAACCATGAAGAAACGCTGCATGGGTTTTGTGAAGAATTACAACTCCCACGATCAGTAAATTGGGCTTTTGTTCCCTGGTTTGTTGAGAATGCCTGGTTCTTTGATCTTTTAAAATTCGAAGAATATTTAATGATTTTAATTATGGTGCCCATCGGATTAGTGGCTGCATTTGCCATTGCCATTGCTCTGATGACCACAGTGCTCCGCAAAATTCGCGAGATTGGACTGTTGGTGGCTATGGGAGGTGCACGCGGATCGGTGGGGTCGATCTTTTGTCTACAAGGATTTCTCATCGGTTTGCTTGGTGCGATTGTTGGATGCGGTTTCGCTCTGCTCTTTATTCGCTACAGGGATTCTATCATGTCTTTCATTGTGGTGCGTATCGCTGGGGACGAAGGCAAAAGCGGAGTCGCTCAGTTTTATGATTTTTATAGCCTTAGCGTGCCTTATCCCTGGGAATCTCCTGAGAGTGCTTCAACTTTTCTTACCTTTGCTCTCTTTGCGGTCCTTGTATCAACCCTCGCCGGATTGATTCCCGCCTGGCGGGCATCTCGTATGAACCCGGCAGACGCCTTGCGAAATGAATAATTCATTGGTGCTCCAGGCAAAGAATTTATCAAAGACCTTTAGCACAGGGGCCGAGGATTTGTATGTATTAAAAGAGATCGATCTTGCTTTGCCCCGATCTTCTTCCCTGAGTATACGGGGAGAATCTGGTTGTGGGAAAACTACTCTGCTCAATTTGCTTGCCCGTATTGAACAGGCAGATCGTGGAGAATTAACTTGGGACCACCGTTTGATGCAGTGCGACCGACCGGCATCCCGCGAAGAAGTGGCCCAGCGTGCTTCCTTCCTTGGTGTGGTCTACCAGGCATATTACCTTGTTCCTGAACTCGATGTGCTTGAAAATGTTACTTTGCCTGCAAGAATAACCGGAAGGTTTGACCCCTCTATCGAAGACCGTGCACAATTTCTGCTCGAACAAATGGGCGTAGGAAATAAATCATCTCAAATCCCGGGAAAATTATCGGGGGGGGAAAGGCAACGGGTAGCCATTGCCCGTGCCTTGATCAACCGTCCTGAGGTATTACTTGCAGATGAACCAACCGGTAACCTTGATGAACGTACTGGAGAAGAAGTGATGGATCTTTTGCTCCATGCTTGTTCAGAAGAGGGTGCCTCCCTCATTCTCGTTACTCACAACCTTGCTTTTGCTCAAGCTACGGACCGGCAAACTTTTTTATCCGGCGGACGATTGAACGAGGTTTGACCCGTCCATTATCTTTCCTCATGAACGAACCTATGCCATCACCCCTGAAATGTGGAGTTGCCGGAGTCGGCTACCTTGGTAAACACCATGCCCGTTTATATCACGCCCTCGAGGGTGCAGAATTGGTTGGAGTTTTTGAACCCAACGACGATGCGGCCAATGCGGTCTGTGCCGGTTATGGATGCCCAAGGTATTCAACCCTTGAAGAGCTTGGTGCAGCCTGTGATGCAGTGAGCGTGGTCTGCCCGACCGATCGACATGCCGAGGTTGCCCATACTTTGATTGAGCACGGTTGTCACCTTCTGGTGGAAAAACCCCTCTGTGTATCTTCGGAAGAGGCGGAATCCATTCTTAAAAGTGCAAATGCTGCCAAGGTACTCGTTCAGGTTGGTCATATCGAACACTACAACCCGGTCATGACTTTTCTCGAAGGTGAGGTGGACCAACCTAAATATTTAACTGTTGAAAGATTAGCCCCTTTCCAACCCCGGGGCACGGAGGTCGGCGTGGTCCTCGATTTAATGATTCACGATGTTGGTATTGCCATGGCCCTGGTTGATTCTCCAATCGAACGAATTGATTCTATCGGAGTCCGTGTGCTTTCACCGACCGAAGATATTGCAAATGCCCGGCTTCTTTTTGCCAATGGATGCGTTGCTAATCTTAGTGCCAGTCGGGTGAGTGAAAAAAAGGCCAGGGAAATTCGTGTTTTTCAGGATAGTGGATACCTCTCTCTCGATTTCATGAATCAAAAAGGTCACCTAATTAAAAAATCAGGTCCTTCCTTGGAACGTCATGAAGTACCCGTAGAGCAGGGGGAACCTCTTGCCCTTGAGCTTGAATCTTTTCTTTCCTGTGTGGTCGAGACCACAACCCCTAAGACCGATGGCAGTTTTGGCAAGTCTGCCCTAGAAGTTGCCCTGACAATTACTCGGCAAATCCAATCAAGTTGGAATCCTTGAGCAAGCCAACCGAATTTCCTTCCGCATCCGGTCCGGTCGACCTGTTGGTGGTCGCGGGAGAAGCATCGGGCGATGAGCATGCTGCTCGTTTGGTTAGAGATTTAAAGAGTAAATATCCGCATCTAAGTATTTCTTCCCTGGGCGGAGAGGAATTAATCAAGGCAGGAGCCGAGCAGGTTTTTTCCTTAGCTAATCATGCGGTGGTCGGATTAATGGAGGTTATCAAAAATTACAGCCTTTTTCGTAACCTTTTTAAACAAACCCTTGACTGGATTGAACAGGCTCGTCCCCGATGCGTATTACTGGTCGATTACCCGGGGTTTAACCTTCGGCTTGCCCAGGCTTTGAAGGACCGGGGGATTTCCTGCAAGGGTAGGGGATCAACCGTGGTTTTACAGTATGTAAGCCCGCAACTCTGGGCATGGAAGCCAGGTCGCAGGTTTCGTATGGCCGAAATTCTCGACGGATTGGGAATCATTTTTCCTTTTGAAAAGAAGTGCTATGCCGATGTTTCCCTACCGGTCTCTTTTGTTGGCCATCCCTTTGCTCATCCCTCTTATCAAAGTACTGTTTCTTATGACCCTTCGGGCGAACTTCTCTTGCTTCCTGGCAGTAGGCTTCAACCGGTTAGTCGTATATTACCCGTCTTTCTTGACGCCTTTGAAGAATTGCTTGCCGGGAACAGTGATTTGCAAGGGATATTACCCGTTGCTGGCCCTAACCTTCGTTGCTTGGTCGAATCTTTGGTAAATGAACGTGCTGATATCAGGCAAAAAATTCGTATAGTAGATCGTACTAGCCCGCTTCCTGCACGTGCCGCTCTTATGAGTTCGGGCACCATGTCTCTTGCGTGTGCCTGGGCAGGGGTACCAGGAGTGATTGGCTATCGGGCACACCCAATTACCTATTGGATTGGAAAGTGCTTGGTAGGCGTGCCCCACTTGGGCATGGCTAATTTGTTGTTACCCGAAAATCCACCTAACCCCGAATTTCTTCAGGGGCAGGCTACGGGAAAAATCCTTGCCAGGGAAGTGGCTCCTTTATTGAACGATCCCGAGTCTGGAAAACAGGCGACCCAGACGGCCAATCAATTGCACAAATTGCTCGCTCAGCCGGAAAGTCGGGGTGCGGTCGATTGGTTGGTTCAGGAAGGCAAACTTGGCTGAGCTCGCATTTGTTCCCATAAACGCAAGGCCCGTTTGGAAAGTGCAGTCCGGCAACGTTCAACTTCTGCCAACCGGGATTGCAGGTTCTCATTGGCGATCGCAGATACATCGTCCATATTGTATAGGTATACATTTTCCACTGTAGAAGCTGCTTCCTCGACATTGCGGGGTACGGATGCATCGATTACGAAGAGTGGTTTGGACGGTCGTTTTTTCATCGCAGATTCTACCTGCTTATGGGTCAGCAAAGCCTTTGCACTGGCAGTGGAAGCCAGCACCACATCAAAAAGATGCAAGGAATCATGAAATTTTGAATAGGCCAGAGTAAAGCCATCAAACTTTTGAGCCAATTCATCCGGTTTTCTTCGACTAAGGGGGCACCAGTCAAAGGTTCGACCAGTCACTGTAATTGCTTCGGAACCGCGCGATTTAAAAGCTTCCAGGGCACCTTCTGCCACTTCTCCTGCTCCGACCACCAATAATCGGCATTGATCCACTTGGCCAAAAATTCGACGGGCTAATTCGCAAAGTACATTGCCGAGGTTTACTTGACCGCGGGATATTCCAGTGTTGGTACGGGCCCACTTGGCAGCCTGAAAACTTTTTTGAAACAATCGATTGAGTACTTTACCAGTATAGGCCCGTTCAGATGCATCATCATAGGCCTTTTTTAACTGGCCAAGAATTTCCGTTTCTCCAACCATTTGAGAATCAATCCCAGATGCTACTTCGAACAAATGGCGAACCACTTCTGGCCCAGCCCGACGATAGGTCTTTTGACTGATAAACCCTGGATCCAAATCTCGAAATTCAGCAAGGTAATTTGCGACTACTTCGATTTTTAAATTATCCTCAGCTGCCCCGTAAATTTCTGTACGGTTGCAGGTGTTTAATACAAGGCATTCTTTTAAACCGTCCAATGCTTGTAAGCCCCGATAGAAGGAATCGATCGAGTCGGTGGGCAGGGCAATACTTTCCCTCTCGTTCAGATTGGCAACTTGATGAGAGGTTCCAAGCAGGAACAGTGAACTGTCGGGCGAAGTAGTCATCTAAGGTTGAGTGCCAACGGTGGAAGGGGAAGGGCCTGAAATGCCTGTTTTTTTGGTTTCGAACTGACCAGAGAGAGGGAGAGTAGAGCAATGGCAAACAGAGCGATTGTCCACTTGGCAAAACGCGAGCCATAGAGTCGATTACTCAGGCGCATGCCGAGTAAGACGAGGTAGCCGATCCATAATGCTGTGGTAACTGCTAACTTTGTCTGGCTGACAAATTCTGGATGGCGGGTCCAATGCATGGTACCGACCACCATCGATAAACTAAGAAAGGTTACCCCTACGGCAAGTAACCTAAATGCGGCCACTTCCAACTCTTGAATTGGAGGAAGGAAGGGCCCCAGAAATCCTGGTTTTCGGGAGAGCAGAGTTTGGCGTTGGGAAAGATACATAATACTCACCACCGCAAGCAGGCAAAATAAACCGTAACTAAAAATGGCCAGGGATGCGTGCAGTTCGATCCAAGGATCCTGAAATAAACGGGCATATCCATCCGCTTTCCAGTAAGGAGTATCCCACTCTTTCAGACCAAGAGAGAGTGAACCCAGCAATAAAGAAGCACCGGCACAAAATGTACCTAGCAGATTCAATCGCCAAACTAAACGAAGGAGTAAAAAAGCAAGAATGAGCGACCAAAGGATAAACTGGGTACGTTCCAACCCATTTCCCAAGGGGCACCCATGAACCTCCATTCCCCGCAAATATAGTGCACGGGTTTGAAGGGAAAAACCAATAACGATAAAAATGAAAGGGCACTCTTGTAATCCATAGGGGAATGAATGCCTAGTTTTGACCATGCCAAGCACAAAGGATATACCAAAACAAAATGTGGCAATCCAAAGCAGGCTGGTTACATCGTTTAAATTCATCGGAGGTTTTAACTAATTATTAATATCAACATATAGATATGAGTAAAATTTACTTCCTTGGCAAACGCACTTCTTCAATGTTTAGGACTATTGAATCCCAACATAAATATTACAGTAAGACCGCTAACATTAAATTCTTACAGGCTGAAAATAAAATCTATTTTAAAATTTGTACATCGATCAGAAAAGATGAGGGTTTATCTTGCATTGCCCTATATTCTAAGTTTGATGAAGTCATGTTTGCTTTTATGGTTAAATTTCAAAATTGGGTTTGGTATATAATTGTCTGTTCCATCGTGTTTTTTGGCTTATCCAATGCCCAAGCAAAAAATACCAACGAACCCCAAAGTTATTTACAGGGAGATGTTCTAGATAGCACATTGCAGGAAGGTGATTTTATTAATCGGTATGGTCATCAGGTCAAAAAATATAAAAGATCTAGCAAGAGTAGTTATGGGAACAAAAAAATGCTCAAGTACTCCCTAACCGTGTAGTTGGTAGAGATTATTATTTTGGTTCATTTGCCTATGCCGAAAAATTTAATTTTGCCTCGATTGCTGGTGCTAGCATCTCAGCTGATGACGAGGAAAGTGGTTTTCAAGGATTATTAAGTTTACATTATTCAGGTTACCAAGAATCAACATTTCTTTTTAATAGATTGGGTGCTAATTCTATAACCTTGGAACAAAGTGCTATCGGTGGAAATGGAGTTTTTCGATATTTCGATAGAGCTTACTTACTCGAACCTTACTTCACGGTTATGAATTTTGCACAAGTTGGACTTGGATACACATATTTAAAAAATGAATTAAAGCTCAGTTCTTCAACACTTTACTCAGATTCCTCCGGTTTCTTGGGTAATGAATTGGTCCAAGATTGGGATGATCCTGTTACCTCAGTAAACACTCTTTTTAAAAGGACTGCCCATGTTTTTAATTTCAATGTAGGTGTAGGTACGGAATTAGGATACAAGCAAGTTTCTTTGGTACCTTATTTAATTAACGCTACATACTTTGGTGATGTTAAGGATAACCAAGTCATCGGGGGCATTGACTTGAACCTTTTCTACAAATCTGGCTTTTTGAGCCTTGGAGTATCCGAGTCTACAGACGCTCCAATCACATACATCTTATCTTACGGAGACTATTTTTAACTATCAAAGTTTCCAATTTTATTACCTTTCTAGTTTTCTATACAAATTGGGTTAGATGATTTGTAAATTCCTTGTTTGTAGGTGTTAAGTCAAAGGATTCACAAATGATGTAAGATTTTCTGTCGAGTTTACGGTAATTAAATTTTCGTTTCGTGAACCTGAAAATTAAAATTTCTTATTGAGTAGGAGTTGCATGTACCGGGGTGGACCCAAAGTACTTACGCATCGATGCACAATCAGTCCCCTCACAATTTACACAGCAAGGTCGTATTGAAGATTTGTAGTCAGCGTTAATGTGCTCGATTAAAAGTTGGGCACATAAATCGATAAACTTCTCTTCCATATTAAAACAATCAACCCTTGCAAAATGATCAACCACCTCATCGGCATAACCTCGGAATTCAATATCAATTTCGTCAAGCGTTTCAATGTGGTCGGTGGTGAAGGCTATCGGTACCATAAGGATAGCTTTCTGTTTCGTTTCTGCGATTACATGAGGAGTAGATGGAGTGAGCCATTTTGTTCTTTGCGGTCCAACTTTACTTTGCCATGCCAAGGCACCCTCATGACGCAATCCGGATTCTTGCAAAACTTTTTCGATTCTATCTACAGACCCTTGGATTTCCTCGTTATATTTATCCCCTTTCTCAAGGCAGTAGGATTCAGGGAGGCTGTGTGCAGAATAGATGATGCGAATATCTTCATCTTTTAAACCGTGCTCTTTTTTCATTTCCTCAAACTTTCTTTGGATAAGCATAGCCCAGAGTTGTGAATAATCAGCACGGTCCCACCACTGATCAATGACGGATATTTTACTTTTATAGTCGAAATTATCTTGTTTATCTAACCATCGATACGCGTCGCAAAAAGAGGAACCACTGGTGCAGCAGCTATGTTGGGGGTACTGGGAAAAAAGAATAATTTTTTCTGCTTCTTTATATTGCTGAATCATTTCCCCGGTTCTAGGAGAGCAATAACGAAACCCGGAGACACAAACATGGGGTGCCGATTCTGGATTAAGTTGATCGAGTTTATTTGCAATCCCTTCGCACTGGCTTTCCATAATAGCCTTGGTTGGAGAATATTGCCCGATTTCTTCATAGCGCTCTTGAATTTTAGGCGTTCTGCGCCAAGCAATAAATCGACCGAGGATTTTTTGAAATGGTAACTTTAAAAGTTCGCGGTCTTGAAAAAGTTCTTTGAGATAGGGGTGTATTTCCTCTTTATTTTGAGGGCCACCCATATTGAGAAGGACGACAAGAGTTTTTGCAGGATTATCTAATTTGTTAGAATTCATGGTGGTTTTTAAAATCTAAGTACAAATTACATTTATAAGTTTATTTTGAGGGAGGCAATCTTTCCAAATGAAATGACTGAGAAAAATTAAGCAATATCAGCTTCCAGGCAATTTGGCAGGGAAACGCCACAAAGGTGAGAACCAGTAAAGTATAAACCCTTATTTCCCTCTTCTAAGTCACGAGCAGCGGCCTGCCTATCTCCCATTTTAGCATCGGGCAGGGGGATGGCATTGGGCCAGCGTTTTATTTTTTGAAAACAAGGTCTTTCTTGTGCCCCCAAAAGTTCTTGGTGTTCTTCAAAAACGAGCGAATGTAGATTGGAGTCTTCTAGGTTAGCAAGTTCGGGTTGCCGTTCCCCTCCAACAAAAGTGGTAAGCAGAACTTTATTCTCCGGTGCTCTTCCGGGAAATAATGTGCTTGAAAAGAGGGTGCCCAGAATATTTCTGTTTTCCACTTCTGGAACGAGGAATCCAAAACCGTTTAATGGATGATTCACTTTTGCTCGGTCGTACCCATGATAAACCAAAGAAAGGGGATAATGACTGGTTTCTGCCAAAATAGGTAGAAGTTCTTCGCCATCTAAACCTTTCCATTCAATTTCCAAGAGTTTGCTTGCAGGTACAGCACATATCAACTGGTCGAATGTTTCATCGGATTCCTGATGTCCTTGGGGTTGGCTGGTGACTTTCCATTTATTTTCCACTTTTTCGATCTTAATGACCCGCGTTTTTAATTGTACGCACTCAGCAGGTAATAAACCGAAGATACGATTGGGCATTTCCTGCATACCGCCGGCAAAGGAAATTAATCTACTCTTGGACAAACGTTCCGGATTCTTTTTGGATTTTAATATTCCTCGAAAAAGAGAACCGTGTTTCTGTTCGATTTCTTGGAGGGCGGGAAATGCATATTTTAAAGACAAGCTCTCGGGCTTGGCCGCATATACTCCAGAAAGAAAGGGATTACCCGCAAAATCCAGGGCTTCTTTTCCTAAGCGACGGGAGATAAATCCTGCCACGGATTCATCCTCTTTTTTACCCTTGGGTATAAAAGGTTCGAGCAGTAAACGTAATTTACCGAGCGGAGAGAGAAAGGGACTGGAGAAAAAAGAACTAAGGCTGTGGGGCAAGGAGACGACTTTTCCTGATCGGATGATGAATCGAAGGCTTGCTTCTGGGTTGGCATCAATCGATCGGTCGAGCATACCTAGTTCTTCCAAGATTCTGGCAACTTTTTGATGTCTTAGGCTGAGAGTATTTGCCCCATAATCCAATAAGTAACCATCGATTTTTTCGGATTGAAGAACGCCCCCGACTGAATCATTGGCTTCAAGTAAGGTGACCTTTTTGCCAGCTTTTTGGGACTGCCATGCCTGAACGAGTCCCGTCAGGCCACCACCAATGATACATGTCTTGGACATTAAATTCTGAAGATTAGGATTAGGCTTGTCGCAAATGAATTGAGTGAGAAAATGGAAGAATTCATGGACGAAATCAAAAGCTGTTTGCAGGTAATTACAAACCCGAAGGATGCAAAACCTGGGGAATTTAGAGAAACTTTGGCTCGATTGGATATTTTATTAGCTCAGGAAAAAGAAAATATCCATCCCCGTCTGCGTCATTTTTTGGAAAAGAGAAGCTACCTAAAGGCAGTGACTTGGATAGAGGGGGGATCTCCTGAGAAGGGAATTTGTGGGCAATGAGCCGTAGAGATAGAGGAGAGAAGAAAATTTCCACCGATTCGGATCTGGGTTTCGGATCGAATCCTTTCAGTTCTTTAGATGGAAGTGGTCTACCTGAGGCATTGCCGGAATCTACTAGGGAAGTAAAAGTTACGGTTGAAATCGAGGACCAAAGCCTGGGCAATGGAGAACGATTAGAGGTAAGGCGGGAAAAATCGGGCAGAGGGGGGAAAACAGTTACTACGATTCGTGGTATACCTCCTGGGTTGGGTAAGAACAAGCGGGACCGTTTGCTTAAACGTTTAAAAAACAGTTTAGGTACTGGAGGAACTTGGTCTGGTCAGGACATGGAACTTCAGGGAGACAGGCGTGCAGAAATTATGGAATGGATGCGTGCGATGGGTTTTCGACCAGTACTTGCAGGCGGATAATTTTTTCTAACTATAAAAAGCCAAGGTTTTAAGGCTTTGGCTTATAAAATTTTTAAAAGACCCGTATGATTCGGATCTTTTTTTTAACAATCAGCTAGCCGATTGTTTTTCTTCTTCGGTAGGCACGCTTTCGCTGGCCTGCTTAGTTTTTTCCTTGAAGTCATGATCCTCCAATGGTTCCTGACTCAT
>Ga0209631_10007070_pt1 | contig 11372 bp, 11 predicted proteins | sample COG_08_FD_184752 | JGI IMG/M metagenome (GOLD analysis project Ga0209631, IMG submission 184752) | Pelagic Microbial community sample from North Sea - COGITO 998_met_08 (SPAdes) (version 2) | ecosystem: Environmental > Aquatic > Marine > Neritic zone/Coastal water | place: Helgoland, sampling... | reverse complement strand
CCACCGATTCGACTTGATTTGAGCACATTTAACTGAATGTTTTCTGGTTTTTCACCTTGCCACTCCGAGGTATAAACGGACACCTCGTGATCACGACTCTGGCATTCTTTTAAAATTCGAAGAAAATCGCGTTGAAGACCGCCATACGGAAAATATTTATAGAGGCAAAGCGCTAGTTTCATGGCGATAACCCTGTTGAAGGGTTTGCGGATGGCATCATAGTTTACCTTGTTGCCGAAACCGATTGATTGCCGTTTCGCTCCCAGTTCAACGCCGTTTCGCAGATCACCTCGAGACTGTCATAACGAGGCTTCCACTGGAGCAGATTACGAATCTTTTGATTATCCGCAATGAGTTGGGCCGGGTCGCCCGGCCGTCTGCTGGACTCTTGAATTGGAAACTCGGTTCCGTTAATTTTTTGCACCGTATCAAGAACTTGCCGAACGCTATATCCATGCCCATAACCACAGTTGATGATGGTGGATGGTTCACCGGCGTCAAGATAATCAAGCGCTTTTAGGTGAGCCGCAGCGAGATCTTCAACATGAATGTAATCGCGAATGCACGTGCCGTCTGGCGTATCGTAATCGGTGCCAAAAATCTCAACGCCCGCGCGTTTTTGACATGCCGCCTCGCAAGCGACTTTGATAAGGTGTGTCGCCTGAGGCGTCGATTGGCCTAAATGACCCTCAATTTGAGCACCCGCCACATTGAAATAGCGCAGCGCGACGTATCGAAGGGGCTTGTTACTGCTGGACCCTGAAGCGATGTCCTGCAGGGTCCATTCGGTGATCAGTTTTGTTCGGCCATAAGGATTAATTGGTGCCAGCGGTGCGTCCTCGTTTACCGGAATCGACAGCGGGTTTCCGTAAACAGCCGCGCTGGATGAAAACACAAATAATCCGATACCACTTTTTTGCGCACATTCAATAAGATTGAAAGAGGCCACCACGTTATTTTGGTAATACTTGCCTGGATTTTCAACTGACTCTGGCACCACGATATGGCCGGCAAAATGAATGATGGCGTCAAAAGCGTTAGCCCGCATGATTTCAAGTATCCCCTCCCGGTTACCGGCATCGATCTGATGAAAAGCCGCATTTTCGGGAATCGCCCAGAGATGTCCACTGTAAAGGGTATCGACTACGGTGACACGATGTCCGGCATTGATGAGCTGATGGGCGGTGTGAGAGCCGATATATCCGGCTCCGCCTGTGACGAGAATATTGAGAGGAGAAAAAGACAAAAGACGGTCCGGTTAGGAATTTTCGAAATTATATCGTGAGCTGCGGTGAGGAATGAGCCAGCAGTTTCGAAAGCGCGTTAATCACGTCATGAGCGCGAATTTCGGAGAGACACCGGGTATGCCCAAACGGGCATTGTCGGGCAAAACAGGGTCGGCAATCGATTGAATTAAAAACCGAAGTCGCATTATCGCCAAGCGGGGGGGTATGCTGTTCGCTGGAAGAGCCAAAAATTCCAACAACCGGTGTATTGGTCGCGGCTGCTATATGCATCAGGCCTGAGTCGTTACTCACAACTGCGTCGGCAGAGGCTAATAGGTCGATGGCCTCCACAATCGTGGTTTGTCCGACGAGGTTAATGACCGCAGTTGTGACTTGGCACGACGCCATGATCTCGTTTGCAATTTTTTGATCACCGGGTCCGCCCATTAGCCAAATTTGCCATCCGTGTGCCGTGGCGTGATTCGCGAGGCTGGCAAACGAGGCAGGAGGCCATTGTTTTGCGGGGCCAAATTCAGCACCTGGACACAGTGCGAGAACGGGCTGGGCTTTGATTTTTTTATTAAGTCGTCTAAATATGGTTTGAGGTGCTGATCGATCTGCCTCAAGCTGCGGCGCGGGAAAAGCAGTTTTCGGTATCGATGGGTTTGTTCGCGCTAGATTGATAAATCGATCAACCATCAGATCCCGTTTATGTCGGGGTTTGGGACGACAATCATTGATGAGTCCCCATCGCGGTTCTCCGGAATAGCCCGTGCGTAATGGGATCGCGGCAAAAAAAGGAACCAAGGCCGATTTAAGGGACCCGGGTAGAACGAATGCCTGGCTAAAGCGCCGCTTTTTCAATGCATGGCCCATACGCCATCTTGCTTGGAGATGAAGACGCCCGTGTGCAAACGTGGTTTCGATCACATCATGCACCGCCGGCATTCGTTTGGCGATTGGGGCGGTATTTGCGGGTGCGACGACTGAAATCTCAATACCAGGATCTTGCGTTTTAAGATAATGGCACAAGCTTTGCGCCATCACCATATCGCCCACCCAGGCGGGGCCGATGACGAGCGTTTTTGAAGGGGTGTCCACCGTGCGCCTGCGTGATGGCGCTAAGTGTCACCCTTGGGCAGAAAGAACTGATTTCCACAGTAAGGGCAAAGGGCGGTTTGACCGGGGGCGATCGGAAGAAAAACCCGGGGGTGCTGGCTCCAGAGTTCGGTATTTTCCGGTGGGCAGTGCAACGGCAGATCTTCCGCATAAATGCGATGTACAACGCCCCGTTGATTCCTGTCATTGTCGTGATTAGGGACCGATTTGCGCATGATCAAAAGACTCGGTTCAGATGAAGGTGAGCCAGTCATCATGGCGCGTGTCGCGACCGTGGACGCAGTCGAAATAACGGCTCTGAATTAACTCGGTGATGGGCCCACGCGTGCCGCTACCGATCTGCCGACCGTCGAGCTCGCGGATCGGTGTGACTTCCGCAGCCGTGCCGGTAAAGAAAGCTTCATCGCAAATATACACCTCGTCACGGGTGATTCGTTTTTCAACAAGGCTCATGCCGGCCTCTTTGATCAATTGGATGATCGTGTCGCGAGTGATGCCTTCAAGAGCGGAAGTGAGATCTGGGGTGTAGACGACGCCGTCCCTGATAATAAAGATATTTTCCCCCGTGCCCTCCATGACATAACCTGAGGCGTCTAGCATCAGGGCCTCATCAGCGCCGCCAGAGACGGCTTCTTGCAGCGCGAGAATCGAGTTGATGTAGTTGCCGCAGGCTTTTGCGCGACACATCGTGATATTCACATGATGGCGGGTGAATGAGGATGTCCTGACTTTGATTCCGTTTTTAAGGCCATCCTCGCCTAAGTAGGCACCCCACTCCCAGGTGGCAATTGCCACATGCGTTTCCAGCATATCGGCGCGGATGCCCATGCCTTCAGATCCATAGAACGCAAGGGGTCGCAGGTAAGCAGAAGAAAGTTGATTATCACGAACGACCGCAATCTGAGCGTCATTCAATGTTTTCGAATCGTATGGCACTTTCATTCCCAGAATATGAGCCGATCGAAAGAATCGATCGGTGTGATCTTCGAGCCGGAAAATCGCCGTGCCTCGATCGGTCTCATAAGCTCTTACGCCCTCAAAGACGCCAAGACCATAATGCAGGGAATGGGTTAGGACATGAACCTTGGCGTCCCGCCACGGCACCATCTGACCGTCGAACCAGATAAAGCCATCACGATCTGAAAAAGACATCTTAGTTTCCTTAAAGGTTAGAGTGAGTGAGTCCGAAGCGCCAAATACACACAGGATTATGACAAAACTGACAACGTTTTGGGTGCGCGTCGGCTCAATGACTGGACAACATGGCGTGCACCGCTCGAACAGCGTCTTGTGCATATGGGGTGAGTCGGTCGGCAATCTGCTCGGGCAGGATGCCTGGCCCCAAGATACCGATGCCAACCGGTTTATTGGTTTCTAGCTGGAGATTGATAAGACTCTGTATGACGGCTTGACCCATGGTTTGGCCATGTGCGGTTTCGCCTCGCTCAATAATGCCCAGGACGACAGCACCGTCTATCGAGACTTGGGTGAGCAATCGCTTCACCGCCAGCGGTTTTTCCATTGATCCTGGCACCCACTGAATATCAGTCACATTTAGCCCAAGTTGTTCTGCTTGTGCGCAGGCGGCGTTTTTCATGTCCTCACATGCTTGTTGGTGAAAAGAGCCGATGACCAGTCCAATGTTCAATTTTATCGCCGTTGATTTTCTGCCGATCGCGAGATTTTATCTCATTGTTGCGGTTAAGCGCGTCCGGTCCGGTGTCAGTAGTATCGCAATACAGATTTGGGCGTCAGGTGCCGAGGAATTTCTTCCAGACGCCCTGTACGGCTTCACGTTCAGATGCAAACTTGTCGTTGGACACTCGAGATTCGCCGCGTCTGAGTTTGATTTCATTTTCTGCTGCGAGATAGATGTCCAGGGCGCCCGTAAGCTGTGATGCGTCACCTGCGGCGAAAAGGCCGATGTTCTGAAGTTGCGTGATAATGCGCTGATTCGCACGACAAGAGATCAGTTCGGGATGATCCGAGGCATGTTTAAGGATCATGTACTGACATAAAAATTCGATATCAACTAATCCACCGGGATCGTGTTTGAGATCGAAATCAACAAGCGGCGCGTGCTCGGATCGATGATGATCTCTCATGCGCTGACGCATTTGACACAGATCCTGATGGAGTTTTTCATTGTTGCGGGGTTGGGACAGAATCACGCGTCGAATATCGCTAAACTTTCTCTGGAGAGGCTCATGGCCGACAACGAGTCGCGCTCGCACTAACGCCTGATGCTCCCAAGTCCATGCTGATTCTTTTAAGTATTGGGCGTACACCCGTAAGGGGGTGACGACCGTGCCGGAATTGCCGCTAGGACGAAGCCGGGTATCGATTTCATAGACCTCTCCTGCTGATGTGCGCGTGGTTAGGATATGCGTCAGTCGCTGAACCAGGCGTCGATAATAATGTCGTCTGGCTGAAAGCTCAGTGTTCTCACTTTCCGGAGATTCATCAAAGACAAAGACAATGTCGAGGTCTGAGTGATAACCTAATTCTTCACTGCCAAGCTTTCCATAGGCGATGATGCCAAGATCGGTGTCGCTCGGCCGCTCGACGGTGGTTAGAGTGGCCTCAGCAAGCTTTAAGCTTTCGTCAAGCAGCGCACCGGCGAGAGCGCTTAGTGAGAGCGCCACTGTTTTGGTGTCGATTAATCCCGCAATATCGGCTGCTGCCACGCGTAGGGTATAGGCTTGCCGAAATTCACGAAGCGCCTCCATTCCCGCCTCGAGGTCTATTCCTGCTCGTTCCATCTTTGTGCCCAGTTCTTGGGTAATCTCGAGGCGATCTTTCACCTGAAAAGTGGCAATGGGATCGAGCAGCTCGTCCAGAATAACGGGATGTTTTGCAATCCATTGGCTGATTTCGCTCGACGCGCCTACAAGGCGCACGAGTTGTGATAACGCCAAAGGGTTCTCAGATAAAAGCGCGAGATAGGCCGATCGCCGACCAATGGACTGAATGAGGAATATCGAACGCGTTAGGGCGGTATCAGGATATTCGGAAGCCAGGCACTGCTGAAGGATTTTGGGCATTAATGTGTCGAGTCGCTCCCGACCCTCGCGCGAGAAGGCCTGATAAAAGCGGCTGCGCGGGATCCCCTCTAATAGGGACTTGATCTGAACAGGCTCCTGAAAGCCGAGCTGAGCGATCTGCTCGGGTTCTGCTTGTTCAGCGACAGCGCTCCGCCACAAGTTCTCAAAACCGGAATCGGGGTTTCCCGATCCTTCAGCAGTTGCTTCATTAAAAACAGATTGAAACACTGAGTGCACATTTTCGGTAACCGTAACCAGCTCAAGTTCGAGCGCCTCCGGGGATTCAAAGCCTGAGGAAAAAGCAACGCGGGCACGACTCACGTCTTCGGTGGGCAAAGAGTGAGTCTGCTGGTCGTCCAAGATCTGTAGGCGATGTTCAATGCTGCGAAGGAACTCATAGGCTTGTTTGAGCTGATGACAGGTGTCTTGCGAGAGCGTCTGCGCTTCAGGCAATAATTGAAGCGCCTGATAGAAACTCGGGGTTTGCAATCGTTTGTCGCGTCCTCCAAAAATTAATTGGTGACTTTGGACCACAAATTCAATCTCCCGAATTCCCCCTCTACCGAGCTTGAGATTCCGGGTCAGTGATTTTTTTGACTGTTCTTGCTCAATTAGGGACTTCATGCGCCGAATGGCATCAATGGCCCCAAAGTCGAGATATTTTCGATAGATGAAGGGTCGAATATTTTCAATCAGCTCCTGGCCTGCATCCATATCGCCGCCCACGGGCCGGGCTTTAATGAGTGCATATCTCTCCCAGTCCCGACCATGCGTGAGGTAGTAATGGTCGAGCGCGTCAAAAGAGAGCGCAAGGGGTCCGCTATTTCCATTGGGCCGTAATCGCATATCAACTCGAAACACTATTCCTTGATCGGTTGGCCTTTGCAGTAGGTCGATCAGGTGTTGTCCGACTTTGACGAAAAACTCATGATTGCTGATTGATTTTGAACCATTGGTATACCCAGATTCACGGAAACTAAAAAGGAGATCAACATCGGAGGACATGTTGAGTTCTCGTCCCCCCAGTTTTCCCAAGCCGATCACACTGAGTTGTACGGGCTCGCCGCTGACCTCGCCGATGGGGTCTCCATAGTGTGCTCGAATTTTCTGGTGCGCACATGAAAGAGCGGCATCGATAGCGGCGTCAGCCAGTTCAGAGAGGGTTAACATCACTTCATGAAGGGGCGCAAGACCCATCAGATCACGCCATCCGAGGCGAGTGATTTCTATTTTTCGAATTTGTCGAAGCGCCGACATGAGCGTGGAAGTGTCTTGGGCGAGATTGCCGATGGTCTTGGTGATCTCACCGGGTTTGCGGGGAGCGGCTGACGCATTGATATCTCTTAACAGGTCTTTTGTGGTTTCAAGATTGCGCGCGATAAATTCGCTTCCCGCAATGACCCGACGGAGTGACTTCAAATCGGGGTGATCTGGTGTTTTTCTGTGAAGCGCCTCATCGATAACGGCTAATCGATCGATATGGGCATCTACAATTGATGCGACGTTAATCGGGATTTTGGGCTGATGGGTTAGGATGTCCATAACGTAACGCGTTCTTATTAAGGCGGTTGCAACAAATTTTCCGTCAACTTTCCACTAAAATTTGGTTTAGGTTGTAATCATACAAGTTTGCGGGTCGATCCTTAATGGATAGCGTTTTTTAATAACTTAAAGGAGTTAACGCAGCGGTGGAAGATATTTTTAATTTCGAAAAAACAGTAAGCCGCTGCGCAGTGGTTGGGCATCCGATAGGCCATAGTCAATCGCCGCGCATTCATGATGCTTTTGCGCGTCAGTTTGGTATCACGTTGGACTATCAGGCAATCGATCTCGACCCCATCGCTTTTGAGCAAGGGGTTCATCATCTGCAGGCAGGAGGACTTCTGGGCCTTAATGTGACAATACCTTTTAAGGAAGCCGCGCGGCGTTTGGCAGATGAGGTGAGCGAGCGAGCTGCACTCGCCGGCGCGGTTAATACGCTGTCGTTTTCGCGACATGGACAGATCCTGGGTGACAACACAGATGGTATCGGGTTTATGAAAGATCTTGAACGTAACCTTGATTCATCTATCGATGGCGCTGAAATACTTCTGATCGGCGCTGGCGGCGCGGCACGCGGGATTTTCCATCCTATTCTGTCGCGTAACATTGCTCGTTTAGTCCTAACAAATCGAACGTTGTCCCGAGCAGAAGATCTCGCGATACTCGCCAAAGATGACAAAGTGCAGACATGTGCTTTCGAGGATATTTCCGGGTCTTTCGATCTTGTCATTAACGCGACGGCAACAAGCTTAACCGGTGGTCTTCCTGATATTTCCGATCAGGTGTTTCATCCAAGGAGCATTGCTTATGATCTTGCCTATTCTGATCAACCCACCGCGTTTATGCGCTGGGCGACTAGCGCGGGTGCCGCAAGTGCGGTTGATGGTCTGGGAATGCTAGTTGAGCAGGCAGCAGAATCGTTCTGGATATGGCATCAAAAACGCCCGGAAACAGGCGTTGTCATTGATGAGTTGCGATCTGGAGTCCGCTAAGTCTTGTTATGTCGCGAACCATCCTGGCACGTCCTGCCGGATGACTGCCGACAGCGCCTTGATGTGATCTTGTCGGGCATTGAGGCACGGAATATAAGAAAAGTGGTTGCCCCCGGCTTTCTCAAAAATCTCCGCATTTTCTTCGGCAATTTCTTCAAGGGTTTCGAGACAATCAGCGGCAAATCCAGGACAGATAATGTCCACGCTTTTTGTGCCTGAGGCCGGGAGCGCTTCAAGCGTTTTATCCGTGTAGGGCGTCAACCAGGGTGCTTTTCCGAATCGCGATTGGAACGTTAGCATCCACTCATCAGGATTGAGTGCTAATCGGTCCGCCAATGCCTTCGCCGTGGCGTGACACTGCTCGTAGTAGGGATCTCCCTGATCAGCATAACGTTGCGGGGTGCCGTGAAATGACATGATGAGTTTCTCGCCTCTTGGGTGCTTCGCCCAATGCTCATGAACAGATTGAGTTAAAGCGTCGAGATACCCGTGATGACAGTGATAGTCCCGTATGAGATGGGTGCTGGGGAGATTGCGCCAGCTTTTCAGAACATCGTTGACCGCATCGAAAACTGAAGCGGATGTGCTGCAGGAAAACTGAGGGTAAAGGGGCAGCACGACGAGTCGGGATATGCCTTCGTTGGCCAGATGGGTCATAACGGAATGAACTGAGGGTTCACCGTATCGCATCGCCATGGCAACATGAACTGACTCCCCGTGCTCAGTTGTCAACAGGGTTGCCAGTTGCGCCGTCATCTCCTTGGTGTGCGCCATTAGCGGCGATCCCGAGTCACCCCAAATCTTGGCATAAGCCGCTGCGCTTCTTTTGGGTCGAATTCGGAGAACAACGCCGTGCAATATCCAGCACCATAACCAACGGGTAAGTTCAACGACCCGATGGTCGTGCAGAAATTCACCAAGATAACGGCGAACCGCGCCAGTTGAAGCGGCTTCTGGCGTGCCGAGGTTGACCAGTAAAACACCGGTGCGCGTCGAGGTGGATACGGTTAAACCACGTTTATAACGCATTAATGATAATGCCTCATTTGCTTTGGCTTTGGCCGTAATCAATCATGCGCTTGATGGGTATGGCCGCTCGAGATCGAATGGTTTCATCGACGATGACTTCGTTTTGTTCCGATTTGAGCACATTGACCAACCGCTGTAGATCGTTCATCTTCATCCAAGGACAGTGCGCACAACTTTCGCAGGTGGCACCTTCGCCTGCGGTTGGCGCTGCGAGGAAATTTTTGCCGGGCGCACGTTGACGCATTTTATGAAGAATACCTTCTTCAGTTGCGACAATGAACAGCGGTGCATTCATTGTTTCGACTGCGTGAATCAACTGTCCAGTCGAGCCAACGATGTCGGCCAAATTAATAACAGAAGGAGGCGACTCTGGGTGCACGAGCACTTTTGCGTCCGGATTTAACTGTTTAAGCTGCTCGAGTACTTCGCCTTTGAATTCTTCGTGAACGATACAGCTTCCTTCCCAAAGCAACATATCCGCACCCGTTTGTCGTTGCACGTAGTCACCAAGATAACGGTCGGGCGCCCAAATTATTTTTTCGCCTTGATTTGAAAGGTCCTGAATCAGATTTAACGCAATCGATGAAGTAACGACCCAGTCAGCGCGGGCTTTGACCTCTGCACTGGTGTTAGCGTAAACCACGACCGTCCGGTCAGGATGTTGATCGCAAAAATCGGAAAACATATCAATGGGACATCCTAAATCCAGAGAGCATTCGGCCGCGCTTTCAACCAGAAAAACCTGCTTTTCCGGGCTGAGAATTTTCGCGGTTTCTCCCATGAAGCGAACGCCCGCCACCAAAACGGTGCGCGCTTTGTGCGCAAGCCCGAACCGCGCCATCTCTAATGAGTCGGCTACGCAACCCCCGGTGGCGTCCGCCAATTCCTGGATCTCACTATCGACATAGTAGTGCGCGACCAACACCGCATCCCGTGCCCGCAAAAGCATCTTGGCTTCGTCGATGAGTGCATTTTTCTGGCGATGCGCCAGAGGTTCCGGCAGGCTCGCTCTTGCGGTCGCGGCTTGCGCCGCAATATCAAGATTCCGGCTGCGTCGTGTGATTTCGGAAGATGTCTGCATATGGCTATAGTGTTCGCGCAAGCGTCAAGACGGCGTCATCGCGGGTTGTGCGTTAAATTACGGCTGTATTTAATTTTAGGTAGTCAGAAACCAAACTCTATTATATGCACTGGATTGTATTAGGCATTATTGCGTTAGCGCTAATTATCACTGCAAGTTCGTATCCGCGACTTGCATTCGGTCTGCTCGCCGCTTTTCTGGGCATTGGAATTTTGCTTGTACAGGTCATTCCAGGCGAACGGGAGAGCGCTCAGAATATGATTGACGCAAGTCACGTTGAGATCAGTCAGGTTAGTGTCGTTGACGGCTATGCCGGAAGTTTTGACTTAAGTGCCCGTGTTTTTAATCGCGCTTTAGCATCGTCGCTATCAGAATTGACGTTGAGAATCAGTTTGGATGATTGCGGTGATCCTGGCGAGAATGGTCAAGATCAGGATCAACATTGTCAGTCTCTGGGTTCGTCGACAGTACAGGTTGCGGTCAATATTCCTGCGAACGAGGCTCGGGACTTTCAGGTGAATCTTTCGTTCCCAAGTGCGATAGTGCGCGGGAGTGCGCGTTGGATCGTCGAGCCCGTTTCCGCGCTTGCCCGTCACTAAATGATCGTCTAGCCAAACAAAAAAAGCGGCAGGTGAACCTGCCGCTTTTTCATCCATTTGTAAATCGGATGGAGTACAAAAACGCTCGCGCGTTATTTACCTTCTTTTGGTCGCTTTTTTCTTAGCAGCCTTTTTCTTGGTTGCTTTCTTAGCTACCTTTTTCTTAGCAGCCTTTTTCTTCGTTGCTTTTTTCTTGGTTGCTTTCTTAGCTACCTTTTTCTTAGCAGCCTTTTTCTTGGTCGCTTTTTTCTTGGTTGCTTTCTTAGCTACCTTTTTCTTAGCAGCCTTTTTCTTGGTTGCTTTCTTAGCTACCTTTTTCTTTGCTGCTTTTTTCTTAGTGGCCTTTTTGGCTACTGCCTTTTTGGCTACTTTTTTAGCTGCTTTTTTCTTCGTTGCTTTTTTCTTCGTTGCTTTCTTAGCTACCTTCTTTTTTGGCGCTGCCTTTTTCTTGGTCGCCTTCTTCTTTGCCGCCATAATGGCCTCCTGCTTAGGGTTGATGTACCTACGAATCAAAAATTGATTCACGTTTTCGGCTTATCGACACACCGCCTCTATCAGCAATACCACTTTGCGTTTCTCGTAAACATTAACTTCACCTGATCTAATGAAACGAGGAAGCGTACCGGTAAACTTTGGAATAACAACAAATAGTTATTCCTTGAACGCGAACTATAGTCATGCATTAATAAATGTCAAGCAAACACAATTTGATTTTTTTTGATTAACACTGTAGGAAAAAT
>Ga0209631_10007069_pt1 | contig 11373 bp, 8 predicted proteins | sample COG_08_FD_184752 | JGI IMG/M metagenome (GOLD analysis project Ga0209631, IMG submission 184752) | Pelagic Microbial community sample from North Sea - COGITO 998_met_08 (SPAdes) (version 2) | ecosystem: Environmental > Aquatic > Marine > Neritic zone/Coastal water | place: Helgoland, sampling... | reverse complement strand
ACTTTGCAAACAACAGGCGCCTTGGGTAAATAATTATCGGCTGCCTGACAAAAATCTTTAGGCCCACCCAGCGTCTGGATCATCGCATCAAAGTGATCTCTCGCTTGCCCCTCTACAAGGACGGTCTCCAGTTTTTTAGCCGCCGCGTGTCTGTTCGGCGCGAGCGCGGCCCCAACTAACAACGCACTCGCCAATCGAATCACGACCTCGTGCAACCTTGGGTCCCTGACCTCGCCCGTTAGGTAACGGACAGTCTCCCTCACTTCAAGCGCATTTCCTGCCGCGCAGGCCAATGGTTGATTCATATCCGTAATCAGTGTGCTCGTGATCAAACCCGCCTGTTTTGCAACCTGTCTAATACTCTGTGCCAGCGCTCTTGCCTCGCTCAGCTCGGTCATAAAAGCCCCATTCCCAAGCTTGATATCCATGACCAGGTTATCCAGTCCCGCCGAGAGTTTTTTGGACAGAATCGATGCGGTAATCAGGGGGATAGATTCAACCGTCGCGGTGACGTCACGCACACTATAGATTCGACCATCTGCCGGAGCTAACGTACTTGTTTGGCCAATAATTGCGCAGCCGATCTCGGCGACTGTTGCCTTAAAAACGTCGACATTGGGCTTAACGTCATAACCTGGAATGCTCGCTAGCTTATCCAGCGTGCCGCCTGTATGACCCAGGCCCCGACCTGAAATCATTGGCACAAATGCCCCGCAGGCGGCTAACATTGGAGCCAGCATCAAGCTGACACAATCACCCACGCCACCGGTCGAATGTTTGTCGACAATCGGACCTTGCAGATTTAAGTGATCCCAGCAGATGACTTCTCCTGAATCACGCATCGAAAGTGACAGTGCGGTACATTCTGATGCTGACATGCCTCTCAAAAGTACCGCCATCGCAAAGGCGCCAATCTGGCCGTCACTCGCTGACTGATCCACGACACCTTCGACGAAGGTTTCTATCTCTTGATCGGTAAGCGAATCACCATCACGTTTCTTTCGAATCAGTTCCTGAAGCAATGACCCTTTATTCGCCATAAGGAGCCCAAACGTTTTTAAACTGGGTTGCTCGTCGCAGGAATTCTGTGCCTTGGCCCACGCTGGCATCCAGCCAATTACGATCTCCTGATAGTGCCCAAGTTTGCTTGAGATTACCTACTGATAATCGCTCGATTTCCGCGGTCATGGCACGATGTCCTGCGCACCAAAGCCCATCGACATCATTATGTCGCGCAATCTCACTCGCAAGGTTTGGTCGGGCTCCGGTAATAATATTTACCACCCCCGCGGGAATATCAGAAGTCTCCAGAATCTGATAAAAATCGGTTGCCACTAATGCCCCCGATTCAGAAGGAATCGTGATGACCGTGTTACCGAGGGCAATGGCGGGCGCAATCAACGAGATAAGCCCAAGAAGTGCATCTCGTTCAGGACAAATCAAGCCCATGACACCGACCGGTTCCGGCACCGCAAAGACGACTCGACCCAAAGGGGGTTGGTGCACAGTACCCTCGTACTTATCGCACCAACCGGCGTAAAAGAATAAACGATTAATGGATTCTTTTACCTGTAAATCGCCATCAGTACCCGTGATCATTTCAAGACGCTGGCTAAATTCATCCGCTCGAATCTCTAAATTCTCGGCCAGGAAATAAAGCACTTGGGCACGATGATGAGCGCTTGCGCTACCCCACTTGCTTGCGCCGTGTGCCGCTTCCACCGCGTTTCGAATGTCCTTCCGATTCCCCTCGCCGACTGTGCCAATAAGCGAGCCGTCATACGCGGCGACACCGCGCGAGTATCCGCTATCTGGTCGAACCTGCCGACCGCCTATATAGAGTTTCGACGTCTTATCCAAGGCGCTCGTCGGATTGGCCACAACTGGTGCAACCGCAGAGGCGGGTGGTTGATCATCAGGGGGAAGATCCGACAAAGATTTTCGATAAGCCCAGAGTCCTTCTCGACCGCCTTCTCGACCGAAACCAGATTCACGATATCCACCGAAGCCGCTTGCCGCATCAAATTCGTTAGTGGAATTGATCCAGATTACTCCAGCCTTAATCTTAGACGCGACATCGAGTGACAGATTTATATTCTCACTCCAAATGCTTGCCGCTAATCCGTAACGAGTGTTGTTCGCAATCTCGATGGCCTCCTTATGCGTGCGAAAAGTCATTACGGCTAGCACAGGCCCAAATACCTCCTCGGTCATTATCGTATGAGCAGAAAAAACGTCGGTCACCAGAGTCGGGTGAAAATACCAGCCGCTTTCTGGCAACGGTGTCTCCGTATGCCAACAAGATGCACCCTCTTTTTTTGCGCCATCGATATATGACTGGATATTTTTTAATTGGCTCTGACTCACGATGGCACCCATATCCGTCGTTTTATCCAGCGGATTGCCAATTCGTAAGGTTTTCATCCGCTGCTTTAGTTTTGACAGAAATGTGTCGGAGATCGACTCCTGCACAAGCAGTCGTGAGCCCGCACAACAGACCTGTCCCTGGTTGAACCAGATACCATCGACCACGCCCTCAATTGCGCTATCAACATCCGCATCAGCAAACACTAGAAACGGAGACTTCCCACCAAGCTCAAGCGTTAGGCCTTTATCTGTGCCGGCCGTCAACGTTCGAATTTCGCGACCCACCTGTGTCGAACCCGTGAAAGCGACTTTATCAACATCACCATGTGATGCTAGCGTGCGACCCGTCTCCCCAGCCCCTGTGACTAAATTGAAAACCCCGGATGGCAGGCCTGCATTTTGCGTCAGCTCGGCAAAATAAAGCGCGCTTAGGCTTGTGTATTCCGCTGGTTTCAACACAACCGTGTTGCCCGCGGCGAGTGCAGGGGCGACCTTCCACGCGAGCATCAGTAAAGGGAAATTCCAAGGGATAATCTGCCCGATGACGCCGTAGGCAGACGTATTGGGCATTTCTGAGTCCAACACACTAGCCCATCCGGCATGATGATAAAAATGCCGCGCCACCAGCGGGACATCGACATCCCGAGTTTCTCGAAGCGGCTTTCCGTTATCTAGCGTCTCAAGCACCGCGAGCATGCGGGCATGTTTTTGCACCTGCCGGGCAAGACCGTAAAGGCAGCGCGCCCGACCGTTGGAGCCCAACTCTTGCCATGGTTTTAATGCGTTACGGGCCGCACTGACGGCCGCGTTAACATCAGCATCGAGCCCCTGACCGATCGCTGCGAGCTTTTTTTCAGTTGCAGGATTGATGGATTCAAAATGCTGGGTTGCCTGAGACCATTGACCGTCAATCCAATGACCAAAGATACCATCGTGCGACTCAATCCACTGCTTTGCTAAGGAAGCATCTTCTGGTGCTGGCCCATACTCCATCGTTTCAAAAAGTTCTCTCACACGTGACATGTTATTACCCAATCGCGTGGCGATGCGAAGCTGAATATTCGCCCGTTAAAAAAAATTCAAGCTGTCGCGAGATGTCGCCCAACAGTCCTGACGCGCCCAGTCTAAACAACTGGGAACTCAACCAGTCTTTTCCCAGTTCTTCCTGAATCAGTATGAGATAAGCAATTGCATCTTTTGATTTACGAATGCCGCCAGCTGGCTTGAAACCCACCCGAGTTCCCGTCGTATTGTAAAAATCACGGATCGCCCGCAACATCACCAAGCTCACCGACAGGTTCGCGTTAACCCCCTCTTTACCCGTCGAGGTTTTAATAAAATCCGCCCCGGCCATCATTGCGACAAGACTTGCCTTGGCAATATTCGAAAAACTCGCGAGATTCCCCGTGCCCAGTATTGTTTTAAGATGCGCATCCCCCGCAGCCTCACGAAAGGCACAAATCTCATCATAGAGTCGTGTCCAATCTTCTGTCAGCGCCAAGCCTCGCCGAATAACAATATCAATCTCTGTGGCGCCGGCCTCATGCGCACCCCGCACCTCATCAATTCGGGTTTGCAGTGGGGTGAGTCCATCTGGAAACCCTGCGGCAACTGAAGCGACCGGTATATCGCTCCCTTCGAGCGCCGAAACTGCATGCGTCACAAGCGCAGGGTAAACACAAACTGCTCCGACCTTTAGATCTGCTGCGCTCAGGGCCATCGCAATATCGGATCGAAGCGGCATCCTTGCTTTTGCACATAGTCTTTGAACGTTTCCCAGCGTATCAGCGCCATCGAGCGTTGTAAGATCAATACACGTCATGGCGCGCAACAGCCAAGCGGCCTGCCACTCCTTTTTCACTGTCCGGCGACCGGCAAGACTTAAGCAGCGCCGCTCAATCGCACTGCGATTGACACGAACGTGTCCCAGCCAATCCAAATCGAGGGGGCTTGTTGAATTAACCCGACTAGAACGGTTTTTCATCCGACTCGGCTTGATCAATTTGATGCCTGCGTCACTCACTTGATAAACGACCCCATCGTTTAAAAAAACCGGATATTAACTTTGCCAATTGAGGTGCCGTTTCATTGCCGACAGTCAGCGTCTGTTCATGAGAAAGATTAGCTTGTAAGCCAGCGGCGTAGTTTGTAATGGCGGCCACCGCAGCGACTTTCATTCCACAATGCCGGGCGGCAATTGTCTCTGGAACCGTGGACATCCCAACGGCATCGGCTCCCAGGATTTTAAAAGCCCGTATCTCTGCCGGGGTCTCAAAACTTGGGCCGAGACACCAGAGATAGACACCTTCATGTAGCTGCAGTTCAGCCTCTGCCGCGGCGGCCCGAAGATGACCTTGCAGATCGATATCGTACGCATGTGACATATCTGTAAATCGTGGACCCATCTGATCATCGTTGACGCCGACTAAAGGACTCAGTCCCGTCCAATTAATATGATCAGTCAGCATCATTAAATTACCTGGCGGAATAGACTCATTCAAACTCCCCGCAGCACACGTAGTCAACAACAGGTCGCATCCCGCGGAGCGAAGCGAGCGAATAGGATTCGCCAAATCGGAAATGTTGTGACCCTCATAGGCATGCCATCTTCCTTGTAGGCACGCGATGGAACGCCCATGTAAGTCGCCTAAAACGAGTTGGCCCGAATGCCCTTCAACACCTACGGCCTCAAATCCTTCTATCGTCGCATAAGGCATCTGCTGCGCATTTTCAATCGAGTCAGCAAACGAACTCAATCCACTACCGAGAATAATGCAAGCCTCGGGAGGACGAGAACCGCAGGCCTCTCGAATCTGCATCCCCGCTTTCTCATAGGATTTCACAAAAGATGCTCTGGTCCAAACGAATACGGTAATAGCTCACCCAGCGTATAGGTTGCCTTCAGTCCATCCGGGCCAAAACAAAAAATCTTAAGGTCTTCGCTTGCGAATTCGCGAATCTTTTGACGACATCCCCCGCAGGGCGTACAAATCTGATCACTTTCTGCCATCACAGCCAACTCATAAATTTCCGTCTCTCCCGATGACACCATTGCCGCGATGGCGCTGGCCTCAGCACACCACCCTTGTGGATAAGCTGCGTTTTCTACATTTACACCCGAATAAATAGCGCCCGAAGCCCCTTTGATGATCGCCGCCACAGGAAAATTTGAATAAGGTGCGTAAGCGTTTTTGAGTAACGCTTCGAGCCGGGGGAAAAATTCGTGAGTCATATCTTGACGTCTCAGGATTCCATTTTAGTGATGGTGATATCGCTTAAGCCTTTTTTTCTTCAAATCACCAAACCTAAACCACGAGTTGTTCATGCTGCGCTGGCAGTGCCGCCTGCCATCCAGTGACCTAAAATCTCTCGGTCTGCTCCTTTACCGTCAACAGTGCCCATGATCTTGCCATCGAACATAACGGCAATGCGGTCTGAAAGACTCATAATTTCATCAAGATCTTCAGATACCAGAAGGACCGCCGAGCCTTCGGCACGCAACGCCAGAAACAACTCCCAAGTGTGTCGAATCGCTTTTGCATCAAGCCCTTCAGTCGGATGAGAAGCAATGATGACAGGCGGCTTTCGCCAAGTTTCTCGACCCAAAATCAATCTTTGAATATTTCCACCTGAGAGAATTCGACACTCGGTCTGCCAAAGATCAGGAACCAACGCATTAAATTTCTCGACAATTTTGTCGGCGTGGGATGAAATCTGCTGATGACGCAACACCGTATTTTTGGAAAAAGGGGTCTTTCGGTAATCTTTTAGCACAACGTTTTCAGCGACGTACATCTGCTCAACAATACCAATTTCTCGTCGACGCTCGGGAATATGTGCAACGCCGTGCTCGATAAATTCTTTTGGTGTTCGCCCTGTCATATCGGCATTTAAAATCCAAACCTCTCCGCTCGCCGGTGGCACGAGACCGGTAACCGCTTCTATTAATTCCGTCTGACCGTTCCCTGATACACCCGCAAGACCCATGATTTCACCGCGTCTGATCTTCAAGGATATTCCCTTCGAATTAGTTTTTTTATCGAGTCCTGAAGGCACCATCTCGATGGTGTTGAGTGCCAGCTCTTTATGTGCAACGGGGGGACGTTCCATGTAATTAGGAACCGTCTCTCCAAAAGTACGCCGAGTCAGTTCATCTTCATTCGTCTCTGTAATATGACAGGTGCCCTGAGTCTTGCCGAGCTTCAGTACTGTCACCCGATCAGAAACCGCAAATACCTCGCGCATCTTATGAGAGATAAATACAATGCCCTTGCCGTCATCCGCCATCGCCCGCAGAACAATAAATAACTGGTCTGCCTCACTAGGCGTGAGTAGCGAAGTTGGTTCGTCAAGCAACAATACCTCGGGCTCGTGAAAGAGTACTTTTAGGATTTCAACGCGCTGCTGTTGTCCGGCAGACAGGTCCTCCACGAGAGCTTTGGGATCGACCTGCAAACCATACCGCTCAACTAACATCCGGATTCGATTCTCAACGCCTGTAATGTCATAGGAAAAAAGAGGCGCATCAAGGCCAACCATGATGTTCTCTGCCACGGTAAACGCCGGAACCAGCATTAATTCCTGGTGGACCATTGCGATGCCATGCGCTAATCCTTCCCGCGGGGAACGAAAATGGACAAGCTTGCCTTTAACCCGAATCTCGCCTTCAGTCTTTTCGTAATAACCTGAGAGAATATTGGCGATAACGGTTTTGCCGGCCCCATTTTCGCCAAGCAACGTATGGACCTCACCTGATCGCACGTCGAAATCCAATTTATCGAGAATCAAATGCTCCCAGACACCAGGAAATCCTTTGGAAAGCCCTCGCGCTTCAAGCAGAACATCGCTCTTATCGAGAACAGAACTAGTATCTGATCGCGTTTTCATGAAAATATAATCCCGCTCACTCACGCATATAGGGAACGCCAAGCGCGCTGGGAAAACGAACACGACCAATCATTCCGGCAACAACAGCCAACGTGACAACGTAAGGCGTCATCGCAACAAACTGCCAAGGGATAATGTCCTTGATGCCCGGATACGTCGCTACCCAGGTGGCAAGGCCATCAAAAAACCCGAAGATAAATCCGCCGAGGAGCGCCAATAAAGGATTTAAGCCGCTAAAAACCACAATAGCCAAAGCGATAAAACCACGGCCCGCCGTGATTTCTTTCGTCACCGCCCCAAACCAATCAATGCTGAGATAGGCGCCAGCCAACCCGGCAAGCACGCCCGCAGCAACTGCCGCACCGAGACGAACCCGATTGACTCGAATACCCGCAACATCAGCCGCCGCCGGATTCTCTCCCACCGCTCTGATCCAAATGCCCAATTGGGTTCGGCGCAACAACCACCAGACCCCGATTGCAACGATAACCGTAATAGGCACTAACGGACTCAAATTGCCAATACCCAAAGGAATGAGCGGGACCTGAACCTCTCGAGCAACGCTATGAAAGCCCGGAGCCCCCATCACTGACAGCATCAGAGCAACGAATCCTAAAGCCAAAAGATTGATGCCGACCCCGCTGATGAGTTGGCTGCCGCGAAGTGACGTACTGATCGTGCCAAAAACCAGTCCGATCAGCGCACCCACACCCATGCCGGTAAATAAACCAACCAACGCGCTGCCACTGGCCTGGGCACCGAGCGCGCCTGCCAGCGCACCAAAAAGCAAAATGCCCTCAAGCCCAATATTAAAAAGTCCGGCTGACTCCTCAATGGTCTCACCAATAGCCGCCAAAGTTATTGGCACCATTGCATGTAACGAGATGAACAGAATGCCCCAGATGTGGGTAAGTTCCATGGCCTACTTTCTACCCGACAATCGTTCGCGGGCCAAAGAAAATAATCGACGCAATTCAGGTATTGCGAGTGCAAGAATAATGATGCCTTGAATCACGCGCACCAGCTCAAACGGCACGCCAGGGTCAAACTGCATAATCCGACCTCCTGTCATTAATCCCCCGAAAAAAATCGCCGCGAAAACAATTCCAATAGGATGATTTCGGCCAATCATCGCAACACCAATGCCGTCAAAACCCAAATTTACCAACTGAGGTAATCCACTTAGAACGGCGTAGTAAGGTGGTCGTCCCATCACCACAATCGCTCCCGCAAGACCGGCAATCGCGCCACCGATTAGGAATACCCTCAGTACCTGTTTACGAATACTGATGCCTGCATAGTGAGAAGCATGCGGGTTATATCCCGCCGAGCGAATCTCAAAACCGGTACTTGTTCGCCACAACAAAAAGAAGATCACTACAACTGTCACCAGAGAAATAAGCAATCCGGAGTTTAACGTTGCGTCCGGAAAAAATCGGGTGAGTCGAGCACTCTCCGAAATAGCAATTGTCCGCTCGCCTCTCTGGGGGTCAGTCAACACATTAGCAATTAAATAAAAAGCAAAGAAGTGTGCAATCCAGTTGAACATAATCGTGGAAATCACCTCGTGCACGCCTCTACCTAGCTTTAAAAGCGCAACGGGTAGACTCCAGATCATACCGGCCACCATCGCAGCCAAAATCGCAACAATCCAATTAAAAGGGGCGGGCAAATGCAAAAGACTCACGCTTACGGCCGCCAAAGCGCCCATGTAGAGCTGACCCTCAGCGCCAATATTAAAAAGGCCGCCACGCATCGCGATTGCAAAGGTAAGCGCCGTCAAAATGAGGGGCGTTGCATTCGCAAACAATTCGGCCCAGCTGTAGACACTACCCACACTGCCCACGAACAAAGATCGATATGCCGCAATCGGGTTATATCCAAACGCCAGCATAATAAAAGCGCCGATCACGAGCCCGACAACTCCCGCCAGCAGCGACTCGGTAACAGGCGTTAAGTTTCGGATCCAGGGCTTTGGTGAGGACATCTTTTCCTTATGTCTTGATTGATATTGCCACCAATAATTTTAATCGATGACAAAAACAGGGGGCATAAAAGCCCCCTGTTTTATTGCACTAAACGAAAATGAGACTCTGGTCGTTCGGCGTAGTGCAGTGCGCACGCTAAAAAACCAGTCGCCCCAAAGTTCTCATCATTTGACTACTGGCCTCAATCCGGATATTTCGCCCGAATCTCCCCAATCGTATCTGGACACCAACCGCAAGGCACTTCGGCTGTTCCGTCACTAATCTGTACTTGAAGTTCAGACACGGCTTCCCAGATCCAAGCCGGAATATCCTCGCGCATACCGATCCAGTTTTGCGTAATCGCCTGGCTATCCGAAGCGCTAATCGCGCCACCGTTCACGCCAAACTGGATGAAATCTGCCAAATCTTGTTCGCCTGACATGGCAATGCCGCCGTTATGGGGTCCGAGGATCTGCACGCCACCTTCAAATGTGCCGTTCACAACTGACTCGATCGCGCTATAGACACCAAAATCAACGCGTTTCATCATACTGGCCAGTACACGGTGTCCGTCGCCAAGATAATCTTGGTTAGCATCAACACCGATCATAAAAGGTGGTCCAGCGGATTTGCCTTTTGCTTCAAGATGTTCTGTGATGGCCTCTAAATCGCCGATACCCAATGGGCCTGCCACGTTATAGATAACCCCCGCGCCCTGAGCGAGCATAGCCTCAGTGGCCGCCTTGCCTTTTGCGATATCACTGAAGGTGCCCGTGTAGGTCCATAATAAACCCACATCTGAAGCTTTGCCTGTCTTCTCTTCATACTTCGCGTTACCCCAATGCATGCCATATCGATAGCCTGCCTCAAACTTATAGAGCACAGGAATCTCGATGCCAAGCACCGCGCCGATCTTGTCGTAACCATAGTGGGCGGCAACCATCGCAGAAAGCGCGCCTACAATTGCAGATCCCTTGTTCTCCTCATAGCCAATCTCCATCAGGTTAGGCTTACCGAGCCACGTGACATCAATAATGGCAAACTTCTGATCCGGAAATTGACCCGCAACCTCTGCCATCGCATCAGCAATTAAAAAACCAACCGCGACGATAAGATCAAACTGACCTGAACGCGCCGCATTTTGCATATTTGGTAAGTAATCCGCTGCAGAATTACTCTGGATCTCAATCACTTCGACGCCAAGATTTGCAACGGCTTCGTCTGATCCTTTAAAACCCATATCGTTAAACGAAAGGTCCCCTCTTCCACCCACATCGAGAACGAGCGCGATCTTGCCTGCAGCTGATGCGGAGGCCATAAACGGCCCACCTGCCAGCATAAAGAGCGTCGCACCTAATCCCACGATTCTTAAACACCATTTATTCACTTCATTTCTCCTCATTTTTGACACAACCGCGTCACCGAAAACTGACGTTCTAAATCTTTCATTTAAGACTTTTTATAGAGACTAAACATCCAGACATCGCAGGTCAATCAACTTATTAAAGTAATGAAACTTACTGGACAAAAGATTGTTTTTCACTTTTTGAAACAGGTTCAAATTTTATTTCCATCCTAGTCCCACAGGGATCGAACTACACTTTCAGAGTCAATGGATAAAATCGGATCATTAAACGAAATGGGTAAAGCAACAACATAATCATCACGAGCTTTGCACAAAAATCGCCGATCGCCCAACTCATCCATGGCAGTCCTGTCCCTGCGAACGCTAACAAAAAGAAAATCAGGGTGTCAAAAAAAGACCCAATAAGCGATGAAGCCGCAGGCGCTTTCCACCATACCTTTTGCCGCAAAAAATCAAACACTTTGATATCCAGTAGTTGCGCCACCAGGAACGCCGCACCTGAAGCAAGCGCGATTCGCAACATTGACAATGCATTAGGATCATTCCAGAGTGCTTGCCAAGTTGTCATTGATGACGCTTGACTTACGCCGATTGCAATTCCAAGCGCTGCCAGCACTGTAAGCACTACGCCTAACGCAAAACCAACTGCGACCACTCTCCGAGCTGATCGAGATCCAAAAATCCGATTCGTGGTGTCAGTGACCAAAAAAGCAATCGGATAAGTAAATGCGCCCCAAGTCAAAATGACTGACAAATCAATGCCGAGCAAAAAAGCGTTTACAGGAT
>Ga0209631_10007068_pt1 | contig 11373 bp, 7 predicted proteins | sample COG_08_FD_184752 | JGI IMG/M metagenome (GOLD analysis project Ga0209631, IMG submission 184752) | Pelagic Microbial community sample from North Sea - COGITO 998_met_08 (SPAdes) (version 2) | ecosystem: Environmental > Aquatic > Marine > Neritic zone/Coastal water | place: Helgoland, sampling... | reverse complement strand
CGCACGGGCAGCCTTCATCGCGGGGGACTGCGTGGAAAAAGTTTGAAAGTCAGCGTTCACGGGGCTCGCAAAAAAGAGAAATATTCAAGATTGCACGCGGTGTTGACTCACTTGGATTGCATTCTCCGGCGTAGCAGAGACCGATGTCCGGGTCGATGCTATCGCAGTCGTTTGTAGTAGGAAAGGGGGTGGAAGGAGCGCATGGGCCGTTTTTGTTGCCTGCGATGATCGAAGTATCGGCGGTTGGAGATGAGGTCGGGTTGAGAGAGAAACGAGGTCGAGCTCACCTTCGCAGACGCACTTGCCCTTCTTTGGCCAGGTTTTGTCCCTGTACTTGCGTGACGTCTCGCACTCTGTGTGCTTGCAGGGGTACATGGCGTGGCAGTCTTTGTCGGATTCGCAGTACGCCTCTGGTTCGCACCACGGAGGTTCGGGCTTGTGGGGCTTGTCGGGCTTGTGGGGCCTGTCCGGTTTGTGGGGCTTGTCCGGCTTGTGGGGCCTGTCCGGTTTGTGGGGCTCGTATCCGTGGGGCTTGTCCGGCTTGTGGGGCTCGTATCCGTGGGGCTTCTCGGACTTGATGCCAGAGGGCGCGCCCCACTTCAGAGGGCGACCCCTCGAGGCAAGGTCGTCGGGGCGTCCTCGCGAAGCCGCGGCGGTGTTGGCGCTCGCGCGGCCGGAGGCTGGGCGCTCCGCCTGCTGGGTGAGGGACTGAGCCAAGGAGGGCTCGGGCGAGAGGGTCAGCGCGGCGATTGCGAAGATCGCGATGAGGATGCCGGCGCGGTACATGGTGATGATGTGGTATGCGTTCGCGCGGGGACGGTGAGGGTGAGGTTGGTGGTGATGACTGTGGGCGTCGGGCGCGCGGTGCGTTTGTGTGGCTCTCCACTCTTCGAGAGCCGCTTTTGTGTGTGTCCTCCTTTCACCGTCTCCGAGGCGCTCCATTCGCCGTCTCCGAGAGAGGGGTCGAGCCGTCGTGCATTCCTAGGAAGAGGGCAACGTTGGAGAGCGTGAAGTGTCCAAGGTTCTGTGCCTGCAGCGGACACGTCGACTGACGACAACTGACGACAACTGACGACAACTATTATTTTGCACCGTCTTGGAGACGATGAAAGGAGAGTCCTCGGACAGGTGTGTTCTGATATCCCGGACTCGCACGGCCGCGGGACACTCCACCCTCACACCACGACGCCCGACACCACCCGTCACCACCCATCACCACCCGTCAACCATGAACAGAATCGTCGCGATCCTCCTCGCGCTGATGGTCATCGTCGCGCTCCTCGGAAGCGGAGTGCAGGCCACCGAGACCCGAGCCGTCGCCCGCCCCGCCTCTCGCCACAAGAACAAGAACAAGTGGGGCTCCCACCACAAGAACAAGAACAAGAACAAGAACAAGAACAAGAACAAAGACAAGGGCGGATCCCACCACGGGTCTCACCACGAGACCGAGCATGAGGTCGAGCACGAGTCCAACCACGAGGTCGAGCACGAGTCCAACCATGAGTCCAACCACGGCTCCAGCCACGAGTCTGAACACGGCTCCACCGACACCTGCGGCTGCGTCGCTCAGTGCATTCAGAACTGCGCGTACCCTTCCGCCCCGTAAGACAAACGAACAACCACGCGTGAGGACACGTAGGATTACTTTGTTGTAATTGAACGTCGACGTCTAACGCACCACACAAACGACGAACGGTCGCCCGGCTCACGTTTGCGTACCCAGCGCGAGCCAAACCTCCCGACACCTCCCCGCCGCGAACCTGACTCGGCGCTTGGGATCGTCCAACGCCGCCACCGACGCCCTCTCCACCGCCTTACGCTGAGGGTACACCGCCGAGAACGGCAGGGACGTCGCCGCCACCAGCGCATCCAGCGCAGTCTCCCTCACGTCCATGGGTACAGCCGGCGGTGAATTCGGTTTCAATCTCCTCCATCCGGCGCCGGCGGATCCCATGCGACAGAGGGCGCCGATGATCGCCCCCGCGTGTTCCTCCGCGTGCAGAGCTAGCGTGTCCCTGCCGCGCGGGTCCGAAAGGAACGCCGCGGTCAACACGATCCCACCGGCGAGCGCGTCCTTGTCCGCGAACGGCGTGGACTGATCCGCGAGCGCGTTGATAGCCTCGGCCAGCACCGGGAGGACGGAGTCGCCCGATTGAAGCACGGCGGAGACGGGAGCGTGGCGAGCGAGGTGGACCAGCGCCGATAGATGCGCGCGCCTGTGGTCGGAGTTGACCGATGTCTCGCCCGGTCGAGCGGAGGGTCTGAGCACCGCCATCACCGCGGGCATGGTCTGGGTGAAGAACCTCTGTCGGAAGAGTTTCTTCTCCGACCCGTGGCACGCGCGGGTGAGGCCGGGGCCGCCGCCGCCGGGAGACATCGCCATCCCGAACGTACGCGCAGCGCCCGCGGCCACCTCTCGAGACGGAGATGACAGTTGCGCGACGATATCAGCCGCGAGGTCAGCCGTGGCGGGGTCCATGCGCGCGGCGAGCGCCCTGAGCATAGCGCCGACGGCTGCGACGCCCGCGGCGCTGTGGAGGGAGCCCATCAGACCCGCGTCCTTAGCCACCGTCAGACCCGATCGTTCGCCCAATGACCCGGACGTCCCGAGCTTGTGCACCAGCGACGACAATGCCTCCGTGGCGGCGCGCGCGTCGTCCACGTCCCCGCCTCCCACCGCGCGACCGACAAGAGTACGCAGGAGATCTTCGCAATTTGGAAAATCTCCCGACTTGCCCGGCGACACCCTCAGCCCCACGATCGCGGCGCATGCCGCTCGGAAGGACGCCGCGCCGCCAACAATCTCACCCGTCACATCGGTTAAGACTTTAACCTGGTGTGAGTCACCGAGCGCCGCGGTCGCAGCACGGATGAGCCGGCAGGCATCCGCGTCGTTCCTAGCCCCCGGCGCCGACTCGCCGCGCATCGTCGCCGCCACGTCCCTCACGGCGTCGTCCTCGTCGCCGGTCGCTGTCGCGGTGACGGGGTCCAGCGCGGCGCTCTGAAGCATACCGGGCACGGAAGACGACGTCGTGGTGGACGGTCCCGCCATGGCATCGACGAAATCCTTCCAGATGGGTTTGGTCCATACCGGGTCCGACCGGCCGCCGCCGCCGACGCGGGACCAGAGGGTGGTCACCGCCGTCCGCCTCGCGTCGCCAGCCGCCGCGGACACCCGGGCGAGCGCGGCGAGCGCGAGCGACGCGGACGCCCCGTCGCACGCCGCGCACAGCCTCGGTACAGCCGTGTGCACCGTCGCCGCCGCCACCGCTCGGTCCGATTTAGACGACGCGGCGGCGGCGAGAGCCTCCCCGGCTCGGCGGCGAAGGTCAGCCTCCGGGTCGAGGTCGTCGGGGTCCGCCGTCGCGGGGTCGGGTTCGAGTGACGCGTCCACGAGCGCGTTCAGGGCCGCGCGTGTCCCGTCCTCGCCGATCAGGCCCGTGCCCGCGGGGAACGAGAGGAGCGTGCGCAGACCCGCGACGCCGAGGATGCCGCCGTTGTCCCGCCGCTCCTCCTCCGGCTCCTCCGTCTCCTCCCCGACGCGCAGCGCGGATGTTCCCTCAATCTCCTTCGCCGCCGCCGCCGCGAAGAGCCCGACGAGCCGCGCGCCGACATCCCCCAAGACAGCGACGGGTCCGTCGGGTGCATCGGCATCGGCGAGTGCGCCGTCCAGGGCGCCGCACGCCGCCGGCGTGGCAAGCACGAGCCCCAAGGGTCCAACGCCGGGTCCAACGTCGCTCGTCTCCCCACCCGGTCCCACCCCAGCCGCGTCGAGCAGCGGCGCCAATCCGAGGGACATCGCCGCCGCCGCGGGCTTGGGACCCGCCGCGGCGATCGCGCCGATGATCCGGCCGGCTCCGGCGACGAGCGCGTGGCCGCGTCGAGTCACGTCTGCGGCCGTCGCCGACGCGCCCTCAGCCGCGCCACCCCCCGACCCGCCGCAGCATCCGCCGCCGCCGCCCTCGCCGCCCTCGCCGTGCTCGTGCTCCCCGGACCCGCCGCAGCACCCGCCGCCGTCGTTCTCACCCGAATCGACCTTCATAGCATCCGCGCCCTCGCCCCTGAGCGCCTGCGCGGCGTCCTTGAGGCACGGGTCCGAGAGCGCCAGGTCCACCAGCTCGGCTCCGCCCCACTCAGACGCGAAAGCCCTCGTGGCCCACCTCGCGGTTCCCTCCGCCGTGAGCTCGGGACCCGCGGGCGGGTGCAACAGCAGGTTACGGAGGCATGACCATACGTTCCTCACGTGTGGACCCATGCCGTGCGTCCCGAACGCGCGTCCGCACGCGATCAAAGTCGCGAGCGCGTCGTCGAGGGTCTGGGGTTTCTTATCGGGCGCGAGGCTCTCGAGCACGTGCGGCACCGCCCACGGCGCGAAATCACCCGACGCGCACATCGCCCCCCGCAGCGTCGCCGCGAGCTGCTCCCTGGTGACCCGTATGGAGTCCCCGGGCGGGGGCCGGAAGGATACCGGGAAGTAGGCGGCCACGACGTCGTACAGTTCCTCCGCCGCCGACGCGAAAGCCTCGCGCCGCTTCTTGACGTCGGCGGCGTCGGCGTCTGATCCCGCGTCGCCGCAGAACGCGCGGGGCAGCGCGGTCCACAGCTCGCACAGCAGCAGCACGTTACGTGGGTCCTTTTCCCCGTCGCACGCCGCCACCACGCTCTCGATCTGTTCCGCGGGGTTCATCGATCCGAGCGGCGGCCCGACGGCGGCGGTTTCCGGGTGAGAGACGAGCGCGAGGAGGAACTGGTAGCCCCTCTGCCTGTCCGCCTGCACCAGGCTGGGCACGTGCACCGCGTCGAAGAACCGGTCCGCCATCTCCGTCGCCGATGCGTGCGAGACGGCGGGCGTGGATAGTCCAGGGGCGCCGTCGACCGTCGCGGTCGCTCGGAGCAGGGCGATGCATCCCGCCAGCGCCGCTCGGAGCACCGCGAAATCCTCGAGCTTGCTCGCGAAGTACTGCGACAGGAGCGAAGCCGCGCCGCCCGGGAGCGGTCTGGCACCGGTCCCGACGGTTTCATCGTCCCCCGCGTACCCGGCGACGGTCTCGGCGAGCAGCAGCACGCCCCGCGCGCGGCGAGCGTCGTCCGTCGTCACCAGGCAGGTCTCCATCCCTCGCAGCAGATCGAGGAACGTGAGCGCGCCGGTGACCAGGAGCTGGACGATGCGACCCGCGGCATCGGATCGCACCTCATCGGACACGGCGCGATCGACCGATACGTAGGCTTCCACATCCGCAATCCAGGCCGGCTGATCTTCCTCCATGCTGGACGCCATCTGCGCCGCCCGAGTTTGTTACTCGCGCAGATCCTGCACTTTTCAACACATCAAGCTCGCGGAGACGTCGACGTCATTTCACTCCGCACCCGAAGAGGAACCCAGCATGTTTGCCACCGCCGTGCGACTCGCGCCCGTGTGCGTATCCAAGCCCGCGCTCCGACGCGAGGCTTCCACTCCCAAGCTCGCGCCTCGTCGCGTCGCGGCACTCGGGTATCCCCGCCCTTCCGTCAAGGCGAGGGTGAACCTGAAGGAAGATCTCGAGAGTGTCGACGCCTCTGAGACGCTGGACGCCCTCAAGGGAGACGACCCCGAGGCCAAGTTCCAGGTCGCCGTGGGTGTCGGTGGACTGGTCACCAGCGGGATCATGACCTGGTCGTTGGTCACCTTGAAGGACACGGGCTGCGGGCTCCCCCCCGGTCCGGGTGGAGTCCTGGGTGCACTCGAGGGAGTCTCTTATCTGTACGTCGTGGGTCTCATCGCGTGGAGCGCCATCAAGAAGGCCAAGACCGGCAGCGGCCTTCCCGCCGGCCCGGGAGGGATCCTGGGCGGTGCGGAGGGCATCGCGTACCTGGTCGCCCTCGGAGGAATCGTCGTCGGCATCATGCAGGCGACGCACTTTGGATATCTACCCAACGCTATCCCGGTTGAGGGCGGACCCTGCTTCTCTCCGTAAGAGTTAGTCACCATCGACCCCGCGCTTGGCTACAATTTGTAAGATGTGTATTAGAAGAAAATAATACCTGCTAGTCGTACATACGTTCCCGGCGCCCCCCCGTATCAACCCGTCGCTCCAATCACGCGTTGTTTCCCTGGGCCTTCTCGAAATCCTCGTTCTTCTTCTTATCCAGGTTCCTGGTGTACTCGAATAACTTGAAGACGAGGGCCAGCCCGATGCCGCGGTAGAGCCCGATGTCCAGCGTGGGCCTGGCCGTGAACGTGAACACCGCGGTGGCGCACGCCAGGATGCAGTCTCGCTTCACCTCGTACGGCTGGCTCTTGATGTTGTCGAACAAGGGCTTCATCTTGGGCGTGGGGCCCAGGAGGGGCAGGACGCCGCAGCTGACCAACGCACCGAGGACAGCCTTGGGGAGAACCTCGAGGAGCGCACCGCCGCCCAGCACGGTGAACGCGATGAGGCAGCACCCGGTGACGAAGTGCGACAGCTTGGTCTTCGCACCGGACAGGATGCCGAACGACGAGCGGGAGATGACGCCGGCGACGGTCATGCCGCCAACCGCCGCCGAGCAGATGTTGGCCACGCCCTGCGCGACGAGCTCCTTGTCGCTGCTCCACTCCTCCCCATCCTGCTCCGCCCAGAACCTGCACACCGCCGCACCCTCGAGGTAGGTGATCACGCCGAGCGCGATGCCCGGGATGACGAGCGCCTTCGCAATCTCCGGGCCAATCTGAAGCGCGGCGGGCGGGAAGAGCGAACCCAGGTCCACCTGAATCGCTCCGACGCACGCGCCGACGTCCACGCCGGTAGCCGCGAGGACGCAGCCGAGGACGCAGCACACGAGCGCGGAGGGGAACATCTTGTGGATCTTCCCACCGTTGAGCATGATCACGATGGTGGCGGCGGCGAGGGCGAAGTTACCAGGGTGCCAGATCATGGGGTGCGCCGCGAGCCACCCGGCGGCGGTGGCAAAGTGACCCGCGAGCGGCCCCGAAGCCGCCGCGCCCACCATCGCCGGCACCTGGCTGAAGAACACCATCCACGTCGCCGCCCACACGAATCCTTGCAGGATGGAGACGGGCAGCGAGGTCATGATGTTACCGAGCTTGGCGACGCCGCACGCGACGCGGGTGACGCCGGCGTAGAACGCGAGCGTCGCCGCGCCCATCACGTAAACCTCCGAACCGAGGGGGATGCCGAGGTTGACGAGCGCGCCGCGGGTGAGGAGCGCGCCGAGGGAGAGGCATCCGACCTGGAGGTACCTTGACGACCCGAGGATGGCGCAGGGGATCGACGCAGCGGCGGCGGCCATCACCGCGCACTTCACGCCGGTGCCCGCCAGCAGCGCGTAGGCGCAGCTCTGGGGCATCGCGACGCACGCCGTGGAGACGCCGGCGATGATGTCGGTCACCACCGTGCTCTTCTCGGGAGCAGCCTCATCGGCCGTCGCGGCCGCCGCGGCATCGGCCGAGGCATTCACGATACGACGCGCGGCGCCACCGAACGACGGGCCGCGACGGAGGGCGTCCACGCCCGGGGCCAACCAGGAGGAGGAACGGCTGCGGCTGACCAGGTTGATTTTCGTGCGTCCCACGGGCATCGTCGCCGCGACGCGGGCGGCGCGGGAGGACGCCTGCGCCCCGCGCGCGACGCGTGCGCCGGCTAGTGTGTGCGGCTGCGCGATGGACACGGATGCCATGGTGGATCCGTGTGCGTTCGCGGGGTGTCCGTCCGCGCGCGGGTTCGAACACTTTATGCTATCCAAACCCTGAGTTCAGGGTCGCGGTCGCGCCACAATGTGACCTACCAGGCTCCAATGCCGCGTAAATATGTAAATGTACGGGCAAACACACTCAGATATTTCACACAACTCGGGTGACGAGGTTGCCTCGTTTATTCGTCCAAGGGACGAACAGAAGGTATATTTTTCCGATCGACGACGCACAAGAGGGAGACGCGGTGGTGGTGACCGGGCGAATAGGGAGGGAGGCATGGACCGCGGGCCAGGGGTCCCACCCCCTCCGCGGCACCAGCTCGTCGCCGGGTCCCGGGGCTCCAGCACCGGGAGCCTCGGCGCGCCACCCGATGGCTCGTCGGAGGACCTCAGCGCCCTGGGCAAGCGCGAGAAGGTCAAGGACAAGGTGAAGCGGTACATCGCCAAGCTGAGCTTCGTGGAGATGAGCGTGATGAAGGCGACGACCAAGATCGACGGTCCCCCGAAGGAGAAGCACACGAGGAGGTTGGTGCTGGAGTCGTGGAGCCACCCGGACACCGCCCCCGCGGAGGTGGTGCACGCGCTGTCCCGGTGCAACCTCGTGAACAACGTCACGGTGAGCCTCAAGGCGCTGTCCACGGTGCACGAGCTGATGCAGCGCGGCTCCCCCGCGGTGCTCCCGGCGGTCTACGGGTGGCTCGATCACATGTCCCTGGTGCAGAACCACTGGGATCGGAACGGCAAGAACGCGGACTACGGCCTGAGCGAGGTGTGCTCGCCCCTCGTCGTGGCGTACGCGAGGCTTCTCACCGCCAAGGCGCGATTCCACGCCGAGCACCGGGCGTTCGAGAACAACTACAGCTTCGACGGCGAGGCTGGGGCTGGAGTCGGGGGTGGTGGACCCCATCCGATCAGCGCGGCGGCCCTGCGCGGCATGCTGTCGGTGGGGAGGACGTGCAGGGAGGCTCTGGAGCACTGCTCCGAGATCCTCCCGACGAACCCGCCGCTCATCACCATCCAGTGGCAGCGGCTGGTGGCGCACGTGGGGAAGCTGATGGCGGTGGAGTCGCACCTGCTGCACGGCGCGGCGGTGTACGTCGCCGCGATGCTGGCGCCGACACCCACCGCGGGGGGACCGGGAACGAGCGGGCTCGTCGTCGAGGACGCCGACGCGCTCGAGTCGGAGCACGCGGCGCTGCGGAGCGCGTTTGAGCGGGCGCGACGCAGACCGGCGATCGTGTCGGCGTTCGTGGAGGAGGGCGGCGACCCCGCGCTGCCGTCGGGGTGGTGTGGGGAGGACGGCTCGGGAGGGCGGGGCGGGTTCAGGTTCTTGGAGCTGCCGGCGACGCTGCCGAGCTTCGACACGGAGGAGGGGCGCGCGGCGATGTCGTCCATGATTGCGTCGTCGTTTGGTCCCCCGTCGAGCCACCTGCCGCCGCTTCCGACGGAGGAGGAGGACGACGACGAGCTGTTCAGCCCGTTCGATGAGTACCCTTCGGACGACGACGTGGGCGGGGAGTCCCCGGCGCCGCCGCTCAAGATCGTGGACGTGCCCGACCTGATCGACCTTGGCGACTTTGAGGACTTTTCGCACCCGAGCGCCGCCGCGGGCCCGCCGGCTGCGCACTTCGTTCAGGAGTGGCCCTCGCCGACGCCCCTCGCGCCCGCGCCGCCACGCCCGCCGTTGTTCGCCGGGTACGGTGGTGTGTCTAACACGCCCGTCGCGCCCGCGCACGGAGCCTCGACGACGCCGGTGTCCATCAGCGGGAAGGGACCGGCGCGGGGAGCGAAGAAGGAGCACTTGAGGACCAACAGCGGCGATAAGGTTTTGGACATCAACGCATCCCTCGCGGCGTTCGAGCTCACCGCGACCCGGCCACAGGAGAGCCCGAAGATGAAGCTGAACGCGAGGGAGCCGTCGGTGTTCGCCGACATCGCGCCCGCGGGGATCAACAGCACGCGACCGGCGGCGCCGCCCCCGGTGTCCATGAACGCGCAGCGGGTGGCCAGACCCCTGGTGAACCAGTTCGCGCCGTCGCCGCAGCCGAAGCCGTCGCCGCAGCCGAAGCCGCACGTCATGCAACAGCAATCCGCGATGTCGGCCCCGCGGGCACCCTGGCCGGTTCCCATGCAGGCCCCTCAGCCGGCGGCGAAGCCTCAGCCCGCTCTGCCAAGGTGGAACAGCCCGCCGCGAGATTGGGTCCAGTGGGACGCCCCCGCGGCGGATGCGCCGTCCGTTCAGACGCCCGCGGACACCCCGATCGTGCACCCGCTGAACGACGCGCCGGTCCAGTCCGACGTGGGCGGGCTCCTCGGGGACCTCTCGCAGGGTTCGTTCGACGAGATTCCCATCTCCGCGATTAGGTTCGGCAAGCGCGTCGGCACGGGCGCGTTTGGCGAGGTTCTCAAGGCGACGTACCAGGGCACGGACGTCGCGGTCAAGCGTCTGCGTCTGGACCCTAACCAGCCCCAGGCGGCGGACGACTTCAGGCGTGAGCTCAGGGTACTGTGCGGCCTGAGGCATCGCCACGTGGTGCAATTTCTCGGCGCGTGCACGACGGGGCCGGATCTGTGTCTGGTGATGGACTTTTGCGGCGTGGGTTCGCTCTACGGGGTGCTTCACAACCGGCGTCAGAGCATCACCGCGGCGCACGTGATGCGTTGGATGGCGGATACGGCCAGGGGCATGGTGTACCTGCACTCCAGGAACATCATACACCGCGACATCAAGTCCGGGAACCTCTTGCTGGACGACAGCGGCGTGATCAAGGTTGCCGACTTTGGCCTGGCGAGGGCGCACGGCCCGACTTCGAACCTGCTCACGCTGGTGGGCACGTACCCGTACATGGCCCCGGAGCTGCTGGACTCGCAGCCGTACAACAGCTCCGTCGACGTGTACTCGTTCGGGGTGGTGATGTGGGAGTGCCTGACCAGGGACGAGCCCTTCAGGGGGTTCAGCCCCATGCAGATCGTGGCGACGCTGCTGCGGGGGGAACGGCCAAAGTTGCCGGCGCAGCCCGCGCTGCCGGCGAGCTACGTGTCGCTGCTGACGCAGTGCTGGGCGACGGAGCCGGAGCGTCGACCGACGTTCGAGGTGGCGCTGGAGCGTCTGCTGGAGATTGCTCACGCGATGAAGGCGGCGGAGAGCAGGGGTTGAGTAGGGTAAACAGTGGAATCTTGAATCGTCAATTAGCGAGTTATCACTAGTTTGAATGCCCATACGAGAACTGGGTCATTTTACGGTTAGGCGATTGTTCGCGATCGCCGTTCAACACCGTTCAACACCCAAGAAAACGAACCGCGAAACAGACCGTGAATTCAGGCGCCGAGTCAGATGAAATTAATGCGTCATTGGTTCGTTCCTATTTGGGACTATTTAAAATCGATGAGTCACCAAGAAATCGCGTTCAACAAAAACGTGATTTTCTGCTCAACAATGACGCACAATTACATTTCTTGGTGACTACTAGCTGTGGGGTTGTCGTCGCCCGAACCTTTCAGATTCGGTGGAGCCGCGCCCCACGTGTTTCGGGGGTTTGCCCTTGGTAATGTGTGGGGCGCGATTCTGGCCCACAAGCGCGCGCCGCCCCAGACGACGCGCACTCGTGAAAATTGCACCCGACACGCTCTTCGTCGAGGGTATCGACGTTAAAATCGTTAACGCGTGAGCGCTTCGCGAACGCGCGCGATGTTCCGCTTCAC
>Ga0209631_10007066_pt1 | contig 11375 bp, 14 predicted proteins | sample COG_08_FD_184752 | JGI IMG/M metagenome (GOLD analysis project Ga0209631, IMG submission 184752) | Pelagic Microbial community sample from North Sea - COGITO 998_met_08 (SPAdes) (version 2) | ecosystem: Environmental > Aquatic > Marine > Neritic zone/Coastal water | place: Helgoland, sampling... | reverse complement strand
TTGAGTCACTTCTATTTGTGGGTCATCACTATATCCAAGTAATCTAAACTCTCTTTTACCAGTAACAGGCGTTCTTATCTTTGACATGTCATCAGTAACTTGTCTTATTGTTAATGCTGTATTGTTTACACTTACTGCTAGTGTATTATTTAAATCTAAGAAAACACTTCCTATTGCTCGAGGCAATCCTGTAACTGGGCCATTGTCAGCTGTTAAATCAATAGGATTAGTTTTTAAAGTAACATCAAACTTATATCCAATCTCTGCTGTTGTTATAGCTTCAACAGCAGATACATCAGCTTCACCACCAGATACTACTACATCACCATAGTAATTTGTATTGCTAACTACACTAACAACTGCACCATTAGCAAACTCATCACTCACAGTAAAAACACCTGTAGTGCTAGTATAAGTCTTAGCTACATCTAAATTAACTGTGTCTTTAAACTCACATAAAATATATTCCTGAGTACCAGCACCAGTATCAATAACAATATTACAAAACACTTTGTCATCAATAACACATATAGATTTAAAAGAACCTCTAGTCGTAAACTCAACCCACCCAGCTCGTTTTTCTGTTCTGTTAGAATTAAACACAGCTACAGTGCCATCGTCATTTACCATAAATATATAAGACTCATTTCTATTTATCGCACCTCTAAGAACAGACTGCTCAATAGGATTCTTAATAAGATGCGATGAAATAGAAGAAATAGAAGATGCAGTATACGAACCTTCTGCGTCTGAATAAATGTATTCTCTAACAATAGAACCATTCTTTTGTACAAATACAGTTGCACCATCTAATGACTCAGGACGAATCCATGTACTACCATAAGGTGTTTGTTTTCTTAACTGTGCATTAGTTGGAGTTATTGCATTACCTAGATATGTAGGCACAAATAATTCGTTACTAGCTGTAAATATTTGCAAATCTCTATTAGACACTAAATGTCTTATTTCGTTTACTTCACCAGTAGCTGCAATTAATTGGATTGAATCAGAATCATTTGCTGTACCTACATCAAAGTTCCAGTAAGCATTTGTTTTGCTCATCCATATAGCATCAGGCTGTGAGCTTGTTCCACCAAATACTAATCTATTTTCATGGAAAGTAACGGCTGTAGGAAATCCTCTTAAAGAAGAAAAAGTTTGCTCTTGCCAATCTAATGTAGCTGCACCAGTAGTAATTTTAATAGAAGCACCACCACCATCTTCACTAGCATTAGCTGTACCATTAGCTGTAAATGTGTATGTATTCTCATCTATAATAGCTAGAATAGCTTCTGAATTGTTTAAGTTAGATGTTGAAATTCCACCAACAGTTGCAGCATCAGAGATAACAATAGTTTCACCACCTTTAAAACCATGAGCTATATGAGTAACTTCTACTACTGCACTGCCAGATGCTGTCCTAAATGCGTTATTAATTAATGTTTGCTGTAATGCTTTTAATATTGTTCCTGTAGCCCTAGTCCCATTAACAACTGCTGTTATAAGTATTTCTGAATTACCATACTTTAACCGTGTACCAACATGACCTGATACAAAATAAGATGCACTAGTTGTTAAAGGGACACCTGTCCCAGATGTAGCCTCAGCTGCTAGAGTTACGCCAGTATCTTGGAAAGGATAATATGGTTGAAATGTGTCAGTAACAGTAGACCCAGACGTTAATGTATCAAATACTTTTACTTCTAATTGAAAAGCAGTTGCACTAGTCCTTACTAATAAACGTGGTTTAAAAAGTGTATGACATATCCACATAGTGTTTCCGCTTTGAGCAAATGAATATTCATTTATATACTCATCATCAAATGGAATTGCATTACTATCTACGTCAGCCGTTAATGTAGATACTAAACTTGTAACACCTGTTGATTGCACTACTCTAAATACTCTTAACTTAGCATTTTCTATAGATACAATATATTGGAAATCATCTGAGAATATAAACGGAACTAACCTACTTTGCATATCAGCACCGCCAGTAAAATTTGTTACAGCTAATCGTGTGCTGTCTGTTGTTGTTACTGTTAAATTAGTTGCAGATTGAGGAAAATCTCTTTTAACAGTTACTACTGCCGCTGCTGGATTGGCTACTGTAAATCCTGATATTGCATTTATAGCTGCAAAAATAAGGTCTGCCGTTACATTATTAGATGTATTAGGTTTATAATAATGAGTATTGCCAGACGCGGCAGTAGGAGTACCAGCACCAACCGCTTCAGACTCTAGTGTAATTTCTGTTCCATCATGTGTAAAAAACTTTATTTGACTACCAACAGCAATGTTAGCATAGTCAGCTACTGTAATTGTAAATGATGTCTGCTCTACAGTAATATCGTACTTGTATATTTTTTCAGTGCCAGCACGTTTAATTACACCCCCTTCACTTCTAAGAAGAAAGTTTTCTACACGTTGAGCAGAAGCTGAGTACACAGCGGAGTCTGTTCTTGATATTGCTGACGGACTTATTTCACCAAACTGAAAATTATTTACTGGTACTCGAACTTTTCGCATTAACTACGCCTTTGAGTGATATACCTACTAGTATTAAATTTTCTAGTTGTTTGTTGCTGAGAGTCACTTGCTCTAGCTTTAGCCATAGACACTGCGGCTTTATCTTCCATCATACCAGCCATAGCTGTGTCTCTAGCTATTGATACTGCAAACATACTAGCTAATGTATATTCAACTGCTATTGTAAAATACGAAGGCCAGTCTACTTCTACTGCCCTAAATGTATAATCAGCAATTAAAGTTTCAGTACTACTTGCATCACAAAATACTTTGTCACCATATGTTTGATACTCTATAGGAAAATCACCTACAGTTACCGCATGTAACATTATTAAATTAGACGGCAACTGATACGCTGCATCATATCGCCCTGTAGGAGCATCAGATAATAAACCTAATACTGCCTGCTCTGTTGCAAAACGCCATCGACAATTAGTTAATGCCGCCCTTGCTATATCCTCATACATATTAGAAGCAACAAGTGCTTCATTAGTAGAGTCTTCAAATGAAGTTATAGGCTCTGCACCGATTAGGATTAAAGCCCTCGAACATACATCTATTGATGAATTTGCTGGTGTTGCCATATGTAGTGTAGGGGGCGGTTAAACCCCCCACTCCTTTTCTAATCAGAATCTGTTACTGTAATTGCAGTACCATCTGCAACATCGACTACCGAACCTGTATTAGATAAAACAACAGTCCACGCTATTGTGGGAGCATTATTATCATATACAGCAATTAGGTCGCCAACATTCATCATTGCAGCTGCGTCATTAAAGTAACCTGATGCGCGAACAACTGATAGAGCGTCAACACTTGAATAATACCAAATGTTGTAGCCTCCACCCCCTGCCATGCGCGTTAATCCAGATGCACCATAAGCCATTTTAAAGTCCTTTCTTTACTATCCGTTATTGTCAAGAACTTCGTAGATACCATTGTCGTCTATCGCAACAGACCCCATTGACATCATTGAAGTGGTTAAATGAGAAGCTTTCTCAGGGATATAATTTACCTCTGTAGAAACATCAGCATTAATACCAAGACCAATAGCTGAAGTGTGATAAGCCATATTTTTACCGCCAGCAATTGCACTGGTTGAGAAAATATTAAGACCTAAGAAGTTCTTCATTGTCATTCCACCAGCAAACGGAAGATTTTGCTCACCTACATAATCAGATGATGCAAACTCTTCGATTAAGAATAAGTCTGCAAAACCTTTAGGATGCATTGCCAAATATCTTTGGTTGTCTTCTGGAACTTCTGCCGCACCCATTGTTTCAAACAATGATAGTAAGTCAGCTATTTGAACAGCAGAACTTGTATCATGTATTTGAGTAGAGTTTGCGCCAGCGTCTAGGGCCGCAACAATAATAGCATCTGTCTTACGGCCAAGGGCCGCAGCTGCAGATTGAGCTACTGCTTGACGCTCATTGATATTGGTTTTTAACTCATCGAGTTTATCAATATATTCAGCGGCATAGAAGTCAGCCATTGTTGCTTCAACGGTTGTGTGAGCTAGCTCCATTGGAGTTACCATACCGTTACGAGATTTAGTTGTTGCTTCACCTGTTCCGATTTTTTGGAACCTTGCTATGTTGCCAGTTACGTTAGTAGTTCTGACAGTGTTACGCAGTTTAGAACCCATACGCTGATACGCTAAATGCACATCGGACTCAAACTGTTTGATGAAGGCTGTGTCTATTGAGTTTGCCATTACAGCTACCTTTCATTAAGTTGCACAATTATTTATATCGTGGGTGTCTGCTTCACATGGTCATTGTAGGTATCCAAAAGGGCTACTCAATGTATTACAGGCCGTGATTCTAAATTATAAACATTTTTTTTTGACAAATTGCAACGCACAAAATGAACATAATTAATATTTTCTCCATCAACTACAACATCAACGTCAAATCCAAGCCAAATTGCCCACTGTATTATGCGCTCATTGCTTTCTAATATGTTCATATTAAGTTTATAATAGTTTCCATGTAGAAATTCTACTAACTTTGGGGATGCTTTTAAAAAACTAAACCAATTTTTCTGCATATCTTCTGCAAACATTGCCCACATTAGCCCAGTTTGATAGCCGTCAGGCTCTACACCTACAATGCCTAATGGTTTATTAGCTTTCTCAACTACATAAACATTCTTTTTTCTAACAAATTCCATAAAGAAATCTAAAGGTTCTCTGTTAAATAGAGATAACTCAAACTTATTTTCTTCACTAAGTGTTTCTGAAAGAGGAATAACGTGTTTCATATGAGCAGGAACTAGGGTTAAAAGCCCCTGCTTCATAAGCCAATCAGCCATAAAGCTTCTTGAATCCGTCTTCTATAGTCTTAACATAAGCAGGGTCACGTTGACTTACATTGTGGTATCGAGGGTCAAGCATCATAGTTCTTAAATCAGACTCATTAATTTTATCTACTGAATCTGTAGTAGAATTTAATGACGCGCCTTTCATGTTTTCCATAATATGCTCTAAGGCAACAATACCTTCATGGGTCTCTGCCATGCGCTCTATTGCTGGCATTAACTCCTCAGGGAAAAACTTATTAGCAAATGCACTAGCTGCATTAGTTCTATCTAAAGCTTGGTCACCTAGTTTAATCATCTCATCGTCAATGTTAACTTCATTACCAGCAATAGCGTTCATATACTTTTCAATACCAGCAGAGAATACATCCTGACCATAGCCATTCTCAAATGAATGTTCAGACCACCACTGTAACAGCTCACTTTCAATAGCTTCACCTTCGTCTATGCCCTCAGGTAATGTGTAATCACCTTTGTTTTCTGGACGATTCTCATACTTAGTTCTATTAAACTCTTCTTCTATTTCTTTACGAAGAGTTTCATCTTTATTACCTAGCTTAGATTCTAGTTCTTTATAAGCTTTGGCTAGGTCTTCACCTGTTTTGTATTTCTCAGGCAACCATTCTGGTCTGTCAGTAGTTTCTACTGGCTCTACTGCCTCAGTTGTTTCTGCAACTTCTTCTGTTTGTGTATCTAATAATGTTTCATTCATTGATTTTTCCTATGTGCATGTTGTATGCGCCTCTCTAAAAGACCAACTATATATCTCTGACCTTCCAAATGACGCAATTCCTCAGTTGTAACATTCGGGCCATTTACCATCTCTATTGTTATAGAGCGTAAATACTTTAAGACTTCCTTGCCAGTGGGAGACTCTAGCAAGGAAGCTATATTTTTACTTATCTGTGTATCTTTATTGGTATCTCTTTGAAAACCATCGACTCCAATATTAACTTTACTGGGCAATCATTTGCTCCTGTTCTTCTGGTTGACCTTGAGGCTGGCCTTGCATCTGTTGCATTTGTGCCATCTGTGCCGCAGCCTCTGCAATTTGCTTACGTTGCTCTTCATCCCTAATCAAAGCATCAGGAACACCAAACTTCTTAGCTAAATGCACTGCTGTTTCTTCGCCATCAATTAACATGTTTAACATCTCAGGGCCAAACACACCACCAACCAGCTCTAAGAACCTAGATACTGAACTTATATCTTGATTTGCTTGGGCTTGTGCTAGTGGAGATATAGATTTTACCTTAACTTCTCTACCATTTACTACAGGAATTTCTATTCTACCCTGCTTTTTAAGGATATATATTAGCCTTTGAAGCACAGGTTGTACTAATTCTGCCTGTAATCTACCAAATGCAGACCCCATTCTGCGTGATAAATCAGCCATTCTCTCTGCAACTTCGGTTGCTGAAGCTGGTGTTCTGTCAGGATTGCCTAACATGTCGTTGTATAATGCACGTTTAATATTCAATCTCATGTCACTTAGTACCAACTGTGCTACATCAAAGTTACCAGCGGCTTGTATAGGTTGCAATCCAGCAGAGCCTATGCCCTTTGGTATGATAGAGCCTGGAACTAGCTGGATAGTATCTACGTTTACTACACCGTCATCTTCCATCTGATAAATCCCAGAGATAGACATCTGTGCGTTCTCTAAGATAAGTTCAATAGTAAGGTTAGTAGTTTTAATTGCACTAAGAGCGTTCATTAGTGGGCCACGACCATATACTTCACCAGCACACTTGCTCCATCTAAAGCAAATAAAAGGATTAGACCCTACACCTGACATCTTTTCGTAGTAAACAACACACTTTGTAGTCATACATATAGCGTAATGTAGGTAAGCTTCTTCGTTTTTAGTACTGTAATCCCTGCAAACAAGCTCTAATAATGTAGTTGTTTGGTCTCCAGCGTTACTAATCCTGTCAGTAATCTTTGGTGGCATAGCAGAATTAGGGTATAACTGAGGTATTTGGTCAAACCTAATCTTCTTTCTTTCCCTAAATACATGGTCAATCTTATCATCTGGCCCAGTATCAAGAACAACATGAGGCAGAGGAACAGCAGAAAACACTACTGGGTTTAAGGAATCACCTTCTTCAACAACAAGTACACCAGTGCCTACAGCTAAATCCATAAAGGATTCATGCACCTCTTGAGAAAAATTAGAGTTCTGTATTATCTCAAATACATACTCTGTTACTTCATCGAGGTCGTTGTTAATTGGGTCACGCTCTCCTTTAGGAATCTCAGAGCCAGCCACAAGGTCAGCCCACCTAGCAAAATTGGGAACAATACCAGACTGCAAACGAGAAGCGAACTCCTGTACACCCACCACAGCAGTCTCGTCAAATATCTTATCATCTCTTCTTTGACCAATACTTTCACTATAAAAAGACTCCCTCATAGGTAGCGCGTACTCGTAACACTCCTCGAACAAAGGCACAAAGTTTTCCCTTAGAGCCTTTGCTTTTTCGTACCTATCCATATACTTCTTGGCAACTGGGTCGTCACCATAGTTGCTTGAAGATTCCATTAACTAAACCTTTGGCCAAAATTAGAAGTACTTCCTGATGATGGGTTAAGCATTGAGTAACGCTTTCTACCGCCAGAGCCACCTCTTCTTCTTAATTTTTTAGCTGCTATGTCTGTAATAGCCAAATCTTTATCTTCTTGCTTTTGCCTAGAGATGTCTAACTGCACTTCTCTTGCCGCTTCATCTGCATCAGCTTGCTGTTGTCTTGTTAGCTCAGCAACATTCGGGTCTACTTTTGGTTTTGGTAAGCACATACTTTTCTCCTTTAAGATTTCTTACTTATTCTGTAAGCACAGAATAAAAAATTTTGCAACTCACAATTACATTCTAGCCCATAATCCTTGTCTTCTTCGTGGCTTATTAGTTCGTGCAAACACATCAAAGTTGCGTTGTACTACTGTAGCTTGCGCTGGTTTCTGGTTACTTATAAGACTTCTACCTTCTCCAGCCCCTAATAGTAGGTACTGTAAAGCATCATGTATGTGTGAATACATATTCTTATCTGGTTTATCTGCGTATCTTTCTCCAGATACTTCCATTCTGCGGTAGGAATACCCACCTTCGAATCCTTTTATAAGCGTTGAGCATCTTCTGTCTAGAAGAAACGCTGGCTTTCCTTCGGACATTTTGTTTAATTGTGATGAGACAGCCTCCAATCTTAGGTCAACAGAGTTACTTGGTGCAGGAACTGCTCTTAATCCAGCCCCTCGAAGTATGTGGAATGGTGTAGATTCATCAGTCTGCGCTCTAAAATCTCCAGCAGGGTCACCGAAAATAAGAACATCAGGACAGTCAGGAAAGCGTGTAGCTAGTTCTTCCCTTAGTACTTCCGCAAACCTAACGATACCCATGTCTATTGCTACAATCTCGGACTGTATCAGCCATCTGCCACGCACCTTCTGTCCTAATACTGCGGCTGGAGTAAGCCCAAAGTCTATTCCTACATAAAGAGGCAGAGAAGCAGCTACTGGGATTTCTTCTTTAGCAACATGTGTGTCAGTTACAAACATAGAATATACAGGCTTTCCGTCTTGGATTGTGCCAAGTCTATTCATAACATACACATCAATCCAGCTTTTTGTTTTACCCTGTACTAGATTAGGATAATAACTCTTTAACATATTTTTTACATTCTCAGCTACTGTATTAGGTGCATAGTTCTCTACTTCTCCGTCCTCATCTTTAACCTCAACCATCCCAGAGGGCTGAGTATAGAAGTTCCAGTTAGTAGGTTTAACTAACATCTTAGCCTGTTCTCTAGGTATATGGTCAGGAATAGGAACTTCTCCAGACATAATAGGCCACCAATGGTCTTCCTCTGGTGCGTTAGTATCAGCAATAACCCCAGTCCATGTAGGGCCACCATCGCGCATAGAAGGAAAACGACCAACTCTCATAGTACAGGCATCAATAATACTCTTACCTAACTCTCTAGCCTCGTTAATCCAGATGCCAGTAACCTCTAGCGACAACAGTTTCTTTACATCCTCAGGCCTATCAAGGGCTAAAAAAATTACCTCAAGGTCTATATCACCCTTCTTAATGCGATGAGTATAAGGAACAGACCAATTAAACTTACCCCATTCATTCTCTGGAAACCAATCTAACCAAGTCTTAATTGTAGTAGTTCGAAGCTGGGGATTGGTATTCCGTATGATAGCCCACCGACTCTTGCGTATTCCATCAGCAGACTTCTCCTGACTTAACGCCCTGCGAAACACCTCAATGCAACACGCAACAGACTTACCACTACCAACAGGGCCTCGAATACCACGAAAAAAAGTATCGTCCTTCATAAAACTCTTTAATACTTCCCCATCAGGCTTGTACTTAAAGTCAATCACTCAAAAAACCCTTCAACAATAGCCCACTTACGAGGCTCCTTTTTACTAGAAAAACCAGAGTCTTCTATACACTCTATAAGACCAATTTTTTCTAACTCTTTTAATGCTAAAGCCGCTGTATTCTTACTAACATTAGCAAACTTTCCAGCCTCCCTAACACTATAAACAACAGGCTCACTACCATTAGATGACTTCGCTAACAGCCCAATATAAATAGCACGAGCATTTGAACTAGAAACTCGCCAAGCATTAGAATTAATTATTGCATGATAAAGTTTAATATACATCTATTTATCAGCAATACCACTGTCACGACCAACCCTCAACAGTCTAGCCACAGTAGCAGGAGCTAATGAATCAATAAGCTTGTCAGCCTCATAGTCAGTAACAAACTCCTTAGGATGATGCTTGAAGTTAACCTTCTTTACTATCTTACGAAGTATATCTAACTCCGAACCCTTAATCGTACTAATAAAACTCATATCGAACCTTTCTCAAGAAAAATGCTAGTGTGAGACCTATTGCAACAGAGTAACCGCAAGTTTTGACCCCACCCACCTCTTACGACAGGTCTATTGAGACACGAATGTCGCCAGCTACCTGCACTTGACTCCTATCTATTGGCTTGAACCCAGCTCTATCTAGCAAATCCTTGCTTGCTTCCAGCTGAACATACTCACTCTTCGCACCCTTACTCAGTCCTGCTAACTGGTGTACAGCTGCAGGAGCAAGTCTACTAAACTGTTCTGTCACTACTGTCATCAAGTGCTGTTGCACGTGGGCAGTCTTCAATGCCTTTTGTGCGGTGACTCTACCGCTGTCACCTTCTGCGTATCCTGCGGTCTTTGCAGCTTGCGTGACATTCCCTCCATTTGCTACATATGCATCAACTAAAGCTATCTGTCTTCTGGTTAGTTTTCTATTACTTACAGGTATCATCAGGAACAACCCCCTCTCCTTACCTCTCCCCCTTCACAGATAGCTTGTTACAAATGTACGTGTCAACTCACAATTACGGAAATAACACTAAACAACAGAATATAGTGTTTGCTAAGGGCAAACCAATGAGTAGTGTCCTCGCTCCCTCTAGGCTGTACTCGGCCACAGGAGACTGCTAAAATCAGGTTGGACAACCCTGATTTTGCCTGTAAAGTACAGGCCGCATGACACACAGTCGTGTGTCACCTGTATGGCAGTGGATTTTTGAATCTAGCGATGCCAAAAATAACGTACTCGTGCGCCCGCGCTCGGACGATTTAATCTATTGTATACTACACTACACAAAAGAGATTCTACTCGCATCTGATAAAGGTGTCCTGATGCACAGACACTGCGTCAATAACCATGTCACTATTGCCGAAGAAGTTTAATTACTATCAACTTTGTCACCATATGTTCGAAGGTCCATTTATAACCACCTAAGAATACAGGCATATCTGAATGGACTATCCAAACTGGTCACACAAGAATAATAGACGTATCCATTCACGACCTTGTGCGGATGCTATTCCACCTTTGGTGGGCATCCTTCTATTGAATGGACCCTCGTCGATTTTTCTTGTGCGATGGTTGTGGCTGGTGTTGCTTTGCTTGGATGGCTCAGCCAGTTTGGTTATTCCTGTCAGATGAAGCATGCCTGTATTCTCAGGTGATTCTAAATGGAGAACATATAATGAAAAAGTTAATAGCAAATAAACTGGCAATAGCAACATGGTCATCAACTGGGTCTGAGCAACAGGACGAATACCTTTATCAGAAACGAGCAGAATCTTCCTGCTACGCAACATACAATAGATTAACTTATTTAAAGAATAAGATAATAGAACAGATTGATGCAGGACAAGTAACCTATGCAGAAATGACTGACACTATCATTCAGATAGTACAAGCAGAACATGAAGCAGACCAATCTGTTCACGAACAACTAACTGGTGAGACTTGGACACCAGCTCGAAAGGGTTCTAGAGCTAAGACAACTCATCTATCAGTCGATGAGATACAGGCCCTACGAGACAAGTACTCAACACCTAATGAAGACGGTACTTCAACAGCTAGACCTCAACTAGCTGGCAAGATATCTAAGTAACTTAACCAAGATAGGTAGGCTTCCGAGTCTACCTATCATTACTACATAA
>Ga0209631_10007062_pt1 | contig 11381 bp, 7 predicted proteins | sample COG_08_FD_184752 | JGI IMG/M metagenome (GOLD analysis project Ga0209631, IMG submission 184752) | Pelagic Microbial community sample from North Sea - COGITO 998_met_08 (SPAdes) (version 2) | ecosystem: Environmental > Aquatic > Marine > Neritic zone/Coastal water | place: Helgoland, sampling... | reverse complement strand
ACACCTGAGATCAGGTGGAGGCTGAATGCGAGTTGCGAATGCTTGCAAGGGCGCGAATATAACCCAGCATAAAAATACAAGTGCAGTAGCAAGACAGGCACTGCCCAGGCGCGATCTCAAGCCCGGGCAGTCGACGGACAATGCGCTATGCATTGTTCGGATATTAAGGCGCTAAGCTTCGATACTGCTGGCTTAGGCCAAAGGCACGTTCGACTTGGCCCCCTGTAAATTCGAACATGCAGCTGTCATCCGTGTAATCCATAAAGTTATTAATGGGATCAAGGCCAGGATATTGATCGGGCTTGCGGCCCTTTACTCGTGAGCAGCTATCTCGGCCGGTTGGACAGCCGTAAGCCGGTGAACGCTCTGCAGGGGTATCGAGCACATAGTCTCCGCCGGTCTCGCTGCACCCGCCTTGGAAGGTGTGATAAAGGCCAAGCCAATGCCCCACCTCGTGGGTCAAAGTATCGCCCTCGTTGTAGGGGGACGCATTCCCACCGGGCATCGTCCCGTTAAGAATTACAACGCCGTCATCTCTTGGGTTGCCGGCATAAGAAGTTGGGAAGGTCGCCCATCCGAGCAACCCAGCGCCAGGTGATGATGCGTAGATATTAAGATCGCCGGCATCGCCAGACCTGAGCGCTGTCTTCATTTGAGTTTCAGCAGCCGTACCCGGCCCAGCGGTGTACCAGCTAGGGTTGTCCGTAATGGTCGTTTCGCGCAGGACAAAGGTGTAAGGCGTCGTGTAACTGCCATTGCCGCCGTAGGCCGCATTGATCACGGCCATTTGATCTGCGATCTGTAGAGCGTCGAGACGGCCAGAGGCACCTGAGGTGATGACGTGAAAATAAACATCAACAATGATGGTGCCTGGTCCTGGAATTTCAGGGCCGCCACCGCCACCGCCACCGCCATCTCCGCCTCCGCCGTTACCATTTCCGTTGTCGGGTTTGCCGCCGGGTTTTTTCTGACCGCGTTTCCAAGATTGAAAGCGTTCTTCGAGGTTTCGAGCCTCAGCTCGAGAGGGGTGTTTTGTGCCACACTGCAAAAATCGAGCATTCGGGTTGGCGACTTCGTAAGCCCGTTGGCTAGCGGCTTGAGCGGATTGGAAGCCCGATAGGGCGAAAATTAAAAGTGACAGTTGAGATAAGATTCGGCGCATAGAGACCTCTGCGATTGGTTTCTTAGAAAATATGAAGATATTCATAAAAGGTCAAGCTTATGGCGTAAATTTGCTTCAAAAATTGTCACATTTGTCGCCCTCGCAAGATTTGTTATCGTGGCGAGAACATTTTCGTTTTCAAAACTTAAACAAAATATGCGTAGAGGTTACCGGGTCTCCGCGATCGTGGTTTCCGCTAGAAAGATTTCCCACTGTTGAAAATCAATTTTTTACAGCCGTTGTCGACAGATGTGTCGTTATAGTCCCAAAAGCGGTGCCCGAGCATTTTTACAACCTGCGAAACAGACGTCTGCTATTCCAAAATTGACCCCTGGCAATCGCTCTATACAGAGACGATGTTCAGCGCTAGCTCGGATTGCTATAGTCCTCGGCCGCTTTGAGGATTTTTCATGAAAGGCAACGTTTTGAATAAACTACTACTCACGACGACCTTGGCGCTGCTACTCGCGCCGTTTTGGTCGAGAGATGTGTCTGCTGCTTCGTCGCTTTCACAATCTTCCGCCACTTCTGGTCTGCTTTCTTCCGCATCAACAGCGCATGCCCTGCGAATTCACGAGGGTCTACTGGCCTTGGATGCGCATGTTGATATCGAGATACCGGGACAGCCCTCGAGCTATGTCGGTCCAGACGGTCGGTCCAAGGTCGAGCCCTCTAAAATGCAAGCAGGCGGGCTAGATGCGGCGGTGATGGCGGTTGCGGTTGGCCCTAAGCCGCGGACACAGGAAGGTTACGCCGAAGCGCAACGAATCGCTGAAGCCGAACTTGCGGCGATCGATGCGCTGATTGCTGATCCTGGTCATCAGTTGGTGCTGGCGAGGTCTACCGATCAATTACTCAATGCTCACGCTGCAGCCAGAAAGGCGCTGATTTTAGGTCTGCAAAATGCCCTGATCTTTGGACAGGATGCAGGGGCTGTGGATCAATATTTTGACCGCGGCGTTAGAGTTTTTGCCCTGACGCACATGGGTCATAACGATTTTGCAGATTCATCGAGGCCGCTCTTTGATGCTGACCTAGGCAGTCGTGAGCCAGATGCCGAGCATGGCGGGTTATCTGATCTGGGAAGGGCCGCGATCGGGCGCGTTAATGCGTTGGGGGGCATTGTCGACATCTCCCAACTTTCCAAGGAGGCGGCGCTTGAAGTCATGGCTTTGTCTTCCGCTCCGGTGATTGCGAGTCATTCCAACGTGCGGGCGTTGACCCAGGTAAGCCGTAATTTATCCGATGAAGAAATCGACCGGATTGGCGAGACTGGCGGGGTCATTCATGTGGCGCCTTTTGCCGGCTATCTGTTTGATTCAAACGACCCAAAGATCGATGCCGAGATTAAAACCATCCGTCGAGCTGCGGGCATTGATGAGACGTATCTCTACCCCTTTGAGCTGTATTGGGAGATTCAAGATCCGGTGGTCAAGGCAGCCTTCCTGAGCGGGATCCGCGGGCTGCTCGGGCCTATTAATCTCGATACCATGCTTGACCACGTCGATTACATTGCCAAACGGATAGGCACTGAGCACATTGGCATTGGCACCGATTTTAACCACGGCAGTGGAATCGAGGGATTTCAGGATGCCTCCGAATCGTTCAATGTGACCAAAGGTTTGATCGAGCGGGGTTATAGCGATGCCGATATTGCCAAGATCTGGGGGGGCAATTTTATCCGGGTCTGGCGTAAAGCCGAGCAAGCCCGCACCGCAGGCGCATCAGAGGTCTAGCTTTTGGCGCAAAAGAGGGGTTGTGCCTTAATCATCTGGTCTGAAAGGAGACGGGTATGAAAACAAGAATGATCACCGAGATGGGAATGGGCTCGGATGTCCATGGGCGTGATTATACCCAGGCTGCTGAGCGCGCAGTCTTTGATGCCATTCACCATTCAAGTCTACATTTTTTTAAAGCGCTGGATCGATCGGCGAGAGATATGCAGATAGAACTGATTATTGGTGTGCCAGAGCCGGATCTGGTGGACAGCGCCAGGGTTGCAGCAGCTCTGCCCTACGGAACCGTTGAGATTCGAGTCGAGAAGGGTGGGCTTGAGATCCCGACCGAGGAGGGTGATGCGATTGTGATCGCCAATGCCGGTATTGTTGTCCATTTCGATCTGTAGTGGGACTGGTGCGCCTTAGAGCGTCCGTAATTCTCTGTTTCAAGGCTTGATACTCATGCTTGAGTTCAAAGGGTTTGGGTGAATTGCCATCCTGCGGGGCGCAACGCTGTAACTATGAATGATCGACATCTGGTGTTTGTACCCATTCCGAGCCGCGCCCGCGCCAGTAGGCAAAAGCCAAGCAAAGTGCCATTGCGATGGCAACGGTCAGCCACACCGCCGATGGACCGGCGGTCTGATACAGATAGCCACCGCCGAGGCTTGCAGCGGCCGCTACAATCAGTCCGGTCGCGCCAAACAAGCCTTGCCCAGCGGCCAGCGCTTGCTCTCCGCTCGCTTGACCGACCGCGAGTTGCGACGCAGGCATGCTTACCGCGTCAAACACCGCATGAATGATCAGCGGTAAGCAGATCCACCAAATGGATTCAATGAAGGCATAGCTGATGATCATCAGCATGGCGACGCCGAGGGTCTTCACCAAAAGCATCAGAAGGTTTTGTCGCGCCGCATACCCTCCGGCATAGGGCGCGATGAAGATCATGGGTAGGGTGAAAAGGCTCATGGTCACACCAATGTAAAGTTGGCTTGCTCCAAGATCCGAGATGAACAGCGCCCAAATGGCATCGAAGGCGCCTACCGCTAAATAAAAAGCAACGCCCAAGGCAAGGCAACTTTGCATTGCGGGGCGCTTGATCAAGGCGCGCATTGGGTTACGAAGGGGGGATTCGCTGCCCGGAATATCCACCTTGAGGACGAATGGGAAAACGATGACCAAGATCGCGGTCAGGCAATAAAAGGGCAGTGAAATACCGCCGATCTCAAACAAGACCGAGGCGACAATGGGCCCCATTAAAAATCCCACCATTTCCCATGCGGCGAGACGTCCGAGCATCTCTCCTGCTTTGTTCGGATTTAAGACGAAGGCTAACCGGCGCATTGCGGGGCGCACGGCGCCGGCCCCAAATCCCAATAAAACACGCGCCAAGATCCAAGCCGCCAAAGAGTCTGCAATGCACATCCATCCTGCGCCGAGAATACTGAGCACCATTCCGAGGCGCATCAAGAGTGGCCCGCGGCCGAGATCCGCCAATCGGGATAACGAAATTTGTGCGAAAAACCCAGCCAAAAAAGCAGCCGCTGTGATGACCCCGATCTCGAATTCAGAGAACCCATAGATTGAACGCAGCTGGGCGAGCAAAGTAAAAATAGCGGCGTAACCACTCATGAGCACTGTGCTTAAAAGGTAAAGTGGTCGCAAGGTGAAGATGTCCAGAGCGCAGAGCGGGTTAAGGTTTGTGCCAGCGAATGCAGCGCGGCAGTTGGGGCCCGCGGCGGGCTCAGAAGACCGCTGTTTGCAAGCTCAGAGTATTATTCGGATCCATTGGCAGGTTGCAACCATTGATTCTAGGCGGCGTTTTTGAACCTCGCTTCTATCCTGCTGAAGGTTTGTAGGGTAAGCACCGAAGACTTATCCGGATGGAGTTGAAAGACCTCCCCGTCGTTTGAGCGCCTTTAGCGCAGTTTTAAAGAGTAGTGGCACCGCAAATCCTTTGCCGACGCTCCTTGAGGAACCATTAAGTAAGATTTTCTCGCGTAGACCAATGTCCGTCTTTGCCTGCAAAAGAAGCTTGGCAGCTCTTGCGAGCCCCTCTCGAAGGACCGGCACCACCCAACGATACTGGGGGAAAAGCGTTGTCATGATGGTTGAGAGCCAAAGGCTGCGGATCAGCAAACCGGCCTCCATGGCCAAAACAATATCGTCGATCTCAGTCTCTCGAAATTCCCTCATATCCATGCCCGATTCGATGCAGGCATCGCGATACCCCTTGGCCAGTGCACGGCGGTTTGCGAGGGAGGGGTATTTTTTAGAACGGGGCTCAGGGTCGTGCAGGTAGCAACCGAGGTCAGCGGCGGCGGGCAGTCGCATGACGCGGTCATAGTCGATGAGCACCAGGTCAGGATTGGCTGAGGTACTGGCGCTGCGGATCATGGTGTTGTCGTACTTGAGGTCTCCATGGCCCACGACCAAGCGCCCCATCAATGAATTGGGGTCAAGCAGACCAAAGATGGCTTCTCCGAGTTGAGCGACGCCTTCAACATCGCCTTCGGTCAAGTGTTCGGTGACCAGTATATCGATGAAGGATCTCCCAAATCGTTGATAGCTACCCAACTCAACAATGCGCTGCTTGGTGGTTTCGTTTTCTACAGAGTCGACGGCGACCGCTTGCTCATCACGCCCAAGTTTCTCCGTAAGCCCTTGATCGAACCACTGAGAATCTAAGCCGTGCAGCTCTCCGACCGCATTGCCCAAAGCAGACGCATAATGTCGCGCCTTGGGTCCGTTCATCAGCGTGGCGTCACCGACGCTGCCTACGATAAATTCTGTGATGCAAATATTCGGCGCGTCCATGTTGTCTTGATACAACAAACTTGCATGTCGAGGGTGGGCGCCCCAGGCCCGTTGCGCTGCGGCAGGTATCCATGGGTCGGAAGTTTTAAAAAAAAGCTCTATTGCTGGGTCTTCACCATGGTTGCCCGGAACTCTCAGTAACAGTGGCAAAATGCCTGAGCTGTCTGCTGTAACTTTAAAAACGGCAGCGCCTGAATAACCCCCGGCCAGAGCGTCGACCCTGATCGCTTGTTCGTCAACTGCGCCCCATGCCGGAAAGATATCGCTCAGGAGTTTTAGGATCGCTGTCGTGTCGCCTTCGGCCAGTCTGGCTCGGTCCTCGTCTCTCAAAGGAACATTATCGCTCAAGGTTATTCTCCTGACTCATAAGGGACAGTATTACGGGGCAGTGCGCATGTAAATGCTGGACCAGCACGGCCTCAACCGCAGTGTCGAGGCCTCAAGCTAACGTCTTGCCCAGAGTAGAGCGTATCAACACTCCAATTTAAGCCCTTGTCGTCTGAATAAAAGATGCTGCTTTCTAACCCGGTATCGGTATTGGCGGCTGACAAATACACTCGATTGCATGCTCCGGCACTGGAGGTCTGCCACTCCAAGGCGGTGGTATAGCTGCCTCGACCCGGTCACTTTCGAGCGGTAGCCTGAGCCTGAAAACCGCTGTCTTGGGGATCAAATACGCGTGTCCAGTTGGTCGCGACATCTGACAGTGTGATTGATCAGAGAATGGCAGTTTTAATTTAACCTTAAAGAATGAATATATCTTGAACAGAAGAACTGGCGTTAATGTCAGCACGAGCGCTGGCTTTGGGCGGCAGCTATAAGCTAGCTGTAGAGCATGTTTCATTACCGACGGAAAAATTCGTAATAAAGATAGGAGTAACACCGCAATCTAAGAATAGCGAGCGCGGCAAATGCGATAATTTGAGTCCGTCAAATTTTGGGTTTTCAAACGAAACCGCCCCTGTTGAAGTGATAGCATGGGGGAAGGTTTAAAGTAGGCTTTCAACGATCTAGCCCTGTGCGGGGTGCTGACCACAGCGTATCGGTGCCCAGTAAAGACGGTTGCCTTCAAGCGGCAACAGTGCAATGTTTTGTATCAAGGTGGGATGACTGGCGAAACCTACCTAACACAGTCGGCATCTTAGGCGGGAGTTGTCAGAGGGTCGCAGACCCTCGCGCTCAGGCGCCATCAACACAATGATTGGGAATCTAAACAATGAGTTTCAACGGTATTTTAATTGCTAACCGGGGCGAGATCGCCATTCGAATTACTAGAGCGGCCCAAGACCTGGGGTTACGCACGGTTGCGGTCTACTCGGAGGACGATGCATTGAGCCTGCATACGCAGATCGCAGATGACGCTGTTGCTTTAGAGGGGATTGGTGCTGCGGCCTATTTGAATATGGAGGCGGTTATTGGTGCCGCCCAGCAGGCCAACTGTGATGCCATCCATCCTGGTTATGGTTTTCTGTCTGAGCAAGATGCCTTCGCAGAACGCTGCACGGAAGCCGGGATTAAGTTCATCGGTCCCAGCCCTGCGCATTTGCGTTTATTTGGGGATAAAGCCCAAGCACGAGCGGCGGCGGTCGCGGCTGGGGTGCCGGTTATGCCCGGGCTTGATCGTGCGGTGACTTTGGCCGAGGCGGAGTCCTTCTTCGATGACCATCCCGAGGGCATTATGATCAAGGCGCTTGCTGGCGGGGGCGGTCGCGGGACCCGGGCTGTAACCCAAAGGGAAGACTTAGCAGGGGCATTTGAGCGCTGTCAATCTGAGGCGAAGGCGGCATTTGGTCTTGCTGATGTCTATGTCGAATGTTTCATGTCCCGCGCTCAGCACGTCGAAGTGCAAATTATTGGGGATGAATCCGGCGCGGTCAGTCACTTGGGAGAGCGAGAGTGCTCGGCCCAACGGCGCAATCAAAAGGTCGTAGAAATCGCACCGGCTCCGGCTTTAGATGAAGCGCTGCGAGTTCGAATCATTGACGCTGCAATGACCTTGGCTAAGCAAGAACAGTATCAAAGCCTCGGGACGTTCGAGTTTTTGGTGGATGCTTCCGGAACCGGGCCGGAGTTTGTTTTTATTGAGGCCAATGCCCGGCTGCAAGTCGAGCACACGGTCACGGAAGAAGTCACTGGTGTTGATTTAGTTCAGAGTCAAATTCAAGTGGCGATGGGCGCATCGCTTGCCTCGTTGGGTTTGAGTGACCCGATTTGGCCCCGGGGTTTTGCCATTCAAGCGCGGGTCAATATGGAAACCCTGCGGGGTGATGGCAGTGTGTTACCCGGGTCGGGCACGCTCAACGCTTATGACCCTCCGAGTGGTCCCGGGGTCAGGGTCGATGGCTTTGGCTATGTCGGTTATCAGACGTCCACGGCCTTTGATTCGCTGTTAGCAAAAGTCATTATCTCGCACAAAGCCCCTGATTTTTCAGCGGTCTGCGCAAAAACGCTGAGAGCATTGGCAGAGTTTCGTATCGAGGGCGTCAGTACCAACACTGAGTTCCTGATGAATCTAATCACGCATTCTGATTTTTCAGCGGGTGAGATCCACACCCGTTGGGTTGATGACAACCTGATGACATTGGCTGCGCCGTCCGAGGCGCGAAGGCGTTTTGTAAGCCCGCAGGCTGAGCTCGGGGGCGATGGGTTCGCCGGCGCTAAGGTGGATACATCGGACCCGCTGGCACTGTTTGCGCACGATGCTGATGTTAAAGCCCGACAAAGCACCGTCCAAGAGGCTGCGCCGGCGCTGGTAGGCCCGAACGGCTCGACCCCCGTGAGCTCGCCGATCCAGGGCACGATCGTGAGTATTGGTGTCTCGGTTGGCGATGAGGTTCGGGCTGGGCAGCAGCTGGCGGTAGTAGAAGCGATGAAGATGGAGCATGTGATTGCAGCTGAGCATGACGGCATTGTGCGGCAGGTCACAATGGTTGCAGGCGATGTGGTGCGTGAAGCCTATCCGATTGTCTTTGTCGAAGCGGCGGAAGTGACCGGCGGTGCAACGGCTGAATCAGAAGTCATTGACCTCGATCATATTCGTGCTGATTTGAAGGAAAATTATGATCGCCATGCTTTTACCCTGGATGAAAATCGCGCAGAAGCCGTCGCCAAACGACATGCCCGGGGCGGACGGATGCCGCGACAAAACATCCAAGAATTAATGGATGAAGGCTCCTTTAAAGAATACTGGCCGCTGATTGTTGCGCGTCAACATAAGCGTCAAGACATCGAAACCCTTCGCGAGCGCACCCCGGGCGACGGTGTGGTGGCTGGCACAGGCACGATCAATGCGGATCTTTTTGGCGATGAAGCTGCGAGGGCCATGGTGGTGCACTATGATTATACGGTTTTGGCAGGCACCCAGGGCGCTCGTAACCATTACAAGCAAGACCGGATGTTTGAGCTGGCCTTGAGGTTTCGTATGCCGATCGTTCTCTTTGGCGAGGGTGGGGGGGGTCGACCCGGTGATGATTCCACGGGTCCTGGTGTTGCCTTTGATACGCATACCTTCACTCAGTTCTCGCAGCTCTCAGGCGCGGTACCGATGATCGGTGTCAATCATGGACGCTGTTTTGCTGGCAATACAGCGCTGCTGGCCTGTTGTGATGTCATCATTGCCACGAAGGATTCCACCATCGCGATGGGCGGGCCGGCCATGATCGAAGGCGGTGGTTTAGGGATTTATACCCCAGAGGAAGTCGGGCCAATGTCGTTTCAAGTGCCCAATGGCGTGGTGGACATACTGGTTGAAGACGAAGCCGAGGCGGTCCGTGTTGCCAAGCAATACTTGTCTTACTTTCAAGGAAGAGTCGAGCAGTGGGAGGCTCCGGATCAGCGCAAGTTGCGCCACATCGTGCCAGAGAATCGGCTTCGGCTTTATGATATGCGTGAGGTTATCGCGACAATCGCGGATGAAGAGTCGGTCCTCGAGATTCGCGAAGGGTTTGGCGTCGGAGTGATCACTTGCTTCATCAGGGTTGAAGGACGTCCCATGGGCGTGATTGCAAACAACCCGCATCATCTAGCGGGTGCGATTGACTCTGACGGTGCCGATAAAGGAACGCGCTTCATTCAATTGTGTGATGCGTTCGATATCCCCATTCTGAGTCTCATGGATTGCCCTGGAATGATGGTGGGCCCGGACGTCGAGGCGACCGCCTTAGTCCGGCATTGTGTGCGAATGTTTAACGCCGGGGCCAATTTGACCACGCCACTGTTTGGGGTGGTGGTTCGAAAAGCCTACGGACTGGGTGTGCAGGCCATGTGCGGGGCCAGTGCGTTGGTAGGTTTCTTTACGGTTGCCTGGCCGACGGCTGAGTTTGCGGGGATGAATATCGAAGGGTCCGTGAAGCTTGGATATCGCAAAGAGCTAATGGCCATCGAAGACCCTCAAGAGCGCGCGGACGAATTTGCTCGGCGTGTGGACCGGGCCTATGACTCGGCGAAAGCCGTCAACGCGGCAGCGGGTGGTGGTATCGATGATGTCATTGATCCGGCAGAGACCCGGTCTTGGGTTGCCGAGAGTTTGAAGCGCCTTCCCCCAAAGCCTGTGCGCACCGAGAAAAAGTACCCTTATGTAGATACCTGGTAGAGCCTTTGAGGGCTCGTCGCCGAGAGCGTTCAGGGTTTGACGCGAGTTGAAGCAGGATAGCGATCGAGTCGAGAGAGTTTCGAGTGGTCAGAAAATCAGGCAGTTGCGTTATAAGAAAACGGCTGGGGTTACAGTGTGCCCCAGTGATTGGGGGGGGAATCGTCAGTCCAATAACGAGGATGTGCGACCCCTCATGAACGGGCAACGCTAGGCTGCCCGTTCATGTACCGATCAAACCTCCTGTTGGGTCGTCTGTTCAGCAGAGTCCTGAGTCTCGGGCAGCTTTACCGTGTAGCCCTTTGCTTTCCACTGGGCGAGGGTACGGCATTTCATGGTGGTCCGATTGCCGGTGTAGTCTCGAACCTTTACTTTGGCGCAGAACTTACCGTCATCGGTTACTTTTGCTTTATAGTCGGTGGTTGTGTCGTCGGCGATGGCGGTGCCCGCGAAGGTAGCCATAGCGATGGTCAGTAGTGCGTTTCTTGCTGCGTTTTTCATATCAATTCCTTTTGATGATGTTGGTTTGGGTCTGGTCCATTGGCTTTCCTCAATGGCTTGTCGGGTCATCCACTTGACTAGCAACTGTGTGACTCCCTGGGTCAAAAGCAAGGGGTGTGCCAAAACTAAAACAGCAAGCAATCAGCACGCAAAAAGCGCTTTTTGATCAAAAATTGGCTGCTGACGAGCATAAAAGCCTTGGAGCCGTGGGTTTGCTTTGCCCAAAAGTGTGCACGCGCACCAATACGGGTGGGGTTTTAGGGGTCAGTTGTTCTCGAGCTAAATCGTGATGGGCGGAATGAGGATTCATGGAACAAGGCTAGATAGAGGGAATATCCGCAGATCCAAAGATACAAAGATAGAAAGGTAGAAAGGTAGATAGAAGTAGAGATAGGGATAGAGATAGAAATAGAAATACAGATAGAGAGATGAACCCTCGATGCCGATCCGATAGATGGCGGGGCCGACTATCCCCCACTGCCACTGGTGCTCAGTCCAATGGCTGAGCACCGCCAGTGTATTTTTAATCAAAAGAAATCGACCCTGGCCAGTGCGCTCTGAGAGTTTGACAGGATAAAAACCAAGTGCGCTCATT
>Ga0209631_10007061_pt1 | contig 11382 bp, 9 predicted proteins | sample COG_08_FD_184752 | JGI IMG/M metagenome (GOLD analysis project Ga0209631, IMG submission 184752) | Pelagic Microbial community sample from North Sea - COGITO 998_met_08 (SPAdes) (version 2) | ecosystem: Environmental > Aquatic > Marine > Neritic zone/Coastal water | place: Helgoland, sampling... | reverse complement strand
GTGGAGGAGGGAAACCCAACCTTGCTACTGCTGGAGGCAAAGATAAAAAGTCGCTTGAGATCGCCACAAAGAAAGCAATAGAAATTTTTAAATTAAGAATTAAGGAAGTCAATGCAGTATAAGCAAGATGAAGGAACCTATTTGATTTCTTTAGACCAAAATGAAAAAATCATGAAAACTTTGACAGTTTTTTGCAAAGAAAAAAATATATTAAATGGGCAGTTGTCGGGTATTGGCGCTATAAAAGATATAGAGCTTGGTGCATATATATTGGAAAAAAAAGAATATGTTAAAGAAATTTTCTCTGATACATGGGAATTGTCCTCACTTCAGGGAAATGTTCTTTTAAAAGATGGCGCTCCATTTATTCATGCTCATATTACTATTTCCGATCACCATTTTAATGCTAAAGGCGGACATCTTTTTGAAGCCAGTGTCGCCGTAGCAGGAGAATTTATACTCCGAAGAATTAATTTAGAAGCCGTGCGACAGCTTGACTCAAATATTGGTTTGGCTTGTATGTCACTTAACGTTTAAGGTTATTATGAAGAAAATAATAAATGATGCTCACGCTCCAAACCCAATTGGTTCATACAATCAAGGAGTTTTATCTAATGGTTTTATATTTACGTCTGGACAAATCCCGATTGATCCAGATACCGGTAAAATGGTTGATGGCGATTTTAAAACTAAAACACATCAGGTTTTTAAAAACCTGTCAGCTATTCTCGAACGCGCTAATTCAAATTTATCAAATGTTGTTAAGTTTACAGTTTTTATTACTGATATGTCTCATTACTCAGAAATTAATGAAGTTTTTAATGAATGGCTAGATGAAGAAACTGCACCTGCGAGATCTCTAGTTTCCGTAAGAGAGCTTCCTGGAGAAGCAGATATAGAAATTGAATGTATTGCGCTAGAAAAAATAAATGCATAAATATCGTTTTACATATTTATTGTTAATCTTTTCGCCGCTAGTAGGTCAAAATAACAATCAAGATAGTTTGAAAGTAAAATCACCAAGGATTGCAGCCATGATGGCTTTTACTTATCCTGGTGGTGGTCAATTTTACAATAATCAGCCATTAAAAGGATCTATGTTAACTTCAGCGGGAATTGCATCTTCATATCTATATTTTGATTTTTCAAAAAAATACAATGACTCTAAAGGTTTGAGCTCCGATAATAAAAAAAAATACCTGCATAAAAGAAACCGGTATGGATGGTGGATTATCATTGTCTATATTTATGGTCTTCTGGATGCTGTTGTTGAAGCGCATTTGCATCCATTTAACTCAGTAATGAATGAAAATTTAGAAAAAAATACTATGGAGATTGGTAAAGTTAATGAGTGATCAACGCGAACAATGGGGCTCAAAATTAGGTTTTATATTTGCAGCGGCAGGTTCTGCGGTTGGAATAGGTAATATTTGGAAATTTCCATCTATGGCTGGAGAAAATGGAGGTGGAGCTTTTACGATAGTGTATTTAATTTGCATATTAATTGTTGGACTTTCTATTGTGATTGCTGAGCTTGTTATTGGCAGAAAAACTCAATTAAGTCCTGTAGGTGCTTTTGAAAAGCTTGCACCAAATAGCAGTTGGAAATGGGTTGGCTTTCTTGGTGTAGCTTCTGCGTTTGTAATTTTGTCTTTCTATGGAGTAGTGGGCGGGTGGATTTTAAAATATATTGTTGATTCTCTTTTAGGCGTTTTTAATAATTTATCTGGTAACCCTGAAGCTGCAGGTGAAGCCTTTAATGCATTTATCACATCTTCTTTTAGCCCAGTTTTCTATCAAATAATTTTTATGTCACTATGCATCTTTGTCATTGTTCAAGGTGTTAAAGGTGGAATTGAAAAATGGTCTAAAATAATGATGCCTGTAATTATTGCACTTTTAGGGGTATTGGCTATTAGGGGAATGACGCTTGATGGAGGAATGCAGGGTTTATCGTTCTTATTTAAACCAAGGTTTGAAGACTTAACCGCTTCAGCAATTGTTCTTGCGCTTGGTCATTCATTCTTTACAGTTAGTTTAGGTATGGGCACAATGATCACTTACGGAAGCTATTTGAATAAAAAACAAAATTTATTAACATCGGCTTTATGGGTGATTTTCTTAGATACTGCAATAGCAATACTTGCAGGAGTAGCTATTTTTACTACAGTTTTTGCACTTGGTGCTAACCCTGCAGAAGGACCTGGTTTAATTTTTGTAATCTTACCATCAATTTTTCCTCAATTAGCTGGTGGAATTCTGTGGAGTACTTTATTTTTTATTTTACTATTTATGGCAGCCTTGACTTCTGCAATTTCAATACTTGAAGTTGTAACAGCGTATTTTATAGATCAAAAGGGCTGGACAAGAAAAAAAGCAACAATTCAATTTGGATTAGTTATAACAATTGTTGGTGTTTTCTGCTCGCTATCTTTGGGTGGAGGTATAAATATAGCCGCTCCATTAGGTATGTCTTTCTTTGATGCAATGGATTATTTATCATCAAAGTATATGCTGCCAATAGGTGGAATGCTCACCGCAATCTTCATTATTAATAAATGGGGAATTAAAGAATATATGGTTGAATTAAAAAAAGGTATGGATGGCGCAAATATTCAAGAAGGTATTATTAAGGCATTTCTTTTTATAGCTGCAAGCATAGTTGCTTTTATCATTTTTAATGAAATTTATTTTTCTATAACAGGAAAAGCTCTGATCGGGTAAAGCTTGTTAGCGGAAAAATATATTTTAAAAGGAACAGGTCTATATAAAAAACTGTCTAATTTTTTTTCTTATTTTGATAATTTTTTTAATTTAAAACCTTTGCGCTGGTTCGCCATTTGGGCAGCGGTTGTTTCTGGAGGTAATGTACCAATGCATCTTCAGAATAGATGGATATATTGGAATTGGGATTCATTTTCATTCTATTTGCTTTTTGCTCTACTTATCTCTTCTATTATTGATTTTATTTTTACCTCTAAGCTAGACAACAACATTAATTATTCCCCTTACTTTGAACAATTAATAATTTTTGGTTACGGGTCCGCCTTGTTTTTGTTAGGCGCTAATCCTATCAATTTATCTTTCAATTTATTAATCTTTGGATTTCCATATGTCTTGTTTTTTTTAGCGGGGTATATCATCTGGAAAATACCTCTTAATACACTCAATTCATCTCTACCTATTAAGCGCAAGCTAATATTGCCTCTAGTATTTACAGCTTCATATAGCGCTATTTCTTCGATAATTGGTTTTATGAATGATGACCCAATGATTAGTACTATGGCAGCAGTTTTTTTACCATTTCCATTGGTTGCTATTTTTTTTCCTGTTGCAATCCGACATTTACAAAGATGTAGGATGTATGTCGTATTTATACCTGCAATGTTTTTATCTATGCGTTACCCTTGGTTTTTATTTATAATTTTTCCCTTATTTTTATTTTCTAGATATTATTTTTATTTTACATCTGGTGAAGTGTTGCCGACATTTAAAGTTAATAACTCAGATCACGAAATCTTAAAGTAGTATTTAGCTTTAATGAATCGCTCACAACTACTATCAGCTTTAAAGCTAGATAGATTTATTGCTTTTGACTTTGAAACCACTGGCTTAGAAGTTTCAAATGATCGCCCTATTGAAGTTGCTGCAGTCATGTTTGAAGGAGGAAAGCCATCAGATAGATTTTGTACCTTGATCAATCCACAACAACCTATATCGAATTTAATTCATGAAATTACTGGAATTTCAAATGATATGGTTTCTGAGGCCCCATTAGAAAAGGATATCATAGATGATCTTTTAAATTTTCTAGGGGATATTCCAATTGTTGCTCACAATACACCTTTTGATGTTTCATTTTTACAAGCCATGGCTGATAGGAACGGAAAAAAGCTACCTGATAGGAAGTATTATGACACTCTAACGTTATCAAGAGCTTTTCTTTTCTTTCAACCTACCCATAATCTCAGTGCGGTTTCTGAGTTTTTTAATCTATCAGCTGAGGGAGCGCATCGCGCAGAAAAAGATACTGAAAATTGTGGTGAAGTATTTGTGGAGCTTATAAATGAGGTGGCTTCCTACAATCTTAAACTGATATCAAGCATTGTAAGCTTTTTAACTCCATTTGAAGCATACAATAAAGATTTATTCATAGATATCGCTAATTATCTAACCAAAAGTGGAAACATTAAAAAAGGCATATCTCTATCCGAATTAGAAAAACCAACTAATAAAAATGTTTTTTTTCATGAATCAAAAAAAGATCTGGCAAATGTCTCTTCCGAGGATGTGTTTGGTGAAGAGGGATTATTAAGTAAGACTTTTGAATCGTATGAATTAAGATCGAACCAGGTAGAATTTAGTAAATATGTAGAAAATATAATGTGCAATGAAGGGGGAATTGGGGTTGTAGAGGCTGGAACAGGTCTTGGAAAAAGCATGGCCTATCTCTATGGTTCAATTAAATATTCCCATTCAAATTCTAGCGATAGCCCTGTAATACTTTCTTGCTATACTAAGCATTTGCAGGATCAACTTTTTAAAAACGATTTACCTACTCTTTCAAAAGCGATTGATGCTCCTATTAAGGCGCTCCTTATAAAAGGAAGAAATAATTATCTTTGCAAAACTAGATTAAGCTGGTTAATGAACAGCTCTGAAAAAATGCTAAATAGTGATGAAGCTATGAATTTATTACCCATATTAGTTTGGCTTGAGCATACATCAACTGGAGACTTAGATGAGTGCCCTGGCTTTACAAATGGTTTTACATATCGTTTAATAGGTTTGATTCATAGCGAACAAGGTTTTTGCACATCCTCAATCTGTGTGAAGCACGAAGGTTGCTTTTTTGGACCATTGCGAAAAATAGCATATCAAGCTAATTTAATTGTTGTTAATCATGCATTGTTGATCTCGGATGCTCAGTCAAAGTTTGATGCAGGCGAATCGTTGGGGTTTCTTCCAGAAAATAATGCAGTTATAATAGATGAGGCGCATAATTTACCAAAAGCAGCATATCATCAATTAACAGCGACATTTGATAATAGATCTATCAATTATATATTTGACCGGATTGATCCTCAGCATAGCCACTCTGTTAGATGGAATAGTAGTCTAAGAAATATTGCTTCTATTCATCCTAAGATTGAAGTCAGCAGGTCCAAACTTCAAGGTTTAGTCGAGAGTGCTAGACAGAAATTAAAAATTTTCTTTGAGAAAATGACTTCTAATGCTCTGCATCAGTTTGATGAAAAGTCTAAATATTCAACTAAACTGATTATTGAGGATTTAAATGAACACTTTACTCCGCTAGAAAATGAGCTGAGCAATTTTAAGTTTTCTCTAAATAGTCTTCAAAATCATATCCGAAAATTAAGAGGAGATCTTCTTGATATTGATGAGACCAAGGAGGATTTTCTTGAATTACATCAGCTTTTTGATAGAGGAGAAGGTTCGCTAGCTGATATGGTAGTCTTGACTGAATCAATCACATCAAAACAGAACAGAAAAAATGTTTATTGGTATGAAGGTTCATTTAGAAGTATATCGGGAAATAATCAATTATTTCTTACGGTTAATATGGCGCCTATAGAGCCAGGTTACGATATAGCAAATACAATATTTCACAATGTTGAACATTGTGTATTGACAAGCGCAACGCTACGAACCAAAATGTCTTTTGATTACTTTCTAAATCGAGTTGGTTTAAATGAAATGGATTTTGATGAATTAACAACCAATGTCTTTGAAAGCCCTTTTAGTTACAATGACCAAGTAAACTATTTTCAATATTCTGGAGATGATGGGCAAAGACCAGAAGTTATTGCAAAAACAATAATTCACTGCCATAATAAATTTAACAAAAGAATGATGGTCCTTTTTACTTCAAGGGCTCAACTTGAAAATACATTGAAATTGTTAAAACAAATGACTCGCGCTAATAGCATACCTATCTTTGCGCAGAAAAGACAGACTTCTAGAATGGGGTTAATTAGAGGAATGAAGCAAAGTACTAATGGAATCCTTCTTGGGACAAACGCATTTTGGGAGGGCGTAGATCTACCTGGAGACCTTCTTGAGATTTTGATGATTATTAAAATGCCGTTTGATGTTCCGACAGATCCAATAGTTAAAGCTTATGGTGGAATGATTGAATCACAAGGTGGAAATAGTTTTATGGATTATGCATTACCAGAGTCAGTAATTCGCTTCAGGCAGGGCTTTGGTCGCTTAATTAGGACATCTTATGATGAGGGTATTTTTATAGTAATGGATGATAGAATAATAAATAAAAGATATGGAATTTTATTTAGTGAAAGCATACCAGTTCAAATGCAGGTATTTAAATACTTAGATGATTTAAGTAGTCCTTAATTAAGCCCTTTTCTATCTAAAAGAGGTTGGATGTTAGGCTCAGACCCCTTGAAATCTATAAATAACTCTATGGCGTCTTTGCTACCACCCTTTGAAAGAAGAGTAGCCCTAAAGTGGTCACCATTTTCTCTTTTTAGGCCTCCATTTATTTTAAACCATTCTACTGAATCTGCATCTAAAACTTCACTCCATATGTATGAGTAGTATCCTGCTGAGTAACCTCCAATAATGTGAGAAAAATAAGCACTTCTGTAACGGGGAGGTATTGCATCAAAAGCAATCCCTGCATTTGTAAGGGTATTTTTTTCAAATTTCATTAGATTTTCTGCGTCTGGAATATTGCCTGGTTCAAGCTGATGCAATGCTTGGTCCAGTATTGATGAAGCTAAATATTCTGTTGTTGAAAACCCTTGGTTGAATTTTTGAGCAGATAAAAATTTATCCAATAATTCTTTAGGCATTGCTTCACCACTTTCATAATGAACAGCATAATTTTTTAATACAGATGGCCATACGGCCCACATTTCATTAACTTGTGATGGATATTCAACAAAATCTCTTGGAACTGATGTACCTGCAAAATATGGATAGTTTACATTTGAAAACATGCCATGTAGCGCATGTCCAAATTCATGAAACATTGTAATAACTTCTTCAAAAGACATAAGCGCAGGTTCTCCATCTGGAGGTTTAACTACATTCTGATGATTTGCAACTACGGCGAGTTTGCCTTTCAATTTTGATTGTGAAACATATGCATTCATCCAAGCTCCGCCTCGCTTAGTTGATCTCGCAAAACCATCGAATAGAAACAATGCTAATGTGCTTCCATCTTCATTGAATACTTCAAAAACTCGTACATCCTTATGATAGACTGGAAGGTCAAATCGCTCTTTAAATGTAATCCCAAATAGCTTTGTTGCTGCATAGAAAACTCCGTTCTGGAGAACATTATTCATTTCTAGGTATGGCCTTAGTTGATTCGCATCAAAGTTGTAACGTTTCGTACGTACTTTTTCTGTATAATAATCCCAATCCCATGAAGCGAGCTTAAAATCGCCACCGTCCGCATCAATCATTTTTTGTAGATCCGATGCTTCTTTTTTAGCGTTTGCTAATGCTTTTGGACTTAAGCTACTTAATCTATTATTGACATTTTGAGGATTTCGAGCTGTTTGGCTTTCCAATATATATGCCGCATGATTATCATATTTCATTAGATGAGCTTTTTCAGCGCGCAGTTTTAAGACTTTTACTAGAATTTCGCGGTTATCAAAATCTCCACCCTTACTTCCTCTTGAAAGTGAAGCCATATGAATCTTTTGTCTGGTAGATCTATTTTTTAAAGAAGAAAGAGACGGTTGACCGCTGGTATTTTTTAGAGCTATTACATATTTGCCATCAAGACCTCTAGATTTCGCTTCACTAGCAGCAGATTCAATCGCAGTCTCAGATAGTCCATCCAACTCTTCACGATTATCAAAAGCAACTGCTGAAGCATTTACTTCCTTGAGAATGTTTTGACTAAAGCTTGTTTGTAAGATAGATATTTCACTATTAATGGATTTTAATTTTTCTTTTTCTTGTGTTGAAAGCTGGGACCCTGAACGAATAAAATCAGTATAATATTTTTCAATCAATAGAACGCTTTCATCGTCTAATTTAAGAGTGTTTCTATTGTTATATAGCTCTTCAATCTTTTTAAAAAGCATATTGTTAAGCAAAATTTTGTCGCTGTGAGCGGAAAGCATTGGCGCAATATCTGCACGAATCTCTTCCATTTCATCGTTAGTATTAGCTGAAGAAAGTGCAAAAAAAACTGTTGCTACCCTATCTAAGAGTTGACCGGCAAGTTCTAGGGCTACAATTGTATTTTCAAATGTTGGCTTCTGGTCGTTATCTATAATTATATTTATTTGATTTAGATGTTCCGACATTCCTTTTGAAAATGCAGGCATGTAATGCTCGTTTTTTATTAAATCAAATTGAGGAAAGCCCATATAAAGCATACTTTCTTCAAAGAATGGATTGGCATTGCCGGATTTCAAATTATTTTGATCAATTGTACTGTTAGTAGACATGGAGCATCCTAAAATTAAAATTAACGTTGAATAGAATAGAGCAAGTTTCATTTTAAAGCCTTTATTTAATAATAAAAAATACACTTATAATGAGCCCAAGAGCAAAGAACAGTTTTAAGCCAACTCATGTTTTTAATTTTAAAAAAAAGAGTTAAATTTGCCGATGGAAGCGCTAATTATTTCAGATAAATCTCTTTCTTGGAGCGATCTAAGTTACTTAATAAACTCTCCAGGATCCTTACGCTTGACTCAAAAAACAAAAAAACTTATAAAAACATCAAATGATGCATTGAAAACTGTTTTAAGCAAAGGAGACATCATATACGGCGTAAATACAGGTTTTGGTAAATTAAGCTCTGTTTCTATAAATAAGGCTGATATAAAACAGCTTCAATTAAACTTAGTACGCTCACATGCTGCTGGACTCGGAAAACCATTTGATAATGGTATTGTAAGAATAGTTATGGCGCTTAAAATTCTAACTTGGGCTAAGGGATATAGCGGCGTTCGACCAAAGCTTGTTAATCAGTTAATTAGTATGGTCAATAAAGACATCATACCTTTAATACCTTCACTGGGTTCTGTGGGTGCATCTGGAGATTTAGCTCCACTGGCTCATTTAGCGTGCTCTATGATTGGAGAGAGCAATGTATCTTATAAGGGTAAATTCATCTCTAGTAAAAAAGCCTTTAATTCTGCTAAGATTAAGTTGATTGAACTTGAGGCAAAGGAAGGCTTAAGCCTAATAAATGGTACGCAAGTATCAACAGCTATTGGAGTTAAAGCTTTATTTGAAGCTCAAAATCTATTGTATTCAGCTGATATAATATCTGCTCTTTCTGTAGAGGCTAGTTTATCTAGTAGGCAAGTATTTAATCCTGCTATTCACAAACTAAAAAAGCACAAAGGTCAAAATGTTTCAGCAAGAAATTTATACAGTCTGTTGAGTGGAAGCGAAATAATAAACTCTGATAAAGATTTTAATAAAATACAAGACCCATACTGTATGCGTTGTATACCGCATATACATGGTAGTTCATGGGAAGCATTTTTAAATACAGAAAAAACAATTAACAATGAAATTAATTCAACTTCTGACAATCCTCTAATTTTTCCTAATGGTAGCATTCATAATTCTGGACACTTCCATGCTGAGCCTATAGCTCAAGCGTTAGATTCCTTATCGATTGCTATCTCTGAGATTGGTGCAATATCTGAAAGACGAATTCATTACATTATGAAAGGTGCTGATGGGAATTTGCCGATGTTTGGAGCAGTCAAAAGCGGTCTTGAATCAGGCTTTATGTTACCACATGTAACTGCAGCATCCCTTGCTTCCGAAAATAAGACATTAGCGCACCCATCTAGTGTTGATTCAATTTCTACCTCTGGTGGACAAGAAGATATTGTGAGCATGGCACCGTGGGCAGGCAGGTCTTGTTTAAAAATTATTGAAAATGTTCGTAGAATTTTAGCAATTGAGCTTCTTATTTCTGGAAATATTAATTATAGATTCCATCAAAAGCTTTCATCAAGTAAAAGTTTAAAGCCTTTAATGTCTCTATTAAGGCAATCAAAGGTTCTTTCAAAAACAGATAGAGTTTTTGCGAAAGATATCGAAACCGTTGAAGGTCACATTGTAACTAATAAAGTTTTTTCAATAGTTAATAAAATAAATAAAGTCAGTAGAATATAAATGAAGAATAGACCACCATTCAAACAGGCGCTCACTTTTGACGACGTGCTGCTTGTTCCTCAAAAATCAAAAATTTTACCAAATCAAGTAAGTTTAAAAACCAGGCTTACTCAAAGAATAGAAATGAATATACCGCTGCTTTCAGCTGCTATGGACACAGTTACTGAAAGTGGTATGGCAGTAGCGCTTGCAAGGGAGGGTGGTATAGGAATAATTCATAAAAATCTCCCCATTGAAGAGCAAGCACTTATGGTTGACCGTGTTAAGCGATATGAAAGCGGTATGATTGTTAATCCTGTTACACTTTCAAGCGATAAAACAATCAAAGAAGCCAAAGATGTGATGTCTTTATATAAAATTAGCGGCCTACCGGTTGTTGAAAATGAAAAGCTAATTGGAATAATTACCAATAGAGATATAAGGTTTGAAACTGATGAAACATTGCAAGTTACAGAAAGAATGACAACGGAAAAGCTCATTACAGTTCCCCAGGGAACAACACTTGAGCAAGCTAAAAAAGTTTTGCAAGAACATAGAATTGAAAAGCTCCTGGTTGTGGATAAGGCTGGAAGCCTTGCAGGATTAATTACTGTTAAAGATATTCAGAAGAAAGAAGATTTTCCTAATGCCTGTAAAGATAGTAGTGGAAGATTAAGGGTTGGCGCAGCTTTAAGTGTAACAAAAGATTTTCTTGAAAGAGCTCAAGAGCTTCATTCGAAAGAGGTTGATGTAATTGTTGTTGATACTGCTCACGGGCACTCAGCTGGCGTACTAGGTCAAATTAAAACTATAAAAAAATCTATGCCTAATTTACAGATTATCGGTGGAAATATTGCAACATCAGATGCAACTAAAGCGCTAATTGATGCCGGAGCGGATTGCGTAAAGGTTGGTATTGGGGCAGGTGCAAGCTGCACAACAAGAATTGTTGCTGGAATAGGTGTTCCTCAATTAACAGCAGTAATGGATTGTGTTGATGAAGCAAAAAAAAGAAACATCCCTGTAATTGCCGATGGGGGAATACGTTATAGTGGTGATATTTCTAAGGCAATAGCTGCTGGTGCTGACACGGTAATGCTTGGAAGTATACTTGCTGGAATGGATGAAAGTCCAGGAGAGTTTATTTTATTTGAAGGACGTCAATATAAATCCTATAGAGGGATGGGTTCATTGGGAGCGATGCAAGATGGTGATGGTTCGAGATATTTTTAAAATGATACAGAAGAT
>Ga0209631_10007059_pt1 | contig 11387 bp, 6 predicted proteins | sample COG_08_FD_184752 | JGI IMG/M metagenome (GOLD analysis project Ga0209631, IMG submission 184752) | Pelagic Microbial community sample from North Sea - COGITO 998_met_08 (SPAdes) (version 2) | ecosystem: Environmental > Aquatic > Marine > Neritic zone/Coastal water | place: Helgoland, sampling... | reverse complement strand
GATCGTTCCCGCAACAAGAAGATGAGTTCAGTTGTGGTGTGTTCGTGTGCATGTCTGCAATCCTACTTACTGATCCATGCGTGTCAGGGGTAAATGGGTTAGTTGGACTGCCCCTTGACCTCGTGCAATCCAATATCCCTCGTGTCAGAGAGCAGCTTGTCCTGTATATTCTGAAAAAGGAGTTACCTTGAGAACCGCCTCTGCATCAATGCATTCCTCAATGCAGACTTCGCGCCCTAACAAGAAATTTTGCATCCTAACGAGATAGCTACTTTACAGTACAGAGGTGCATCAATGCCACAAACTCCAGTATCTTCATTCTTCCATTACTGTAGGGCTGTATGTCCACGTATCATGCGGTAGCCGCAGGGGACACAATGCTTCGAGCAGTGAGATGATTTTTCTATTATGCCTATGGAACATGACGGGGTATGCGTAGGAGTACGTGCCACAATGCTTCCAGCAGCGTAATGCTTTTACTCATTCTAGGATGTGGAACATGATTGGGGTATGAATGGCAAGCGAACTTGGGTGTGTTTTTCGCATGCAGACTTCGCACCCTAACAAGAAATTTTGCATCCTAATGAGATAGCTACTGTACAGTACAGCAGTACAGAGGTGCATCAATGCCACAAACCCATCACAGCAAACCAATGGCGATGACTATCGGTGTCTTCACGTGGAGCTACGCAATCTGATTAATAGACCCATTCGTAAAGGAGAGACCTGTATGGCCACCCGCAGTTTGTTGCTGGTATGCAAGGATCCGATGGGTGTTGGGATTTGATGGTATGCATATGCATGCCAATGTGCTGTAGGATCAAATGTGGAAATCCTTTTGAATTACCGAGATCACCATAGAGTTCACGTGGGAATCGGGGTATTTCTGAGTTCACCCTACTGTCAGGAGAGCGAAATTACCACCCTGCATGAAGTCTGATTGGCCCACTTGGCAAACGAACTACCGTAGCAAATGGATATTGATCGATTCACACACTAATAATCAACAAGGGAAAGCAGTCTGCGTGAAATTTCGGTTAATATTGGCCGGGATATCTCGAATACCAAAAGGCGGCCATGTCTGATCAAGAGTGGAGCGACACGGGCACTTTTTTTGCGTTTCATTTGTCGCTGGTCGCGACCGGTGCTTTTCGGGCAAGAACAGGAAAAATATCGAAATGCGGGAAAAAATGAGAATACAATGGGCAAAATGCCCATCCCGCTCATAGTTGTGACTCTGGCATGGGCTTGAAATAGTTCCGCTGCGTTTTAACGGTCCAAAAATTAACGAAATCCCATATTTTGGAGGGGAATGAATTTATTTTCACGAGGATTACGACGGTTTCGTGAAATAAACGGGAAGACAATCGCGCCCGAAAACCGCCGAAAACGATCCTGAATTGAATCATCCCGCAAAAAACAGGATCTAGGACCTAAAACCCGTGCTGATTTTCAAAACCGCACTACCACACTGTCCGCTGTGAAACATCCGCCGAGAACTGGGCCCAAGTTGCCTGCTATGGTGTTGTAATCCGCAAATTACTTTAGAGCCATAATTCAATTGGCGATCACGGGCGATGTGACCGGCAGGGGCCACTGGAAAAGACACGAGAGCGCTGACCTGCACGTGCGAAATCGTGTTCCATGGTACTCCACGGCGATAGACACGGCAATCAAGCTTGCCAGTGCGTGTACGCTTGCCCTAACATGTGTGGTAACGAATGCGAAAGTTCTATTCTGGTGAAATAAAGTTTGTCTGTGTAAGTTTGGTCATTTTTTAAGAGCATGAGTGTGGAGGTGCGCGAGAAAAAGAGAGGTCATGTTCCATTTTATGGTAGGGCGCTTGGCGAAAGGAAACAAGGATAAATTAGTATATAGCTGTACCAATGTTAGTCTTAAGTGCCATACTAACCCATCGCTCACCATAATACTGTACTCTCTCTCTCTCTCTCTCTCTCTCTCTTGTTCTGTTTTTGTGCCCCAACATGCAAACGACACCGGACAACACCAGATCCGGACGGCGGCGAGGATGGCGGCGAGGATGGCGGCGAGGATGGCGGCGAGGATGGCGGCCTGGGCGCGGGCTCAGTAGTGCCAATCCGGCCTGCTTCCCCAACAGAAACGGAGCTGAAATTTATTTTGTAATAGCAAACAAAGATGTGCACCAGTATGTACATAGGTGAGTGCTACAGTACCCGAATGTAAATGCCACCGTACCCTTATATGAATGAAAAAAACACAGTACAGTATAGAAGCTATCGGGGTAAAGATGAAATATTAAAATACAAAACAGTACTGTACTGTACCGGTACCGGTAGCTAATTAGAGACCAAAAATTTCCAACTCGGGTGGTCCTTACCTTCCAAGCGCCGCTGTTCCAATGCTTCAAACCACTCGAGAATTCTTTTGGTTATATAGAAGCTGATGACAAACCGCCCCTTTTTCCAGAACGTCCCGGCGTGCAGGACTTCATCGTATGGACCAATCTGTAGACGTCCATGCTCGTGACGAACGGCCATGGTTGCTCCAGATGCGAAGCCATTTGGGTAGTACACAGTCATCCCTTGATTCTCCGATATGGAAGAATTCTTACTGGAGAGTGTGAGTATCACACCGCTGACGGCATCGCGACTGTCTTTATGACGGTGGTTGAAGCCTGAATCGCCGTTGCCTACTAGGGCCACACCAGTGAAGGCTGTCTTCCCACATCTATAATCCTGGGGTATAACCTGGATTGCCCGGGCTGCCAGACTCTTCATGGACTCATCTGCATTTTCCAGCATTTGGTCCCACATGAAAGCTGCTAGATCGTGAAGCCGAAAATCATTAGTGGCCCAGAGCTTGTAGCCTGTTGAGTCCTCTTTCGCGCACGCTGCTAGAATTCGAGGTCTTGTGACAGTAACCCCCTTATGGAACTGTTCTTTGAATGGAGAACATGCTTTTGGGCTGCTGCCACCACCCAAAATAGAGGAACCCAGGGCAAAGAAAGGTGCTGATGTGCCTCCAGAAAACGAGTTGCCTTTCTCCGTCCATGCAGTTACAAGACTATTCAGATATTCGCCTGAAAAAACCTTAAGGATCGTCCATGGTAGCTTAGCAGAGCGAAATCCGCAAGTCAAGTGCTTCTGCTCTTCATCAATAGGGATTAGATCTCCAGGCTCTACATAAATGCAGTCATCGCAAAACTCCTGTGTCTCTGAGGTGTTTTTGATGGGGCAGTCACGTGCCATGTTCCTGGGCGAAGACTCTGCCCATGGATCAAATTGGGCGCTCTCAACAATGTTGTCGTATTGCTCGCATAGGGGCAGTACATCTTGGTCTTGACCCAGGCGGAGGCGCTTGCTTCTGCGAGAACCAACTATGACTGTATGATTTATTCTTGGCCGTTTACGTTTACTTTTGTGTACCTGGTTCTGTTTGGGTCGTCCAACTCTCTGTATGGAGCGAGTTTCCTCCTTTGCTGCATTAGTGGTCCTCCTGTTTGTTTCAGGGGTGGAGTCAAGACATATTTCTGAGGCCGTTTGTCCAGACTCGGGCGCAGACTCAGCCTCTGGCGCAACTTTGGGTGCAGACTTGGGGGCAGCCTTATTACACATATACAAGGAAAATAGCCGCATGTCCATGCCAGGGAAGTAGGAAACCCTTGTTTTGACACCAGATGCATCAACAAGGACACGCACGAATGATTGTTGCCGCCAAGGAAAGGGATACATAATAATTATGTAGCGGACCGCGGGAACGCGGGTCACTGTTTTTTAATTGAATGAATTAAATAGGAAGCGATGGCTCCCTATAGAATTAAATGAGGTGATATTCAGATGCTACAGTAAAGTACTATACGCAGGAGTCACGAATAGGATTTGGATGCTTTATTTTTAGTATCCTAAAATCCAGCAACCTAAATTCTAACACTGTATACAGTATAGTACTATTAAATTGTGATGATGTTCACACAGTACAATACAGTAGCACTACTGTATCATGACATTATGACACATTATCTTGATTTAGATTGGATATATATCAGATTTGTAAAACAAAACCAATAGAATATGTCTTCATTAATTGGGAACATTAAATTATGGGCATATATAGTTATTATCATCATAATTCAATTTTTTTGATAGAGAATCAATAGGGAAATGATATGTAATAATAAAGTGTGTAATACAGGAAAAAGTCATCAAGTCGTACCGGGCCCGAGTACAGTGTGAATATCCGGGGAGAACGGGAGAACTGTTCTACTGTATTAGTCTACCCGGGTATACTGTTCGACCTTGTCAATAAAATTAAAATTGCTCCTTGCTTGGTACCCCGTATGGTACCCGTACACGGTACCCGGTGAAGTGAAGTTCTCCCATGTTGGGCAAACCTGTCGAGGTCTTCATCTCTCAGGCACTGGCCATGTTGCTGTCGATAGGGTCCCACCTCTGCTTGGGCGGCAGTGAAGGGTTGTCCAGTGCCAACACCTGTGCCTCTGCCATAGCAGAAGAGTATGCGCAACTAAACTGCACACATGACGAACTACCCCCAGCCGACCGCACAAGTTTTGGGACACTGTGGGGAATATGTCAGAAGGCACACAGGCTGGGCGGGTACGTGCGTGTGAATGCGTTTCTGTTCAAACCCTCAAGCATTTCATCAAGTTCCAGTGGCGGCAACTGCGACGTGAGCTCGCCACGGGTCAAACATGTCAAGACATTTAATGGCAAGAGTAACGGAGGCAAATACTTTAGGTGGCTCACTGCGCAAAAGAAACGGCTTCCCAAATGCTGCGGGTTGCGCGTTATCCTGGTAAACTTGGGTGGTTGTGGAAAAAGCTCCACCAAGAGGAGAGATCTTCGACTCTTCCTGGCACAGCTGGCACGAACAGATGTTCCAAGAGAGATCCATCTGCGCTCCCGCCTTGCTGTCCAGATACCCGGTCCAGAGCAAAACAAGCCTGAAGCTTATGTCAACATGGCGGGAGGCTCTTTGGTTCGTCAAGGAGCTATGTTAACACGCAAGATAACGCTTGACATGACTCAGACTCCACAACGCTCAAAAAACCGGGCAGTGCAATGTGCACAGGGGTGGCCAATCGAGACAAACCAGGATAAGCCATGGCTTCCATTGCACATCGCAGTAGAAAATTTGATGGATGGCTCGAACTTTGATAAGGAAGCATTTAAGAAAGCCTGTGACTGCGTTTTGTCGGTTCTTGACGCATACGGCGTCAATGTGGTGGCGGTGAATTGCGCGTCCTCACAAAACAGAGCGCCTGGCCTGCTGTGCACTGGCATGTTCGAAAAGTGGTTTCCAAAGATGCAGTGTTGTCTACGCGCGGCGCAAAATATTGTAACTATGCGCCCTGCTGAGGGGACTCAGAGCGTGGTGCCACACACAGGGAAGCGATCGCATGCTGTCTGTGCGCATGTTCCTACTCCGTACCTATGGTTTGTTCTGCTACAAAGAGCATATTGGGATAGATTTCACACGCAAGAGGACGGTGCCCAATTCCCAGCAGATGCTGGGAGGCGCCCCAACTTTTTCTCTGTCCCAGGCCTCCGCGAGCTGCTGTGGGAGGGCAATTCGCTGAAGACAGAACTTTGGCCAGACAAGGACAAAGCGATGAAAATCAAACACTATGCAGTGGACGCGCAGGGGGGGCTCGTTTTCACAGAAGGTAGTTTGCAAGAGCTGTGGCGATGTGTGAAGGTGGAGGGGTATTTTGTTAGCACATTTTTGGCGCCAGAAAACGTCAAACAGTATAGCGGTAAAAGAGTGAGGACAGTTAGATGAAGCCAGGAATGCACCATCACCATCAGGTGTCTGGGGGCGTGCTCGGGAGGTCCAAGTCGAGGGAAATGCTCGGCACTGACACGTCGATAACTATAAATAATACAATGACAGGGTAACTGGGTACACGTATAACTGGGTAAGTCTGCAGTCTGCAGTCTTAAGTCTGCCTGTACTGTACGGTATGCTGTAATAATAACTTCTGTATAGTTACATACTGTACGGTACATACACACTTATTCAAATTTCCTTTACAGTAAAGTACTAGTCACGTTTTGGATGCTTCTGAGCCACAGCATCCTAAATTTAGGGTGCTTGGAAGATAAACGTTGAAACGTTGTCAGTACACAAGTTGAAGTACAGCTTCGCACAATGCGCGAGCGCGGAGAACCTTATGCATTGACGGAGTTGCCAAGCATGACAAACCTTGTATCCGCATACACCAATACTTTTACAGATTTGAAGAGGGTTGCAAAGGGGAGGATTATGCAAGCCACATGTCGCCTTGCCATACAGATTTCCACATCAGAGCGTCACCGCGCACATTTTAACAAAGGCGTCAGTGAGTACTTGGCACCAGAGGCAAAACGCCTCAACGCATCTGTGCAACTCAGGTTTCGAGAACTCCATACGCAAGCTGCTGAGATTATCGCTCATATGTCTGTGGAAGGCACAAAAACAAAGTCTGGGCGTCTGTATGCCATGGTCACACGTTTCTTTAAGCTGACGGAGGATGGCTGGAGGCGTGACCCCATCTCATTCGACGTTATGTCGAGGGACATTTGCGACATGCAAGAACAGGGGAGCCGGGAGCCCAGGTGCGAAAACCAAAAAATTCTTTCTGAGTTTCACACCCTGCTTTCCAGTTATAAAAGTACCGTGATGGAAACCAAACTTGATATTGAAAGCTTGAAATCAAGACACCTCGAGAAAGCAAAAAAGTACCTGCAACCTTTGTTCAACAAACTAAAGTGGCTGTACTCTAAAGCGAAGAGTTTTATGGCATATCGAAAGGAAGTAGAAAAAAGACCACGGCCCGGCTTCTTGGATGATCTGCCAGAGGTACCTCGAAGCATCCGGAAAGCTGGTTTCGAGTGGGCGGCACACACGTCCACCACAGAGGTGAAGTACTTTCTTGCGTGCCGGGCTTTAGAAAAGCACGATCGGGAAAAGAGGCCGCCAATGATGCCAGATACGTGGTACGAGAGTGCCGCTGAAATAGACATAATCAATTACGGTGAGAAGTGGGCTGAATTCGGAATGGAACGGAAGAAGCTCCGTGAACAATACACGTGTGAAATTGCATTGGACATGCAGCGTGATTTTGACATTGTAAAGAGAGCGGTGCTGAAGGGTGTGTGTTACATATCCCGTACTCAGACTAACAAGTATGCATACAGGGTCGTTAACGAGCTTCGTGAATCATTATGGAAAAGCGAATTCCCGAGCGAACGAATCAATACGCGAGAGGACTATGAGCTCGCCGCCGCACGCCGATACGAACATCATGTCGTTTGTCACGACGCTGAGGCCGCGGCTAGAGAGAACCGGCCGAGGCAGACATTCACGATTGTGGAGAGAGTTCTGGCTATGCATGAGAGACGGTGGTCTGACAAGAAAAGGCTTCGCGACAGGCAACAGCAGATCGCCGACGCGAGCGTGTACCCAAAGGGAGTGAAACCTATAGGGGCCCGCGCGGGGACAAGAGCACACAGCCCGCAGCACGAGAGAAAATCAAGGAAGCGGAAGAGGAATGACGTCAGGAACCCAACGGGGACTTTGTCACAACAGCGGCGAAAGAATGATTTGAGGGCTTACTTTGGGGTGAATCGAGTTGGGGTACAGCAGCGTTTGGGCAGCGCACCGGGGTTTAATAGATTGGCGTCTTTGCGAAAAAATTAAAATTAGTGTACAAGGAAATTTAAATGAGTATAATATTGTATTTTTTAATTTTGTATATTTAATATTTGTGATCGATCCTATGATACTGTAAATATTAAAGGATGATATTATGTAATGTATACCGTACCGTATTAAGTTGTAGTTGAATTTAGTAGCGCTTCCTCTTCTTTTTCTTTGCATTTTTCTGAACCTTCTTCTGTTGACGCATTTGAACCTGTCTGGTACAATTTTCTGTGGCATCAGACACTTTCCCTAGTAGGGCTTCAAGATTAATACCTGCCTTTTCTAGATTTGTGCGTGAGGCCTTTGCATGTTGTACAGCTTGGTCTTTCTCGTTTTTTGGAATTTTTTGGCATCGTTCGACATGATTCTCTAAGGCCTGTTTTCCAGAGAATCCAATGTGTCGCTGTTCATCGTACGGCGCGCAACAATGTGTACACTGGAACCGGAGGTAGCCTTGTGCCTGGTATCTTGTGCGGTCCATTTGAAGTTTCTCCCATGTTCCAGGGGAGAGGCCACTGGGGCACATGCTTGTTCCCACTGCATCGATGCGACGTGGGGCTGCAGTTCCAGTGTCAACACGTTGCCCAGACGCCATTGTTTGAATTGTGTTGGCTTTTGCTGCACGTGAACGCAAGGCCTGTTTGATGTAATGAAGTGTCATGGTAATTCTCTTGTGGTCAAGGGCCTTCATAATACCTATGATGTCACACCCCAGGTCAAATGCATTCGCGGCAAGAGAAACACGTGGAGAGTGTGTGCCAATGTTTTTAATGGCTGTCTCCGACATAAAGAGAGGGTTGGCTGTGGATTTGTCCTTAAAAGAGTGTTGCCACTCTCTTATGGTTTTCTTGAGCCACTTGCAAAAGGTACCCCCATCAATGTCGCGACGTTGCTTTTGGGCATGTAGTACATACAGATAGACATGAGACCCATCGCCTAAAGGAGTTGAAAGCGCTTGCACAACAGTCGAATAGGCCTCCAGTGTATCATCTTTCCCCAAGTTCTGTTTTTCTGCTTCTGTAAGAGTGTTGGAAGAGCCCTTACGAACTGCCCCAATGATGTCACCTCGCTTCAGCTTTGTCAATGGACCACAAAGTGGGACATTTTGAACAATGGCAAGACCGTCCTTTTCTATGACAAGCTGTTTTGCGTCAATGGCACCTCTGCAGTTAATGAACGTACCCCCACCATCTGGCGATGGAGTGCAACCACGTTCGTGGCGCGAAACTGAAATCTGTTTTAACTTTCTGACAACGTCTACCTTGCCACCAATTGATTTAGAATTGTTTCTGCATCCAGGGTGCAGACCGATGGTAGGTAAACTTCTTGCCATTAACTGTTTGTTGACGAATTCTTGCAACTTCACATGTCGAATCAGAACACAGCTCGTGCATGTTGTGGATCGCAACGTGGGTAGACCATAATTCGAATGAGACGAAGTTGAAGAGGCTGCAGCTACCACACTTTCACCGCGAGCATGTGAACAATCTTTATGGTGAGGAATGGTCAATGTCATGTCCTCAGTCTGCGTCTTTGTATCACTGGCTTTTGAGAAGGATTGTGCAGTCTGTTCCTGGTTGGGGCCTTGAGTCACCTTAAGCTTGGCCTTTTTGGATTGCCCAAAACGCTCGCCGCAATGGGCGCCCTTGTGGAGGAGGGTGATGCGACTGGACAGCACCATGAGCATGGACAATTCTTCCATATACTTGGAGTCAAGCGCACGCTTTGCAGAATCACTTGGCTGCGCTTTACTTAATGCATGTAAGGCTTCTTTCACCTTGGCATGTTGACAATCAAATTTGTCCTTGAGGTGGGCCATGTAGGCGTCCATACGAGCCTGGTTCAGGGCCGTCCTTTGAGTCGGGCCACGATCGTTCGCCTCGGACAACTTCATATGCTGCTTGAGTATCCGCAGTGTGTTCGCCTTTGCTTTGAGATCTGGGTCAGCAAAAAAGGTTGGGTTCTGCTTGAGAAGAATGAGGAGTGCAGAGTGAACTTTTTTCAGAGATTTCAACCCAACAAAGGGTGCTCCTTCTGCATGTCTCCGGTTGGGCGGGGGCTCCCACTTCCTGCCCTCATATTCGTTTGCAAGGAAACGTTCTGAGAGGATGACACGAATGTTCTGAAGGTGTGCTTCCATGCCTCTGCTCAGCGCCGGTTGTGCTTCCATGCCACTGCTCAGCGCCGGTTGTGCTTCCATGCCACTGCTCAGCGCCGGTTGTTCAAATGTGGAAAGCACATCCTTTAGCCATTTATACAGTTTTGCCTCTCCAGATGTAATGCTTCCCTGTACCTTAGCTAGATTGCTCTTTATATCATCTTCGAGCCCGTTCGATTTAGCTCCCTCAAATGCATCTCGCACAGTTCTGTACAGGTCCGCTCTTACACTTGGAGGGTGGCCGCTTGTGGCATTGCTGCTCGGGGCGTTGTCGCTCGGGGCGTTGTCGCTCGGGGCGTTGTCGCTCGGGGCGTTGTCGCTCAGGGTCTTGCCTGTTGCAAACATCATGGCAAAGGTCACGTCCTCAAGATGGGTATTGATCTTGTTCTCATACAACTCAGAAAGTGATTCTAAAAGTTTGCTACCCTTTGCAATGAATTGAGCCTGCTGTTGTGTGGGAGCTGGCGTTGTGTTTGCAATAGTGCTGCTAGCCCCGAACTTCTCAGAGATAGTACTGATAGAGGAAAGCAGTTTACACATTTGGGCATGATTATCCTCGAGAGTGTCAATGTCTTCCACCGAAAAAGTGCCAACATCAATGAGTGCACTGGTTTGCAACTGAGTTCTAGTGTCGCGTTTGTATCTGCATAAAGACTCCGCCACATTGTTGAAATCAGTGTACCGTTTCTCTACTGATGGGTGATTTGAAAGTGGGACCTCATGCTGCCCAGTGCGATGTTCTACGTTGAGGTCGAGGCCAGCACGAACAAGAATGTAAAGCTGAAAATGAAGGGGTTGGATATCACGAAGTAATCCCGACCAGGTGCCACACATCATCTCCATGAGTGCTTTACGGTTAAGGCCAATCCAGTAAATAAAACGGTAGATTTCCCTTTCATATCCTTCCATGGTGATCTCTTTGACGCTGTCGAGGCTGAGATGGCAGGACAAAACCTTGGATTTTTCAAGGTAATCACGCTTTGAGGATGAATCTAAAATGTCCTTCAGATCCTGAAGTACAACACTGTTTGCGAGACCTTGGATAACCTTCTGTTGATTCTGCTGCTCAGTGGTGAGCGAAGTACTCTGGGCTCCTTGACCCTCCTGGCCCTGCCCCACATTTTTAGACCTTTGCTCAAAAAAGGCCAAGGGCAGAAAGAGAGTCTTATCTTGCTGATCAAAAAGGGCCTTCGTTCTGACGTCAACTTGAAGACTTTGCAAGGGGGTTTGTTTTGGCTTTGTCTTTCTTTTCTTTTTTGTGTTTTTCTTTGGCTTTGGCTTTGCCTTTCTTTTCTTTCCCTTGTTGTTCTTTTGAGCCGTGCGTTTCTGCGGCACCTTCTTCTTCGGCGGCGCTGGTTTCTGCTTCTTTTTAGCCCTCGGGTCAGAAACACCACCGTCGTCCATGTCCATGTCTACGTTGTTTCTGATGTCTATGTTGTGATCGGTCATGATGGTGGCAGTCGTCAACAGATAGACAGGTCACGTAGAGGCGGACAACAACGCGGATGAGATTCCGATTTGCTAGGCAGGTGGGCGTGGGGGTAGG
>Ga0209631_10007057_pt1 | contig 11395 bp, 11 predicted proteins | sample COG_08_FD_184752 | JGI IMG/M metagenome (GOLD analysis project Ga0209631, IMG submission 184752) | Pelagic Microbial community sample from North Sea - COGITO 998_met_08 (SPAdes) (version 2) | ecosystem: Environmental > Aquatic > Marine > Neritic zone/Coastal water | place: Helgoland, sampling... | reverse complement strand
CCATAACGCAATCAGAAAAGGTTTAAATAAGAAGATCTTTGAAAAAAATGATCTTAAAAAAGAATTATTAAAAATAGCCCCAGAAATCTTAAAATTTGCACAACCAGTTTGGTTAAAACTAGATCAATTAAATAAGAATAGAAAAAAAATTTTATTTGAAGGTGCGCAAGGTATACTTTTGGATGTTGACCATGGAACTTATCCTTATGTAACATCATCAAATACTGTTCCAGCTATGGCCGCGACAGGTTCAGGCTTAGGTCCTGATAAAATTAATTATGTTTTGGGAATAACGAAAGCTTACACAACTAGAGTAGGAAGCGGGCCTTTTCCAACAGAATTAAATGATGAGATTGGAGATAATTTAGGTAGAAGAGGAAAAGAATTTGGAACCGTTACGGCTAGAAAAAGGAGATGTGGTTGGTTTGATGGAGTTTTAGTTCGTCAAACAATTAAAATTTCGGGCATTAATGGGATAGCTTTGACCAAATTAGATGTATTAGACGAGCTAGATGAAATAAAAATATGTGTTGAATATGAGTTAAATGGAAAAAAATTAAATTATCTACCAGCAGCGTCTGAAGATCAGTTTAACGTCAAACCAATATATAAAACTTTTCCAGGGTGGAAATCTAAAACACAAGGTATAAGAAACTTTAAAGACTTGCCTGATAATGCCAAAAAATACATTCATGCTTTAGAAGATTTTATAGGAGCAAGAATATCAAGCATCTCTACAAGCCCTGAAAGAGACGACACTATCTTAGTGGAAGATCCTTTTAATAATTAATTAGCTGTTAGTAAATTATTTGATTTACTTGCATTGATCATAGATTTTTGTAATTTTTCGAAAGCTTTTGTTTCAATTTGTCTAACTCTTTCTCTACTAATTTTGTACTTTTTACTTAATTCTTCTAAAGTTTTAGGATTCTCAGAAAGTCTTCGGGCAATTATAATTTCTTTCTCTCTTTCATTTAAAATATTCATTGCGTTGCTTAAAAGTTCTTTTTTATCGTCATATTCCTGTTTTTGAGAAACAATAAGTTCTTGATCTAAACTATCGTCTACAAGCCAGTCCTGCCATTCATCTTTTTCGCCACTTTTAATTGGCTCGTTTAAAGATTTTTCTTGACCCATCATACGTCTATTCATATTTACAACTTCCTTAGAGTCTACATCTAATCTTTCTGATATTTCATTCACTTGTTCATCTTTTAAGTCACCCTCTTGTCCAGGAGCTATTTGATTTTTTAATTTTCTTAAATTAAAAAAAAGTTTTTTTTGAGCTGTAGTTGTTCCCATTTTTACAAGACTCCAAGATCTTAAGACATATTCTTGAATAGATGCTTTAATCCACCACATGGCATAAGTTGCAAGTCTAAAACCTTTATCTGGGTCAAATTTTTTAACCGCTTGCATTAAACCTATATTGCCCTCAGAAATTAATTCATTAACTGGTAACCCATAACCTCGATAACCCATAGCAATTTTTGCTACTAATCTTAAATGACTAGTAACTAGTTTATGTGCTGATTTTAGATTGCCATTATCTTTCCAATTTTTAGCTAACATATACTCTTCTTCGGCATCTAGCATTGGAAATTTTTTTATTTGCGTTAGATATAAAGAAAGCCCCCCAACCGAAGGTGTTGGAAGATTATCGATTTTATTTTTTGTACTCATTATTTAGCTTTATACATTAAATAATTTTTTTTAACTACTTAGATTATTAAGTAAATCTAATAGTTTTTTGAAGTCATTAGGTAGCTTTGATTCAAAATTGACCCATTGTTTATTTATAGGGTGATGGAAGCCTAAACTTTTTGCATGCAAGGCTTGGCCGGAAAAAGAAAACAATATTCTGGAAAAATCATCATTAATTTTCTTAAATTTAATATTTTTTTTTCCATATTGTTTGTCACCAAGAAGTGACGCTCCTTTGTATTTCATATGCACTCTAATTTGATGAGTTCTTCCTGTTTCTAGTTCACATTCAATAAGACTTATCTTAGGAATATCTTTTAAATCAAAAATTTTTATTGTCTTGTAATTTGTAATTGCCTTCTTTCCATTTACATCACTAACTGTCATTAATTGTCTATTTTTTTTATTTCTAGAAATTAACGTTTCCACTCTTCCATTTAGAGGTCTTACCACTCCCCAAACTAAACATATATATTTTCTTTTTATTGTATGTTCACTAAATTGTTGTCCAAGGTTTGCATGTGAAATATTATTTTTTGCAATAACTAGTAAGCCTGATGTTTCTTTATCAATTCTGTGAACAATTCCAGGCCTATGTATTCCATTTAAATTTGATAAATTATTTTTATATTTAAAACTTAAAGCGTTTGCTAAAGTATTTTCTTGATTTCCAGCTCCAGGATGAACAACCATTCCTTTTGGTTTATTGATTATAAGAATATCTTTATCTTCAAAATGAATGTCTAATTTTATCTTACTCGGTAATAGTTTTTTTTCATTCACGAGTGATAATTCTACAAATATAATGTCGTTTTTTTTTATTTTCTTAGATGGTGAATTAATTGTTTTTTGATTAATTTTTACATTTTTTGACTCTATTAATTTTTTAATATTTGACCTTGTCATATTTTCTAATCTTTTAGTAAGAAAAATATCAAGTCTTTTTTCAATGTCATTTTCGCTAATTAAGAATTTCATTGTGTTATTCATTATATGATTTAGATTATAGTCATACGCGTTCGTAGCTCAACTGGATAGAGCGCCTGACTTCGGATCAGGAGGTTGAGGGTTCAAATCCTTCCGGACGCACCAAGATTACAGCTAACTAAAAATACCTAACTCTTCTTTTATATGATTAACTTTACTTTCAAACTCATCCCACCTCTTATCGTACTGATGAACCACAGCATATGGCTTGTTTAGTTTATTTATTAATTGCGATTTATCGTTAAAACTTATGTTCTTCAGGTGATATACAGTAGCTATGGGGCCACTTTCATTTTTATATAAATAACTATTTTTTATTAAGTTATTATGAGCAATATAATTTGCATACGCCTGATCTACACCTCGGCCACTTTTATCTCTTCTAAAAGTCATTAAATATTTTAATTTTTTTTTGTATTTATATTTTATTGAATTTTCTATCATTAATTTTAAATAATCTTTAATACCTTTTTGTGTTCCCAGAGTAGTTCCAGAACAGCTAATAATGTTTTCCTTAATTATATCAAATTTTTTTTTTCCATACGCTTTAAAAAACCAATTAGAATTAAACCTACAATCTTTTATTTTTTTATCTTCAAGAAAAAAATTTATTTCTCCTTTATAATTATAATCAAAAGGATTAGCTTGAAAATAAATATCTCTTGAGTCACACAATAAAATGTTATTATAGTTAGCTTCTTCTAAGATCTTTAAATAAAAGTAATAACGCTTGATTTGAACATCAAACTTATGAACATCAATTTCAAGAAATTTACTGTCATATTTTTTTAGAAATTCTTTAATCTTTTCATCTTTTTTTCCAACTAGAAAATAAATTTCATCTTTGTAATATTTTCTTAAACTTTTAAGAAAAAACTCTATTAGAGTTGGATCCAAACCACATGCTGCACTTAAAATAAGGTTTTTCATAATTTCATCTTTATTAGTATTTTGATATTTTTACCAAATTTCTTTTTTTGTCCTAAAATCTTAAATATAAGAATTGTTTTTTCAATCAAATTATTAACCAATCCATTCTTTAAATTTAGTTTCATTTTCTAAAACATATTTAGGAAAAGAACTATCAATTTCTATCATTTTAAGTTTATTTCCTCTATTAAATATATCCTGGCCAGATTTAATTTTTTCTTCTATTCCTTTTTTATTAATATTTTCTGGTTTATTGAACTCACCGTGCGAATAAGAAGTAATTTTATTAATTATATCCTGAGGTTTTTGTAAAAAAGAAAAATGCCAACCACCTCTTATTATCTGTAAATTTCTTTTATCTATTCTCCAAAATGGATATTTTTTAAATTTTAAATTTCTTAATTCTTGCATTGTATTTAAATATTTTTTTTTTGTAATTTTAGACCCAATCCAGTTACTTTCGTCCACATTCTGAAGATTTAATTTATACATGAACATTTTTTGTGAAAATGCAATATACCTTTTGTTTTCTTTAATTTCATTTAATTTTGTCAAATCTGGAATTTCATCTGAGTCAGATAAAATTATTAAGTCTTCGTCATTTGCGTCTTTTATACCTTTGATTAATGAGTTTCTTTGATGCTGTTCTATAGGAGACTCACCACCAGTGTGTTTGACAAAATTTTTATTCATTTTATAGTCAGCTACTAAATATTTAATTTTTTTTTTAAATTTTGGAAAATTTTCAATGTTAAAATTTAGTTTTTTTGTATTTCCCTGATGAGTTTTAGTTGATTCAGAAATTATAAAATAATCGACATATTTGTCTAATATGTTCATTCTTAAGTCAACAATGTGATCTTCATTAAAGTATTGGAAACAATCGTATATTGCCATTAAATATTACTTCCTTGTAAAGGTTGCTATTCCAATTTTTTTACCTTTGATGATAGATGATGAGCAATGTAAATGACTTCTATCAAAAATTAACATTGAACCCATTTCCCATTTATAGATCAATTCAACCTCTAAACCTTTAAGATTTTCAATATTTTCATGCTTTAAATATTCTTGATGAATTTTTTTATCAAAAGGTTTTTCACCGTATATTTTTAAGTGCCTGTCTGATCTTTTGTTTTGACCATAACTTAAATTTTTTTTATTAAGTTCTTGTGGATCTTGTGTAAAGCTAGTTGAACCATCATAATATCTGTTTTTGAAAATTATTGTACTACCTACAGGCGACAAAGGAATTAAACTTTGTTTGTATATTTGATTATTTAATTCAAAACCTGCATCAACGTGTAAACCAATCGGAGCATAACTTTCTTGAATTAAACCATATATATCTTTTCCATTTTCATCTTTTAAATTATCCATTTTAAAATTTCCGATTTCTTTTTCTAATCTTTCACAAAAAATTTTTTCCATATTGATGTTAAAACCTTGAAGCCATCTTTTTTTAATAACATTTTGTTTCTTATTATGAACAGTGGTTGGAAGTTTTTTATATAATTCTAGGAATTCATTAATTTCACTCTCACTGAATAAATTTTTTATTATCTTGGGGGGAGATTCTAGTTTTTTTATAGCTTCAATTTTTTCATTCATATATTTACTCTCCCATGTTTATTAAAGTTCCTCTTTTTTTAGCACCAAAATATGAAATGTAAAAAACTATAACACCAAAAATAAAATAAACTATAGATATAGAAATAGATTTAAAAATTGTTAAGTAATTTATCTCATTATTAATAAGAATATTTCTCATTTCCTCAAAAATGTGGACTAATGGAAGTCCTTTTGCCACCACTTGAAGCAGGTTTGGCAATATCTCTATTGGGTAATAAATACATCCTAATGGGGCTAAAAAAAATAAACTTGCCCATGCAATATTTTCAAATGAAGGACCAAATCTAAGTAATCCAGAGGTCACAAAAAGCCCCAGACTGACACCAAACAAATATAGCGCTACCAGTAAAAACAATAAAGGCATACCAAGTTTTAAAATTGAAACTCCAAACAAAGGTATAGCAATCATAGTTGCGGGCACTAAACCTATTAACGTTCTAAGCACCGCTGTTAGAGTTAAAGATGCAATAATCTCACTTATTTTAATAGGAGCAATAAATAAATTGGTAAAATTCCTACTCCATATTTCTTCAAGAAACATCATATTAAAACTGATACTAGCTCTAAATAAAAAGTCATACAAAATTGCAGCTGTAAGAATTATACCAACAGTATCATTATAATAGTCTGAGTTAAGAGTAAAAAATTTTGAAATGAATCCCCACAAAAAAATTTGAACTGTTGGCCAATAAATAAGATCTAAAACTCTGGGAAAGGAATTTAATATCAAGTAAAGATGTCTCAATCCAAGTGCATAAATTTTACTAAAATTCATCTTTACTCCTTGCTAATTTTAAAAAAGTTTCTTCTAAATCATTTCTCCCATGTTTTAATATTAATTCATTGCAAGTTCCTCTATCTATAATTTTTCCTTTTTTCATCATCACAACATTATCGCAAAGTCTTTCAACTTCACTCATATTATGAGAAGCTAATAAAATCGTTACCTTATTTTTAGATTTATATTCTTGAATATAACTTCTGATAAAGTCTCCAATATCGGGATCTAAACTTGCAGTGGGTTCATCTAAAAGTAAGATTTCTGGTTTATTAATTAAAGACTTTGCTAATGAAACTCTATTTTTTTGCCCTGATGAAAGTTCGCCAGTTTTCCTGTTTAAAAATTTTTTCAAATCCAAGTCATCTGAAATTTCTATAATTTTTTTGTTTAAATTTTCAATACCATATAATCTTCCATAAATTTCTAAGTTTTGTTTTACCGTAAGTTTTTTTGGTAGCTCTACATATGGAGAAGCAAAATTAAATCTATTTAAAATTTCATCTCTCTTAAAAGCATTTAAATTCTTATCATCAATTAAAATTTTTCCTTTAGTAGGAGTAATTAGACCAAGCATCATTCCGATAGTTGTTGTTTTTCCGCAACCATTAGGGCCCAATAATCCAATAGTTTCATTTTTCTTAATTTGAAAATTAATTTCATTAACAGCTAAATATTCTTTATAAACTTTAGTAAGATTTTGAATTTTAATAAACATTATTTTGAAGCTCTTAATAAACGATCATTAATCGCAATACCACAACCAACATTCGGTATTTTAGTAACAAAAATTTTTTTATAGCCTTTTTTTTTTATTATTCTCATAGTTTTGTATAGATTAGAGGCAGCTTCTTTTAAATCTGCTTTTTTACTCAAATTAAAAGTATTTTTTTTGTTTTTATATTTTTTTCCAAAAATAATATGAGCATATCTTATATTATTTGGTTTTTTATTTAATATCACAGGTATTCCTGGTGAGTAATGTTTTCTTAACATACCAGGTGATTTTATTTTTGAATTTTTTTTAGAAAAATTTATTTTAATTAATTTTTTAATTTTATTTGAATCTATTATTCCAGGCCTCAATATTTTAGGTTTTTTTGTTAAATCAATAACAGTTGATTCAATTCCAAATTTTGATTTTCCTCCATCTATAATAATATTAATTTTATTTTTAAACTCCTCAAATACATCTGATGCGCTCACAGCACTTAATCTCGAAGAGAGATTTGCGCTGGGCATCGCAAGAGGAAAACTTAAATATTTGAGAATAGATCTAATTATCCAATGGTTAGGAAATCTTATAGCCACGGTACTAAGATTAGCAGTTGCAAGAGAATTTATTTTTGATTTTTTGTTTCTTTTCAAGACAAAGGTTACAGGACCTGGACAAAATTTTTTATATAATTTAAAAAAATTGTCATTTAATAGAACATCATTATTAGCCATTTTACTATTATAATAATGAACGATTAAAGGATTTTTTTTTGGTCTTTTTTTAAGATTGTAGATTTTTTTAATAGCTTTTTTTGAATACGCATTTCCGGCTAAACCATAAACAGTTTCTGTAGGTAAACCTGCTAAATCCCCCTTGTTCAAAGCCTTAACAGTTCTTTTAAGTATCTTTTGGTTAAAAGAAAATATATTTGAATAGATGTTTTTCATAATGTAATTATTATCAAATGAAAAAAGAAAATATTCCAGCTAATATTAAAAGTAAATCCTTAAAAGAAGCTAAAGATGAAATAAATCAAATTTTAGAGAAACTTGAAAGTAAAAATTTAGATTTAGATAACGCCCAAGATGATTACATTAGATTAATTCAACTAAACACACATATTGAAAACCTTTTCAAAAAAAAATCAAGGGATATACTAAATACAAAATAATGAAAAATTAATGATTAAAAAAAAACTAGACAATAATGCGAAAAAAATTGACAAATTTCTAATAAGTTTTCTTAAAAAACAAAAAAATTCTGCACTTGTTACTCCAATGAAATACGGAGTTATCTCTGGAGGAAAAAAAATAAGATCTACAATTATATTAGATGTTGGAAAAATTTTTAAAATTAATGAAAAAAAACTTATTAATATTTGTGCGGCAGTTGAATGCGTTCACTCTTATTCTCTTATTCATGATGACCTACCATGTATGGATAATGACTCCACAAGAAGAGGAAAACCTGCAGCTCATAAAAAATTTGGAGAAGCAACAGCTGTATTAGCTGGAAATTCATTACTTACATTAGCATTTGAATTAATAACTGATAGAAATTATTTAATAAATGAAAAAAAAAAAATTGAAATTATAAAATTTTTGGCAAACCGCTCTGGTCATACCGGAATAGCTGGCGGACAAGAATTAGATCTTAAATTTGAAAATAAGAAAAAGAAGACAAGTGAAATTTTAGATATGCAAAAGAAAAAAACCGGTAAATTATTTAATTTTTGTTTTTATGCTGTCGGCGTTGTCGCTAATAAAAATAAGAAAGATAAAATATTTTTAAGTAAACTGGGAGAGGATATCGGTCTACTATTTCAATTTACAGATGATTTTTTAGATATTACAGGATCAAAAAAAATAGTTGGCAAACCTATTAAAAAAGATAAAAAAAAAGGAAAATCAACTTTACTTGATCTCATGGGTTATGAAAAAGCATATAAGTATGCTAAGAATTTAAAAAATAAAATATTATTTAAATTAAAAAAATATGGAAAAAATAAAAAAGATTTAACCGAGACTATAGAATTTATTCTAGGAAGAAATTTTTAATGACAAGATTAATTAAGCAAATAAATTTTCCATCGGATTTAAAAAAAATTAAAAAAGAAAATTTAAAACAAATTTCAAAAGAATTAAGAGACGAGCTAATAGATGTTGTCTCTGAAACAGGGGGGCACCTGGGGGCTGGCTTAGGAGTTGTAGAATTAACTGTTGCTTTGCATTATGTGTTTGACACTCCTAAAGATAAATTGGTTTGGGACGTAAGCCATCAATGTTATCCACATAAACTTATTACAGGAAGGAGAGATAGAATAAAAACCCTTCGTAAAGGAGGAGGTTTATCTGGTTTTACAAAGAGAACTGAGAGCGAATATGACCCTTTTGGAGCAGCGCATAGCTCTACATCCATTTCTTCAACATTAGGTATTGCAGTTGCCAAAAAATTATCAAATAACAACAATAATGTAATAGCTGTTATTGGCGACGGAGCAATGAGTGCAGGGATGGCATACGAGGCAATGAATAATGCTGGGGCTCTTAAATCAAAACTAATTGTTGTGCTTAATGATAATGACATGTCAATAGCACGACCTGTTGGTGCTATGAGCAATTATTTAGCTAAGTTATTATCTGGAAAATTGTATTTTAGTCTAAGAGAAACAATAAAAATGATGATTTCATCCTTTTCAAAAAGGTTTAGCCAAAAGGCAGGAAAAGCAGAAGACTTACTGAGGAATATAGTTACTGGTGGAACTTTATTTAATGAGTTAGGTTTCTATTACGTTGGACCAATAGATGGACACGATGTTGAGAATTTAGTGCAAATTTTTGAAAATGTTAAAAACTCTAAACATCAAGGTCCTGTCCTTATTCACGTTAGAACACAGAAAGGAAAAGGCTACAGGCCAGCAGAACAATCAGGAGACAAGTATCACGGAGTATCAAAGTTTAATGTATCAACTGGTGAACAAACTAAATCACCATCAAATGCACCTTCTTATACAAAGGTTTTTGCAGAAACATTAATTAAACATGCTGAACAAGATACAAAAATAGTAGGTATTACAGGTGCAATGCCATCAGGAACAGGTTTAAATATATTTGAAAAAAAATTCCCTGATCGCACATTTGATGTAGGTATAGCTGAACAACACGCAGTAACTTTTGCTGCAGGATTAGCGACTGAGGGATATAAACCTTTTGCAGCAATATATTCAACTTTTTTGCAGAGAGCTTATGATCAAGTAGTTCATGATGTTGCCTTACAATCTTTACCTGTAAGATTTGCTATAGATAGAGCTGGTTTAGTAGGGGCAGACGGACCCACTCATGCAGGATCTTTTGATATCACTTATTTATCAACTTTACCAAACTTTGTAGTTATGGCTGCTAGCGATGAAGCAGAACTTGTTAAAATGATCAATACATCAGTTAGTATTAATGATCGCCCTTCCGCTTTTAGATATCCAAGAGGAAATGGAGTCGGTATAGAGTTGCCTTCAATAAAAGAAATTTTGGAAATTGGAAAAGGAAGAATAATAAAGGAAGGAACAAAAGCTGCTATTTTAAATTTTGGGACTAGATTAGATGAATGTAAAAAGGCGTCTGAAAAACTCTATAAGAAAGGAATTGATTGTACAATTATTGATGCACGATTTGCAAAACCTTTAGATGAAAAATTAATAATGGAAGTTGCAACTAATCACGAAGTATTGATCACAATCGAAGAGGGTTCTATTGGTGGGTTTGGTTCGCACGTTATGCAATTTTTGTCTGACAGAGGAATTTTCGATAAAGGTTTAAAATTTAGATCAATGATATTACCGGACATATTTATTGATCAAGACACTCCTGAGAAAATGTATGCTGCTGCAGGCCTAGACAATATGTCAATAGTAAATAAAATTGAAGAGACTTTGAATTCAAATATAATTTTGGCTAAAAATAAAAGTAAGATTTCAAATTAACCACACTGAGCTCTATTTAATAAGAAGTGATCAAGTAAAACACAATTAATCATAGCCTCTCCAATAGGCACTGCTCTTATACCTACACAAGGATCATGGCGTCCTTTCACAGAAATTTTTGTATTCTTTCCTTTTTTATCTATAGTGTCACGACTTGTTAAAATGGATGAAGTAGGTTTTACAGCAAATGAAGCTACAATGTCTTGTCCAGATGAAATACCACCTAAAATACCACCAGCGTGATTAGTTTTAAATTTTACTTTACCAAAACTTTTATTCATCTCATCTGAATTTTCTTCACCACTTAAAAAAGCCGAATTCATTCCTGACCCAATGTTAACTCCTTTAACAGCATTAATACTCATTAATGCAGCTGCAATATCGGTATCTAATTTAGAATATACAGGAGCACCTAAACCAACAGGAATTCCAGTTGCCCTTAATTCAATTATAGCTCCACAAGAAGATCCAGCTTTTCTCACGGCTAACAAATATTCTTCCCAAAGTTTTACAGATTTTTTATCAGGACAGAAAAAAGGATTTTTTCTTATTTCAGTATCTTTCCAATTTGATTTATCACACGACATCAGACCTAGTTGAGTAACTGCTCCAATTACATTAAACTTTGAACCAATAATTTTTTTTAAAACAACTCTTGCAACTGCACCAG
>Ga0209631_10007053_pt1 | contig 11398 bp, 8 predicted proteins | sample COG_08_FD_184752 | JGI IMG/M metagenome (GOLD analysis project Ga0209631, IMG submission 184752) | Pelagic Microbial community sample from North Sea - COGITO 998_met_08 (SPAdes) (version 2) | ecosystem: Environmental > Aquatic > Marine > Neritic zone/Coastal water | place: Helgoland, sampling... | reverse complement strand
ACCTTGGGTGATAAGAAGCAAAGTCAAACTCAACAAATACATCGTTAAGTGGTGAAAAGGCTTTCCTCATATCAGGTGTAAGAGCAGCAAAGTTAAGATGATGTATAGAGTTGGATGGTCTTGATGTGGTTGTAAAAAAGTTATAGTTCTGATATATCTTTTTATTGTGAATATACTTTAACATATGCTCACCGAATATCTTTGTAAAGTCTGTATTTACTCCAATACCATTTTTTTCTAACTCACCGAAGGCATTTACAAAATCTCTATGAAACTTCATAAATGTTTTTTCATTAAACAGACTATCATACTTTGGAACTTTTTCACATAATTGTTCTATCATCTTATCTAACGGATAGTAATATGTAAAATCATCTTGGTCGTAAAAGTTATCCCATTGTATATGTTCAAGTGGTTGGTTTAGCATCCAATAGTTTAGGATGTCGGCACAATACTTAGGGCGACCGGCAAAGGAATAAGCATGTCCTACCTTCCAATCATTAATCAGCATACCTTCGTCTGCTGGATAATCTATTTCTACTGTTGTATGTTCGTAATGGTCAGCATAAACTAACTTATGTTCTATAGCATCATACATAAGAACTAGCTTGTTTAGGGGATGTGATTTTGACCAGTTAGGCTTTGTAGTAACCATTTTTACCATATGGTAAGTTAAGGATAATTTACTAGAAAGTCAAGATTTATTTTATCTATTACCTTCTATAAAAGCTTTTCTCTTATCAATCTCTTCATAAAATGGTTCTTCTATTAATCTCATTATTTTGTTTTTATGAATTGAATACCTGTTATATAGTTTAGTTAAAAACTCGTCATATGATATTTTAAAATATTCCCTTGGTATCTGTATAATAGGATATACTTGAGAATCATATTTATTTTCATCGGAAGTAAAATCAAAAATAAAAAACTTATTAATAATTTCGTTACCGTTTACTGCTGAAGTATTTTCTAACTCCCATGTTAAAGTATATAAAAAATAAAATCCACTATACTCGTCTTGAGAAGCATATCTTGTATCAGTTGGTGCAGTAATATCTTGACTTTGTTTTCCAGCTAAACTATCTATATATTTTATTATTGCTTTAGCGGAATCATCTAATCCAATAATGTTAAATTTATAACGATCAATTTTCTTTACTATTTTTAGGTTGTAAAGATTACCCACCTCTCCATTTTCTTTAGTAGTAATTATAGCAATTTTTCCTTTAGATGGTTTTAAATCATCTATTATAGTTGATTGTGTTACGGCTTTGAAGAAAAAATCTGTTTTATTTGTTTCTTTTTTGTATTTTTTCCAATCTATAACATCTTCACCCAACAACAATTCACTAACGGCAATATGCCAAGCTAATTGACCTTGACTATATGAAGCGTCATTATTATTTTTATTTGGAACTAATAAATTTAAATCTTTTAACTTTGCATTCTTTATGTCATCTTCAGTTAAGGCTAAATGGTCATATTTTACATCAAGAACTTTATATGGAATTGAAGAAATACCTTCTACGCCTGGTGGAGGTGATAGGTCTCCTGTTTTTGCAATTCTTGGAAATCCATCCATCGTCATTTTAAGTAAATGTTTAGCATAACTACTTCCAAATACTGGAGTTCCACCAGATTCATCTATATTTTTATATAAAGCCTTTTTCAACTCACCACCCAAAGTAACAATAAACTGATTTGTTAAAGGACCATTAGGATCAAAACTAAATTGTTGATATTTTCTTTTCGTATAAGTTCTCATAACAGTATTATATGTTGTTTTCCAATTAGATGTCGATAGATTATGATTTACGCCAACCACTTGAAAATAAACATTATCTTGAAATTGTTTTGGTAAAAAGTTAACAGTAAAATAATCACCTATATTTAGAAAGTTATTACCATATACATCTAAAGTTAAGCTTATAGGCATAACTACTGCTACAGAATTTGTTTCTCTACTAGACATATTAATAATTTTAGCATACATCAATTCTAAATCCCTTTCACTATTGGCAGTAAATTTAATTCTACCCCTTTCATCTTCTTTTTCTATTGTATAATCTGTTGGTTTTTTGATTTCTAAACTAGAAGATTGTTCATATAACTCTTCCTGTTTCTTTTTAAAATCTTGAAATCTGTAATTTTTTATGGTACTAAATCCTTTTTCTATATTTATTATTCCTAAAAAATTGACTAATGATTCTCTGTCTTTTTCTAAAAAAGGATTTATTTCATCGGGTGCATTTGTTATCACATTATTTTTTCCAAACATGGTTGAGTAGTCGGTGCTTAAATTTGTAGAAATTTTTGGTTTTTCTCCAAGAGCAGGTAAATTTTTATAAACAAAACGATTAGTGGTAGTTTGATTAGTTTGTAATTCATTTAATAAATTAAACTTCATAAGTTCAAATTCATCGTAAAGTTGAGGAGTGCTTGATTGACCAATAGCAATCATACTTGATAAAGCAGATTTTGGTGTTTCAAATGCTAAATTTGCATCTAATACAACCCCATTTCCACTTGTAACATTAAATTTTAATACATCTGATGGATCAATTGATTTTACCGGTTGAGAATTACTATCGTGAAATCCCATTGAAGTTTCAGCATCATTATTTTTTATAAATCTTATATTTATCAGTTCACCTGAATGTTCATGTATGGTATCGAATATTTTTTCTAATGCCTTACCTATATCATCAGCTGATTTGAATGCTTCTATTATCGTTGTAGTATTGATAAATAATTCTCGTATAGGTATTCTTCTTTTTTCCTTATCATCGTCTGTGTCTTTCCAATCTTTCTCACCTTGTTCGGTTAAAGCAGTAGGTTTGTATTTATTTGATGTCTCTTCATCATCCCAAGTATCTGGATAAAGAAAACTTAAATTATTATCAGAAAGTTCTGGTTTTATTTTCATCATTTTAAATAAATTTTCGTCCCATCTGACATAACAATTAACACTATTGAACTTAGGTAATTTAATATTTTTATCAGGTCCTGTTTCTACACCATCCACTTCTTGAAATGCTACAAACCTATTTAAAAATTCATCTTCAAATAAAGCCCAAGACATATAAAGAGATTCTTTTTGATCCAATTGTTTTCTTTGATTACTTAAATCCTGATAAAAAATACCAACTTGTCTGTAATACGATGGTATTAAATCTGATTTTGGATTAAAGTCTCGATTATTATCAAAAAAGTTTTTATTAGCAGCTTCTCTTTCTGCAGGTGATATCTTAGACCAAGAATTAATATTAAACAATTGATTCTTAACAAACTGTTCAGCTTCTTTACCTTCAAATGTACTAGCATATCTTAATAATAACAAGTCTTCCAATATATTAGTAAAAACAAATTTTAAATTATTATCGGGTGTGATACTTTTATCAACTAAATGATAATTAGTGGAAATAACCTCTAACGAACATTCAAAGGATTGATTAGCATTAACTTTAACATCATACCTTTTAACTTGTCCATTTAATGTTGTCATTAGACCTTTTGAAAAAATAGAATCATCGTTTTCTTTATATATATCCTCGTAAAGACCTGTAAGTTCGTCATCTCTATTTTTAGTTAAATCATCAACATCATATAAATTTAAGTTTTTATCAGACCAACCAAAATCAACAAATACTTGTGAACCTGGTTTTAAAAAAAATGGTAAAAATATTTCATCTAAATCTTTTTTATTATGAACTGTAAATCTGATAGTTGTTTGTCTCATCGCACCTAAAGCACCGGTTGAATCTGAACTCACTTCTGTTATACCAGCTGGTGGTTTGAGATATTTATTTTCTGTTAACTCGCCTATGGATGATAATTCACTATAAGATTCGACTTGGTTACTGTTCACTATATGAGTTATTATCTCTGGTTTAGGAAGAGGACTTAGTTTTTTTTTACCATCAACTTCTTTTACCTCAAATGAAGTTTTCTTAACAATAGTCCACATTCTAGCAAATGGAGTTTTATCACCAAGGTAATTTGGTTGTTTTGTCGGTATCGGTTGACCAGGCTCTATTACACTACCATCTTGTATATCATTAAAATAATCTCTTATTTCTTTGGAAACATTAGAACCAAAAACTTTTTTTGATATGTCCATTTTATTTTAAAACTGCTTGTTCTGTTGAAACCGGCACCCTCAACTGAGTTCCAGCCTCAATGTTATTGGATGATAAATTATTTACTGAAGCAACATACCACCATAGTTCGGATGTTCCGTAATACTGTTGTGCTATTAAATCACATCTGTCACCTTGTGTAGCGATAAGAAGAATATCCGAGTTTTTATCTTCGTGTTTTGGAAGATATGATGTTCCTATAGAAGTAAATCTTTTACTTTGAATTTTTTTTATATTATCGTATCTACTCATTATTTTTCCTCAGGATAGGGATCATACCCATAAAATCGATCATTCATATCTGGTGTTTTTTTACTTAATATCTGATAAGATATGTTTATATCAAAATATCTTGGTAATGCTCTTAAAGCATCCCAATCACCTTGTTCATTAACAGTATATGAAATTGATTTTATAAACCCAAATTGACCTTTTTTTCTAGTTCCAATATGAGCCATGTAAAGTTCTGTAAATGGTGGTTGCATTCTAGTCAAATCATCAGTACCTAAATATTTAGGATATGCTAAACTTGTTAGTCTATCTATTTTTTCGTACATTATTTTCTGTTCAGTATAATTTGCTGGATAAACTTTGAGGTTAAAACTTACATCCCTTTCACCCCTTTCATAAGTGTAAACAGGCTCACTTCTTCCGATGTAATTTATTGGAGTAAATGATGGATTAACATTTTCTGTTATACCGGTTACGAATCCTCTAAAATAAAGTATCTGACCACCTGTTCTTAAATCTTTTATCTTTACATAGAAGTCACCTTTTTTCTCTGGTGCTATAACATCATCAACTTCATCAGTTGTAGGTAACTGTAAAGATGGATAGTCAATATAATTAGTTTCACCAGGTCCTCTTGATAAGTCTATAAAAGGTGTTGGTTTTCCAGTTACTGGAAATTGAACAGCTTCGTTTAATTCTAGTATACCCCTTGTTCTTAGGGCATTATAAGCCTTATTAGCTTGTTTAAGAAGAGGAGCAGGTACATCTCTTCCAAATACAGATGTTGGCAATTCAAGTCTAGTCTTAATTACCGAATCTACTGCTCTATCTACATCAGGTATAGGATTATCCCCGAGATTTTTAAAAGGTAATCCAGCAGTAGCTCTAGCAGAATAATCTATATTTGATAAAACAGGATTAAAAATATCTTCTATAGTTGAGTTTACATCAGGAGCCCTAAGACCTAATATAAGGTCTTCTGTTTTTTTAAGTTGACTTTGAATACTAAGTTCTCTTCCAACTTCACTAGCTATCTTTTTAGCGTTATTTATACTTAAATTATTGTATGCTGATTTTAAATTTTCTAGTGCCATAATTATTTCCTATAAACTACGAGTTGTGTCTGGTGGATTTACTACTGCCAGTCTAAGTTTATCATTTTGAAAAGTTGCATCCCCAAATGTAACATTCATATTTCCACCACCAACAGATTTAGAACCAGCAGGACCCATACTGATATCATTTACAGGTATCGGATTGGTTGTTGCCAACACGGAATCTCTTGGGTTTAAACTAAATACACCAGCTGGTCCCATCATCGTTGTTATACCACCAGGACCTGATTTAAAATCATTTACCCCTCTAACACTTTGTGATATACCACTTACTAAATCTCCCAATGGAGTTAAAGCAAAATTAACAACTTTTGCTACTGCCATTAGAATAGGTCCAACCGTGTTAGCAAGAGCAACACCAAATATTTTTAATTCGTTCATCGTAGCAGTTAGTTCAGACATAGCATCTTTACCGATTATATCAGCAAATGATTTTGCCGTTTCTCCAGCTAACATATTTGACTTATCTTGATTGGCAACCATCTTTGCCATATCAGCTACACTAACACCAATAGAATCAGCAAGAGCTTTTCTTTGTATTACATTTAATTTGTTAAACTCGGCTTCACTACCTAACTGATTAACAATGTTAGACATCGCTCCTTCTATATCATTATCAAGTGCTAATTCTCTAGCCTTTTGAAAGTTAAGTTGTTTTCCTATTAATACTGATGCTTCTACCTCTTTATTTATAGAATTTTCAAAATCTAATAAACCTTCTGCTATCTTGGAAGTAGTATCTAAGGATAATCCTAAAGCTCTAGCTTGAACGGCTGCTTTAGCAAGGTTGTCTCCACCATCTTCAGAAAACATAGCGAATGCTTCGGAAGCACCAGCCATATCTTTTAACACAGCAGACGGATTAACTTTGTTCATAGCAGCTAATTGAAAAGCACCTTCTGTTAATCTTTCTGCTTGAGCTCCACTTAAACCAGAAGTTGTTTGTAGTATACCACTTAACTTAGCAGCTTCTTCATTTGATAAACCTACTGCCCTAGCAGTATCAATTACTTGAGCAGATAAATCTGCAGCTTCATCTATTGATAAACCAAACTCGGATGATAATTCATTTGTGGTTGCTATAACATCTTCTAAACTTGCACCTATCCCTATTACTGCTTCTTGTGAGGTTAGTAATTCATTCTTAAACCCATCACCCAATACATTTAAACTACCAAATTGTTTTCCTATAGCATCTATTGAACCAGCAAACTTTTGAGCTATAGCTAAAGTAGCAGCAAAAATAGCACCACCTCCAATAAGAAGTTTATTTGCCATCGCTAAATTTTTAGCATTCTTAGCACCAAGAACAGTTTCTGTTGATTTTTTTTCTAGTATCCCACTCATATTAACAGATTGTTTTGCCCCAACACCAGTTATCTGCTCTTGTATATTTTTTTCATCCGTTAGATTACCAGATTGTATATTACCAGCAATATCTATTAATTGAGCTTGTTTGGTTATATCAATATTACTATTTTTTATTTCAGTAACTACACCATCATATTCTTTTTTCAAGTCTCTTGTAGCTGTAGCTTGTTTGCCTGAATTTCCTAAACCAATTGCCCCAAGAACATTACCCTTTACTAGCATTTGCAGTCTACTGGATAGACTCTTATTTATATTATCTTCGGCTTTTTGTAGGTCTTGTGCTGATTTAATAGAAGCTTGACCAACCTTGACTTCAGCTGCTCTTGACTTAGTGATGGCATCAACTAAGGTTTTTTCTTCTTTTAGTAAATTATTGTAAGCTGTTTGATACCTTTTATTTATTTCACCATCTTTTCGTCTAAAATTAGCTTTTTGTTTTAAAAGCTCTATCTCATCACGAATATCATCTATTTCTCTTCTAGCCATTACTATCTCAGTTAATTAATATATTAATAAATATTAAGAAGAAAGTTATTTAGGGTTAAATCTACGAGGAATTGTTGGTTGTTGTTTTGGTTGAGCATTATCCATTTTGTCTTTTTCTATCTTCTTAAACTTCATAAACTCTCTAAGATAAAAGTTTTTTAGATGGACAGGCATGGTGTATACATCGTTAAATGTAAAACCAGGCATACCATAGATTAGGTAGAAAATGGATTGATGTATATCTAATTTGCTAGATGGACTTAGGCCAAAAAAACTCGACTGTAAGCGGTATTGACACGCTCACAGTTCCCTCCCCTATTTGGATTTCCGATGTCAAATCAATATCGGGAGAAATACTTTGTATGTAATTTCTCAATGCCACAGAGTCACGGGCTAGCATATTTTGTGAAAATGATGATATGGTTTCTGCCTTATTATCACCATCTACCTCTGTAATCGTAAAACGAAGTCTTGTAGATATATCTGAATTATATCCTACTTTTCTTGCCTGTTCTAAATCCTTTTCTATTAGTTTCTCTTCCTTACCTGTAAGAAGTCTAAACTTTACTTTGTTTTTTCCAATTGGAGTTTCAAAGTCAAAAGAATTATCTGTGTAATCTATACCACCTGGTAATTCTTTAAACGGGCATTTTGTAAGGTCAAATGTATGTTCTATTTTTTGTTCAGAATTATTTGGATTTGTTACTTCTACCGTGTACTCTGGACCATAAGCAAGAATACGAGCAGCAACTAATACAGCGTTCTTATCGCCTAATATTAAGGTTTCTTGACTTACACCCTTCGTAACAATCAAACTATCTAGTAGTTTATCAATAACCACACCTTTCTTAATAAGGTTTTCAGACATAAGAATGTCTTCTTCTCTTGTGGTCATGTATTTAAGTTCTAATTTACCTTCAGCAAGTGGCGAGTCTTTTGGATAGACCTTACCATTGGACGGTAAATCAATAATTTCCGTAGGGAACTTATGTTCTGACATTATAACTCCTTGTTGTATTTATTACAACGGTTTTTTAGAATTCAAGTATAGCGTAATCGTATCTAAGTGTCAAGGTAATTTCGACAGGATTAGAATCACTAAAATCCAAGTCACCAAAACTAGCATCTTGTATCATAGTTCCATGTAGTGTCCATTTTTCAATAATGTCACCAACTGGTCCTAATACTTGAAAAGTAACATTTTTTTTGTATGTTTCTTGATAACCATCACGACCAGTAGTAGACTCATGGTGAAGTTTTATCCACTCATCTACCGCAGAAGCAGCAGATGGAACTATCGGGTCATAAAGTGTTACCTGTAGTGTTTGCCAACGACCTTTGCCTTTAACATACTTAGTTACATTCATATGTTCCAATACAACCTCATCAAAAGTTATTTGAGGTCTTTGTGCCGTTTTTATAGTATAAGCTGGAATGCCTGTATCACCAAGCTCCATGATAAAACGGTTCTTTAGTTTTGGTTCATATGGTGTATACCATAACTGTTCTGGTTCTATTACTGCCATTATTTTTCTCCTATAATAATAAATATGGATTTTCCTAAAAATTATTCAGGAAAAGCAGCTCCGGTTGGTTGTACTACAAAATCTAATACGATGAATTCGGCAGTTCTTGTAGGTTGAATAAATATCTGACCTACTAACATGTTTCTATCAATCGTTTCTGGTGTGTTGTTTGAATCATCCATCACCACTCTAAAAGCATTTATACCTTGGTTCGCTTGCACTTCTTCCATGTAAGGTTGAACGGTATTTATAAATTGGTTTCTTAGAGTATTTGTATTTTGTTCAAATACAAGGTTTCTTGAAGAACTTGCAACAAATGTTTTTAAGTTAATTAATAATCTTCTTACATTTACTCGGTCAAGAGCAGAAGCTTTCTTCTGTGTTGTTTTCTGTCCAAAGACAGTAACACCTTGTCCAGGAAATGTAGCAATCGGATTGACATTTGATTCATAAAGGTCATCACGATTAGCTTGAGTTAATTTTCTGTATGCCTGAACAGCACTATCAATCCCACCTCTGTTTAAACCAGCAGGAGCAAACCAAGGTTGTCCGATTACATCGTTAAAATGATATACCCCAGCAATCACTACTGATGGTGGGACGTATCTATTAACACCCAAAGAAGCATCTTGGATTTGTACCCAAGGATAGTAAGCAGCAGCGTAACTTGAGTTACGAGCTTCTGTATTTGTTTTAGCAGTAGCTACATTATCTGTTTTTGAAGTATTGTCATAGACTAGAAAACAATCACCTCTATCTTCACAAAGTTGAATAGCATCACCTATAACTACACTATGATTAGCAAGTTGGTCTACAACTCCAGGTAAAATCAATAGGTTAAAATTATATTCGTCTTTGTTTGACAATAAACTTATAGCGGTCTTGTATCCACCTTCCCCTACAGTAGCAGAACTTACTGACATATTAACACCTTGTGAATTAGTAGAACTTATATTATCATAAAATCCAAATGGATGTATGACCTCTCCACCACCAAAATCACCAGCAGTTTGTGCAGTACCATCCGATACATCACCAAAAGCACCACCGTAACTTCCACTACCAAGTGATGGTAAAGAAGCAGATAAAGCATTATCAGTTAAGTTACCATTTTCATCTAAATAATTTGGTGTTTTTTTACTAAGAGTTTTTACCCTTACATAGTTAGACCTATTTGGAAATTCACCTTCAGGTTGTAAGTAAGCAACTCCATCTTCGGTAGCAACTGTATTTGTTTGATTACCAATTCTTTTTAAAATATAATCAGTAGATTCTGGATCTAATGATAAATTAGCATGTGTTTCAATTATTTTCTTTTTCTTTATGGTATCATTACCTTGTCTAATTAAAAGGGTAAATGTACCTTTAGAATTGTTTTTATTAGATACTTCCCAACGAAAGTTATCAGAACGACCACCAAAACTACCTGAACTAAACTGGTCATTACCAATAGAACTTGTTAATTGTGTAAGTACCTGATCTGTTCCAAGTGAACTAGTATTATTAAATTGTGGTCCGTTACCTAAAGCTTCAAGTGTAAAAACTGATGTGTCTGTTCCGGCAACTCCGGTTACACCAGCAACTGGAGTTCCAAGTGTTATTTTACTTGTACCATCACCTGTTTTACCAAGAACCAAATCAAAAGTTGTTGTTACAGCAGTATCAGCAGTTATCGTAACAACTCCAGCACCATCATGAGTTGCAACTGCATGATCTATATTATCATGAGTAGCTCCAGCACCGTGGTCAGCATTTATAATACCAGCAACTACAGCACCTAAGGCTGAAGCAGCTGCGGTTGCTGACATACCATCAAAGTTTGTATTTTTAATTAGTGCTGTATTATCATCAGCTTGAAAATTATCCTCTGAATCTCCAGCAGCATCTTCAAAAGTTATCGTTTGCACATCACCATCACCAACTTTTAATGTTATGGTAGAAGCATCAGCAACTACATCTGTAATTGTTATGGTAGCTGAAGCAAATACTGCAGTAGTTCCACCTGTCACATCACCACCGACAACTGCGGTAGCCTTATTTAAACCAGGTGTACCAACTCTTACAATCGTAAGAGGACCACCTTGTCGTAAATATTCCTTAGCAGTATGTGAGGTTAAATATTGATGTTTATCCGAACCACTTTCTATTAGTTCTCCAAATAAATTAGTATATTCACTATATGAATTAACTATGGTTGGTTCAAGGATAGGACCCTTTACGGTTGGTCCCACAATAGCTGCCCCAACTGGACCTGGTGTTGCGGGTAAAAAAGATTGGTCTATTTCGTTAGTAAATACACCTGGACTAATAATTTTCTCAGCCATTTAAATTCTCCAAAATTAGGTAAGATTCTATACAATTATTCATATATAAATATTACCTATTTTTGGAAAGATAGAGAAACTTATTTTTATTTTTCTTTTATTTTGTAGGTTCTACTTCTACGGTTGGTGTGAATACACCTGTTTGAGGATCTAACTGACCAGGACCATACTTCTTAGTAATAGACTCTAGTTGTGTTTGTTCTTCT
>Ga0209631_10007052_pt1 | contig 11399 bp, 9 predicted proteins | sample COG_08_FD_184752 | JGI IMG/M metagenome (GOLD analysis project Ga0209631, IMG submission 184752) | Pelagic Microbial community sample from North Sea - COGITO 998_met_08 (SPAdes) (version 2) | ecosystem: Environmental > Aquatic > Marine > Neritic zone/Coastal water | place: Helgoland, sampling... | reverse complement strand
AAGTGATATGAATAAAGGATAACCTGGGCCATGATTCCCACCAAAATGTGCGACACATTCGTCTGTTAAGGGGTTAGAAAGGGAAACGCCGCACCCATTTAATATATTTTTTGCTACTGTAGTATATATTTCATAATCACCACCAAGTTCCGGAAAAAATAGTATAAATACTATTCGAGGAATTATTATAATAAAAAAAAATATAATATAGGTAGTATGCATTATAATAAGTCTTTATAATTAAATAAAAATATTATTGCATTTTTAATAAAGAGAAGTAAGTAATAATTTTTTAAGGAAATTTAAATTGAATTTACAAAAAACATTAAGAAATTCTTTCAGTATAATGAATCCTAATCAAGTAAGTTATATGATATTTTATGTCACTAATAGATGTAATTTTAGATGTAATTTTTGTTTTTATAGTGCTGAAATTGAGAAAGGCTTAAAACCTAATGAAATGTCATTAGATGAAATAAAAAAATTTGCACCAACTATAGGCCCATTAGTTCAACTTTCAATGACAGGAGGAGAACCTTTTATTAGAAAGGAGTTTCCTGAAATAGCTGGAACTTTATTAGATGCAACAGATGCCAGATGGGTTACAATACCTACAAATGCATCAGCAACTAATAAAATGGTTTCTTTTTTAGAAGAAATACTTCCAAGGTTTTCTGATACTTATTTTAGACTAACATTCTCAGTAGAAGGTATTGGGGAAGTTCATGATAATTTAAGATCTATGCCGGGCTCTTATAAGAAAATTCAAAAAAGTTATGAAGCTATAAGTCCTTTAAGAGCTAAATATCCTAATCTAGTTTTGGACTGTAATTCTGTATTTACTGCTTCTTCTGAGACATACTTATTAGATACTGTAAAATCTTTAGATAAAAATTTTAATTTTGATAACATGTCTGTTACTTATGCAAGAGGAAATATAAAAGATCCAAAACTTAAAAATGTTTCAAAAGAAAGGTATAAGCTAATTAATGAATTTTTAGAATCACGAGAAAAACAGAAAGAAAAGAGACTATTATATCCTTTATGGAGAGGAGTAAATAGTGTAACTCGTTCAAATTTAATGAGAACTGTATTTGATAATGAGTTTGTTAGTACTTGTGTAGCAGGCAGAAAATTATTGGTGGTTAGTGAAACTGGAGAAGTACAACCTTGTGAGATCTTGGGAAAAAGCATAGGAAATTTAAGAAATCATGATTGGAATTTATCAAAGTTATTAAAGGCTAATTCAGTAAAAAATATGCAAAAATGGATAGAAGATACAAAATGTAAATGTTCTTTTGAATGCGCTTTAGCAGCAAATGTTGTGTGGAAGCCAAAAAACTATCCTAAAGTAGCAAAAGCGGCAATACAGAATATAGGTAAAACACTTGTAGATCATAGTAAGTAATTTATATGAAAACAACATTAATAATACCAGCGTGGAATGCTGAGAATACTATAACTGAATGTGTTTTAAGTGCTATTCAGGCGGATAAATCCCCAGATGAAATTATAGTTGTAGATGATTTTTCTAGTGATCAAACTTCCAATATGATTTTAGATTTAAGTAAAACATTTAACAATGTTAAACTTTATAAAATGCAAGTTAATAGTGGTCCTGCAGCGGCTAGGGATTTTGGAGTTAAGAAAGCACAAGGAGAATTAATATTTTTTACAGATAGTGATACTATATTTTTAAAAAACACTTTTCAAAATTGTTTATTGACTATAGAAAATTATAATGCTGATGCTGTATCTGGAATATATCATCCAGAACCTATCAATAAAGGAATAACTCAACTTTATAAAGCTTTATTCTTTTATTACCATTTTATAAAACATAATAATCCTTTTCCATATCAAACTTTTAATGGCCAAATTGGAGCTATTAAAAAGAGAGTTTATATAGATGTAGGAGGATACAATACTGATATATTGTGGGGAATGGATTATGAAAATGAAGAGTTTGGTAGAAGAATAATAAAAAAATATTTATTAGTTTTGGACCCTAATTTTCAAGTAAAACATAATTTTCCGAATTTTTATAAGCTTACCAGAACATATTTTATGAGAGTATCTACTTGGATGCTTATATTTATGAATGATTTAAAATTTGAAAGTAAAGGACCTGCAGCAGCTGGTTCAGGTATGGCAGCAATAAGTATTCCCTTTTCTTTATTATTTTTAATCTTAAGCTTATTTTACAATAGTTTTTTCTTAATATTTTTTTTAATATTTATAAGTATTTGGTTTTATGGATATTTTCAATTCTATAAATTTATTTTAAAAACTAGGCCTAAATTCATTATTTTTACTTTTTTACTAAATATATGGTTTAGTACAGTGATTTCTTTTGGAGCTGCTTGGGGAGTTATGAAATGGATGTTTGGTAAAAGGGCAGTTATAAAAGAGATAAAGTAAAATATATAACTATTTAATCTTTTCTATTATCATCAAAATCCTATTTTTTTTTAAAATATCTATAAAAATAAAAATTGGAGAAATTATAAGTTTTAACAAAATAATAATAGAAAAATTAATTCTTAATTCTTTATAAATATTTATTATTGATATTAAATTAGTAAAAGGGTCATATATCCTATATGTTTTTAGATTAACTCCCTTAACGTTATTAAATGCTTTTAATATATTACTTTTATTAAATAATATTTTGTGCCTAGGTGAATGATATCCTGACCAACAATTTTTAAAAAAGCGCCTTCCTTTTGACTCAGTATCTGGTGTAATAATTACCATATTACTACTTACTTTCATTGTGTTTATTATATTATATAGGTATTTAAGATCCTCTATGTGCTCTATAAAATTATTTAGTATTATTGTATCAGCATTAATATTCTTGATAATTTCAATATCCTTATAGCTGGCTCTAATGAATTGTATATTATCTTTTTTATTATCTACATTTATATCGATTCCAAAACATTTAAGGTTATTATGTTTACTTAATAACTCAATTAGATATCCTTTTCCACAAGCTATATCTAAAACAGATATGTTTTTATCTATTTTTTCTTTAAAAATATGATTTAAAATTTTTATTTTTTCATAATAAGCATTAATTTTTTTTAAAAAATCATATACATTTCCGCCTTTTACAGGCTTATATACATTCTTTGAGTACAATAGTTGTTCTCTTTTTGCACTAATATTTTTTTTTCTATAAATACAATTACAAGATGAGCAAGTTAAATATTCTTCAACTGCATTTAAATCATACTCATAATCATTAATATATAATGAATGAATGTTATTTTTATTTTTACAAATCGGGCAGGCCATAACCTATATGCTTGCTTTTATTAATTATTCTTAAAAATGTCTTTTCTTGAGATTTATTTTTAAGATGAGTTATTTTAGGAATAGGTAGTATAACATTATAATCTCTATTTAAATTTTTATTTTTAACTACTTTAGGATTGTTAATATAATCAATTCCTTTAAAGTCTTTAAAACCTAATTGCCAGACTTTAAGTCTTCTCTCTCTCATTGGCATATCTTCTTCCCATACATCTATCCACCATTTTTGCATTATTTTATCAAAAAATGGTTCCAAGAATTTCATAAACCTAGGGACCTGAAGGTGAGTATGTCTAGTCACTTTACATTCTTTATTTGAATTTTCTTCAAATAAAAATATTTGCTTACAAAAAATTAAGTTTAAAAAAGCATAATGAAATACTTCCATTTGGTTTTCATTAGCCATTACACATAAGTCAGTCGTTTTTAAATAAAAAGGAATAAATGGCAATTTCGCCCACCTTTCAGAAAAACATACTTTTTTATCTTCGTATAAAATATTAACTTTCTTATAATGTTCAAAGTGTGTACCAACTATATGTTCATGATCCCAATAATTCCATATTAGTAGATCTCTAGGAAATTTACTATTTGCAGAAGAAACAGACTTTAAAAATGTTTTGCTCATTTAGTTTACATACACAAATATATCTTGGTTTTCAACTTTAACATCATATTTTCTAAGAACTAGATTACTATGAGTTGTACATTTTCCAGAATTAACTGAAAATTGTAAATTATGCCATAAGCAAGTAAAAACACGTTTATTATCTACTATTTTGATGTCGTGGTAACCTATTGGTCCTCCAAAATGGGGGCATATATTAGAGATAGCTTCAATTTTATCTCCATTTTTATAAACTAAAATATCATGATCATTAATCCACCTGGAGAACTGCTTATTCTTACTTAAATCTTTTAAAGACCCAATTTTAGCTTTTAACATTTTTAACCTTATATAAAGTTCTAAATATAGTACTAATATAGAACTTTATTCGCACAATATAAATAAATATTTATGATAATTTTGCCAGTCTTTCTGTGTTTTTATATAACATATAAATAGCCCAAATTGGTTTTCTATTATCTATACCTTTAGAGTGGTTTTTAATTAGGTTTTCTAATTTAGATCTATCAAAATACTTACTAACTGGGTAACTAGAAGATAATAAAGTATCTTCTACTCTTTCTTTTAAGGGGCCTCTTATCATTCTAGCAAGTGGTATTGCAAAGCCATGTTTTTTTCTAGTGCTTATACTTTTGGGTAAAATTTTATCTGCTAGCTGTCTTAAAATAAATTTTGTTTGATTATTTGCTAGTTTATATTTATTAGGTAATTTTTGTGAAAAAGTTAGTATAGACTTTGATAAAAAAGGCGATCTAACTTCTAAACCATTATACATAGAGGCTCTATCTACTTTAGTAAGAATGTCATTTGGCAAATAATAATCTATGAATAATTTACTTAATACATCTGGTAACTTTAATTTAATATTTTCTTCTATAAATATTAACTCATCCCATTTTTTTCTTGGCTCATAATCATTTATAAAATCTTTGTTTAGAAGGCTATTAATATCTCTATCAGATAAAGGAGACATCCATCTAAATACCTGCTGATAATTAGGCCATCCAAACCCTCTACTTACATGCTTTAGTAAAAAATGATAGCTCATATAATTATCTTTTGAAGCAAATTTTTCTGTATATAAAGATATTTTATCACCTACGACTTTTGGAATTAGAGATAGAAATTTTAAATAGTTGATAGCTTTAAAAGGAGCATATCCGCAAAATAGTTCATCTGCGCCATCTCCTGAAAGGACTACTTTTACTTCTTCCTTTGCAAATTTAGAAAGCAAAAATGTAGGCAGTATAGATGGATCACTTAATGGTTCATCTAATTTTTTTTCAATAATATCCAATGAGCTAATTATTGCTTCATCATCAAATTCTGCAACTTTATTTTCTATCCCTAAGCTATTAGCAACTAATTTTGCATAACTCGATTCATCATATGAATCATTATTCATTTTAATTGTATAACTTTTAATATTATTTTTAAATTTTTTTGCATAATATGCAATTAAACTTGAGTCTATTCCTCCAGATAAAAAAATACCAAGTGGCACATCTGCTATTAATCTTTCTTTAACAGAGTGACTTAACAGTTCATCCATTTGACTAATTGCATCATATTTATTGATACTGGTTTTAAAATTAAAATCTATTTTATAATAAAATTTTTTACTAATATTGCCTTTTTGTATTTTTATAAGTTCACCAGGGAGTACTTTTTGTATTCCTGACAATATAGTTTTATCTTTAGGAATGTAGTCAAGATTTAAATAAGACATTATTGAATTTTCATCAATACTAAAAGAAAGTAAATTTGAACATGTAGCCAAGCTTGATAATTCTGAACTAAAAAATACTTTATTATTATTTATTGCGTAATATAAAGGTTTTTCTCCCATTGGGTCGCGTGCGAGCCATAGACTATCACTTTTAGATTCATAGAAAACGAAACTAAACATACCATCAATCTTTTTAAGAGTTTCTTCGACCCCGAAATGTTTTAAAGATTGAAATAAAACTTCAGTATCAGAATTATCTTCTAAAATAATACCCTGACCATTTAAAATTTTAGCGTGATTTTTATAACCATATATTTCTCCATTATATAATAAATGATGATGGTTTTCTTTATCTATTCTTGGTTGCTTCCCTCCCTCTAAATCTATTATAGATAATCTGTAGTGACCCATAGCTATTTTATCATTTAAATAGAAGCAATTTGAATCAGGACCTCTATGTTTAATAGGGTCCAACATTTTATTTAAAATACTTTCGCCTTGTACTTTGGATAAAGGATTAGTAAACCCTGCAAATCCGCACATTATTTATATCTTTCTTTATGATCTTTCGGAATATCTTTTTTTATTAAGTAAGCAGGTCTATCTCTAGCTTCAAAATAAATTCTTGATTGTATTTCAGCTACTAAACCTAGAAATATGCATAATAATCCAGACATAGAAAAAAAAACTACTAATAATGGTAAGGGGGTAAGTATAAATGAAACATTATTAAAAATTTTGAGAAATATGGCTAAAATAGCTAATATAAATGCTATAAGAAACATTAATAATCCAAACTGGCCAAATAGATGAATAGGTCTATCTAGTGATTTATCAAAAAAGCGAATAACTAATAAATCTAATATTACTCTTGGAATTCTAGATAGCCCATATTTAGTTTTTCCTGCAGTTCTTGGATGATGGTGAACGGGTATTTCGGTAACTTTTGCACCTTCCCAAGAAGCATAAATAGGAATAAATCTATGCATTTCTCCGTATAGTTTAATTTCATTTAAAACTTCTTTTCTATATGCCTTTAAAGTACATCCATAATCATGCAAGTATATACCTGAAATTCTTGAAATTATCATATTTGCTAACTTAGATGGTAAGATTCTTGTGAATTTTTTATCGGATCTTATTTTCCTCCATCCTGATACAACATCATATCCCTCATTAATTTTTTCAATTAGCATTGGAATATCTTTAGGATCATTCTGCAAATCTCCATCCATCGGAATTAAAATTTCACCTTTGGAATGATCAAATCCAGCCTGCATGGCGGCTGTTTGTCCATAGTTTCTTCTTAAACTAATCAATTTCATATGAGGATGCTTTTTATTGATACTTTGTATTACTTTTTCTGAGTTATCTGTACTTCCATCATTGATAAATATAACTTCATAATCTCTGTCTGATAAGGCATTTAAAATTAATTCAGATAATTTAATTACGTTTTCTTCTTCATTATATATTGGTATTATTATTGAAAGCATATTTATCCTATGAACTATTTTTTTATTATAATAAAGTTACATAAATAGTAATATAATTTATATTTATTTCATTATATAAGCATATTAAATGATAAAAATTTATATTTATATTATTAAGTATAATATTTTATATTCTACTAAACAATATTATCGGTAAATTTTATGAATGTAACTATAAAAAATAGTAAAATTGAAAATACACTTTGTATTATTATTGGAGTTTTATTTCCTTGGTCAATTTTATTTGCAACACCTCAATTACATATTGGATATTGGGGACAAGTAGAAGGAATGATAGTTTTTAGTCATTTTTGTTCTACAATAGCCGCTCTTTTATTATTAAAAATTGGGATAGGTAATAAAGAATTTAGACAATATTTTGCTCATCCATTGGTAGTTTTACCTGCGATTATAGGAATATATTCAGTATTTTCTGGTTTTTTTCAAATGTTGCCTGTATTAGCATTTTATGGTTCTCCTCAGTTGGGACAGGGGGCGTTTGGATATTTTTCGTTATCTTTATTAACAGTTCTGTATTTATACATATTAAATATTAATAAACTTCATTTTATTTTATTTATAAACTTTTTAGTAGTGATAATTATTATTTCAATTGGTAGTTTTTTTCCAACTATAAAAGGTGTAACAATGTCATTTTTTGGATTTAATGACTGGCTTGCAATATATTTTACGGCACTACTAATATATTTTTTAAATGTGATAGATAAATTAAATTTACTTTTTAATAAAAATATATTGGGTTTTATCTTTTTTATAACTTTAGGTCCCTTGTTTTGGATAATTGATAATAATTCATCTATTGCGCTATGGATAATAATATTATTTGCATGGTTATTTTGGTTAATAATTTTCCATTTTAAATTTAATACTAAGTTATTTAGTAAACTAATTTATAATCCATTATTTTTTACTGCTATACCGATATCATTGTCATTTATTATGGTTTTATCTTCTTTTATATTATGGGACGGTAAAACAGATATGACTAATCAAATAACAGATAGCGAAACATGGGGGCATCTAGCAACTCTAGTTGCAAGAGGTTCAATTGTAAGGGTGTTATTTGAGCATTTAGAAAGTTTTAGAGCTCTAATATTTGGTTTTGGCTGGGGTAGCATTTCTGAATTATTACTTAAAAGTTTTACCCCCGAAGTGTTTTTTCAAATTAATACAGGAAACCGAGTGCATTTTCATACACATAATGAACTATTTGAACATATTTTTAGTATTGGAATAATTGGCGCTTTTTTATATGTTTTATATGTATATAAAATATTTAAGTATTCATTCGAAATTTCAATGTCTAATTCATTTTTATGGCTATTATATTTTTGTATTGGGGCATTTTGGTTTCAATGGATATCTAATATAGCTATTCAGGCAATGCTTGTAGCAATTTTAATATTACCAGGTAATAAAAATATAAAATATATTTTTTCAAATAAAATCAAAACATTTTATAATTCAACGTATCTTTTTAGCATTTATATAATTACTATAGCATTATTCTTGTTTTATGGCACATATATAGGTTATTTTACTGCATTTAATCATATGAATAGTTCTCGTGCTGATGCGTTAATAAAAATTTCAAAAGAAGCAAATTTGTCAGGTAATTGCTCAAAAAAAGTTTATGATTATGGGAAAGGAGGATATCAATTTAGTCAAAAATTTAATGGTTTTAGCAATTATTATAAAGATCAGGTAATGCTATACGGAACATTAAATGAATCTGATTATGATGTTTTAGAATGGAACTTATGTGCCTCAGATAATATGATTAACAAAAAACAAGCATCATTAGAATTAATAAATGTTCATATTAATACTTTATCTATGTTATCGGTGTTGCCAGGTAGATATGGAATAGATTCAAGAAACAGAATGAAACCATATATTAATTTATGGGAAGATAAAGTTAAATTATTTTTATCTTATGCTCCTAAAAGGGTTGATCAGGCTATTCCTTTAATTTCATATTATTTAAAAAATGAAAATGATACCGGCGTTAAAAACATATGTCATTATATAGAATTAAATAATTTCTACCAAGGTTTTTGTGATCTAGCTATGGGCTCTGTATATCTTAAAGAAGGAAATTTAGAAAAAGGTTTAATACTTATAGAAAGAGCTAATAATATGGGTATTTTAGATAGTGAACACATAGATAAAGCAACATCAGAAGTATTAAAAAAGTTGTTAAAAAACAATAAATATTAATTTTAAATGTATACATATGTTAATGATACTGGTGTTGTTTAAATGCAACAGATAATAAATAAATAAAAAAAAATGATATAATACTTGTTTTCAAGGTTTTATAATATATTATTGTTTTATATTTTAAAGGTTTTTTAAATTGTGTTTTTTATATTAGCAATATGAAAAATATAGATACTATAATTAGGGAGGTTTCTAACATGAAACTAAAAAGTTTTTTAACGACTGCAATAGCAGTTGTAATGTCATTAGGAATGTTTAGTTTAAACACTGCTAATGCTGCTGGTACATATAGTATTAGTTGTAAAAATGATGCATATGGAATGCAGCATGGTGGTCTTTATCTGACACCTGGTTATGTCTATAATGACTCTAACTTCGGTACTGCAGGAGATACAGGTGCTGCCACAGGTGTTAATGGAAGTGACCAATATATAATGAAGTTAGAAGAAGCATATGTTGGTAATGATTGTCTTTATGCTGGTTCTGGAGATACTAATGGAACGCAAGTAGTTGCAGCTGATGTTGCACGTTTAGCTATAAATGCAATCGTTGGTGCAGTATCTAATAGAGTAGATATGGCTTATGCAGCTAATAATTCTGGTGCGAGCGCAACAGGCTTAACATTTACCACACATGGTGATGGAGGAGCTATGGCTGCTAACGGACTTATTGGAGGATTAGGTATCTGGGCAGATTACAGTAATTCTGATATTGAAAATACACAAAGTTTCACAAATGTTAGATTAGACTCTATGAGATATTCAGGTGATTCATCTGGTTACTCATTAGGAGTAGATAAATCTTTCGGTAAAGCTCTTGTAGGTTTAGTAGTTTCAAACTTAGATACTGACTTTAAAACTACATTTAACGATGGAACTTATAAACAAAGTATCGATACATACGGTGTTTACTTAGCTTATAAAACAAGCATGCTTCAAATTGACCTAGGAATGGGACAAGGTGACTCAAGTATAGATACTACACGTAGGGATCTAGGTAATGATAAAATTATTACTGGATCAACTACTGCAGATATTGAGTACTCAAATGCTAGAATTTCTGCTAACTTTACTAGAGGTAAATTTAGCGTAGTGCCTAGCGTTTCATACAGAAGTTTAAGTATGGACATTGCAGCATTTACTGATGTAAGACCTAGCGATGATTCAGCATCAGTTGTAGGATCAGGTTTATTGTTTTCTACTGATAACGCAACTCTTACTACTACGGACGATAATATAGCTGCGAAGTCTGTAGAATCAGAAACTATGTCAATTGGTTTAGGTATATCTGCTAATATGGGTAAATTAGTTCCTTATATTAATTTATCATACGATAGTGAAGATACTACTAAAGCTAGCTATAAAGCAGAAGCAGGTACTGATGGTAATGATGCAGAAACAGCAGGTACCAATTACTCAAGCTCCTTAAATGTAGGTGGTGGAATTAACTTTATGCTTAATTCTAGCATTAAAGGTGGTGTAAGAGCAGGTTGGGTCTCAGGAAGAGATGACTGGGAAGAAAGCTATATGGGTGGTAACGTCTCTATAGGCTTCTAAACAATCTGAGAATAAATTATATAGGCACCTAGTATTTTCTAGGTGCCTATTTTTTTGTTGTAATTATGAAAATATATATATGGTCTATACTGAGCCTAAAATAAAAGATTTTATTAGCTTTTCTAAAAATCTATATAATACAGACGCAATTAATAATTCAGGGAATATTTATTTTATTAAATATAAGGAGAATAATTTCAGATTATTTCCAAGGCATATTCACAATTTATACAAAACTAACGTAAAAGATCATATTGATGGAAAAATTATTTACCTTAATAAAAAGCAGCCAAATGACTGTATTATATTATATGGTAAAAATAAATTTAAGAAAATATCTATTGAATTTGGGGCTTATATAGGTAATAAAATTGATCTTGGTCATTGGAATATAAATACTAAGGTCAGTAAGATACAACTATATA
>Ga0209631_10007047_pt1 | contig 11402 bp, 10 predicted proteins | sample COG_08_FD_184752 | JGI IMG/M metagenome (GOLD analysis project Ga0209631, IMG submission 184752) | Pelagic Microbial community sample from North Sea - COGITO 998_met_08 (SPAdes) (version 2) | ecosystem: Environmental > Aquatic > Marine > Neritic zone/Coastal water | place: Helgoland, sampling... | reverse complement strand
ACTTTGCGATGTCTGGATTGTTCTTCCCACTTGTACTTGGTGTATGGTGGAAGAGAGCTAACAGAGAAGGTGCTATAGCTGGTATGGCTTTAGGTCTTGGTTCTGCTATTTGGTATCTAGTTTGGGTACGATCTGGTGGAAGTGGATTCTTAGGACTTACTCAATTAACATTTGGTATCTTCGGAGCAGGTGTTAGTTTTGTGGCTATGGTTGTTGTAAGTTTACTTACATCAGCACCGAATGCTGCTACGCAAAAAATGGTTGATGAGGTTCGAGTACCATCTGGTAGAACGATCCTTGGCAAACAATAAAAATCTTAATTAAAGGGGCGATTATTTTCGCCCCTTTCAATTTCTAACTTTTTCCAATATAAATTTTGTAATGTCAGCTAATTTTCATCCTTTGATTTATATCATTGATTATATTCTTGGAGTTATCATGTGGACTCTAATTGGAAGAGTTGCGATGAATATTTTTCAAAAAGAAGATTCTCAATTTTTTTTTATGAAAGTATTTGTGAAGTTTACTAATCCTTTGATTCTTATTTTTAAACCTTTAACTCCTCGATTTATAATCCAACCATTAGTCCCTTTATACGTAGCTTGGTTTTTTTTCATGATTAGATTTTACCTAATGCCTTGGGTTTTGGGATATTCAGTAATGGGTATGCTATCTTTTCCTCTGGAAAGTGAAATTTCGAGACAAATTTACCAATTTTTTAATTCAATTAAATTTTAAAAATTGATACTAGTAAAACTAGTTATCAATGAAAAAAATACAAATATCACCTTCAATCTTATCAGCAGATTTTAGTCAATTAGGTAATGAAATAAAAAGACTTGAAAAAGGTGGTGCAGACATGATTCATGTTGATGTTATGGATGGTCACTTTGTTCCAAATTTAACTATTGGACCCCCGGTAATTAAAGCACTTAAAAAACAATCATCAATACTTTTTGATGTTCATCTAATGATTTCCCCAGTTCACAAATATATAGAAGATTATTCAAATGCTGGTGCAGACATTATAACAATTCATCCTGAGGCTACTGAAGATCTTAAGTCGTCAATTCTAAAAATAAAGGAATTAAAAAAAAAGGTTGGAATTTCACTTAATCCTGAAACTAAGATTGATGTTATTTTAAATTTTTTAGACCAAATTGATTTAGTTTTGATCATGAGTGTAAATCCAGGTTTTGGAGGTCAAAAATTTATGCCTGAAGTTTTAACTAAAATAAAAGAATTAAAAAAAATTCAAAAAGAAAAAAAAATGAGTTTTGATATCGAAATTGATGGAGGAATAAATTTTGAGAATTCCAAAACAGCAATAGAAGCTGGTGCAAATATCTTGGTTTCTGGGACTACAATTTTTAAAAGCAATAATGGAGATATTAAAAAAAATATTGAATTATTAAAATCACAGTAATTCCATGATTTATATAAATCAATTTTTATTTAATGTTTTCAATCGACTAAGAAAGATTTATTTAAATTCTGAAATTTATAATAATAAAATCTCTAGGGTAGATGGTGGGGATTTAATTTATAAGCCTAGCCCTCACTTACTTTCATCTATAATTAGTTATCAAAAAAAAAAATTTAAAATTGAAGATTTTTCTTTAGATGAAATTTGGAACAACAATAATTTAAGTGATAAAGAATACAAAAACTTAAATAATTTTTATTGGTTTTTTAGCCTAGATCTAAAATCATCCAAAAAAGCTACACAATCTGTAATTACAAATTGGATGAATAATAATTATAAATATAATGAAAAAAGTTGGAATTTTGATGTAGTAGCAAAAAGAATTATTGCTTGGCTATCATCTTATAATCTTACTTTTGAAGAAAGCGATCAATATTATAGAGATAATTTTAATAAGATTATTCAAAAACAAACAAATCATTTAATAAATGAAATAAACAAATCAAAAGTAATTGAAGATAAATTAATCGGTTGTGCATCAATTATTCTAGTTGGACTTTGTTATCAAAATGAAAAAAACTATTTATCATTTGGATCTAATCTTTTAAAAAAAATTTCAAAATTAACTCTAGACAATTATGGTTTTCCAAAATCAAGAAATATTAAACAACTAATAATATATTTAAAATATTTTATTCTTATAAGAGAATGGTATAAAGAGTCTCAACTTTTAATTCCTGAATATATTGATGAAACTATCTATTATCTTGGGCAAGGCTATGCTTTTGTTTGGCAAAATTTAGGTTCTGATTTTTTATTTAATGGAAACAATATCTCAAATAACACAGATTTTGATAATTATCTTAAAAGATTGGGCTATAAATTTAAAAATGAAAATCAGGATTTTGGCGGATATATAATTTTAAAAAATAAAAAAGTTTGCTTAATAATGGATGCTGGTTCTTCCCCAAGTTCTGAATACTCAAAAGATTATCAGTCTGGTGCCTTATCTTTCGAAATTATATCAAATAAAAAAAAATTGATTAGTAATTGTGGATATCACTCAAAAAATAACATTAAACTTAATAAATTATCAAAAACATCTGCTGCTCAAAGCACATTAATTATAGATGATAATTCATCATGTAAATTCACAAAAACCAATAACTCTTGGTTAGTAAAAAAAGGTTTAAAAATATTAAAAAAACATACTGTATTTGAAAAAAACTATTGGAAAATAAATGCCTCTCACGATGGATATATGAGGAAATATAATTCAATTCATGAAAGAGAAATTGAGTTTTATCCTGAACAAATGCTTTTTATTGGTATAGATAAGATAATAAAAAAAAAAGGAAATTTTAATTATAAGTTTGATATTAGATTTCATTTAGAACCAAATATTAAATTAATGAAAACACAAGATAATAAATCAATTTTAATTGAATTGGATGACGAAGGATGGAAATTTACATGTGATAACTATGAGATAAATATTGATAAGGGCTTATATTTCGGTAATAAAAATTCATATTCTGAAAATCAAAACATTTTTATAAGTGGTATCTCTAATAATCAGATAGAAAATATTAAATGGGAAATACAAAAAATATAATGAAAAAAATAAAATCTGCTTTAATCTCTGTATCGGACAAATCAAATTTAAAACCACTTTTACAAATATTAAAAAAAAATAATATTAAATTAATTAGTTCAGGTGGAACTTTTAAAACAATAAAAAAACTTAAGTTTAAGTGTTCAGAAATTTCAGATTTTACTGGTTTTAACGAAATACTAGGTGGAAGAGTAAAAACTTTACATCCCAAAATTCATGCAGGAATTTTAAATAAAAGAAATAACAGGTCTCATTTTAAAGATTTAAAAAAAAATAATTATGAGAATATTGACTTAGTAATTGTGAATTTTTACCCGTTTGAAAAAATTTTAGGAAAATCAAATAATCACGATAGAATTATAGAAAATATTGATATCGGTGGGCCTACTATGGTTAGATCTGCCGCAAAAAATTATAATGATGTCACTGTAATAACTTCAATAGAACAATATCCAGAATTAATTAATGAATTAAGAGTTAATAAAGGAAATACCTCATTATTGTTTAGAAAAAAAATGTCTCAAATAGCATTTACTGAAACAGCATATTATGATTCTGTTATATCAAGTTATTTCAATAAAATTTCAAAAACATATTTTCCTCAAAAAAAAATTATTCATGGAAATTTGGTTGAAAAACTAAGATATGGTGAAAACCCTCACCAAGAAAGTGCAATATATTCTAGAAAAAAATATTTAAACATAAATCAAATACATGGAAAACAATTAAGTTATAATAACTATAATGATATATTTTCAGCACTTACAGTCTCCAAGACTTTTCCAAAAAATTTAGGCACAGTTATTGTTAAACATGCAAATCCCTGTGGTGTATCAATTTTAAAAAATAATTTAGAAAGTTATAAGTCTGCTTTAGCGTGTGATCCGATAAGTGCATTTGGTGGTATTGTTTCATGTAATTTTAAAGTTACACAAAGTTTGGCATTAGAACTTAACAAAATATTTCTTGAAGTGATTGTTGCTAATGGTTTTGAAAAAAATGCACTTAAAACATTAAAATCAAAAAAAAATTTGAGATTAATTGATGCTACTAAATTTTCATTGAATGAATTTTTAAAATTTAGTTCTACAAGTGACTCGATTTTGGTCCAGTCTGAGGATAATAAAAAAATTTCTATAAAAGAACTCAAAATTGTTTCAAAGAAAAAACCAAGCAAATCACAACTCGATAATTTGATATTTGCTTTTAATGTCTGTCGATATGTAAAATCTAATGCAATTGTTCTTGCAAGTGATAAATCAACTGTAGGTATTGGATCAGGGCAACCCAGCAGACTTGACAGTTGTCAGATTGCTATCAATAAAATGAAAAAATTCATAAAATCAAAAAATGAAATTGTTGCTGCTTCAGACGCTTTTTTTCCTTTTGTAGATGGTATTGAAAAACTTGTCCAATCTGGAGTTACAGCTGTAATTCAGCCTGCTGGATCAATTCGAGACAAAGAAATTATTAAGTTCGCTAACTCAACTAACACTGTGTTAGTTTTTTCTAAAACTAGACATTTTAGACATTAATTATTTTATCAATTTTTGCTGCTAAAATAAAATCATTTTCAGATAAGCCTTCAATTGAATGTGTAGTTACATTTATTATTGCATATCCCCAGCCAAATGAAATATCAGGATGATGACCCTCTTGTTCAGATATTTTTCCAACTTCATTAACAAAACTTTGACTTTCTAAAAAATTTTTAAAAGTAAACTTTTTTTCTAATAGATAAACATTATTTTTATTTTTAATAACATTCCAACCATCAACTTTTTTTTGATATTTATGTATTTCAGAAATATCAAACGCAACAGCTCCTCCTTCACAAGGTACACACTTTTTATTTAATAAATTAGTCATAAAATTGGAGCGGGCAAAGGGGGTCGAACCCTCGACCTTCTCGTTGGCAACGAGACGCTCTACCACTGAGCTATGCCCGCTTTTAAAATTAATTATAAATAGCGAGTTTTTTAATTGCAATCAATAAGAAAAATATAAAACTTAAATTAACTATTATTTAACCAACTAAATCTGTCAAGATACTTATTAAGTATTTTCTTATATGGATCATATTTATTTTTATCATATTTTTGTACGGAAGTTCTTATCTGATTAATGCTAGCTGTATTTGTAAATAAATCATTTCTCTTATGAAACTCCAAACATTTTTCATCCCATTTTAAATTACAAAATTTATAAATATCCATTGCTGATTTTTTTGGATTTTCTGTAAAGTTTTCAAGCGAGATTGAAAAAATCTTATTAGGATATCTTTGTTTAAAATAATCTATAGTAAATAAATAATTATTTATGTACAATAAAATATCTTCTAATGAATGTGACCAAGAAATATTGGATAAAAATTGTTTGTATATTGCAAAAGTATTATCAATCAAATTTCTATAAGGATTAATAAATTTAGCGTTAGGGTAAATATTTAAAAGTAATTCTATATAATAAAAATTTTCTAAAGATTTTTCTGAGAAAAAAATTTTTTTATTTTTATCCTTAACATTTAAGTTATCAAATGAGTTTTTTAATTTTTCAGCAGTTAAATCAAAATTAATAGCTATTTTTTTTTCATTTGGAAATCTTAAAATATCTCTATTTGTATTTAAGAAAGCCCAATTTACCAAATTTGTTTCACCTAAATTTTCAACTTTTACTTTACCAGAAGAAATAATCGACTCGATAAGTGTTGAGCCACATCTAGGTAGACCAATAATAAAAATTGGATAAATTTCTTTATTTTCAATTAAAATCTTTTTGTTTTGCAGGTACTCAATCTTATTAAATTTGTTAGATATTATATTAAACCAATATTCATTACTTTGTTTATTTATACTTTCATTATTTTTAAAAGAAAATTTATTTGCATTAAGTAATAAATCCACTTCTTGATCAAAATTTTTTTTCTTTTTTTCATGTTCAGCCAATAGAAAATAACATGAGGCTATATTAAAATTATCTAACTTTTCTTCTTTAAGTAAATTTTTTAAATTTTCAATTTTTTTTTCATCAATACTAGATTGATCAATACTTGCTAAATTATACAGAGCTCCAATATTTTTTGGATTTATTGATAAAATTTTCTTATAAAAAGATATAGCTTTTTTTTGTTTACCTAAATTGTGATATAATATTGCTAAATTTACTAATGCCAATTCATTAATTTCATCAATCTTAATCGACTCTAAGTAAAATTTTTCTGAATTTATATAATCTCTTTTTTTTAAATAAATATTTCCTAATAGATTAAAGACCTTTGCATTAGATTTATCTATATATATATATTTTAATAAATACTTTTCAGCATTCTCAAATTCGTTTATTTTATAACAAACGTCAGAAACTAAAATATATAAACTCATTTTAAGTGTTTCATTTAATTGAGGATTTTTAAGAGCTTGTAATAAACATGTCTTTGCTTCAAAAAAACTTTTTTTTAAATAAAATTTTTTAGCTTTAGCGATTAAATTTTTGCTATTATTCATTTCATGTTATAATTAAAAACAAAATACAAGATAAAATATGAACAACCTACCAAAAAAAATACCTGTATTCCCATTAAGTAATTTTATCATTTTTCCCAAGACTACTGTTCCCTTGAATATATTTGAACCACGATATATTGAAATGATAAATGATAGCATGAAATCAAATAAGCTAATCGGAATGATACAACCAAAAAATTCCAAAAATAATGATTTTAATTTAGACTTACATGATATCGGTTGCATGGGTAAAATAACATCATTTCGAGATACCGATAATGGCCAATTTTTAATTGAATTAAAAGGAATCATAAGATTCCAAATAAAGAAAGAAATTAATAATCAAAAAAAATATCGTGAATTTGAAATAAGTTTTGAAAATTTTTATCAAGATTTAGATGAAAAAGAAAAAAATCTTAATTTTTCTGACTTAGAATTAATTTTTAAAGATTTAAAATCTCTTTTTGAAAAAAGAGGTTTTATAATTAATTGGACAGGTTTAGAAAAACAAAGTTTAGATGAAACTATAAATGCTCTTGCTATGGCATCACCTTTCACTCTTGAAGAAAAACAAATTTTATTAGAAGCAAAAAATCTAGATATCAGAAAATCAAAAATTGCTGAGATCTTAACTACTTACACTTTTGATCATTACAATAATACAACTATCCAATAATTTTAAATTTCCATTCCACTATCAGCTATTTTTGTAAAAAATTTATTTACATATTTATTGTTTCCTAAAACTTTAACTGAATTACTTAAAATTGAATTATTTGTTCTGCTTTCTAAATTAAAAAACTCGTAAATAAAATCAATACTACTAGAAAAAATATAATTCTTATGTTTAATTTTGTTTTCAAAATCAATACAAATTGATTTATCTAATTCCAATCCATGATTTAATTTAAATTTAATTAAATCCATCAATAGTTTAATATCTCTGATAGACATATTAAATCCTTGACCTGCCAAAGGATGAAGTTTGTGCAATAAATCCCCAAAAGCTAAAATATTTTCAAAATAATAATTTCTCAAATTTACTGATTTTAGTTTAAGACTTGATATTTTATTAATTTTAATAATAGAATATTTAAAGTTATGCTTTTTTAGTAGATATTCTAAATCTATTTTTTTTAATCCCCTTGCAGAATAAACAACTGACGTTTCCGTACCAGAAATAGGTAAAAATGCTAAAGGCCCTTTTTTGGTAAAAGTTTGTGTTGCAGTATTATTATTTAATATTTTTTCATGTTCAATAATTGTTGTATGTGCATAACTATGATAATTTTTATTCAATTTTTTAGAAAAAAATTTTTTTGTAAAAAAACTGTCAATATCGCAATTTAAAATTAATCTATAATTTTTAGTTAGTATTTTTTTACTATTTTTTTTTTGTTTAAAAAGAGTGTTTTTTTTCAATGCTAAGATTAGGTGCTCGTATAATTCAAAATTTTTGATAATTGAAAAAAGCTTTTTATTATTATGTTGAAAATTTAATATTTTTTCATTTTTTAAGTTTTCACTATAAATTTCTATTTTATTTATGTCCCATAAAAGCTCTTTAATATTTAAAATATTTTCGTTAAAAAAATCAATATTAGCTTTAGAAATACCAATTGTTCTAGATCTATCAATTTTATTTATTTTTTGATTCGAAAAAACATCAACATATATACCTTGGTTCACTAAAGCTTTTGCTATTGTTAAGCTTACTAACCCATCGCCTACTATACAAACTTTCATAATATTTTTTTAATTTTAACAATAAAAATTAGATGATACAAAGTGTTAAATTTGACTCATTAAATATGGATATAAAAAAATTAGCTAATACAACAAAAACTTTTATCGTCAAAAGATTATTGGAAATCACTGGTATTTCTGTTTCTTTTTTTGGATTATTATTATTAATTGCTCTTATTTCCTATTCACCAAGTGATCCTAATTTCATTTTTTCTGAAAACACTGATATTAAAAATTTGCTTGGTTTTAGAGGTAGCTATGTATCTGATCTTTTTTTTCAATCTATTGGACTGATATCTTATTTAGTACCTATTACTTTTGTTTTTACTGGAATTACTATTTTTAGAATAAAAAAATTTTTTTTTATTATTGAAAATACTTTTCATATAATACTTTACTCATTAATTGGTTCTTTATTCTTTGGTTATTTTCACTCAAACACCTTTACTTTATATATAAATGGGAACGGTGGGTTTGTAGGAAATCATTTAAATCAAACTTTTTTAAATAGTTTAATTAATTCTTACGAAAGTTTTATTTATTATATTTTAATTATTTTAACTCTCTCTTTATTTTTATTGAGTATAAATTTTAGCCTTAAAAATTTTTATCTTTCTTTAAAGAAAATATTTTTAACCATTTTTGGGGGTAAAGAAAAAAGTTATACAAATGAAAATGAAATAATTAACGAATACATACCTCAAGACGAAATTAAAAACTTAATTCAAGAAGACCTACCTTTTATTAAAGCTGAAAAAAATCAAATGTCTAATAATAAAAGTTTTAAATTGCCATCAATTGACTTGCTAAAAGTACCTACAAAAAAGGAAAGAGAAAACACTAATAATAACGAAAATAATGACCCTGCTTTTTTAGAAAAAATTCTTTTAGATTTTGGTGTTAACGGAAATATTAAAAAAGTTAGTTATGGTCCTGTAGTAACTCTTAACGAATTTGAACCAGCAGCTGGTGTAAAAGTTTCAAAAATAATAAATCTTTCGGACGACATTGCCAGAAATACTAGCTCTGAGTCAGCTCGTATAGCTACAATCCCTGGAAGTAATACAGTTGGTATTGAGTTACCTAATTTATCTAGGGAAAATGTATATTTAAGTGAAATTTTAAATAATCAGAATTTTAAAAAAAAGGATATTAAATTACCAATAGCATTAGGGAAAAATATTTCTGGGACGTCTATTATTGGTGATTTAGCTTCAATGCCCCATTTACTGATAGCCGGAACTACTGGATCTGGTAAATCCGTTTGTATTAATACCATTATTCTTTCTTTACTTTATCGACATTCACCAGAAAAATGTAAATTTATTTTAATAGATCCAAAAATGCTTGAACTTTCTACTTACGAAGGAATACCGCATTTGCTTTGTCCAGTAATAACTGAGGCTAAAAAAGCTGCCTCTGTTTTAGGCTGGGTAGTGAAAGAGATGGAGAGTAGATACAGACTTATGACCAAAGAAGGTGTAAAAAATATCGATGGCTATAACACTAAACACAAACTACCAATGCCATACATTGTTGTTGTTGTAGATGAGATGTCAGATTTAATGTTGGTTGCAGGAAAAGAAATTGAAAACTATATTCAAAAATTATCTCAAATGGCTCGCGCAGCAGGAATTCATATTATTATGGCTACTCAAAGGCCAAGTGTTGATGTGATTACTGGGACTATCAAAGCAAATTTCCCTACTCGTATTTCTTTTCAAGTAACATCAAAAATAGATAGTAGAACAATTTTAGGAGAACAGGGTGCAGAACAACTTTTAGGAAAAGGTGATATGCTTTACATGTCATCAGCTAATCGTATAGTAAGAATTCATGCACCATTTGTATCTGAAAACGAAATTGAAAAAATTAATAATTTTTTAAGGTCTCAAGCTGAGCCCGATTACGTAGATGAAATTTTAAATTTTGCCGATGAAAAGGAAATAAATGAAAATTCCAAAAATCAAGGAGATAAAGATGAGCTTTATCAAACAGCCTTAGATTTAATTAGATCTGAAGGAAAAGCATCAACATCATTTTTACAAAGAAAACTACAAATTGGTTATAATCGTGCTGCTAGGATAATTGATATGATGGAAGCTGATGGAATTGTAAGTAAAGCAAATCATGTTGGAAAACGTGATGTTCTTTAATGAAAAAATTTTTTTTATTTTTGTTTTTTATCTTTTTTGTGACAAAAGCTTTTGCAGAAACAAAAGATAATTTAATTAAAAACTTAGCAAAAATAAAAAATTTAAATTTTAACTTTGAACAAAATATTAATGGTAAAATAGAAACTGGTAATTGCACAATTGAGTACCCAAAAAAAATTTTTTGTAAATATGATTTAAATAATAATAAAATATTAGTATCTAATGGGAGATCTTTGGTAATTAAAACCTCAAGTAGTTTTTATATTTACCCTTTAGAAAAAACATCCTTAAATTTAATTTTAGATAAAAATTTTTTATTAGAAAAAATTATTAATTCAGATGAACGAATAATTAATGATAAATTTATTAATTTTAATTTTACTGAAAATCAGAATGAAGTTAATATTTTTTTTGATAAAGATACTTTGAATTTAATTGGTTGGCAAACGCTAGATATATATCAAAATCTTAATATTACATATCTTAATTCAATAATTAAAAATCAAATATTAAACAAAGACTTGTTTAAATTACCAAAAAAAAATTAATTTATATTGATAAAAATTCTTTTTTAAAAATCTTCATTCCTCTAGAAAGATAATTTTTTAATGCATTTTTATGATCTAGAGAACAAGTATGCACCCAAACTCTCTTGGGTTCTTCTAAAAATGAATTTTTAATTGCAGATGATAAAAGATAGGAACCTAATTTTTGATTATGATATTCTTGCAATAAACCCAAGTAAGCTATTTCAACTTCATTATAATCATTGTGTAAAACAAGTTCAAAATAACCAACTAAATCGTCTTTTTTTTTTAAAATGTACGTTTTTATTTTTTTGTCAGATGTGTAATCCACCCATTGTTTATCAGTCCATATTAAACGATCTACCCAATGATGTTTTTTTCCAACCATTTTATAAAAAAATTTGTTAAGTTGAAAGTCTGATGGTTCTA
>Ga0209631_10007046_pt1 | contig 11402 bp, 11 predicted proteins | sample COG_08_FD_184752 | JGI IMG/M metagenome (GOLD analysis project Ga0209631, IMG submission 184752) | Pelagic Microbial community sample from North Sea - COGITO 998_met_08 (SPAdes) (version 2) | ecosystem: Environmental > Aquatic > Marine > Neritic zone/Coastal water | place: Helgoland, sampling... | reverse complement strand
TCGACGCCGAACGAAAACCCGGAACCGCACGGATCCAAAGACGGGTCGAATTAAAATTTTGGCCAAAAACTTGGCCGGACAGGCCCAAACACAAATTCGCGACAAGTCTCATCCTGACCAGCCCTTTATAAGGGGGTGCCTGTGGCTACGCTCACAATTTCGGCATGAGAAGATTTTTTGGCGAATCACAAAGTGTCAAACGGGGAAAAAGGAAAACGGCGGGCATCGCGCCATGGATTTACTCATAGTCTTCTTTTATCTATTGCTAGACTATTATGTCAAAGCCTCTTTGTACACAACGTTCCGCGTACGACGCGGGCCGGGGCTGCGCCTTGGCTCGACACCGCGAGGCGGAGTGACCGGGCGACCTTGCATCGCCGCCCTCGCGTTCGCCTCGTCCTGTCTCAGCATCTCTTCCGTCATCATCTCCTCGTCCTCATCCGGTTCGTACTGGCGAGCCTCGCCGCCGAGCATCCGGAACATCTCCTCGTCGGCCTCGTCCTCGGCATCGCGGCCCACAAACGCCGCTGCTGCGTCGAACTCCTTACGGATCTCCGCGTAGCGGGGAACCATCGTCTCCCGTTCCTCAGCCTCCCGCATCATCTCCTCCGCGTCGAGGTCGTCCTCGTAGTCAGCGCGGTAGTCTAACTCCTCCAACTCCCGAAGCTCGTCGTCGAAGTCGTCATCGGCTCCTCCGACATCCCACAGGTCGAACCTCTGCCGACTGACGTTATTAAATGTTGATTACATGGGATGTAGCACACGGTAGTTTCGTCTAATTAGATTACGCAGCAAATATCGAATTTTCGTACCTGAAATATAAAATCGTTATGCTTAAAAAAGTGTCACACCCTGATGAAGATCAGAAATTATATCAATTAAGTTATGAAAAAATTGTCACACCCTTATTACTTATTATGAAAATCAGAATACTTACAGTAGATATATACTAAACTCTCCGGCCGTTCGTAAACTATTTCTGCTTAATTCGTATGCATTTGATCCCCTTGTGCCTACTGCTGGCTGGGTTGATAAGTTGTCTTCGTAGTCTATTATTAAGTACTGAGGTCCAAATTCACATAGCACTACAGCTCGCAGGTAAAAACTCCAACATAAACGTTACTAATAAGTTACTAGGTACGAAACTTATTCTGGATTTCAAGCGTAGAATACGTACGAAGGTAATATTTAATTAATATCATATCATATCTATTATTTTTACTTTTTACATATATATATATTACCTACCTTCGAAGGTAAGATCAATACGCTTTTTGCGTGGCTTGTGGCTCTTGTAAATTTAGGTTACTTGCTAAATTTTAGGGCTTGACAATCAGTTGAAAGACGGCAGGACAAGCAGCCACAGCAGCCACGGCAACCCATCAATACACCCCAACGAGCCCGACAGTCTCTGTGCAACATGGTAAGGAACCGTTCTCGTTAAAAGTCTAAAAGTCTTTGTACCCGAGTAATCGATTTCGTTGAACATATCGTTGAAGCATTCAGTCGTGACGTAAACACTAGGGTTTTCCTATCCCCGAACCGGCGCCTTCCGTGGTGACGTACCGGTCAAACTTTCTTCGACCTGCGAATAGTTGCGTCCGTACCGAGCCCGAACATACTATCGACCCGGAACTCTGAACCCTTCGGCGATATTTCCCTTTTTTTCTCCACTTTGACAGCTGACCCACCCATCTGATAAAATCCTCGATTAGAGTGAAGAAGATGCTCTTATTGCCGCGGCGCCGAAGAAGCGCACGTTCCGAAAGTTCAGCTACCGTGGGGTTGATCTCGATCAACTTTTGGATATGAAGACAGATGCTCTTGTAGAACTCTTCCGCGCACGCATCCGCCGCCGTTTCAAGCGCGGCCTCACAAGGAAGCCAATGAAGCTGGTCAAAAAGCTCCGCAAGGCGAAGAAAGAGGCTTGTGGCGGTGAGAAGCCAGAGACAGTACGCACGCATCTGCGCAACATGGTTATCGTCCCCGAGATGATTGGCTCTGTTGTTGGCGTATACAATGGCAAGGTTTTCAACACGGTAGAGATAAAGCCTGAGATGGTTGGCACCTATCTTGGCGAATACTCTATTACCTACAGACCCGTGTCTCATGGCCGTTCCGGCCTCGCAGGCGGAAAGTTCATTCCGCTGAAATAATACTTGACGTCCATTCCGACTAATTATACCTTGAGACATAAAAACAGCGAAGTACAGTCAAACTTGAGTCATGCGTTTCTGGCCCTGAGAGTCTTCAACCCCTGAGCATCCTGTTCCTGAACTAGAATTGAATGGGCCAGCGCCTCGTCTTCAGCTGGAATGCCAAAACTCATTTTGACACCCGTCTGGTCGTCGTACATCTGCACCCTTCAATCATGCTTTGTAGTCCCTGAGCTGAACAAAATCACTATTATCTCGATACGAACTGCACTTATTTTAGCTGAGTGACAATGCGGCCCGACTCAAAGCTCATTACGAGGTACCTCAAGGTACCTTCGAAGGTACCTTCGGTATTAAATAGTACGAAGGTACCTTCGTACAGTATCATACGAAGCTTTTAATAACTGTTGAAAACCCTTTAGAACGGAATATTACTGTGATGTGGTCAGAGAATGTGCACAACACGCTGTCGCACATCGGCACGACTTCACCGCCACTCATCCCGGCCAAGTCGTCATGACCGCACCGCGGCGCGCGATGAATAAAAAAAGTTAAGATAACTTGTGAACGGCGTTCATGGACATTCTTTGAAGCGGTATTTAAGCCCAAACGGATACGGCTGGCTTCGCGGATTCCCGTCTCTGTCTCTGAGGTCCCGTGAGCTGTAGCGTTCTCTTTCCCCTGATTCGAATCGAAACGCTTTTCTAGCTTTTCTTCCGAGCAAGGTAGTCTTGGATTCTATTCTTGAACACCTAATGAAAATGATAAGCGGAACGTACCAAGTCGGCGTGCTCTCTGTTCGCACTCTCCTGCTCAGAGGAACTGCTCGTTTTTTTTCACCGACCCGCCGGCGTGCAGGTATGAATGTCTCCTTCCGAACGACGTCAAGTTTACAGACAGCGTGTCAGAGACCAGACGAGGTGCGAGTTTCCCGATTGCCATTGGTGGAACGCCTAGGAAATCACGTCTCGTCCTCGGCCGAATTGCTTGAGTGGCGACGATGGGCTAGATCACATGCTGCTTTGACAAAGCTTGAAGCAAGTGGGGTAGCTGATTTGCCCTCACTGGCGAGTCTGTATACTGAGATAGATTGGCTTGTAGTTGATGTCATAGCTGCGACTAGACCTAAAAAACAAGGTCAACGTCAGCTCGCCTGGATTTATATGGCTTCACTCCAAGTTCGCGATATTCCCCCGGCGCACGAGGTCCTTCTGCGCGAAAGCCTCGCTGAGCTAAGATTATCTTGGTTAAAGCGTTTGCGCGATCGTGTGCCGCTTCAATACATCACATCCACCTGTTTCTGGCGTGACTTGACTTTATTCGTTTCACCTGCCGTCCTCATACCGCGGCCCGAAACTGAACTGATGGTCGAGCACGTCAAAACCGTTCTCGATAGGTGTCCTTCTCTTTGTTGTGGTCCCTGGGTGGATTTGGGCACTGGTTCTGGTGCCCTTGCAATATCGATTGCTGCAGAAGTACTAAGGATGAGAGCTTCGAGTGCACTTGAGAACGGTTGCATGGATGGCAAACCTGTAGTTCACGCTGTCGACTTAAGTTTGTCCTCTGTTCAAATTGCGCGCTGCAATGCGTCAAGGCATTTCAGTCTCACAGAGAGAGGAAAAGATGCCGTGCAGATTCATCAAGGATCATGGTTTGAGCCACTTGAGTCACTTGATATTGTACATAGACATGCTGGAACTCTCGCAGGGATAGTCAGCAATCCACCTTACATTTCATCTGATGAAATGCTTGATCTTCAGCCGGAAGTTAGATACCACGAGCCTTGGTTAGCGCTTGAAAGTGGCAGAAATGGTGTGGAAGCGTTAGAGTTGATATGCGAAGGTGCCTCGAGGTATCTCCTCCCGGGGGGGGTCTTGCTCCTCGAGACAGGCGGCGGTGGCCAGACCGCGCACATCGACCGGCTGTTGCGCAGTTTCAAGGAAGCAAAAAACGGAGGGATGGTTCCATTATTTGAAAACATTCAGATACATGCAGACCATCATGGTGTTAGGAGATTTATCACTGCGCGGAAATCCATTTTATTTTAGCCTAGATTAGCGCTTTAATCCCACGACATCTCCATTGCTTCGAGTAGGTCATTTAGTTGGTCGAAGCTAAAAGTGACGATGGGAAAGCCAGAGAAATAATGTTCGACACCGCAAGACTGTTGGGTGCCGTAGATAAATGTTGTATGAGCTTTCCCTCTCTCTCGTACTACAAAAATATTTCTCAAAACTAAAACCAGGTGTAAAGCGTTGGATTTTCCTTAGGTCTCGGTGTGTGCAAGCGCTCAACCTCACGAGAATAAGTCCAGAACAGTCGTTTTCATTTTTTTAACAAACAACTTCTGTGCGAGCGATGTATTCAAGCATAAGAGACTTGCCTACCGTCTTGTGTGGGAGCAACTGCGACCTTCAACTTATCAAGGCTCTTTAAATTATCAAGATTTTCTCCCGATGCCGGAATAGCAGCTCTGACCAGATGAACCTGCTGTTCTAATTCGCGTTTATCGGCATGACGGCGTCCATCCTCCTTGCTGCTCGAGCGGTTCAACTGGAATCGTTCAGCACGGCGTACTCGGACATCTTCAACCTTTCTCATAGCCCGGAGGGTGCTTTGCGTGATGTGGCGGTTGTATCTATCGGGCCGATTACGCTTCCGCTCGAACTGGAAGACTGAATCACTGCACGCATCCTTTCCATGCAAGACGCGATATGCCCTTGTCCATTTGACTTTACGCGGATTGCGCTTCATCTTGAAGTTCTTGTGACACTTTGAGCGGCAGAACCGGAAGACCTTCGAGTCATTTCGAGCAAAGCAGATACCATGACCAGGATAAATTGTGCTAGAGCAGAACCAACATTTTTCGAGGCGCATCGTCGATCATTCAGAACGGAAAGATACCACGGGTTCCAATTTGTACCGCCGCCGCAAAAGTCTTAACTCATGTTATTATTGATCTATTATTATTGTGATAATATGAGTTATTAATAAATATTAAATATGATTATTATAATCATACGTTCGAAGTAATAATAATAAGGCTCCAGAGACCGGAGAGTGGGTGTGTGGTGTTGGCGTTGGCGTGCGTCGGGGTTTGCGTGGTGCGTTCGTTCCCAGGTGGTCGGCATAGCCACGCGGCGCGGCGCGCGGGACGAGACCGGGGCGCGTCCGGCGCAGGAGATGCGGTTAACGGCTAATACGAAAAGAAAACCGTGAGTAGTCAGTATGGTTGAAGCGCTTAACAACCGTATTTATTACGAAGGTATGAAGTAGTAAGCGTCGGACCTGCGTATTTAGTTTTAACACGATACCAGATAATAAGATAAAGGAATCATTGGATCGAGTAACATGTAGCTATGAGGAAAAAATACCCTTGGATTCAGTGACGTGTGTCAAGAGGTAAACCAAGATTTACGAGTTAAAAGATAGAGTTAAAAGAAACTGTAAAAATGTCACCAATGTATGGAACGAATAGACCGTGATGTTTGATTAACGATACCAGGTGAACCGGACATTTTTCAATGTGTTGTTGACATTGAGTCGTGTAATTCACGCTATGCCGAATAAGGTATTCTGGATTTCAATCAAGCGTGAACTTTTAATTTTAGTTAATTGATGAGATAAGTAATTCAAAATAATATAATCATCCATACGACTTTTATTCCTGCGTACGAAATCGCCATGTACCATACGATGGCTGATTTAGCTCATCTCCATAACTACGCGCCATACAGTCGCATTCATAAATGTGTTAAACGCGTCTTTTTTTAACTTCGTTTTTTCGAGCACGGCCGTTTCCACGCCTTCCCAGAGCGCCTTACGCGGCTCTGAAGCCGTCTCTGAATGATGATAAAATAATGCGCATGCCATGGCATTGCCATCGGGCGACTACCGTTATGTATCGACCGCGCGGCCACCGCCAATCTCGGGCCATCTTGGCGAGAACACGGTGCCGACTTTCGGAGATGAAAACGGAGATTTCTTGTCGACATCCGCGCCGGGCTTTGGCGTTCATGCGCGGCGTAAGACGCAATTAGAGATCTAAAGGCACTTCAACATCTCAAGGACCACGCTGCACACCATCTACCGTCGCGATAACTGGCGTTCCATACGAAAACGCCCCGCCCCCGCACTCACCGTGGACCACCTCCGCTTAACTCGCCTTAACTCAGTTATCTCCAAATTAAAAGTTAACGCTTGATTGAAATCCAGAATATTATTCGGCTTCGGCATACAAGTAGCCGATCTTACGGGATTTTCACGAAAAAAATTTAGTTCGCACCTGGTATCGTTAATTCATAAGGTCGAAGGTTTATTTTCCCCATATATATTGTCACAAGTTTTGACATCTATCGTTAACTCAGAATCGTTGATTTAGCGTTACATATATTTGAAGCCTTCATTGAACAAATTAAACCAGTTTTCTTGAGTCACGTGTTGAAGATTTTCCCGAACGTGTTTACTCATACCTGAGTGCATTTATATATTATATAACTTAATTAATTCACATTTGATGATTAGACATGATCACATCATACCATCCGACCAAGCAACCGATAAATAAACGTACGTATGTAGTACGTACCCTCATCAGTCTCATCATGTTTTAATTCACAAGTCATGGCTATGCCGATACACTTGGGAACAAACCCACGCAATTACGGTAAACACTACTACTACTGTTGGTCCCTGGAAGATTTTAAATTATTATTGCACATATTATTGTTAATAAATAGATATAAAAATAGACATACATCTTCGTTCGTTCGTAAAAATATTAAAGGACGAACGAAGGTGAAATTTTTCACGAGTTTTGGTGGAAAAGGCCGAAAAATAAACTCCTCACCTCTCACACCCAACCCTTTTACAAACAACCACGCTACCTTTCACACCTAATAGCACTTTACAAGCGGGAAAAAAGCGCGGGTGTTTTGCCTGCGGACCGTTTCAGCGAAGTTGTCAAGCCGCACATAGACTCAAGTGCTTGCATTGCCACAGCGTTTGGGCGACGCGTAGCACAAGCTTCGCGGATATTCCTGTCAGCGATCCGCACATAACCTCTTTAGATAGGAAGTGCGGGCTGAGTATTTCCATCCAATCGACTCGATGAACGCGGCAAATCAATCCAACGCTCGTTTGGGACGCTGGAACAAAAGTTCCAAAGTGAAAAGGGTGTTCGGGGCGGGGAAGGTTCGTGCCTGAGTTCGCCAGTTTCGCAAGAAGCGAAACCAACATGCATTTGCTTTTTAGAAAGTATCCGCTCGGGGAGTTCAACGCAGTGCGACGGCATGTTCGATGAATTTGTCAGTTATCCGGAAAGTACGGCTCGACATTCGTCAAGGCCAAGTTACTGCACAGGATGTGACTCGTGCTTACTTGGGCAAGGTAAACTGAGTTCGAGAAATATCATCAACCCGTAATGTCAACAAATAGTTTCAGATCTGCCAGACGGACAAGAAGTTTGGAAGCTACATCACGATACAGGAAGAGCGCGCAATTGCCCAGGTATAAGATTACTGTTAGATCATTTACATGCTTTGTCCTGGAATGTGTCATGCAGGCCGTATCTATCGATGAGAAAATCTGTCGAGGCGAGGATACGGGTATCCTCACTGGAGCAGTGTTCGCGATAAAGGTGAGAACGATATGAAGCATTCAATAGTCTTGAGACACCCCTTAAAATCATTCATTTTAGGATAATATTTGTTCAAGTGATGATTACACTTCCTCTGGTATGCTGCAGTTTTTTGACTCTGCACAATCGCTTCAATACGTTGTGCTGCAGGATCAAAATTGCTTGAGGTGTCGTCTTTATCTTTGTAACCCTTGAGAACCAAATATCCAAGCAGCATACAACAGCTAGAACTGCTCATTTTGTATCGGAGCTGCAGGAACTATTTTAAAGTTATGTTAACCTAACAGGCGCACCAATCGCCATACGATTCCAATGTAGTGTCTGCCATAAAGGTTGTCAAACTCATCCTCTATCAAACTTGTGTCTGGCCCAACCCAATAAACTTTTTTAAATGCTTCTTAAAATGTGTAGGCAGCAGGCGGCATCGTACTTGGGAAGACTAATCTCGATGAGTTTGGCATGGGCAGCACAACCGAGAATTCAGCCTTTCGCACGACTCGCAATCCCTGGGATATTCGGAGGATTCCAGGAGGGTCTTCCGGTGGTTCAGCCTCAGCTGTTGCGCTGAACCAGTGCGCCGCCGCTCTTGGAAGCGATACTGGTGGTATGTACACACGTTGACATATATCCTCTGTCTTTTCAACTCTTCCCTCATTTTTCATTTAGGTTCAATAAGGCAGCCAGCATCCTTCTGCGGCGTCGTAGGTTTGAAACCTACATACGGCCTGCTTTCACGTCATGGACTTGTGGCATATGCATCTTCATTCGATACTATTGGACCTGTGACTACTTCAGTGGAGGTTGGCTCTTTTGCCTTTATCATCTCTTCTTTTTTAAGTTTTTCTGGACACATTCTGGGTGAACGCAGGACTCTGCTATCGTCTTGTCAGCGTTGTGTTCGGGACATGACCACCTTGATTCAACTGCACAAAATACTCGGTCGATCCAGTTCCATGACCACCTGAAGGACTTGGACCACTTCAACTCTAAGCCCTTGTCCGGGAAGAGACTCGCAATAATCCAGGAAACGATTGGTGCGTCTCAAGAGCATAAATTCTCAAAGTCTATGTATTGAAAACCCGCCCTTTCTTCACAATAGGTCCAGGTGTCCAGGACGGTGTGGTTCAACGTGTGCTAGAGGCCGCTAATCAGTTTGAACGTTTGGGGGTGGGTTTAAGCTCCCCTTTGCCTGTCGATGCCGCCTATTAACTCGCACTGCATAGGCGAGGGTAGACTTTGTGTCATGTCCGACATTTCACCTGGGCTTGCCAGCATACTATATACTAGCACTGTCAGAGGCTAGCAGGTACTACCAGAATACAACGTATTAGGGTATTTTCTGATTTTTTTCATTGGCCACAAGTAATCTAAGTCGATATGATTGCATACGTTTGGGGGCACAGGTTCTGCTTTCTACTTGATTTCACCCGGGCCTTCAGAACTAAGCAGCTTTCCATAGACATCCCGTAACGAGGGTTTTGGAGCTGAAGTCAAGCGGAGAATATTGATGGTGCGCGGTAATGTGAAGAAGTCAAGCCGTGACGCAAACACCTGTTTTTTTTGCAGGGATCCTACGCCTTGTCTGCTGGACACAGTGATGCTTACTATAAAAGGGCTCAGGAGGTGTGCTTTGAATTTTGGTTTTTCCCTTGTTGGAGTAAATCTTTATTGCTCCACACAGGTACAAAGAATGGTGGAAGCAGATTTTACCAGCAAGCTTCGAGAATATGATGCCTCCATCATGCCCGCTGCTCCATCGCCTGCCTATCTTAACAGTGAAAAGGTTACACCCATCAGAAGCGTTTATCTTTTGGTTCAACTCACAATTGCCTGATTTCATGACAGATGAACAATCCGCTTGCTATGTATTCAGGCGATATGATGACTGTGAATGTTAACCTCTCCGGCCTTCCTGTAAGACTAGTCACTTTGAAGTATTCTTTTCCTAGAATGTCAACATGTTGGTGCGCGTTGTACCTGTAGGCGATCGTGATACGTGGAGGACATGTTGAAAACGAGGGAACATTGTTACCTGTTGGTCTTCAAATCGTCGGTCGCCCGTTTGGGTATGAATTACTAATTTTTTTCCCGGTTTCCAATGAAAACTTCTCATTATTCTTAGAGAGTCAGACTTATTGGATATAGCACACACCTTTGAGTTATGTACATGGGACCAAAACAATTGAAATCAGTGCACGAAGATATTTTTGCAAGTTGGATCACTTTTATTTGCACACGGCACAAACATACAGAACAGTCCTACTTAATCAGTCCCTTATTAATCAGATCTACTTTTTTCAATTAACAATCTGGTCTTCTAGTGAACACTAGGCTCCAGTAGAGAGCACATGCGCAGCCGGGAAAAACATTGACCCTCTGTCTGACCTTTTATAAAAACCTTGACCAGCAAAAAGGCGGCACGTCTGGTCAAGATCGCCGAGGAGGAATGCCCAGTTTTTTCGCAATTTAGCTACATCCGCCTTTACCGTTGTCATCCATTTGCATACCATTTTCGACAAGAAAAGCGCGACCTTCTGTTTGTTCACAGTGATACCTTCATACGAATGATATTTCTTGAGTCTGTGGTCAAGAGCTCACTTGAGAGGTTTGCTTTCCAGATGTATCGCTCTTCTTCGCAGCTGCATCGCCGTGTTTGATGTTGGTCGCTTTTTCACCTTCCGTCTGTAGAAACGATGTGGAGCTCAATGCGAGCCGTAAAAATGAAATTAGATTTGCTCGGGGTTAGGTGAGGGTTGACTCGCCTCGCGGTACTTGTGCAGATAAACCTTCAATGGTTCAACGTATTCTTCGAAACCGAGCGTGCTCATTGCCCAAAGCAGATCGTCTCCGTTGATCGTTTTACGCTTTTCGCGCTGGCATTTGTCACTCGCTTCGCTTGTTATAAAGCTGATGAACTCGGAGACGCACTCTTGAACAGTTTCTTTTGCGTCTTTCGCTATCTTCGCATTTGCTGGCAAAGCTTTTTTCATTATTCGGCTGATGTTTGCGATTGGAAGAAACCGATCCTGTTCGCGAACGTTCCCACCCTTCTCTTCGTCATCGTCATCGATATCAGGTTCGTTGGCGTCGCTCATGCGTTCTTTTCGTTGATGTGGTCAGTTGCGCGACCAGGAAAATTGTCTCCACTACCTTTTGAATCGGATTTCAATTCCGACCTCAAAAACAAGACATGGATTTCATTCATTAGTCTACCTTCGTATGAAATGAACGAAACCTTCATTATTTTTATTTTTTTTTATTTTTTTTTATTCGGCATGCTTATATGTATTACCTTCGAAGGTACGAAGGTAGTTTTTTCCTTGAAAAGTGGAATAAACGAGCTTTGCGGCGCGCATCCTTCGCGCGACCGTCGTATCGCTCGCTTCTCCGCTCGAGCATCTTGCCAGGGAGACGGGTGAACGGCCCGGCAGGACGCGCGCGGAGTCTGCGCGAGTCAGTACCCCTCCACGCGGTTTTCCCGCCCGTGAACATACCTCGGCAAATTTCATTTCCGCTAACATTCACGACCGTGTTCACAGCGGAAGAACGGGAGCGGTGTGATGCTCATGCTATCTTCGCGCAAACGGAACGTTCGTGTCGCTTTAGAA
>Ga0209631_10007042_pt1 | contig 11408 bp, 13 predicted proteins | sample COG_08_FD_184752 | JGI IMG/M metagenome (GOLD analysis project Ga0209631, IMG submission 184752) | Pelagic Microbial community sample from North Sea - COGITO 998_met_08 (SPAdes) (version 2) | ecosystem: Environmental > Aquatic > Marine > Neritic zone/Coastal water | place: Helgoland, sampling... | reverse complement strand
CTAATTTTAGTCATGATAAGTTAGCCAATCTCCAATCAACCAATTGGAGAGTTTCTAAAACTGAAAGTCCTGCTGCTGCTATGACGGCGACCGGCATACATTTAACAGATTCGTTCGTTAATATGTTTGGTGCGGTTAAAGAAGTATATGCTCAAATAGCCACACGTAATTCAGCTAATGCTAATGGCGATATTTTGAATTTTAATTTGCGTTTCGAAAATGGGGCTACAGGGTCTTTTAACTCTATTTTAGAAACACCATTATATATGCGTTATGCTGTCTTTGGCTCCAACGCCTGGGTCGAATCAAGGGATTACTCTCATCCTAGTGAGGATGGCCCAACAGATTTATTCGTCTGCAGATCAGAGGGGCAGATTGAAACAAGAAATTACAAATATTTGGACACTGTAAAATTAAATTTTGAGACTTGGGCGGATGCCATTTTAGGGAACTCTGTGTATCCTATAACACTTGATCAAAGTCTTAATAACATTGCCATATTTGATGCTATATGTGAATCATCTCAAACTGGTTTGCCAGTGAAATTGTGAATGGGCGGTTTATTCGTAAACCATTCATAAATTAATACATTTTTTAAAACCGTAATATTATTTTGTTGCTTGATTCATTTGATCTATTATCTTATGAAAAGTCTTATATAAGACTTAATAAACCAAGAACTAGTATTTTTTTTATAAATTTTCGGAATAAAGAGGAGATACCTATGGGGTATACCGGTTACGAGATGGACACAACGTTTCTTCAAGAGGAACATCATACAAATCCGCGTCGTTTGTATTCTACAACTGGAGCTGATTGGCAACTTCGTATAGATCATGAGCGTTTGAGAGCTGAGCGTTTAGAGCGGGCTCGCAAGGAAATGGAACACGATGACTTGGGTGCGTTGGTTGTATTTGCAGGAGCTAATATTCGATATATTACGGGCTCCTATCAGGGTAACTGGAAATACAATATTAACATTAGGTATGCTGTTTTGTGTAGGGATGCAGAACCTGTGTTGTTTGAGACAGCGGGCTCTGATTTGCAGTGTGCAATTATTGATTTGCCCTGGATGAAGGATCGCATTAGGCCAGCCATGACATGGCAGTGGGCTGAAGGTGCTGTCGGCGAAATGGCTGATAAGATGGTAGCTGGCATTTTAGACGTCCTTAAAGAAAATGGAGTTGAAAAGGAAAAGATTGGGGTAGATAACTTTGACCTTCCCGCACTTCATGCTTTTGAAAAAGCCGGAATAAATGTTGTTAATGGTTGGCCTGCTTTTTCTCGTGCAAGAACCGTTAAAACAAGGGATGAGATAGAGTGTCTAAAGCAAGCATCTTCAATCGGTGATGCTGCAATGTGGCATATTAAGCACAAATGGTTAAAACCTGGTGTAACGGAACGACAGATTGAGGCAAAAGTTCATAAGTTTATGTTGGATAGGCATTGTGAAATTATTTATGACATTATTGTTGCATCTGGCGGTAACACGTCGCCCTATCGCCGATGGGCAACTGATAAAATAATTCAGCAAGGCGATCTTATCATTATTGACATTAATGCAGTGGGTCCAGGCGGTTACTATATTGATTTTGTGCGAACACTTAAGTGCGCTGCGAAAATGACTCAAGCAGAAATTGACCTTTACCGTGAGACCTATGACTCGCTTTATGCTGGAATGGAATATCTGAAGCCAGGAAATACGTCAGCCGATGTTGTTTCCAGATTTCCAGAGTATGACGATGACAAGTATGGAACTGTTACACTTCAACAGTTTGCGCACTCGATCGGAATTACTCTATACGAGGGAATGTGGATGTCACGTGCTTATTCACTAAAGTATCCAGCTGAGATTAAAGAAAATATGTATTTTGCAATTGAGACATTTGCTGGTCATCCTGGCTTACCTCAAACTTGTCGATTAGAAGAAAATGTTCTCGTCGGTAAAAATGGCCCCGTTATTTTTACTAAAATGGAGCATATGGTTGAGGCAACTTCTGATTATCGAGTTGGTGATTTCCATCATTCCAGTGTAGATGGCAGAGACCATTAATTAGAACTTAATACATAAAAAGCCGCTACAAAATCATTTGTAGCGGCTTTTTTTTGCTTATTTATTAAGTTGTTTAATTTTATAATAGAATCCTAAAAGTATAACTAGATTTATAATTCCGGCGATGCTTCCCAGTCCAAAAGACCAATTGTAGTTGCCTGTAATATCAAATATGTAACCGGCTTGCCAACCTCCTAGCCCCATTCCAAACCAACCAAACATTCCTACAACGGCTATTCCCCGTGCAAGCAATCTCGCTGGAACCATCATTCTGACGCATACGATAAAGGACGCCATTACAGCTGAGAATGATAACCCAAAAAGCATTGAAACCAGATAAATAATGGTAATATTCTCTAAATGGGGAAAGGTAAAAATAACCATTGTTTGAATTACTGACATGCAGAAATAACTATTTAATGCTCCAATTTGATCGCAGAGTTTACCACCTATTATACGACCAAAAGCTCCCGTAATCATGAGGCATAAAAATATAGTAACAGCTTCTTCAGAGCTGATTCCTGAATCAGTTAACAACGGAACAAGATGTACAATAGGCGCTGACATGGCGATGCAGCAAAACATAACTGCAAATGCGATCCATGCGATTGCGGTTTTTGGTTTAACTAAAAACGGTTTACCATCTCGTTGATTTGGTGCTAATTCCGACTTTATCGTTGTCCGTGAGGGGGAATCCCTCACTAATAAAGCAATAGGAATCGCGGCAATCATATAAGCAACCCCAAGTTTTGAATACGCCATGCTCCATCCGTATTCATCTATAAGGTATTGTGTTATATAAGGTATGGTTCCTTGTCCAAAAGCCGAACCTGCCACAGTTAAGCCAAGCGCTAATCCAACATTTTTCTTAAACCACAGACCAATATTGGCGTATAAGGGGCTGGATACAGCAGCGTGTCCAAAAGCACCAAAAAGAAGATAATAAAGATAAAACTCCGTAATAGTTTCCATTCTACTGAGGAGTAGGAGGGGAATACCGAGAGTTAACGCGCCAAAAAGTACAATCCAACGCGTACCATATTTGTCAGCTATAAAACTCCAAAGTAGTCCGGCAACAGCAGTGGACAAAGTTATGGCAGAATAACCAAAAGATAAACTACCTCTGGACCAGCCAAATTCTACTTGCAGTGGTTTCATAAAAATCCCCACTGAAGATAACATCCCAAAGCTAATAGCACTCAATGTAAAAGCGATGGCAACCATTGCCCAGCCGTATTCTGCGCGATTCATATATTTAAACAGTGACATCGTGTAGAACTACTTCTTTCAATGATATATTCGTCGCCTACTGGCTAAAACGTTCGTTGGGTATCTGGAGATAATCAATTATTATAATAGAGCTTTACTACTACATTATTGGTTTGAACTATTCAATGGCAACAGTTTAAGAGTTCTCATGAACATTTGCATTCCATAATGAAAGGCTATAAATGCCCCTAGCTCCATTATATTTGCCTCACTATAGAGTTTTTTACCTTCGTTATAAAAGTTAGCATTTACCATTTTAGGATTACTGTACATCAATGAGGCATAGTCTAGGGCCCATTTTTCAGCAGAGGTAAACTGATTGTCATCAGAATAATTGCCGCAACCAGCTACTATTCTTTCCTCTGTTAGGCCCAGGTCCTGGGCTTTTTTTGATCTGAGATTTGAAAAATAGGTATCTTTAGAAAATTGAGTTAATCTGATTCGAATAATTTCTTTTAAAGTATGATCAACTTCTCCGAGGGCGTGTGATTGATACATCGCATCAAACAGTGCTTCAGCGTAACCCGGTGCGTGGGCGGTAATCTGAAAAAATAGTTCATCAGGAACTAAAAGGTCTCGTGCAAGATTTAACCGATATTCTAAATTCTTTTGATTTAGCGTTTCCAATGGTATTGGTTCTATAATTGACATTAATCTATACCCTAATTAATTTCTTTCGAAGAGATCTGGTTGCTCTAACTCATTGAGACCGTTCTATAGCTCCTTTAGTATGGGAAATTGGTTTTTCACCGTAAATTCGAGCTGACTCTTCTTGATCTACTAATCGGCCATCGGGAGTAAACATGGGGTAAAAACCTAATGTACCAAACCAAGTATGAAATCCTATATTGAAACCAATAAACGCCGATAATTCAATGATTTCTTCGGTGCTGTAATAATCTTTTAGGCATAGGTAAAACTCTTCATCAACCTTATCTGGATTAGTATCCATAAGTTCCGAGAACTTGAGGGCAATTTTCTCAGCCTTATTGAACTTGTCAGAGTTTTCATAATTTTCAATACCCTCATCAATTAACTCTTCAGTGAGCCCTTGCTGCTTCGCCGAAGCAGACCTTACATTGCCTCAATAATTACAATCTGCAGTTCTTGATAATTGCACTCGTATAATTTCTTTTAGTTTGTGATCAATTACTCCAGTGTTGAATACAGTGCCCCAAGCAACATACATAGACGCTGAGAGTTCTGGGTTATGCCCAAGCATGGCATGAAAAGCAGGGTCTGGTGCTTTATGCCGAAGACTTTTCTTAATATAACCAGCAAGTTTAGTTTTTTTAAGATCTTCAATATCAAGCATTGTGATGTTAGGCACAACTATTTCTCCTATGACTTGTTGCGTATTATTTAATGAACAACTTTCTAACTATTTAGGACTATGGCTTGGGGAAATTCTCAACCCATACAGTGTTATGCTTTGCTGCCACGGCTGCGCCAGTTTTAAAATCTGATCGCTCTTCTGATGTAAGTGCTGTCATGTCAGCAAACATCGCTTCTGTTGTTCCCGGACTGTATACCATTAAAACTCTAACCCCGTCGTCTCCAGCTATCATCTGATGTGGTATACCTGGTGGGATATGTATCAAATCCCCAACTTTTCCCTTATGCTCGTCTTTCCCAAGAATAAAAGTAGCGCTACCTTCGATAACATAGAATGTTTCATGGCTAACAGTATGGAGGTGGGGCCGAGAAGCAAATCCGGCAGGACAACGCTCTTCGCACACTTCATATGACCCATTAGTGTCTTGAGCTGTTACTTTTACAAACATATCATTGGCTCGTTCGTATAGATTACCGCCGTTTGAACCAACTTTCTTAGCTTTACGTGCCATATAATTACTCTCCTAAAAAATAAGATACTTTTAGTCTAATACGAGGATATTCATATGACAAATATTATAATATACTTTTGCTACACTACTAAACTATTCTGGCATAAAAAAAGCCCAACGATATGTTGGACCTTTTTAAAAATAATTTTTTTTAACAATTAATTTTCAAGAACATCTTTTGCCAGACTAGAGAATTCGTTATCTGTCATTAGGCGTTTATGAATAAGTCCCCAATCCTTGACAGCCATAAGTACTTCCATGGCTTGTTCCTCTGATGCTTGAATCTGAAATTTATCTAACCAATGTTTACAGTTATCAATACCAGAACCTTTGCCCATTACTGCTTCTGGCTCATCTTGACCAACTAAACTCGGTCGGAAAGGAACAACCTCAGTCTGATCTTCATACCCACAGTTTAATAACCATGTTGCTATTATTCCGGATTCGACTTTGAATAAATTATCTCCAACAATTGGACGATTAGAAGCGATCTGTATATTTGATATCTCTGCAACCATATCAGCTAATTTCTTAAAACCTTCAGTTTTGATTCCAATATCAATATTATAAAGACATTTTAGAGCCATTACTGTTTCTTCCATGGGAACATTACCAGCTCGTTCGCCCACACCTAATACCGTAGACTGAATAACTTCGACTCCTTCTGATAAGGCCATAATTGTATTAGCTATACCCATTCCAAAGTCCATATGGAAATGCGCCTCTAGTGGAATATCTGGAAAGCGATTTTTCATTGTGCGAACAAAAAACTGCATCGCATGTATTGATGTTGCTCCCATGGTATCAACGAGAGCCAGACCGTCCATATGTCCTTCTTTACCAACTCGCTCAATTAAATCACAAACCCAAACTAGATCTGAACGAGTAAAGTCGATTGGAAAAAATACTACTTCCAAACCTTGATCTCGAGCAAATGAAGTAGACTCGATCGATAGATCAATCGCCCGATCTAACTCCCAACGATATCCTTTTTCAATCAAATGTGGGCTTGCCGGAACTTCCATAATAACGCCACTTACACCAGCATCAACAGCTCGCTTTACGTCGTCAACCATACAACGAGCGAACGAATAAACCTTTGGTCCAAAATCACGACGAGCCAACTCTGCAACAACCCTAGCATCATCTTTGGAGACAACAGGCATTCCGGCTTCTAACCTTTGAACACCAATTTCAGCAAGTCCTTCTGCTATTCTTATTTTATCGTCGTAGTCATAAGCTAAACCTGCTTGCTGTTCTCCATCACGCAAAGTAACGTCATGAATGCGGATATTATTTGGGAATTTCCAGTCCTTGGTAACTTCTGGATCAAAGTTCCATGGGCTGGTAAACCAACCGTCCTGTTTCCATGGTGTGTCGGTCATAAAAAAATCCTCCTAGAATTAACGTCGTAAAAGTTGTCTTAATGGGCCATTAACCAGCCCAAAATTTTTCGAGTGGAACATAAGCAACCAATATAAAAGTGTCAAACGATCATACTGCCGTAAATCCTCCATCTATCAGTAAATCGGAACCTGTCATAAAAGATGATTCGTCGCTCGCTAGGAAAACTGCTCCTGGCGAGATTTCATCGGGACGGCCTAGTCTCTCAAATAATGTAAAATTATTCTCTCTAGCATGTTCTAAACTGTCGAAATTACTGACATAACGCCCAGTTTCAATTGGGCCAGGTGATAGAGCATTGCAACGAATCCCTTGTTTAGCATGGTCTAAGGCTATGGCTCGAGCCATATTAATAAGCCCACCCTTGGCACCGCAATACCAAGGCCGCCCTGGGCGAGCAACACGACCGAGTTGTGAAGCGACTAAAATAATACTGCCGCCGCCATTTGAATGCATTTCAGGGATGGCGTGCTTACAAAACAAAAAAGAACTATTAAAATTTACATCCATCAGGCGGCGCCAATCGTCAGCATCGATCTCAGTTAATGGTACGTAGGGGATGTCAGTAATCGCATTACTTACGAGAACATTTAATCCGCCTAACTTATCAACGGCTAGCTTTGCAGCTTCAATTGAAGTTTGTTCTTCTGCAACATCTGCATTTAACGTGTAGGCGGTTCCACCTATATCAGCGATCTCTTTAGCTGTTTCGTTCAGTGATTTGTCATCGATGTCGACGCAAACTACACCAGCTCCTTCTTTTACGAAGTCAAGGCAAATCGCTCTTCCTATCCCACCGCCAGCTCCTGTAACAATGGCTTTTTTATTTTTTAACCTCATTTATTTTCCCTTTCTAAAAAAGTGATTATTTAATTTATTTCTCTGTTTCTTTATATTATAGAAGAGCTTTCAGAAATTTTTCTTAACATCTCTAGGTCTGGAGTATTTCCGCCACATCGATTAAAGTTGCTTTCTCTTGGGATAAAAATTCGTGATGGTTATCTATTGCTTGTCTAATTTCGGATGAAATTTCTATTTCATTGGAAAATGTAGGTCGGCTTGCGAGTGATTCAAACCAGTTAAACACATTGGGGTGAAGAGGCTCAATTGGGTAACCGCATAAAGTTAAACGATTTACGTAAATGAACCAAGCTACGTCTAATAAACTTATTTTCTCTGAGAGAATATATTTATTATTGGCAAGGTCTTCGTCAATTACATCCAACGCTTCTTTAAACCTTTTTGCAGAAGTGCGAACGGCTTTATTTGTTATACCTGTCTCTGCAACTGTCCTCCAAAAATTTATCTCACGTTCTTTATTTGTGTCTTTAATTCCCTTTACCATCCCTGAACCACCCTCTTGATAATTTTTTAAGTCTGAGGGGGATCTTGGTGCCTTTCCTCTATTTTGAGTAAATCTAAATGTAATAGTCCTTAAATCGAGATGAAGATCATCTTCAAAATTTAAAAGATCTGCCACTCTATTTTTCATTCCCTCCGGTATCAATATGTTATCTGAAGACTTGGAATCTATTAGTTGAATAATATCGTTGCTTTCGATGTGAACAGATCCATCAATAATAAGGGTTGGAACCAATCCCCGAGGATTAATTCCGAGATACCAAGGTGTGAAGTGCTCTTTTGTGTATAAATTAACAGGATGGCTATTCCAGTCGAGATTTTTAAGATTAAGTACAATCCGGGTCTTTTGTGAACAAGATGAAAGTGCAAAGTGAAATAGATGCATACCCTCCCAATCTAGAACCTCTTTCGTTAGTATGTCTTGTTCTAATAATTTTACCACCTTACTCTCTCCTAAATTTTATTATACTTAGCTCAAATAGTATTAAATATCTTTTATAGAAAATTAATAGATTTAACACCTATTATTGACTTTTTTTCTATTCCCATTACATTCTATTTGAGCGTTAAGCATTTTTGTCTTTGTTATTCGCTGGAATAAGCGGACTTGTTGGTTAAAATACCATAATAAATGTAAACGTTAAAATAAGTATGCCAACAAAGTGTTGGTGTTTGTAAAAAAAATTGAGGGAATTATTATGGCAACAGGTACAGTAAAATGGTTTAACCCCGCTAAGGGTTATGGTTTCATAGAGCCGGAGGGCGGAGGAGCAGATGCGTTCGTTCACATTTCGGCAGTGGAGGCGGCTGGGCTACGAACTTTGAATGACGGACAGAAAGTTTCTTACGAATTAAAGCCAGGACAAAATGGTAAGTCTTCAGCTGAAGACTTATCTGTAGTCGATTAATCAGATTAGTTACAACCCCTTCTAGAGAAGGGGTTGTATTCTTCAGAATATATTAGAAAAACAGTAATAGCATTTCTGTTATTCTATTGCTTTTACCAAATTCATTGGAGTTAAGCCTATGGCTCGTAAAAAGCTCAAGGGGAAAGGTCCGTCCTTTCGGTCTTTTAACGTTGTTTATGTGGATGGTACAATATCATCTAACAGGCGTGTCGATAGTTCCCTTTTGGATGTTTCCTTTGGTGATGATATCGACGAATTGGTCAAGGATGCAATACTAGAGCAAGATAAGCAGATTGCCGAACGATCGGGCCAGAGTCGCGGCGAGATTAAATCAATAAAACCAGCATAAAAAATAAATTTAAAACAAATATAAATCAACGTTATCAATTTTCAAGATCTTTTATGCTCAAGCTTTTTTTCATACTGATATTTCACAGATTTTATTTATTACATATAAAATATTTTAAAATCCAAAAAAATGGCTATAATATTGACTTTTAATAAACTTTGTATACATTAATGCCAAATATTGATATTTCAGGTGTATGAAGTGAATATAATTCAAGTTGATAGAATTGAAGGATCTGGCTCAGGCTTAATGCGCGATGGTGTTTATGAGCAAATTCGTGCCGATATACTTTCCTGTGCCCTTGTGCCTGGATCAGCCGTATACGAAAATGAGTTAGCCCAACGTTATAGTGTGAGTAAATCTCCAGTCAGAGATGCATTATTGCGTTTGCAAGAGCATGGACTTGTTGAGGTTCTACCAAGAAAAGGATACAGAATACGCCCTATTTCTATTGCTGACGCGCATGATTTGTATGAAATGCGAGTGTTGCTTGAGAAGGCTAGTGTTAGAAGGGCTTGCGATGAAGCATCCGATGACCAGTTAGTCTCTCTCGATAAATTTCGTGAAGTGGATGATGGTGATTTGGCTCATTGGGTTATGTACAACCGTCTTTTCCACAAATCTATAGCTGAACTTTCTGGGAATACCAGAATGGCTAAAATTACCTGTGAAGTTATTGACCAGTTTGATCGATTAACTTTTGTGGGGGTATCAAATACACAGAAGATATCTTCAGGTGAGAGATATGTCTCTGAGCATCGAGAAATTATTGATTCTCTTCAATCTCGTGATAGAGCTAAAGCAACAAAACTAATAGTCAAACACATACAAAAATCTAGGAAACGATTATTTTCGGTTTTAGAAAATCCGCAAATAGTAGACTAACGTACAAAAAGACAAGTTTGAAACGAGTTTTTACAGGAAGGTGAACTTTGCAACCATTTGATTTTATTCAGCCAGACACAATTGATGGCACAATAACCGCTTTATCAAATCATACACCAAATGTTCGAATACTTAATGGTGGTACGGATTATTTGGTGGAATTGAAACATGTCCATCAGTCACCTGGCGTGATTGTTGATATTTCGCGACTTACTGGTATTAAGGGGATTAGCCTGATTGATGAGGGATTACGAATTGGTTCTGGTGTAACGCATACCGAAATTATGTCCAATCCTATGGTTAAGGAACATGTCCCGGCAATGATAGATGCTGCCCATGTTGTGGGAGCCGTTCAAACCCGCAACTTAGGAACTATTGGTGGAAACCTTGTTACATGTGTCCCTTCGATGGATAGTGGCCCAACACTAATGGCGCTTGATGCACAGGTTACGATTCTTGGCCCAAATGGTAAACGTCAGTCAAGCCTTCAGGACTTTTTTGTGGGGCCTCGTAAAACGTCTTTAAATATAGATGAGCTTCTACTAGACATAATTATTCCAAAAGAGAACCTGGGCAAACCTGCTAAATTTATTAAGTTTGGATTGAGAAAAGGTCAAGCTCTTGCGTTGGTAAATGCTGCATCGGCTTTATGGTTGAGAGATGGTAAATGTACTGATGTCAGAATAGCACTCGGAGCTGTTGCTCCTGTTGTGATAAGAGCCAAAAAAGCGGAGAGTGTTCTGGAGGGTAACAAATTAACTGATAATTTAATCGATGAAGCTGCAAAGGTTGCAATAAGGGAAGCAAAGCCTATTGATGATTTTAGGGCTTCGAAAGAATATAGAAATGACCTGATTGAGATTGCAGTTCGGCGTACATTAAAATCGGCAATGCTTAACTCTAAATAAAAGATTAGTGAGGAAAATATGACTGATATAACGCTAAATGTTAATGGCGAGGTTAAAACAGCCTCGGTCCCGCCAGAAACCACTCTTCTTAAAATGTTACGGGAAGATTTAAACTTCACCGGAGCAAAAATTGGTTGTGATGTTGGAGATTGTGGAGCTTGCACCGTTTTGGTAGACGGTTTAGCTGTTAATGCATGTTTGATGTTAGCAGCCCAGGCAAATGGCAAAGAGGTTCTTACCATAGAAGGTCTCTCAACACTTGATAAATATCACCCTATTCAAAAAGCATTTGAGGATGTCGCTGCACTTCAATGTGGGTTTTGTGGCCCCGGAATGATAATGGCTACCAAGGCTCTAATTGATCAAGAGCAAGAGTTAACGAGAGACCAAATTAAAGATGCATTGTCGGGTAATTTATGTAGG
>Ga0209631_10007039_pt1 | contig 11409 bp, 10 predicted proteins | sample COG_08_FD_184752 | JGI IMG/M metagenome (GOLD analysis project Ga0209631, IMG submission 184752) | Pelagic Microbial community sample from North Sea - COGITO 998_met_08 (SPAdes) (version 2) | ecosystem: Environmental > Aquatic > Marine > Neritic zone/Coastal water | place: Helgoland, sampling... | reverse complement strand
ACCTAAATCATGCGTAATCAATAATATACTCATACCTAATTTTTTTTGGATATCTTTAAGTAATTGTAATATCTGAATCTGAATAGTAACATCTAAAGCAGTTGTAGGTTCATCTGCTATAAGTAAATCTGGATTATTTGCAATTGCAATAGCTATCATGACTCTTTGCCTTTGTCCTCCTGATAATTGATGTGGATAACTGTTTAAGTATTTATCTTTATCTTTTAAGCCTACTAGATTAATTAATTCTTCAACCCTTTTATTAAGTTTATTTATAGGTATTTTATTATGAATTAAAATTGATTCTTTAATTTGTTTATTAATAGTATGAAGAGGATTTAATGACATCATAGGCTCTTGAAAAATCATACTAATTTTTGAACCTCTGTATTGTTGTAATTTTTTATTATTGGCATTGAGTAGTTCTGTATTCTTAAATTTTATACTACCTTTATTATGATAAGCGATTGGGTAAGGCAATAATCCTAAAATTGATAGTGCAGTTGTTGATTTTCCTGAACCACTTTCTCCAATTATAGCAACAGTTTCTCCTTTTTTAATTCCAAGTGCAAAAGCATCTACAGCCGTAAACTCATAATTAGCAACTCTAAATGTTACATTTAGATCTGAAATTGTTAAAATATTATTAATCATTAATTATCTTATTCTACCATATTTATCTTCATATCTTTTAATATCATCTTCTCCGAAATATTTTCCTGTTTGAACTTCAATAATTACAAGAATAGATTTTGATTTATTAGCTAGACGGTGTTTTGTATTAACAGGTATAAATGTAGATTCATCTTTTTTTAAAATAAACTCTTTATTTCCTTTGGTAACATTGGCAACTCCAGAAATAACAATCCAATGCTCTGATCTTTTAGTATGGCTCTGTAAAGAAAGTTCTTTTCCTGGTAAAATAGTTAATTTTTTTATTTTATGTGTCTCATTAGAGTTAATATTTTCAAAATAACCCCAAGGCCTATGACTAACTTTGTGCTCAGTTAATTCATTTCTATTTTTTTTACTTAAAATATCTACTAATGATTTAATTTCATTAGATTTATTTAATTTTGTAACCAAAATAGCGTCCTGAGTAGCTACAATATTCATATTAGATAAGTTTGAAACTGTAACTAAGCTTTTATCAGAATAAATATATGAATTATCAACATTATCTGTAATAACATCTCCTTTTATGAAATTATTATTTTTATCTTTATTTGATATTTGCCATAACGCATTATAAGTACCAAGATCATTCCAATTTAGGTTAGTTGGCATAACAAAACTTTTATCTGTTTTTTCGAAAATTCCATTATCAATGGATATAGACTTAACCTTATTAAAATATTTATCATCTAATCTTACAAAATCTAAATCAGGTATAGATTTTTCTACAGACATATTTATATTTTTAATTATTGCAGGGTAAAATGATTGAATTTCATTAATAATAGTATTTATCTTGAAGAGAAACATACCAGAATTCCATAGAGCATTATTTTTAATAAGATCTTTAGCTTTATTTAGATGTGGCTTTTCTATAAAATTTGTAATTTTAAATATAGTTGCATTCTTAATATTTTTATTATCTCTAATTATATAACCATATTTAGTCTCTGGAGAAGTTGGCTGAATGCCAAAGCAAATTAACTTATCTATTATATCATTTTGAATAGTTTGCTTTATTAAAATATGAAATTTTTTTTCACTTTTAACATAATGGTCAGATGGTAGAACTAACAAAGGCCCATTTTGTGAAATTTTTTTCGAATATAAGGCCCCTGCAGTAATAGCAGCCAATGTGTTTTTGGGTTTAGGTTCAATTAGAATTGTAGCATTTTTTATTCCAATTTTTCTTAATTGTTCTGCTATAATAAATCTATGAGATTCTCCCACTATAAATACTGGTTTATCAAATATAGGGTTCTTACATCTTAGCGCTGTAAGTTGCAATAATGAATAGGAATCAAATATTTCTAGAAACTGTTTAGGTTTTTCTTTTCTAGATATGGGCCATAATCTAGTTCCTGATCCACCGGCTAAAATTAAAGGAGTGATTAGTTCTTTATGTTTCATTAATTTATTTTCCTTGGGTCAAATGCATCTCTAATAGCTTCACCTATAAATACTAGTAAAGAAAGTAAAATACTTATTGAAATAAATCCAGTTATACCAAGCCAGGGAGCCTGTAAATTATTTTTACCTTGATTTAATAATTCTCCTAATGAAGCGCTTCCAGGAGGTAGGCCAAAACCAAGAAAATCAAGACTTGTTAATGTAGTAACAGATGCAGCTAATATAAATGGTAAGTAAGTAATAGTTGCTACCATCGCATTAGGTAATAGATGTTTTATAATTATTCTACTATTTGACATGCCTAAACATTTTGCTGCTTTCACATAATCAAAATTTCTGGCTCTTAAAAATTCTGCTCTAACTACGCCTACTAAACTCATCCAACTAAATAATAATAAAAGTATTAATAAAACCCAAAAAGAGGGTGTAATTACTGATCCGACTATTATAAGTAAGTATAAAACTGGCATCCCTGCCCAGATTTCTATAAAACGTTGTCCTAATAAGTCAGTTAGGCCACCTAAATACCCTTGAATAGCGCCAAAAGTTATTCCAATTATTGAAGAGAAAATTGTTAATAAAAAACCAAATAATATAGAGATCCTAAAACCATATATTAAACGAGCTAATACATCTCTCGCTTGATCATCAGTTCCGAGTAGATTTTCAAAACTTGGAGGGGAAGGAGCCGGAACATTTAAATTATAATTCACCGTTTGATGATTAAATGGTATTATAGGCCAAACTAACCATCCTTTTTCTTTTATTAAGTTAGTTACAAAAGTATCTTTATAATCAGCTGTAGTTTCAAAGTCACCTCCAAAAACAGTCTCTGCATAATTTTCAATTATAGGGAAATAAAAATTATTATCATATTTTATTAATAAAGGCTTATCATTTGCTATAAACTCTGCAGGCAAAGTAAAAATTAGCATTAACAATAATATATAAAATGAATAAAGACCTCTTTTATTATTTTTAAAATTTAGCATTTTTCTTTTATTAATTTTAAACATTTTTATTTTATCTTTTATCAAAGTCTATTCTAGGGTCTACAAAAGTCATCGCTAAATCTCCTATTATATTCATGAAAAGGCCTAGAAGAGTAAAAAAGTACAAAGTAGCAAACATTATTGGGTAATCTCTATTAATTGCCGCTTCAAATCCAAGTAATCCCAAACCATCTAATGAAAAAATAATTTCTGTTAATAGTGCCCCTGTAAATAATATACTTATAAAGGCATTAGGAAAACCAGCAATAACAATTAACATAGCGTTCCTAAAAACATGCCCATACAAAATTTTATTTTCAGTATTACCTTTAGATCTAGCTGTAAGAACATATTGAAGATTAATTTGGTCAAGAAAAGAATTTTTAGTTAGCATAGTAAGACTAGCGAATCCACCTATTACAAGAGAGAAAATCGGTAACGCTAGATGCCACATATAATCTAATATCTTTTCTATACTATTTAGTTCATTCCAATTATCTGATATTATTCCTCTTAAGGGAAAAATATCTAGGTATCTTCCACCTGCAAATAGTATGATAAGTAATATAGCAAATAGGAATGAAGGAATAGCATTTCCAATTATTACTACTGCGCTAGACCATATATCAAATTTTTTACCATCATTAACGGCTTTGAAGATACCTAGAGGAATAGATATTAAGTATATAAGTAAAGTTGTCCATAGACCTAAAGAAATAGAGACCGGTAGTTTTTCTAAAACTATATCAATAACTTTTCTATCTTGAAAAAATGAATTACCAAAATTAAAAGTCAAATAATTTTTTATCATTTTAAAAAATCTAATATGTGCAGGTTGATCAAATCCATACATTTTTTCAATTTCTTCAATTATACTTGGGTCAAGGCCTTGAGCCCCTACATATTTACTATTTGATGACATAAAATTACTTTGGGATTCGATAGCTTCTTTATTTCCTCCAGATACTCTATCCGTTGCCCCTACATCTATGCCTTGTAATTTCGCAATAGTATTTTCTACTGGCCCACCTGGAGCAAACTGAATAATAATAAAGTTTAATAACATAATTCCAAAAAGAGTAGGAATTATTAGAAGTAAACGTCGTAAAAAGTAAGATGCCATTTTAATTTATTTTTTTATTATTGATTATTTATTATACCACCAGATTTCTGGAAAACCTAAACTATATTTTGGTAAGTTATCAGGCCTTTTTATCTTATTCCAATAAGCAATTCTCCACATTTTTATATGCCAATGGGGTATTACATAATGGTTATGTAATAAAACTCTATCTAATAATTTTGTATAAATAATTAATTTTTCTCTATTTGGTGCCTGAATTATCAGTTCTATTAGTTCATCTATAGTTTTATTTTTAATACCAATCCAGTTTGCACTTCCATTTATATTAGCACTTTCAGAAGACCAGAAATTTCTTTGTTCATTTCCAGGGTTTAAGCTCTGCCCCCTAGCCATTACCACCATATCAAAATCATAAGTATCCAACCTATTTTTATACTGTGCTGTATCAACAATTCTTATATTTGCTTCTACTCCAAGTTTCTTTAGATTTTTTATGAAAGGTCCTACTATTCTCTCAAATGCTGGACTAATTAGAAGAATTTCAAATTTTATCTGCCTCCCATCTGAGTCTTTTAAAATTTTATTTTCTAATTTATAATTTGCCTCCTTAAGAATTTGCATTGCTTTTCTGAGGTTTTTCCTATTATTACCGGACCCGTCCGTTTTGCCTGGATTATAAATTTCAGTAAAGATCTCTTTTGGAACTTTATTTTTAAGTTTTTTGATAGTTGTCATTTCTTCTTTTGATGGAAGACCTGATGATGCAAGGTCAGAATTAGAAAAATAAGAACTACTTCTGATATATTGTCCATAAAATAATGTTTTATTTGTCCATTCAAAATCAAATGCTAATGCTAATGCCTTTCTTAGTTCAATATTTTTAAAAATATCTTTTCTCATATTATAAATAAATGCTTGCATACCTTGAGGAAGTTCATGATCTATTTCCTCTTTTATAAATGTAATATTATTTTTTAAATCATTATAGGCTGTTGCCCATTCTTTAGAAATATTCTCTGAGCGAAAATCATATTCATTAGCTTTTAGTGCTTCTATCATAACATTGCTGTCTCTATAGTAATCGTAATGAATTTCATTAAAATTATTATGCCCTATATTTACAGGTAACTTTTGTGCCCAATGATCCTTTACTCTTTCATAAGTTATATTTTTTCCTAAATTGACTTCTTTAATTTTATATGGACCAGAACCTAGAGGAATACTTAATACTGAGGAGTCAAACTTTTTATCCTTCCAAAAATGTTTGGGCAAAATTTTCATTTGTCCTATAATAATTGGCAGTTCTCTATTATTATCATTTTTAAAATGAAACTTAATGGTATATTTATCAATAATTTCTATGATTTTAATATCTGAATAATATGATTTGTAAGAAGGATGCCCCTTCTCTAAAATAGTATTAAATGTCCATTCAATGTCATATGAAGTAACAGGATTATTATCATGCCATACAGCATTTTGATTAAGAAAAAATGTTATAGAAGTATTATCTTCTGAAACTTTCATTCCTTTAGCTATTAATCCATATGCAGTTAAAGGTTCATCTAGGGAGGTAACTAAAAGACTATCATAAATATTATCTAACCCAATTGCAGGTAAACCTTTGAGAATAAACTGATTTAATGAATCAAAGGTTCCTCTTTCTGCTAACTTTATAACTCCCTTTTTTGGTGCATTAGGGTTTACGTAATCAAAATGTTTGAAATTATTTTTATATTTAATTTCATTGAATACTGAAATGGCATGATCATAGTTTTCATCAGAAGCTATTGATACATTAATATTAAAAAATAAAAATAATATAATTATATATTTTTTATTAAAAACCATTATCTTATTTAAGTAATTTATTTAAGGCTTTGCAAGTATTTAATTACATTTGCTCGATCTTCACCTTTTTTTATACCTACATAACTCATTTTAGTTCCAGGAGCCCATTCTTTTGGTTTTTTTAAAAAAGAGTCTAAATTATTATTATCCCACTTGCCAGTTTTAGACATAAGAGCTTTTGAATATTTAAAACTTTCTATTGAAGCAATTTCTCTCGATTGAATGTTATAAAGATTAGGGCCTATTTTATTAGGTCCATCTATTTCAAAAGAATGACAAGCAACACATTTTTTTGAGAATTTTTTTCCTTCATCAACGTTAGCAGATAATAATCTCTCTTCTATATCAAGTTCAATTATAATTTCCTCTTGTTTATCAATACTAGATTTTAAATTAGTAACTTCAACTTTTTCAGCATTATTGTTATATGCAACTTCTTGAATGGGATATAAAATATTACTTAAATTCTTTATAATAAGTAAAAGCAATATAATTGAAAAAACAGAACCCATAATTTTATTAATTTCAAAACTAGTCATACTTTTAAATCTTTCTTAATTTTTTACATGGAAGTTTAGCTTCATAGATTGAAATATGTTATTATTATAAAATTATCAAGTATAATATAAATAAAAAATTAAGTTTATCATGGAAAACAATTTAATAATTATTCCAAGTAGAATGGAGTCAAAAAGGTTACCAGGAAAGCCTCTTTTAGATATTGAAGGCACTCCGATGGTTATAAGAGTTGCCAAGCAGGCAATTAAATCTAATTCTGGATTAGTTTATATAGCTTGTTGTGATGAGGAAGTATATAAAACTGCGCAAAATTACGGAATAAATGTAATTATGACTAATACTGATCACAGCTCAGGTACCGATAGAATATATGAAGCATTTAAGAATATAAATAATACTGAAAAAATAGATACTATAATAAATTTACAAGGAGATATGCCCACTATTTCATCGAGTACAATTAGTAATCTTGTTAAGTTAAAAAAAACAATACCTTCTGATATTTTTACATTAGTAAATGAGATAAATGATGAGGATGAAAAATTAGATAAAGATACAGTGAAGGTAGCACTTTCTTTAAATAAAAGTAAAAGATATGGAAAGGCACTATATTTTTCTAGGTCATTAATTCCATATGGAGAAGGACCAGTATACCATCATATAGGTGTTTATGCATATAGTAGGGATTCGTTAGAGAAATTTATTAATCTTAAACCTTCTGAATTAGAAAAAAGAGAAAGTTTAGAGCAATTAAGAGCATTAGAAGCTAATATGGATATCAAAGTTGGTATAGTAGAGGATAGTCCTATAGGAGTTGATAATTTAGCTGACTTTAATAAAGCATGTGATTATATTAAAAATAATAAAATTTAATTATTAGGACTAAAAATGAATAATTTAAAATTAAATAATATAGCCTTTCAAGGTCAACCTGGTGCTTACTCTGAAATGGCTTGTGTTGAGGCCTTTCCAGAGATGCAAACAGTTCCATGTGAAAACTTTGAAGATGCATTTGAAGCTGTTTTAAATGGAACTACTAAATATGCTATGATACCAATAGAAAACTCTCGAGCCGGCCGTGTTGCAGATATTCACAATTTACTGAAAGATTCAAATTTACATATTGTTAAGGAATATTTTTATAGAGTGAATCATCAACTTTTAGCTATTGAAGGAGCTAGTATATCAGATATAGTAAACGTATGTAGCCACAACCAAGCCTTATCTCAATGTAGAAATTTTATAAATAATAATAACTTATCTCCTATTATAATGGGTGATACAGCGGGGTCAGCTGCTTATATAGTTAAAAATAATGATATCAAATATGCTGCTATAGCATCAAGTTTGGCAGGAAATATTCATGGTTTAAAAATATTATCTTCTGATATACAAGATTCAAAAAATAATATTACTCGGTTTATAGTTCTTAGCGCAGAATCTAATGATCCAGAACCTGATGATGGATTAATTCTCACCAGTTGTATATTTACTCTTAGAAATATACCTTCATCTTTATATAAAGCATTAGGTGGTTTTGCTACAAATAGGGTCAATATACTAAAACTGGAGAGTTATATGATAGGAGAGAGTTTTACTTCTGCTCAATTTTATATAGATATTGAGGGGCATCCTGCAAACCCTTCAGTGAAAATGTCCCTAGAAGAACTAGGATTTTTTTCCAAAGAAGTAAGAATTCTCGGGGTATATAAGGGAGATAAAAATAGAGAAAAAAAATAATATTTTATTTTAACCAGTCTTTTATTAATCTTCGTGCTATAGAAATCTTACCCGGCATTTTAAATGTAGAGTTTTCTGGGCTTGATTTTAAAAAATCTTTTGTATACCAAGAAGCTCTTTCTAATTCTTGATAATTTACATTAAGCGATTTATCTAGCGCTTCGGCATGGAAACCTAACATTAATGAAGAAGGAAAAGGCCAAGCTTGTGAATACCTATATTGAATATTAGTTATTTTTACACCTATTTCTTCATATGTTTCCCTCTTTACTGCTTGTTCAATTGTTTCTCCATGTTCCACAAATCCAGCCAAAGTAGAATGCATTCCCTCTGGCCAAAATTTTTGTCTTCCTAATAAGCAGCTATCTTTATATGTAATTAACATTATTACAGCGGGATCTAATCTGGGAAAAACTTTATTTCTACATTTTTTATTTAAACAAACTCTTGAATTACCTGAATCGTCACTTTTTGAAATAGATCCACAAATTCCGCAGTAAATATTTTTTTTATGCCAATAGTTTATTCCTTGAGCAGTGGTAAGAAAAGTTAAGTCTGAGTTATTAAGTAAAGGATTAAGAGTTCTTAAATCATAATAGGATTGAACATTTTCATCTGTATCATCTATATTTATTGAAAAATAAAAAAAACCTTTTAATACTCCAAGGAATATTAATGATTCACTTTTTAACATTAAATCATATGCTTCCTTACCTGAGCACCATATTACATCATAATTTGTTTCATTAATTTTTTTAACAGAAAATTTATTTTGCCATATTTTCGTTAATTTTATTTTATTTATATCAAATTCTTTATGATTTAAAATATGCCCCTCTCTTAGATGAGATGCCTTATCAACAGTATCATAATTCATAAATAAATTATTTTTCATTTAAAACCTATTAAATTAAATAATTATTTTATCTAAATATAGTAAGATAATCAATTTATCTAAATATATTTTAAGATCTTCTTGGAACTAATTAATAATTGTTTATAATATATATGGGAGATCGTTATGGACGTGTCTTTTGTGAATTCGGTCAGGTCTGAAAAGAAGCAGCCGTAGCATTCTGTTCACGGGTTGTTTCGGTCTCCTTTCAATTAGATATATAAGTTGAAAGATTTTATTTTGGATAATAGTCAAGTAAATATAGATAAAGTATCTGTAAAAGATAATAATTCTGGTGAATATAGAGTATTAGCTCGAAGATATAGACCTAAAACTTTTGATAATTTAATAGGACAGTCTGCTACTGTAAGAATTCTAAGCAATGCTTTTGATTTAAATAGAATAGCGCATGCTTTCTTGTTTACCGGTGTTAGAGGGGTAGGTAAAACTACTGCGGCTAGGATTATTGCTAAAGGTTTGAACTGTTTAAAAAATAGTCATCCTACTATTGCTCCTTGTGGTGTTTGCGAATCATGTATAGCTGCACAAAACGACAGACATGTAGATATTATAGAAATAGATGCTGCATCCCATACAGGTGTAGATGATATGAGAGAGCTTACAGAAGGTGTTAGATATAAACCATCTGTGGGTAGGTTTAGAATTTACATTATAGATGAAGTACATATGCTATCTAATCAGGCTTTTAATGCCTTACTTAAAACTCTGGAGGAGCCACCTGATCACGCTAAATTTATATTTTGCACAACAGAAATTAGAAAAATACCAATTACTGTATTATCCAGATGCCAAAAGTATGACCTAAGAAGAGTTTCTACATCAGAAATAATTAATCATTTAAAAATGATTTGTGAACATGAAAAAGTCACAATCGATTCTGAATCTTTAAATTTACTTTCTAGATCAAGTGAGGGTAGCGTGAGAGATTCATTAAGTCTTTTAGACCAAGCAATAAGTATTGGTAAAAGTAATATTAAAGCTGAAGATGTTAAATCTATGTTAGGGCTTTCAGATAAATCTAAATTATGGGACTTATTTGACTCTCTTATGGAGGGTGATCCTATAAAAGTCATCAATTACTTTGAGGCTTTAATAAATGATGGCTCTGATCCATTATTAATAATAGAAGAATTAATGCTTATTTGTCATAACGTAACAAGAGCTATTGCTGTGCCGAGTTTAGACATGTCACAAAGTATGTCTGAGTTCGAAGCAACTCGTGCAATTAATAGTGCTAAAAATTTGAATATTCCTTCTGTAAATAAGTGCTGGCAAATATTATTGAAAGGGCAAGCAGAAATACAATCAACGTATTCTATAAAAGAGGCGACTGAAATGATTCTTTTAAGAGTAACGTATGCTGCAAACTTGCCTGATCTTAAAGATTTGATTGAAAAATCAAACCTAATAAAAAAAAAACCTAAATTAACTAATCCTCTTGAAAATAATATTTTAAGTGAAAATGATAAAAATTCTAATATAGATGATTCTTATGATTTGAGTACTTTTGATAAACTATTAGAGTTTGTAAAAAACAATAAAGAATTATCATTATATACTATACTTATAGATCAAATAAGAATGGTTGAGTATAAGCCTTATAATTTAAAAGTTAGTTTTGTTAAGAAAGAATATAATGATTTTTTAAGTACTATAAAAAGAACTTTGTTGAAATTAACTAAGAAAAATTGGAAAATTGAAGTTTTAAAAGAGAAAAATAAAGCTAATTCAATTACAGAAAAGGCCGAAATTGAAGCAGAAAATAAAAAGAATAAACTTAAGGATAATATTATTGTAAAATCTATACTCAATGAATTTCCTGAGTCAGAGATTATTGAAGTGAAAAATTTAGAAGATAATGAAAAGGGATAGCTAAATGAAAAATATGCTAAATATGCTTAAACAAGCACAAGAAATGAAATCAAACTTTGCAAAATTAAAACAAAATATTGAAAATACGTTTTTTTTTGGAGAGAGTTCTGATGGTTTTGTAAAAGTTAAAGTTAATGGCAAAGGATTATTAGTTGATTTATCAATTTTGTATGAGGATAATAAAAGTATGTCTCAGGTGGAGGAATCAGTAAAGTATGCGTATTCAGATGCTAAAAAAAAGTCAGATGAGTTTTGCGAGTCTGAAATGAATAAAGCAACCGGAGGAATGTCTTTACCATTTGATATGAAATCATTTTTATAAAATGGAATCAAAAGAAATAAAAAACCTG
>Ga0209631_10007038_pt1 | contig 11411 bp, 12 predicted proteins | sample COG_08_FD_184752 | JGI IMG/M metagenome (GOLD analysis project Ga0209631, IMG submission 184752) | Pelagic Microbial community sample from North Sea - COGITO 998_met_08 (SPAdes) (version 2) | ecosystem: Environmental > Aquatic > Marine > Neritic zone/Coastal water | place: Helgoland, sampling... | reverse complement strand
TGCGGCGGGTGCAATTCAATATATAAAAAGGGCAGTGCAGTTACCCAATTTGAGAATTTTGCAGAGCGGTGTGGCGTTCAAAGCTGAGGGTACCTTTAAGCGCGATGGCGCGTAAAAAAAATAGAAAAGGCTTTTAAAAAATTTAACCAGATGCAGCCTTGATAAAATTTCAATTAATTTATAACAGTTTCTTATACGAAATTTTTGATCTTTAAACGCGTCGACAGGATGGGCTCATGGGATATAATACGAATTTTGAAATGGGATTAAAAGAGCTGGAAATCGTAGAGGACGCACTGCGTTTTCGGTTGAACCAATTGTCACAAAGTTCGTCTTCGAACGCAAAGACATGCTTGACTGGAAAGAAAGAAATTTCGGAAATTCAATCTGTTTTAGGCAGCCTGCACAACCAAAAGCTTTGGTATCGCCCAACAGATACGCCCTACGTGAGCGGATAGCTTCGGCCCAAAGTTTCGCGGCGAGACGTGGTGAATATTAGCCCGGCTTGTAGACGCGATCTGCCTCCGGATCGCCAAGATCATAAGAAAGTTGTGCCAATTCTGCCAAAGCAAGTTCTGGCAATTCAAGCGCCGCCCATTCAAGCGTTTCCTCCACGCGCTCGGGTCTGGAAACGCCCACAATTGTAGATGTTACACGCCTCTCACTAAGAGAAAATTGCAACGCGGCTGCCCCTAACGGGATGTTGTGGCGGGAACAGACATCCTCCAAAGCCCGTACGGGTTGCAACTGCTTTGAGTTGGCGGGCTGATAGGTGATCTTTGGTAGGATATGGCTGCCCTTGGCAAGCACGCCCCCTGCATATGGAGCGGCATTGAAAACAGCAATGTCTTGCGTTTGCGCATAGTCAAACATCGGGCCTGCTGAACGGTTCAACAAAGTAAACCGGTTATGGCTAATCAAACTGTCAAACGGATATGCTTTTAAGATCGGAAACATGATGTCCAGCGCGCCCATCGCAAGACCGACGGCGGTGACCAAGCCCTGTTCCTTAAGTTTGAACAAAGCATCAATTGCGCCGCCATCGCGGGTTACTTCGTCTAAGTCATGCGCGTGTTCGGGATCATGAAGATGTAGAAGTGGAACGCAATTAAGGCCAAGGCGCGTCAGGCTTTCTTCGATTGAGCGCGCGACCCGATCGGCGTCAAAGCGCCCTGTTTGCATGTCACGGTCAAGCTTTGTGGCTAGCACAAAGCCGTCAGGTAACCCCCCTCGCGCTTTGATCGCTTGCCCAATCCGGCTTTCGCTACGCCCCAATCCATAATTGTTTGACGTATCCAGAAAATTGATTGGCCCCTCAAAGATTTTTTGCAAGGTGATCTGCGCGCGCGCCTCACTTACCTCATACCCATAGGTATCGGGCATATTGCCTAGCGCCGATGCACCAAAGGCCACGGGTGTGACGCTGAGCCCGCTGGTGCCTAACTTTTGTTTTTTCATCGCCAAAAGGCTACGCTATTTTAAGGCGCTTAGCGAGTTTAAAGTGGCGCCATTTGCCCGATCAACGTAAGCTTCAATTGCGAGTGTTAAATCTGAAGGGCAGACCTGTTATGAGGCCAATTGATCATACGTTGAAACAAACCATTATGCGCGATTTTGGCACACCCTGCGCTGTTATTGATCTTGATAAGGTTGAGCAAAATATCCAAACAGCACAGCGTTTATGCGCCGCCCAAGGCCTTGCCAATCGGCCCCATATAAAAACGCATAAATCGCCAATTTTGGCCAAAATGCAAATTGCTGCGGGGGCGCAGGGGATCACTTGTCAGAAACTTGGCGAGGCTGAAATTATGGCGGATGCCGGGATAAGCGATATCGTGATTGCAACCAATCTGCTGGGCGCTGCGCGCTCGGGTCGGTTGGCTGCGTTGCAAAAGCGCGTCGCTTTGAAAGTCTGCGCTGATAATCGCGTGAGCTTAACCGCCTATGCGCAGGCTGCGCAAGATGCAGGGCGCCCTTTAGAGGTTCTGATTGAATGCGATACGGGGCAAAACCGTGCGGGCGTTGAGACCCCACAGCAAGCTTTAGATTTGGCACAGGTGATTAAAGATGATCCGCATTTGAGGTTTGCTGGCTTGTTGTTTTATCCGCCGTTAAACGGCTGGCTGCACACCCAGAGTTTTTTTGATGCGGTGCAGGCGGGATTAAACCATCTTGGTCTCATAGCGGGTATCGTTTCGACCGGTGGAACCCCAAATTTCAAGAATATCGGGCAGCTGCGCGGCGCAACCGAGCATCGCGCCGGAACCTGTATTTTCAATGATCGGATGATGATCGCCGCGGGGTTCGCCACGCAAGAAGCGTGCGCTTATCACGTTTTCACCAGCGTTGTGAGCCGAGCTGGCGCCGAGCGCGGTATTTTGGATGCGGGTTCAAAAACCTTCACCTCGGATATAGGAGGCTTAGATGGCTATGGGCATATTATTGAATATCCAAACGCTCGCATTGATAAATTTGCAGAAGAACACGGATTTTTAGATTTATCCCAAACTGCGCGCAAACCTGAGATAGGAGAGATCGTCCGCGTCATCCCCAACCATGTTTGTGTGTCTGTAAATATGTTTGATCAATTAGTCGCCATTCGGGGTGACCAAGTGGTTGCCTGTATCCCCGTGGCAGCGCGGGGAAAGCTTGTGTAAAGTTTTAAAATCCAACTTGGACAAAAAGGCTTCAGAGCAGATCCGCCACCTAGCCCGCTTGTGCTGCCGGCCCGGCTTTTCATGATGGTTAAGACGTAATAGGCGCACGCTTCTTGCGCGGCACATCCGGCATCTATCCTCCACTTGGCAAGGCCCATCCGGGGCTTTGGATTATGCAAGCTCGGATGAGGCGGCCCATAGGTTAAGGTCTCGATCAGTGGCATAGGCATTGATGCGCCGAAGTTCATCTTCGCTAAACTCTAAGTTCTGGATCGCACCGGCACAATCCACCACTTGCTCGGGCTTTGACGCCCCAATCAGCGCTGAGGTTACGCGCCCTTCGCGCAGCACCCACGCCAGTGCCATTTGGGCCAGGGTTTGACCGCGTGCTTCTGCAATAGCATTTAAACCGCGCAAGGCCTCGACCAGCGCTTCGGCGATCCGGCCGCGATCAAGGCTTTTCTCTTGCATGGCGCGGCTATCGCTGGGAATTCCGTTAAGATACTTGTTTGTGAGAAGCCCCTGGGCCAAAGGCGTGAAGGCGATTGACCCCATGCCAAGGCTGTCCAAGCTGTCAAGCAGACCATCGGTTTCGACCCAACGATTGAACATATTATAGCTTGGCTGATGGATCAGACAGGGGGTACCCAGCGCCTTCAAAATTGCCACGGCTTCTTGCGTGCGCTTGCTGTTATAGCTTGAAATGCCTACATAAAGTGCCCGTCCAGAGCGGACGATATGATCCAGAGCGCCCATCGTTTCTTCTAAAGGTGTATTTGGATCGAATCGGTGTGAATAGAAAATATCTACATAGTCCAAGCCCATCCGCCGAAGCGATTGATCACAAGAGGCAATCAGGTATTTGCGGCTGCCCCATTCTCCGTAGGGGCCATCCCACATATTATACCCGGCCTTTGAGCTTATCAATAATTCGTCTCGATAGCCGGCGAAATCTTGGCGCAAAATATCACCAAAGGCTGCTTCCGCACTGCCGGGCGGTGGTCCATAATTATTGGCCAGATCAAAATGTGTGATGCCATGATCAAACGCTGTTTGGCAGATTTTTCGTTTGGTTTGATGTGGAAAATCATGGCCGAAATTATGCCAAAGGCCCAAAGATACTGCGGGCAGTTTTAAACCGGATTGACCGCATCGGCGGTAAACCATTGCGTCATAGCGTGAAGATGCGGGCGTATAGGTCATTTTATATCCAAATTTGTAGGGCAGATGCCATGCGTTTTAATAGGCGCTTTAAACAGGGGCGCTCAATCTGTTTATCTGACGCATCATCTCTCTGGCAAATGGTTTCAGATCTTAAGTCGTTAAATTTTAAACCTAAGTTACTGGGCAAACTCAATAGGTGTCTGAGGCCATTTGCTCGCTTTGAACAAATCACGCATGGGGCCAACGCGCCGCCCAATTGGACTGCGTTGCGCCCTGCAATCAATCGTTATGCGCTGGGCCGGATCTTTTTTTATCAAAGAGCCTCCCCGCTTAAAAGTTTCTTTGTGGTGACTTATTAAGCAGTTGCGCTGAAACGCTAGGCGTAAAGGGCCAGAGTGTATTCCCAATGACCCTTAGGCCGCTGAAAACCAAACTTCGGCTGTGCAGGCGCGGTCTCTGATGATACCCGTAATGCGCAAACCTTAATTCCTCCCGAATTTTGCGCATCATTGAACGCGATCCTCCCAGACGTTTCCATGTTACTTTGGCCCCCTTTTTTTGTTTCTGCTCGCGAAAACCAAGCTAAAATCTAGAACCTCAGCTGCGTAAGTGGGGATGGTCAATCCAGAGGCTTTGCAGCCTACTTTGAGAGAGAGGTGCGCGATTAAGATCCAAATTGTACAATCACGTGGTTTATGCAATCGTGCCAGACACTCAGCCGGAACGCGCTGGTGCGCGCAAGGCTTTTGAAAAAAGCCGCGCGTTTTACCTGTGCTCCAGCTTTTAAAACGGGAGAGATCAATGATTGAATCGTGGCGTTGGTTCGGACCGCTTGATAAGATTTCTTTGGATCATATTGCCCAATCCGGCGCGGGAGTATTGGTTTCTGCATTGCATGAAATTCCATATGGAGACGTATGGGATGAGGAGGCGATCAAAACGCGGCAAGCGCTTATTGCGCAGGCCGCTCGGCCCTTATCTTGGCAAGTGGTGGAAAGTCTGCCGCTGCATGAGAATATCAAAAAAGGCGAAGGCGATTTGCCGCGTATTTTTGCAAATTATCGACAATCAATGGCCAATCTTGCGGCCTGCGGCATTAAAACGATTTGTTACAATTTTATGCCCGTTCTGGATTGGACCCGAACAACGCTTGATTGGCAGATGCCATCGGGCGGCCATGCGCTGCGCTATTCTGCGGTTGAGATGGCAGCTTTTGATATGTTCATCTTGCAACGCCCCGGCGCGGAAGACGATCACGCCGAACAGGTGATTTCGCAAGCTCAGCTATGGTTCGAAAAGGCGGATATGGAAGATAAAGACCGTTTGTTGTCTTCGATTATGACGGGCCTGCCGGGGGCTTATGATAGGTATGATGTGGCTGGCTTGCGCGCTGCTTTACAGGCATATGAGGGGCTGACACACAAAGATTTAAGGGCGAATTTGAAGCGGTTTCTGCAGGAAATCATTCCCACGGCGCAAGAGCTTGGCGTAAATATGTGCATTCATCCAGATGATCCTCCTTGGGATATTCTGGGCTTGCCGCGTATTGTCTCAACGCAATCTGATATCGCTTGGATTTTAGAGGCAGTAGAGGCGGATGAGAATGGGGTCACGTTTTGCACGGGTGGTTTCGGGGCGCATCCTAAGAATGATTTGATCGCAATGGCGCGCGCTTTTGCGCAACGTGTGCATTTCGCGCATTTGCGCAATGTCACAAAATCACCCGATGGATCTTTCCATGAATCAGATCATCTGGGCGGGGATGTCGATCTGGTAAAGGTGATGGAAATCCTACAGGCTGAAACGCATCGTCGGCACGCGGAACAACAGGGTCGCCCGATTTATTTTCGGCCAGATCACGGCCATGCTTTGGCGGGCGATAAGGGGGCTGGCACGCATCCGGGATATCCTTATATCGGGCGCTTGAAGGGTTTGGCTGAACTGCGCGGTGTATTGGCGGCGCTGAACGCGGCCTCTGTTTGAAACAAAATCGGTCATTTCCAGCTTCTAACCGCTAATGAAACAGGTTAGAGGGCAGGCAAATGGGAGATGGCATGACTGATATCGAGAATATAACCACATTAAGTGTTGCGGATGCGGTTCGCTTCGTAAGCCGGGCTTTTGTACAAGCTGGGGTTTCTGAGGCCAATGCAGCTACGGTTGCTGCAGCTTTGGTTGCCGCAGAAATTGATGGACAAAAAGGCCATGGGTTATCGCGGGTGAAAAGCTATGCGTTGCAGGCGCGGTCGGGCAAAGTGAATGGAACCGCGGTTCCGCAGCTTGAAATCTGCAGCGCTGGGCTGATACGAGTTGATGCGCAAAACGGGTTTGCTTTTCCCGCGATCGCTTTGGCAATTTCGGAATTGCTGACGCGCCTGCCAGAAACAGGCATAGCGGCTGCGGGGATCATAAGATCACATCATGCCGGTCAAATGGGCGCGCATGTCGAGGCCTTGGCAGAGCAAGGCATGATTGCCCTCATGTTTGCCAATACGCCCAAAGCGATGGCGCCCTGGGGGGGAAGCCAACCGGTGTTTGGCACCAACCCGATTGCGTTTGCCAGCCCTCGAGCCGATGCAGCGCCTTTGGTAATTGATCTTTCGCTATCCAAAGTCGCCAGAGGTAAAGTGATGGCGGCTGATAAAGCCGGCGACTCGATCCCCGAAGGATGGGCTTTGGATCGAAATGGCCAAGCGACGACTGATCCCAAAGCGGCTTTGGCCGGTTCAATGGTGCCCCTTGGCGATGCCAAAGGTGCCGCCTTAAGTCTCATGGTTGAAATTCTATCTGCCAGTTTGATCGGTGCAAATCATAGCTTTGAGGCCACATCCTTTTTTGACGCAGAAGGCGCGTCCCCTGGCGTGGGGCAAATGATCATAGCGATTGACCCAAAAAAATTCGGTGGCCAGGCATTCGAAACCCGCCTCAGCGCTTTATGTTCCGCCATCTTGGAGCAAAGCGGTACGCGCCTGCCCGGCGCAAGCCGTGGTCAAAAGCGTCAAGACGCCCGCCAAAACGGGGTCGATATTCCGTCACATTTGCGCAAAGAAGTTGAAGATCTGATTGCGGATGCTTAGCGCGCCGCAGGTCGAAACTTGTCATTCCGCGCTAATCGTAATGGCATGACGCTGTCTGGAGTATTTTTCCGGGCGTTTTGCTATTCTCATTTTGATTTTATTTTGGTTTGAATGCTTGGGCATATTTTCAAGTTGCTCAAGCCGTTGCGCGCGCAGCTGCTGAGACTTGACATTAGAGCGCTCAGTGTAAAGCCTGCGACCGAACCGATTACCCTGTTATTTTAGGAGAAAAGAAATGCTCAACATAGCGGTTTTGGGATGTGGACGGATAGGGCGCATGCATGCAGATAATATCGCGCGCCACGCAGATGCTGAATTGGCTATGGTCTATGATGTCCACGTGCCAAGCGCCTCTGCCGTGGCCGAACAGCACGGTGTACCGGCGGCCTCTAGCCCGCAAGACATATTTTCCTCGGGTCATGTGGATGCTGTATTGGTCGCCACCACAACTGAAACCCATGCGGATTTTATTGAAATGGCGGTGGCTGCGGGCAAGCCGGTGCTGTGTGAAAAGCCCATTGATCTCAGCCTCGCACGCGTCAATGCCTGCGCAGAAAGGATTTCGGGCAGCGATGTGTTGATCCAACTGGGCTTTAACCGCCGTTTCGATCCGGGCCATCGGGCCGCGCGCCAAGGTTTATTGAACGGAGATATTGGTGATTTGCATCAAGTGATTATAACCTCGCGCGACCCCGAAATGCCGCCCAGATCCTATTATGAAAGCGCCGGTGGATTGCTGCGCGATATGACCATCCATGATTTTGATTTGGCCCGCTTTATTCTGGGCGAAACCCCGACAGAGGTTATGGCGATGGGGGGGCGTTTGATCGATCCTGCGTTGATGGAGGAGCTAGACGATCTTGACAGCGCGATGATCGTCATGCGGACCGCGGATGGCAAACAATGCCAGATTAATAATTCGCGAACGGCGGTTTATGGCTATGACCAGCGATTGGAATTGCTAGGTTCAACGGGCATGTTGATCAGCGATAACCGCAAGCCGTATGAGTTGCGCCGCTACTCGGCGCAGGAAAGCGAAACAAGCCAGCCCTATTTGCACTTCTTTTTAGAGCGCTATCACGAAGCCTTTATGGCAGAGATCGCTGCTTTTGTTGAGGCCGTGAAAAACCATAAACCCGCAGAGGTTGGCTTTGAAGATGGGCGTCAGGCCCTGCTTCTTGCTGAAGCTGCGTATCTTTCTATCTCTGAAAAACGGCTGGTGCAGGTCGAAGAGGTTTTCGAGCGTTTGGCGCAATGACTTTGCCGACATTCCGATTTTAATGTTCTGCGCTTCAGCTAAACGATTTGATTAGAAAACCGTATTATAAGATGTGAAGTTGGGTTTTGTCTTCATTTCCTCCCTTAAAAGACTGGTGGGCCTCGTGCCCACCTTTTTTATGGCTTCGGCAAGATCTTTTTACGCCTTGCCAAGGGCGAATATGATTTCAAGCTGTCAGCTCTCTCGGCCGAAAGCTTGATACTTGTCACTCAATCACAATAATTTTACCCAAATTTTGACGCCGGGGGATAGCCAAGGCTTTGGATCAACCCTGCTGCGTTTCATCTAGGTTTTATGAACGTTTTTGATTGAAAATCATAGTTTGTGTGGCATCGGGCATTGTTACTCTGTCTGGTGCAAGCAAAATCTACATTTTGCAGCGGGTGTTTTATGTGCGGATTTTTGGCGGTAGGTGTCAGTTGGCTATTTAAATCAGTTGGTTTCTACGGCATGATATTTGTATATTTATATCGACGGGCGCTGGCGCTGACGTAACAGGAGAATGCTATGAGAAAACGCGTGATAATATCGGTTCTTATGATCGCTTTGGCGGGCTGCCAAACTGCCGGCGGCGGTGTTTCTCAAGCACCGGGCGAGCCAGGCCGTAAAGAAACAATTGGCACGCTGAGCGGTGCGGTTGTGGGGGGCGCCTTAGCCAATCAGATGGCCGAGGGGTCTGATAATCAGCAATTTGCGACATTTTTGGGCGCTGTGGCCGGTATGGTAATCGGGGCAGATATTGGGGCCTCTCTGGATGAGTTGGATCGCCGGATGTTGAATAATAATTATCAAACCGCGCTTGAAACCTCGCCCACGAATACAGCCGTTGCGTGGAAGAACCCCGATAGCGGCAATAGTGGCAGCGTAAAGCCAACGCGCACGTTTTATCGCGCTGACACGGTGTGCCGCGAATATACGCAAGAAATCATCGTTGGTGGGCGTAAAGAGCAAGGCTATGGCCAGGCCTGTCGCAGCGCGGATGGAGATTGGCAAATCGTTAAATAAGCAAACGTGATGGTTTTAGAGCGCCGTTAATCGCGCAATTCGTTCGGGTAAACACCCCAAAGCGCGTCTTTTGGCAGCCATCCTTTAAATTGACCGGATCTTGCGCGGCACCAATCCAAGGTGCATTCGTCGATGCTGACGATGACATTATGTTCAATCCGTGCGCGCAACGCACTGCTGCGATCAGGGCGTGAAAGCAAGGGGTGCATGTCGGTCGTTACAATCGCACTGCGGACACCAGAGAGCATCGAATAATGCACCCAGCCTCCGGCGCCGTCGATATCTCGCACCCGCCGCCAGTTTTCATATTCGGCATAAATTTCCAAAGGCATGTTTTTGCGTGTAAACACCCAATCAATCCGGTGCGATAAGGAAGGCCCGCGGCGGGCATGGGCTTTGCTGGCTTTCAAAGACACGTAGCGTGGCATGGGCAGGTTGGTCACTGGGCCGCGCTCTTGTGCGCAGAGGCTGCTGGCTAAGAAAAAGCTGAGAACGATTGGGGCTATAATGCGCAGCATGTTTGACGCTCGAAATCCTGTTTCAATTTTTTATCTAGGGGTTCTTGTGCCCTGATGCAACTTACGTCACTTTATGCGGGTAACAGCTTTGTCAGTAAAGAGGCTCATATGCCATCAGATAAACTTCGCGTAGCCGTGACGCGCCGTCTTCCTGAAGCGGTCGAAACGCGTATGAAAGAGCTGTTTGATGTTCATCTGCGCGACCAAGATACTCCGATGGAGCGGGCCGAGCTGGGCGCTTTGATGAAGACAATCGATGTTTTGGTGCCGACCGTCACCGATGATATTGATGCGGCTTTATTGGCGCAAGCTGGCCCAGATCTAAAGTTGATCGCTAATTTTGGGGCGGGTGTTGATCATATTGATGTGAAAACTGCCAATCAACGTGGCATTCTGGTTTCGAACACCTCTGGCGTGGTGACTGAGGATACGGCGGATATGGCGATGGCGCTGATGCTCGGAGTGACGCGCCGGATTCCTGAAGGTTTAAGCATGATGCAATCGGGCCAATGGTCGGGTTGGTCACCGACCGGTTTTTTGGGGGGTCGCTTGGGAGGCCGCCGCCTGGGTATCCTTGGGATGGGCCGCATTGGTCAAGCGGTTGCGCAGCGCGCGCGCGCCTTTGGCGTTCAAATTCATTATCACAATCGCAAACGCCTGCATTCAGAAATTGAAAGCCAGTTTGAGGCCACTTATTGGGAAAGTCTGGATCAAATGGTGGCGAGAATGGATATTCTATCGATTAATTGCCCCCATACGCCGTCGACGTTTCATTTGATGAACGCGCGGCGCTTGAAGCTTATGAAACCCAGCGCGGTGATCATAAATACATCCCGTGGTGAGGTGATCGATGAAAATGCCCTAACGCGGATGCTGTCAGCCGGCGAGCTGGCCGGTGCAGGATTGGATGTGTACGAGCATGGCACGGATGTGAACGTTGATTTGCGCCGTTTGGCAAACGTGGTTTTATTGCCGCATATGGGATCTGCCACGATAGAGGGGCGCATTGAAATGGGCGAAAAGGTCATCATCAATATCAAGACATTTGCGGATGGCCATAGACCCCCTGATCAGGTTTTTCCGGCGATGCTTTAGGCCGGAAATAGCGGCATGCAACGCGTCATTCGATGGCCACGCGCGTTGGCCTGGCAGAATCGAATATGTCGCAGCTTTGGTGTTCAATCGGCCTATCCCATGTTAGGCGACGGGCTTTTGCGACGCTCTTGAGGGTTATTTTTTAAACATCCGCAATTATTGGGTTATGTTTCAGTTCGGATTTAGCTCTATAAGCCCCAGACCATTTTGCACCACCAAAGCTTGCAGCTTTTGTAAAATCGCATTTCGCCGGTGAAGACAGGTCATTTACCCATGCCCCTGCTTTTTGTTATAAGTGGCGGATGGAAAGACTTGTCTGATCTCGTTAAAAAACGCCGCGCCATAGCTGCTTATCAAAGAGGTTCTGTAAGGGCGAGCGCGTCGCGCGGCAGAGGTGGCTAGCCAGGTATCGCCCGAAGATTTTTTGCAACAGCCTGTACTGCCATGGCCTCCCCCGACCGTGTTAGGGAAACGCTCACATATTTTGGGCAGCGTTTTGCGCACATAGCGCTGCCCAAACCATAATTATAAAGTAAGCAGATGCCTTGGCTTAAGCCAAATATTGCGCGCCATTGGCGTTTAAAGTTGCGCCATTGATAAAGCCAGAGCCATCAGC
>Ga0209631_10007036_pt1 | contig 11415 bp, 6 predicted proteins | sample COG_08_FD_184752 | JGI IMG/M metagenome (GOLD analysis project Ga0209631, IMG submission 184752) | Pelagic Microbial community sample from North Sea - COGITO 998_met_08 (SPAdes) (version 2) | ecosystem: Environmental > Aquatic > Marine > Neritic zone/Coastal water | place: Helgoland, sampling... | reverse complement strand
AAAAACTTGATAAGTAAGAATTTTCTAATAATTTTCTGAGAATTATAATACATATATATAGAATTTTGATCTAGTATCTAGCGGAGAACACACAGACGGGTGTGTTCTCCCGCACACGACGGTGTGTGTAGTATTGATGAGTAATATATGTGTATGTATACACAAAAATGGGAGGGTTAATAATTAATTTCACTCACCAATTCAATCTCACCTCTCAATCATCACGAGTTTGATCAATCACGCCAAATAATTAATTAGATAATGATATGGGATGATAGGTTACAAAACGGGACGACAAGTAAGGTACGTTTTTTTAGAAAAATTTCTTGTTTATACGTTTGTTTTTTAAATTTAGTCGGTGGATACTTGTTCGTATATTTCGTTTTTGACAGATTCGTCATCAACTGTAAATATAGACGATAACGATGATTCGGAATAAGTATCATCATTATCTGTATGGTCTTTCGTTATTGATAATGACAACTTATAATTTAAAGGATTGTTAGTATCAGTTGTTTTTATTGGAGGTTGTTGATAATCGAAATCTGAAAAACTATCACTCGCATTATCACTATCATTATCATCACTATTACGATCACATGCCCTCGTACTAACACTAACACTATCGCTATCACTATCACTATCACTATCACTATTATTTTCACTATCACTATTATTTTCACTCTCACTCTCACATTTTTTGGGGGTTTTCTTTCTTTTTTCTTTTTTAGGGAAAGGGGGCGGAATTATTTGTAAGCGATGATCTTTATTTTTTTGAATAACTTTTGAAACATTATTATTCTTGAGTAATTTTTGTATGGTATCAATCGATTCATTAATATTTTGTATTTTAGTCATTACAATTTCATGATTAATATCTACAAAATCGTGAATTAAATCTTTATACATTGCGATATTATTTAAAATACAATCCACAAAACTTTTCAAATGTTTTGTTTGTGATTCTGTACTTGTTAGAAAACTATCCATTCGATATAGTACTGTTTTATAAAAGTTCACGATTTCATTTAAATGAGGTTTCCATATTTTAATACTTAAATGGCTTGATACAAATTCAGTTGCAACCATTGTTGTAATTGTATCTTTAGATAATTTTGTATTTAATGTAAACATATATCGGCTACGATCGACTGCCGTCACAGTTATACGTGTTGGGGCGTGTATTACCGATTTTGTAAGTGCGGTGGATGAAAGATACAGATATATTTCAAATGGTAAAAACAGCGACCAATCCAATTCTGGTCGATAATAACATTCTATTGAAAATCCAGAGTTATAGTGACCATCAATACACCGATCTATAAACGCTCGACGACGATTCAAATCTGTACTATATTCTACAGTATCTTCCCATATAATATGAATTTCACGATCATGTTGCATCATTTGTTGTTTTTTAAAAGAAATAGTTCCATAACACCATGGAAACCATAATACATTATATGCTTGTAATTCGACATTTTTTTTTTGTTGGTTGAATGATGTCGCTTTTAATATAAAACAATCGTTTTTTAAACACGATTCGGTATCTTTGATTTGACTTTCAAAATGTGAAAATTGCATTTTTGGATGACCAAGCCATACTGCTCGATTACAAGACATAATATAGGACATACTCCCTTTAAATTTAGTAAAAGCATCAATAATCGTTTGAAACATTTTAGCAGCATTATCCACCCAAATACTTGGGTTACGCAATATAAGAGGATAATTAAAATCGCATGCTGGAAAGGTATATTTAAATTCGGATTTATACTGTGAAACTGTCGTATTGTATATACTTCCAATTGCCCATGAACGAAAGGTTTGATTATTTAAATATCCAGACAACAACTCATGATCTCTTACAACATCTTTAAGTTTGAATAAGAACTCATCTAATGAATTTCCTAATGCCCCATTGCTTATGGCTAACATATCCAAATACATTGTTCGTATTTTAGATTGTGCAAATTTTTGTACCATTCGAATAAAATTATTTAAAAATGCAGCATCGGTCAAAATTTGAATGTAATGGTCATATTGTACAAGTTCATTGGTCATACTTCTTAAAATACGCTTGTTTTCACTTGATAATTCATCAAAACGAGATGAATTAATAATCTGTTTCAATAAGCGGGTTCGTTCTTTTTCGAAAGAATTGTTTAGATTTAATAACTTTTCAACATCAATATGAGCATGTGTTGTCGTATTTGGAGGAAAATTCATTCAATCGTTTTTAGTATTATAGAGTAGAATATTTATACGTGTATAAACGTTTTTTAAAAGCGGACTTTGTGGATTGATTTATTCGAATTTAGTACGACTACCATATCGAAAGTAGATTCGATATCTTGTTTTTTAAGTCAATACCAACCGGCTTATCGTCCCTCCCCATGTAAAAAATAGAGAAAACTCGGATTTCTAAATCATTTTTCCAAACAGTAAATAAATAAGATATTTTGTTGTCATAAATAACATTTTTTTTCCAGATTTTAAAACATCCTCAGAATTATAATTTTCGTGAGGGTAGACATACACCTCTCCAAACAACACATTTCCATCTTTACATCTTTAATGTCTCTTCCCGTAACTTCATCTCGTACAAATCTTGCTTGTATCCAAAATTGTCTTAGTCAACAAACTCGTAAATTAAACAGTGAACTCGATGGCATCGTCAAAATGCAGTGCAGCCAAAGTGCTTACCCGACCATGGATCGTCAGCTCCGTCGTCGCACCGAACACCATTCGGATCGTATCGCTCAAGAAAAAGCGCTACAAGAAGATAGCGACCGTGCCGCGCAGATGGGTATTCGTATCCAGCAAGTTCTCGAGCATTTACGTCGGGATTTCAATAAAATTAAGAATCACTTAGGCACGTACAGCTTCTCCAATGCGGACGGTGGCTCCGATGGTTGCGAAGATACGAGTTCGATTGATACCCGCCAGGCGTGGAAAGACGAATTATGCTGCATGATCAAACTCGTCCGTAATTATGTCAATCTCCAGCACCTCGGTGGATACCGATTACTCCATAATAATATCGATGTTTGTCCAACTGGTAAAGTATGCGGAGCGTGCTATCGATCCAAATTCAAGTATGTCACACCGACTGGCGATGCACTTTGTATGGAGGAGGCCACCTGTGTCAGTAATCCGAATTTAGACGTGGAATGCTTGTACCAACAATTATGCAACACAGTGATCGGCGACGAGAAATCAAATGTTGTTGAAAGATATTGGTACACTGCGTTGACTGGTGTTGTCAAATCTGCAATTGCCGAATCGCATTCTGGCTTTTTTGACGAGTCAACCGATTGTCCGATACGCGACGGTTATATGCCAGGTTCCACCCGTAACCACATTCGTCGGAAATTAGCCGAATATCTATCGGGTATATTTGACAATCAGAAAGAGAAAGGCACCTTCGTAACGCCTTCTCCCCATGCGTTGGCCCAAGCTATTTTATTAACTGACCTGCCATCAGATTTGCAAATTTATGCTCAGACAGGTATTGGAGGGGCCGGTGCGGTGGGTGTAAAACATACACTTGTGTACGGATTAAACGGGATGGAGGTACCAGCCAATAGCGGTATATGGAAACCCTATACTCCGACTTTTGCGGATTCTGCATCGTATAATGTCTTTACGTTTGTAGAAGCCATCTGGCATCAAAACGCACGCACGTTCGCTATTGGGAATCTTATGTCGCCATCCTTCCGAACAATCGAGGGTACTTCGGTTGGTGGCTCATACGACGTCGCAACCAAACTAAATCTGCTTGGTAACACGCATTTTATAGGCGGTGATGTCGCAGATTTGGATACCACCAGTGACGGTACAATTCAAATCGCCGGTTGGACGGGTGGTGGTACTGATTTAACTATAATTGGTAAAGGGGCGTCTTACATTACGATTGATGTCGCCACTCAAACAGTGCTTGCTTACCATGACAATAGCGCAACTCCCGCAACAATGCAAGCATCTCCGGTTAGAGGTACTAACTCAATCCAAGCGTATGGTGCCCAAACCCCTCTTGGCATTGTGTACGGCTGGAAATTTGTAATCGAAGATAATGTAACTGCTGATTATACGACTATTGTTGATTCGAACGATACTACAACATATGATCCGCTCACGGGCGCATACGTTGCTCTCGCTACACCGGGTACTATGTGGAGCCACTCGACCATGTGGTCATCGGGCGAATTAGATAAATTAAAAGCCGATTTCACGGCTTCGGTTGGGGCCGCAAACAAAATATTAAAGCTTACTGACAATAACAATGACTATGTATACGACCATCCCGGATTTAACTCCTTCGACGAGACTCGTGTTTCAATTAGTCCCGTAACCGCAATAATTAGCGACGATTGCTCCGACGCGAACTTCAACTTTGTGCGTGGCCAACTGAATGCAATGATGGAGACCATTCGGAAAGCACAGATTGTAAACGACTGTGAAGTCCGTACGATCAAGTCTGTCAGGGATGTGAGCGAATGCAACCAGGCCTTCCACGAAAACGCGTTTGGAAACCTCACCCAAATAAATGAAGGCGAGCTCCAACAGCGGTACGAGGTTGGCAAGCAACTCCTCCGTGACCTCGATGGAATGTACCGCGAGAACTGTGTCACCAAGCAGACATTCTTCAAAGATGTTACGCTGAATGGGTGTCTCTAAAAAAGTCAATACAAACTGATTTTTATACTTAACTTTTATAGGTTGTAAAAAAAATAATTTAAAGTGTATGATGCTGGGTGATGCTGATGCTGATGCTGTGTCGTCAATAATTAATGGGTCTGCAAACCCAATGTTATTCAATTCAAACTGATTTTACTATTCTGATTTTACTATTACTTAATTTAGGGTTTTAAAGTTTACGGTGAGAGTGTCCGTCGCGGAGGCTTCCTTCCATTCGTGTTTATGCTATTACGTAAATAATGTTCTAGAATTTAATTTTTCATAAAATTCAGGAGTTATACCGAATAGATATAAAACTTCAAAACCCACAACTAAACTTTTTACTATAATGTCAAATCCAATCACTTCCTCTCGTACAAATCTGTCCAATATACAGAATTGTCTTCGTCAACAAACTCGTAAATTAAACACCGAACTCGATGGTATCGTCAAAATGCAATGCAGCCAAAGTGCTTACCCAACCATGGATCGTCAGCTCCGTCGGCGCACCGAACATCACTCTGACCGCGTAAGCCAAGAAAAGGCGCTGCAAGAAGACAGCGAACGCGCCAAGCAGATGGGTCTTCGTATCCAGCAAGTTCTCGAGCATTTACGTCGCGATTTCACTAAAATTAAGAATCACTTAGGCACGTACAGCTTCTCCAATGCGGACGATGGCTCCGATGGTTGCGAAATTACGAGTTCGATTGATACCCGCCAGGCGTGGAAGGACGAATTATGCTGCATGATCAAACTCGTCCGTAATTATGTCAATCTCCAGCACCTTGGTGGGTTCAGATTACTCCATAATAATGTCAATTCGTGTTCAGATGGTAAAGTATGCGGAGCGTGCTACAGGCCCAAATTCAAGTATGTCACTCCTACTGGCGATGCACTTTGCATGGACGATGCAACGTGTGTTAGTAATCCTAATTTAGATGTGGAATGCTTGTACCAACAATTATGCAATACAGTGCTTGGTGAAGATAAAGCAAATATTGTCGAAAAATATTGGTACACAGCATTGGTTGGTGTTGTAAAATCTGCAATTACTGAATCACATTATGGATTTTATGATGAAACAACAGATTGTCCTATCCGCGACGGTTATATGCCAGGATCGACACGTAACCACGTACGTCAGAAAATAGCCGAATATCTATCTGGTATATTTGACAGTCATAAAGACAAACAAGGTCACATAACGCCTTCTCCGCATGCATTGGCTCAAGCTATTTTATTGACTGATTTACCATCGAATTTATCACTTAGGGTCAAAAATAGCACTGTTAATACTGCACAGTATTATCTTGTATATGGTCTGAACGGTAGTAATACGGCCGCTACCCCCGCTGTTTGGAAACCGTGGATTACGGGTGTCGGAGGCTTAAATTATATAGATTCAGCATCATGTAATATATTTACTTTTGTAGAAGCCATATGGCATCAAAAAAAACGCACTTTTGATGTTGGAGAGTTAAGTTCACCATCCTCTAGAACAATTGCGGCAACTCATGTTGGTGATTCATATGAAGTCGTAACATCAACAACTACATTTGATGATGATAATGTTACTAAACTTTTTATAGGTGGTGATTTGGTTAATTATGTTGATGGTGCCAATTCGATGCTTGATACCGCCAGTTCCGTCATCGCCCCTGATGCGACTAACGTGCTTGAAATTACTACAACTAACACCAGCAACAGTAGTCAAGGTGAAGCTGGAATTATAATTAATATCGGCGGGGACGGAAAAATTCTTACTTACTTAACCCCATCTATCATGAGCTCTCCTCCTCTTAGAGGCACCAACGCGATTGCCGCGGCACCTGGGGCTCAGACTCCAATTGGAATTATTTATGGATGGAAATATGTATTAGAAGATAATCAGTCAGCCACAATACATCATTATAACACTACACAATATGGGGCGGCATCCACCCTTACTAACACCGCGTATAAAGCCTTAGATTCCGCTAATATCGCCCAAACTATGTGGAGTTATTCTACTATGTGGCCAGCATCTGAAGTCACTCAATTACAATCAGATTTGGCAGCTTCTGTTGCATCTCAATACAACATATTACAGCTTACTGAGAATAATGATGGCGAAGAATTTGATAATACCTATTATAACTCCTTCGATGAGACTCGTGTGGCAATTAGTCCCGTAACCGCAATTAATAGCGACGATTGCTCCGATGCGAACTTCAACTTTGTGCGTGGCCAACTGAATGCGATGATGGATAACATTCGGAAAGCACAGATTGTAAACGACTGTGAAGTCCGTACTATCAATTCTGTCAGGGATGTGAGCGAATGCAACCAGGCCTTCCACGAAAACGCTTTTGGAAACCTCACCCAAGTGAATGAAGGCGAGCTCCACCAGCGGTACGAGGTTGGAAAGCAACTCCTCCGTGACCTCGATGTAATGTACCGCGAGAACTGTGTCACCAAGCAGACATTCTTCAAAGATGTTACGATTAATGGTTGTCTCTAAAAACCACAACTATGATTGATAATAATAATAGTCGTAATTAAATAAAATTTTATTTTTTTTGGGGGGGGGGAAGAGGGGGAGGCAAACTATTATTTTAACAATAATAATGATTGATACAAGCACTTCTGTTATTACAGACTTTGAGAAAGATGCTCGTCTTATTTATATCAAAAATGTAACATCTCATATTCCAAGCGAACAAATTGAAACACTTTACACCCGTGTTGTTTCAAAGCCACCCCGCAAAAGTTCAATGTTTGGTAAAGAATATACATTCCCACGTTCAATGGCGATGTTTGGTAATTCATATTCGTTTAGTGCACAGGTTGTCGAGGCAGAGACCGAAAACGATACGGTTGTTGAGCAATGTATTGCAATTACAAATGAAATGTTTGGGCCAGGGTTTGATTCAGCACTTGTGAATGTTTATAATACGGGTGAACAATATATTAGTCAGCATAGTGATGATGAACATAACCATACAACCGGTAGTCAAATTTGCACCTTTTCGTTTGGGGTTACGCGAGATATGCACATTTGTAGTAAAATTCCAACCAATGTAATTGTTGATAAAAACAATAAACGACGGCGTACATTTGCTAGATGGAAATTTCCATTAGAACATGGGAGTTGTGCCATAATGGATGGCGTCGAATTTCAAAATAAATATACCCATGGTATTCCAAAAAATAAAAAATATGGAGAAAATCAATGGAGAATGAGTATTACTGTACGTAATTTTAAGAAAAAAGAGGATAAGGATTAATAAATTGTATGTTTAGATCGTATTCCATTTTTATATTAATAATAATACTAACCCTTAAAATTTAGTTAAGTAATTCGTTAAATTAATTAAAATTTCGTGGCAAAACTTATTTGTATTCGATATATATATATAGAAAAATAAATTCTTCTCGTATATGCCAAATACTCGAAAAGAACAAAATTATATTCAAAAATGTCTACAAAATCAACGGCGTAAATTGAATGGTGAATTAAATAATATTATGAAAATGAAATGTACCCATAGTAAATATGCTGTCATGAATCGTCAAGAAAAACGAACGACAGAATATCATCATGACCGTATTTCACAAGAAAAATCATTACAACGGGATCTGACAAAAGCAAATCGAATTGCACAGCGGATCGAACTTATATTGGAAAAAATAAGAAAAGATTTAAATAATATTAAAAATCATATTGGAAATTACAATTTTGTAAATACAGAAGGAGATGATACGAATTTATCACAGGGTCTTGATACTCGACAAGCATGGAAAGATACATTATGTAATCTGATAAAAATGACCAGAAATTATTCAAATCAGCAATATTTAGGAAATTATACTATTTTACATTCACATATTATTACCCCGTCGTTAGGATGTCGTGCGATTCATCAATATAGAGATGCATTTCATTATAATACACCTTTAAACGATGAATTATGTATTGCACCAGAAGTTACTAAATATCGGGACGATTCCAAGTGTCCCCCAGAAACACATAATCATAACCAAGTTAGTAATAATGATTTAAAAATAGAAGGTATGTACTTGTTAACGTGTGTTGATCCAAATCAGAGTCGTGAAGCAGAAGAGCAATGGTATAATTTTTTATATTGTATTGTGCATGCTATTTTAGCGTCATATTCTTGTCCGAATAGTAATGGTATTACGTCCGAAATAATTAGTGCAATACGCTCAGCCTTACAATTGTATAATTTACCGTGCCCTTTAATTAATGCGTTAATTGATATTCCCTCAAATTGTTGTTACGGTGATCCAAATCTTAAATCATTCGTGCAACGTATTGCAGATAATCAACTTAGTAAATCATTTACAAAAGCGATAACAACAAATGTCCAGTGTAACGACGTACCAACTGGAGACTGGTATACTCCATCGGATGAATCACCTTTGAATTCACAATTGAATGTTGTATACGGTTGGTATACTGCTATATCAGATGCATCGTCAGTTATCGATAGTATTTGTTTAGCGCAAGTGCAAGGAATCGAGGATGAAGCAGATATCTTATTTGTTAGAGATATTATTGTACATAAAATGAATGAAATTCGTAGTTGTCAAGTCAAAAATGATTTAGAAATATCAAATATAAAATATGTACGAGATGTTAGCGAAGCAAGTCAAACGTATCATGAAGAAGTATTTAGTGAAATGACAGAAATTGATGAAACCGAATTATGTAAACGATATGAAATCGGTAAATCACTGTTACATGATTTGAATGAGCTTTATAAAGATAATTGTGTTACAAAACAATCCTTTTTTTTAAAAAATATGACGACGACGTCTTTAGACGATGGATGGTGATGATGGTAGCCGCGGTGAATCGTCTAAATAAGGAATTGAATAATTCCTTATAAATATAAATGACGAAATGGATGTTAAATAAAAGATGCACTCTATGATGATACCGCCTATTAAAGGGGCATACCTCTATTACGATACCGACTCTCAAGCAAATGTGTTATATCTGTATATGAAATTATCGAACGAGGAGTTAAAAAGAGCGCTACCACTTCGTTATGTGGAAGATCCCTCGAACACATACTTAAATGCATTTTTTGTGAATGGGAGAGATTATATAGGACAAACAAATTCGGAAAGTATACTCCAGATTATAAATGAGAAGCGTATGATGAATATTTTAACGCATGACTATAGTACAGTGCGGGAAAGTGTGAATAACCTTATACCGTCCGAGTTTTATTATTATGTGTCTTTTGCTCAAGAGCAACTCGACTTATCATATTATGCAAGAGTCAAATTCATGTTCGTTTATTATTTGAGGCACGGTATCTACCCTAAAAAAAAGAGTTGTTGCTCACATATACTCACATACATGTCCCAAATCACAACGAACTGTATAACGTTATAACGGTTTGATTGTTAAGTGAGGGACTTCGTGTATGTAAAAGACAGATTAATGAATATTATTTATTTTAATTATTTTTTTTAGTGCGTTAAAAATGGTATAATGGTTTTATTGTAAACTATATAATAGTATTATTTTTTATTAAAAATGTTTTGTTCAACTTCAACATCAACTCCTCAAGAAGATCCAGAGATCAACACGAACGAAATTTCAAGTGACGTAAATAATATGAATATCAGTGTGTTAGTAGATGCAAAACAAGAATATTCAAAACAATTAATTCAGTTGCTTCTACCTCATCTTTTGTCTGGATTATTATCTATATATGATGAAGCGCATGTTATGTGTACGGAAAATAATGATGAAGATTTAAGTATGTTAACATTTCAAGAATTACTTTCACAAGTACCAAAATGGAATCAGATATTAATTAAAGAAGAAACAGACAGAATCGAACGATGTTCTGGGTGTGACTGGATAGAAGATTTAATAACTGCTGTTTTTGTATGTCATACTAAAATTTTAACAACTGTTAGAATTTCTAATAGAAATTCTAATAAAATAAATTTACAAATACCATCGGTTACCGACTTTATTCATCAAATTTATATTAATCTTGCAAGAGAATTTTGGAAACATCCCTATCTTATTTCACCTCATGATACTACTAAATTACAATATCAACAAAATTTATCAATTGCAGAAGAAAAAATACATCACAGTATCGAAGCGACGATTCGAGCATTATTACCAATAAAAAATATATTAAAAGAATATCTTAAAACAGATGAAACTGAAATCGAATTAAAACATAATAATGTAACGTCTCCCGTAACGTCTCCGATACCGTTGCCTGTAACTTCTTCCGTACCGTCTCCTACGCCGTTACCTGTAACTTCTCCCGTACCGTCTCCAACATTTGGAGTATCTTCTTCTGAAAAAGTAAACTCTCTCAATTCTTCAGTAAACGGTTTTACACCACTATCGTCACCAAGTAAATCAAATATATTTCAAAGACCACCACCCCTTAACATACCATCCCGCGTTCCACCGACAGCATCATCTACAAATCTTTTAACGCCTCCTAAAGAATTTGATGATATGCTTGCAAGTTTAAAAACAGTAACTTCTCCAAAGTCAACAGTTGATTTAACCAATACTATCGTAGGGGAGAAAACATCGCTATCTCCAACCATGTTGACTTCTCCATTGAATTCTCCATCTTCAAACAGGTTGACTTCTCCATTGAATTCTCCATCTTCAAACATGTTGACTTCTCCATTGAATTCTCCATCTTCAAACATGTTGACTTCTCCATTGAATTCTCCATC
>Ga0209631_10007035_pt1 | contig 11417 bp, 7 predicted proteins | sample COG_08_FD_184752 | JGI IMG/M metagenome (GOLD analysis project Ga0209631, IMG submission 184752) | Pelagic Microbial community sample from North Sea - COGITO 998_met_08 (SPAdes) (version 2) | ecosystem: Environmental > Aquatic > Marine > Neritic zone/Coastal water | place: Helgoland, sampling... | reverse complement strand
GTACGAACAGCTCCCATTCTACGTAAAATCTGAGCCCGGAGTTGGTCTTCAGACATTTCCAACCAGCGAGAGGGGATGATTGTTTTTTCAATCCAAGGCAGCCCAGTGATGCCTCCAGCGAAAACAGGATTTTCCTCTCGGACAACGTCAGTGCGACGACTCAGTAGTTCTCCGATACGGTTTCTCAAGTTTTCACGGTCTTCACTGTGCAGTTTATATCCAACTAACCAGCGAGCGAGGGGTGCTTGCAGCAAAAGCATGATTAGAGACATGCAGATCAGTAGGCCCATGACACCCCAAGTCCCATAGAGCTTTCCAATCTCCATGATCAGCAAACCAGAGATCAGGAGAATGCCTGCATGTACTAAAATCCCGCGAAGTAAACGATTCCAGAACTGCGAAAAATCGCGCTGAATATTTTGAGTCAATCTAGGGATGACATAGCCCCCTAGCAAATCCAACGGCAACATAATCAACATATAGGCAATTACAATCAGTGCCCACCACTGCACTTCCACCAACAAGGAAGCTGGTTCTGCTGGAAATGCGCTTGATGGCCACTCATTGAATAACCCTACACAGGCCAAACAAACCCAGAAGATCAAGTTGAACAGTCCAAACCAAGCCCGTAGATTTGTGAATTTCATTATTGCTCTCTAGTTCGAACATTGAGGGATCCAACAAGATCCCCCAAGTTCACGATCAAGTGACAGACTGCAAACTGATTCTTCAGTTCGCAGCCCCATTAACCAATCAGGCTTTGGCAGCAGCTGCCTTCGCTGAAGCAGGTGCGCTGTCTACAAGGGTCTTCTCGCGAGCAATGAAGTAAACCATGACTCCATATCCACACTTCGCAGCAATGTCTGCAATGGTGTAGCCCACCTGAATACCAATCTCAGCATCTGCTGTTCCTCCTGCAATGTTGAAGAGGTATGCGATTGGATAGAACATCCAGGTCACTAGTAAAACCATGCGGGTCTGTTCTACCAATTCTTTCACACGACCAGTCTCGTGCTCAATTTCAACCGCTAGTTCTTTCCAAAGCGTTCTTAAAATGTAGACGAATGGAATGAAGGACAGCACGAAGAAGATCGCCTGAGTGCTACCACTGTCAGACACTTCACCTGGATAGCCAAGTGCGATCATTAGGACGGAAGCAATCACCAAGCGTCCGAGCAAATCCATGGATTTCTCACGCGGCAATGCCAAGACAACGATCAATTCCACCAGCAGCAAAGGTACTGTCAGCAACCAGTCCACATAACGATAGGCATCATTAAAAGGTACTCCGGTAGCCACATACATTCCATTTTCGCCAATGGTGTACGCTTCATCCCAACTTTGGAAAATTCGGAAGTAGTGGTAACCGGCAATCAGTACTACCAAGCCGGAAACAACAATGGCTGGCCGATACTTGACCGCAATGTTTTCCTTGGCAAGAACGAAGAAGACGAAGGTGCCGAACATTGCGGCAATCGTCAGAGAGAACATGTTGTAGACCAGCGAAAACTGGTCCGGACTCAACTCAGGCATACGTTCTCCATTTGTAGGAGTTGAATTGTGAAAGAAAGCTATTAGCCCTCTCGCCTCATGAAACAGCCGACACAACCAGTGGGTTCCTTTGGTTTCTCGGCAAGCTCTCATCCTTTGACAAGAACGAATGATCAATCGACAAAAAGCAGACCAATTATGAAAAATTCATTTGAAAAAATAAGCTAAGAAATAAATTTAATTTTTTAGTGATAAAAATAATTTTTTTTAATTTTTTAGTGATAAATTTAGATCGGAGTCGATTATCACTCTAAATTTATCATTTTTCTATCTTGATAAAATTATTATAAACATTCGATTAATTAAATAATTAAAATTGTTGCTAGTAATGTAAAGAGTAATTTCTAATTTCATGAGAAATCTTTTGTCGGTCTCATCCTCTTTTTCTCACGTAATTTTATATTTTACATTTAAATAGTATTATCAGTATTTTAATAATTAAATTGGCTAAGCACACTCATTGCAGAAAATTGCCCCTTCATTCAAACTGCATATGGAGGTTTCATGGAAATGAGTTCAAATGCTATTTATGATAATCCCTTTAGAGTATTGGGAGAGCGATATTTTTCTTTGCATGTGAGCCGTATCAAACAAATAGAGAAAGAATTTATTTCAGAAAATAAATGTTTAAATTCTTTGAATTGGGCAGCGCAGAAAATTAAAATTGTACCAGCAGAAATGAAATCTTTTTTGCGGCAAAATGGGATATTGAAAGATAGTGCTGACTATCATTTAATGACGGAAGGAAAACTCTTTAGAGCACAGTTGGCCTTGGCTGCAGCGCACCTTCACCGTTTAGATGAGAAGACTGCGCTACAGTTAGCCTGTGTAACAGAATTTATTCATAACGCATCGCTTATCCATGATGATATTCAGGATCAGGACGAAATGCGAAGAAACTTTGCAACGGTTTGGAAGCAATATGGATCAAACAATGCGCTTCTTTTAGGGGATTTGCTGCTGAGCAAAGCCTATGAAATGCTGGGCATCCTAGGCATGCAGCACTACCGTGGTCCAAGATTGATCGGTCTACTCGGTGAGAAGATCGCACTGCTGATACAAGGACAGTCAGATGAGTTGGAACACCAAAGTGATTTGACTCTGCCTCTACAAACCTATGAACACATCGCACTCTGCAAAACAGGAGCTCTGCTTTCCTTTCCTGTGGAGGCCGCCCTAATCCTGTCAGGTGTTCAAGAGAGGGAATGTGGCCGCGTAAGTCAAATTTTTGGCCGATTCGGAGTGGCCTACCAAATTCATGACGACATCATTGACTTATGCGCTTCGAACAAAGGCCGTGATTTCCCGGGTTCAGATCTACGGGAAGGTCGGGTCAGCGCAGTAATTCTAAAATTTTGGCAGCAATCCTCACCGAAAGTGAGGAAGCAATTCGAAATTTTCTTTAAGGATGAAAAATGTCGTCGTGATCCTAAGCAATTAGCCTACTGGGTCAATGCACTGGCCAACACACAAGTTCTGGAAGCAAGCTTTCAATACCTTACCGAGACGCTTGCAAACTGCCGCCAAGAAGCTGCTGAGCTACCAGATCCTCTAAATTCATTCATGTTGTTAGTCATCTCTCAGTTGGAAAAGCGCTTTCAGCCAGAACTGGAGTTGCTGGCATGACAACATCCCCCACAGCCCTGGTAATCGGCTCCGGTTTTGGAGGTCTAGCTGCAGCCCTTCGTCTGAAAGCCAAGGGCTATGAGGTCACAATTGTTGAGCGTCAGCCAGATCTTGGTGGAAGAGCACGGGTCTTCCATAGAAATGGTTTTGTCTATGACGCAGGACCAACCGTAGTAACAGCACCGTTCCTACTTGATGAGCTCTTTCAACTCTTCAACCGGAACCCAGCAGATTACCTAAAGATTGTTCCAGTCGAACCCTGGTACCGCTTTCGATTTAATGATGGAGAAATCTTCGATTATGGAGGCACCATTGAGGGTACTTTGAATGAAATCGAAAGACTCTCTCCAGAAGATCGTGATGGATATTTGAATCTTGTTCAGGAGTCACAGCAAATCTTTGAAAAGGGTTTTAGCGAACTGGCTCATATTCCATTCCATCGATGGGGTACAATGCTCCGTCAGGTTCCTGCGCTAATAAAACTTCGCAGTTACCGTTCAGTCTATCAGATGGTTTCAGCCCACCTGAAAGACGAACGCCTCCGTCAGGCTTTCAGTATTCAGCCCCTCCTCGTGGGTGGAAATCCCTTTACTACTACCTCGATTTACTCGCTGATTCACTATCTTGAACGCAAATGGGGTGTACACTTTGCCATGGGCGGCACAGGCGCCATCGTGGCTGGATTCGAGAAATTGCTTCGAGAAGAAGGTGTTGAAATAAAAACGAATACTACTGTCACCAAGATCATCACCCAACACCGACGGGTAACCGGAGTAGAACTTGATAACAGTGAGAAACCATTGTCAGCAGATTTAGTAGTTTGTAACGCAGATCCCCCCTTCGTCTACGAACATCTGCTTGATTTTCCCCAGCGCAAACGTTGGTCGAATTGGCGCCTTCGTCAGTTGCGCTACTCAATGGGACTCTTCGTTCTCTATTTTGGGACAACTCGCCAATATCCAGAAGTAGCTCATCACACAATCACGATGGGACCTCGCTATAAGGAACTGCTAAGCGATATTTTTCACAAAAAACATCTTGCTACAGACATGAGCTTGTACCTGCACCGTCCGACAGCAACAGATCCAACGATGGCTCCTGCTGGTTGTGATACTTTTTATGTTCTCTCTCCTGTCCCAAATAATCTTAGTGGGATCAACTGGGATGAAGTAGGGCCGCGCTATCGTGATGCCGTAGTCAAAGAGTTGGAACGTACTCTACTACCTGGCTTGAGCGAGTGCATTAAAGAGGACTTTTTTGTGACTCCTGACTACTTTGAGCAGGAACTCCTGACACGCCATGGCACTGGATTTTCGATCCAACCACTGTTTACCCAATCTGCCAATTTCCGTTTTCACAATAAGTCAGAAGAAGTGGACGGCCTCTATTTTGTGGGCGCTGGAACACACCCTGGAGCAGGGATGCCAGGAGTATTGAGTTCTGCGAAAGTTTTGGATCAACTGATCTCTTCAGTATCCAACAAAACGACTCCGCTCAGGGCTCTGAAAAGGACATCGTCATCCCGTACAAAATCTGAGACAAAAACTCATGCAGCGGTGTTGGCCTATCATGGAAAAAGCTTTCACTGGGCCGGCCGGCTGCTACCACAATCACAGTTTAATGATGCCTCATTACTGTATGCCTTTTGTCGACATGTAGATGATTTGGCAGACGAAGCAAGTGACTCCGAAGAAGCTAAAACTCGACTGGATCAATTGCGTCAGGACCTTTGGAGTGACAAGCCCGAACAGCCTTTGAACCAAGCGTTTCGTGAACTGATGGCAGATCAACAGTTGGAACGGTGTTGGGTAGAAGACTTGATTGAAGGTGTACTTTCTGACTTAGGGGAAGTCTGTCTGCAAACCAAGGAAGAACTTCTCTGCTACGCGTATCGAGTTGCCGGAACAGTTGGTTTAATGATGGCCCAGGTTTTGGGCTGCCGTGATCCCCATGCATTGGCGTTTGCGACTGACCTGGGAATTGCCATGCAACTGACCAATATTGCTCGTGATGTCCATGAAGATGCCCAACGGGGTCGCCTCTACCTACCTCAGCAATGGCTTGGAGAGAATTCAGTATCCGCTGTGCAGCTGGTTCAGGGGGATCAAGGAGTCCGTCAAGTAGCTGAAACAGCGGTGGAACGCTTACTTGATCTCGCAGAGTTGTATTATCGCAGTGGGTACCAAGGTATGCGCTTCTTGCCCATGCGGGTACGCTTAGGAATCCTCACAGCACGGGCACTTTATCGTGCAATTGGAGATGAAATTTACCCCGAGCCTAGGATTATTTGGGAGAGGCGAGCCCGTGTTTCTATGTCTCGTAAGTGTAGGTTGACCATCACAAGTTTGTTTGAATTTCTCTTCGACACCCAAACCTGGCCAGTAGGGGAACCTCAGCAACACGAGCCACAATTACACCAGCACCTGAATTGTGCACGGATTGGCTAAAATGCAGGTCTGGGACGCAATCGTAATTGGAGCTGGCTGTGCCGGACTGACTCTCGTCAATGAGTTGATTAATCGTGGGGGGGACCGGCTCAGGGTTTTGCTGTTGGAAGAAAGAAACGAGTACACAAATGATCGTACTTGGGGCTTCTGGAATACGCTCAATCATCGTTTTGAAAACGCGGTTTCCTATCGTTGGCCAAGTTGGAGTGTCCATTATGCAGGAGAAGTTACCCACTGCCGAGGTTCTTACCAATACCAGTATTTGCGAGCAGAACACTTTTACAAGCTGGCCCTTGCTCCAGTCTCTTCTTCTTCAAAAACAACTCTGAAATTGGGGGAGCATGTCCAGACTGTTCAGGAGGAGGAAGACCTTGTTCGTATTCAAACCCATCAAGGGACGCATGTGGGTCGGTATGTCATCGACACACGACCGATTGATCAGCAGAATCGAAATGCAAAGTATCCCGATGTCCATTGGCTTCAGCATTTTCTGGGCTGGAAAGTAAAAACAGAGCACGCTTGTTTTCAAAGTAAGCAAGTCACTCTGATGGACTTTAAAGGAGGGGAAGATGCAGCGGAAGTTCTCGGAGTTAGTGACAAAGAAACAGATGGTGCTCTGCCAGGTATCCCGTTCATCTACGTCCTACCTTTCTCATCAACCGAAGCACTAGTTGAGAGTACTTGGTTTGGGCCAAAGGTGTTGGCAAAGAGTGTCTATCGAGAACAGCTACAAAGGTATCTGCAAAGGAAAGAAGCAGGGAAATACGAAATCATCGAACAGGAATATGGTGTGCTGCCAATGTCCACGCTACCAACGACCACGCAGCCAACAAGAAGAATTAGGCGTCTTGGTCTGGCAGGTGGTGCAGCTCGCCCCAGTACTGGCTATGCGTTCTTGGCAATTCAGCGTCAGGCACAAAGGCTTGCGGATCAATTATTAAAGGGGGGCTGGGAAAACTTCCCAGATTATTACAGCACCCAATCCCGATTATTGGACGCTACTTTTCTAAGGGTTCTTCAGGAAAATCCAAAAAGAGGTCCTGAATTGTTTTGGCGGTTGTTTCGATATGCAAACCCGGATGCGCTCGTTCGCTTCCTCGCCGATACCGCATCACTGAAAGATCTGTGGGAGATAGCTACTTGTTTGCCCTCTGGAATCTTTCTCAAGCAAAGTCTTTTTCCAAACTTTTTGCAGAAAAAAGAAATGGAAACTACCCAGATTCAGGGTATCTAGTCAATGCTCAATATCCAACTGAGTGAGGGACAACAACGACTTTTTCTGTTACTTGGTGGACTGTTCCTATTGGCAGGAATGAAGGAGTGGTTTGCTTGGCAAGAATGGCATTGGGGCTTCCTTTTTCTATTGATTTCTCTGCTGGGCTTGCCACACGGCGCTTTAGATCATCAGGTTGGCCGTTCCTGGCTTGAGCCAATGCAAGGGCGAATTTGGCCATTCAGTTTCGGATTGTTTTATCTAGGACTGCTTGGGCTAGTCCTAGTCTGCTGGATCCAGTGGCCTGAATTGCTGCTCTCTCTTTTCCTACTGTTGTCAGTTCTCCACTTTGGACAAGAAGATACCGCACCATTGGATCTGGGAGGAAGGCTCTACTGGACACATGTTGCGTTTCGTGGCCTTTTACCACTCTGCGCTCCAGCATTTTTTGCAACTGAAACAACAGGACAACTGCTCGCTCCCCTTCTGCTGCAACCAGAGTTGACAGAGCATGCCCAAGGCGTGTCAATTTTTGGAGCCACACTCTTCGCTCCCCTATGTCTCCTTGGAGTTTTGATTTATGCTCGCTGGTGGCAGATTGGTGGGCCATTAGGGAAAATCATTGAACAAATCACAGAATCTATCCTGATAATACTCTGCTTCGTTCTACTCTCTCCCTTGGAAGGCTTTGTTCTCTACTTTTGCCTCCATCATTCCTTACGGCATAGCCAAGAGATGGCACAGTGGCTTTTCCCGAATGAAGCAAAACCACTCCGTCAATTTTGGAAGCAGGCTCGACCTCTAAGTTTGGCTGCAATGGTAATGGCTCTGTTTGCCTGGATTTGGTTACCCAACCGTGCTTTGGAGTGGGGTGGCTTGCAGGTGATCTTCATTGGTCTTGCGGCTCTTACACTTCCACATGTGGTTTTGCACTGGTTAGTCTTCGACCTCCGGCGACCTCTGCCGGTCTTTTCGACTCCTGAGCGAGAATTCTCATGGAATCACATCTCCCGTTGAAAGTTTTGCTGGCTGCGCCTCGGAGTTTCTGTGCTGGAGTAACCCGAGCCATTCAGATCGTTGAAGCCTGTCTAGAACGTTACGGAGCCCCTGTCTATGTGCGGCATGCGATTGTTCACAATGAGCACGTTCTGAGAGAGATGGAAGCCAAAGGAGTGATCTTCGTTGAGGAATTATCAGAGGTTCCAGATGGTGTGCCAGTTGTGTTTTCTGCTCACGGCGTTCCTCCATCAGTTGTCAATGCAGCTAAGGAACGGGGACTCCCAACGATTGATGCCACCTGCCCCCTAGTGGCCAGAGTCCATCAAGAGGCGGTTCGCCATCATAAAGCTGGCTGTCAAGTGTTGGTAATTGGCAAGAAAAATCACCCCGAGATACTTGGTCTATTGGGACACCTGCCTGCTAAGGACTGTCAGGTGATTGGTGATATTGAAGCTGCCCGAAATGTTCAGATTTCGATAAATCAACCAGCTGTATATGTCACGCAAACGACACTCTCTGTAGAAGACACAGGGCTAATCGTTGGGGTATTGCGTAAGCGCTTCCCCAAGCTGATTGAGCCACGTAAGGAGACGATTTGCTACGCAACAACGAACCGGCAGCAGGCAGCCCGGACTATCGCATCACGAGCTGAGGCTTTCCTTGTATTAGGCAGCCCTACTTCCTCAAATTCAACACGTCTGACCGAAGTGGCGAGACAAGTCGGCTGTGAAAGAGTCCGCTTGGTTCCTGAACCCGACGAACTAAATTTAGCGTGGTTGGATGATGCCAATGTTTTGGGCTTGACGGCAGGTGCTTCGGCTCCAGAATATCTTGTGCAGCGACTCCTTGACCGACTAGCGCTGAGAAGAACTCTTGTAATTGAAGAAGTTTCTGTAACCGAAGAAAAGATTCAGTTTCGCCTACCTCTTGAACGCTTCCCAAAAATTCCCCAAATGCCGATTTCAAAATCCTCCATCAAATCACAACATCCCCAAGCAGGTTTTCACCGAAATAAGTCTATCGCTTTGAGCCAAGAGTTGCATCTGGCCTAAGCAGATGATTTTTTATGGGCTTTGCTTTTTTGATCTTGATGGTCGAAAATTCCACTCCAATTCTGAAAACTGAAGGATCATGCCTATGATGATCCCTTTTTTTTTTAAACAGGGAATCCATGAATTTGGGAACTCTCCGATACCAGTTCACAGAAAATTAGTGATTAAGAATGTTGGTTTCGCCAAAAAATAGCTTCCAAGGACAAGGTCTTCGCTCTCCCGAAGACTTTTACTGGGTAATTCAAGATCCAGTTCCACTCGCGGGGATGTGCCTCCAAGAAACAAATTGGCCCTGGCAGTCCATTTGCGATTGTGGTTTCACCAACTTGATTTCATTGCATCCAATGGATTACGACCCAACTCCACTAACGAGCATTCATGATCAACCGTTGGAAGATCTCATTAGCGGTGATTCACCTAAGGACCCAGTACTTAAAATCCGCAGAATCAGATCCACAACATCCTCCTCAAGTCACTGAGTGACAGTAAAGGAGTTGTTGACTATTGCGGGGGGGGATGAGGTCGAACTGGAACAGTTCCCGGCTGTAATCTACGTGAGTTGGGTTATGAGGGACAACCCGTTGTGAAGTATATGGATGAGATTCAACGTGTAAGGGGCCGGGAAGAGGCTATTTAGCAATCAGAAATTGTTAGGAAATGGCCGGATGTATGAGGAGAACTCAAGCTTGAATAGTGTTGGGATCTTGAAAAGAGCCCGTGAAAAAGTTTGTGCTGATTTTGTTTGGTCACTTTAAAACCATTGTCGATCAATGCTGTAGAATCTGGCTCAGGAACAGCTTGGTTCGGTCACTCTGAGGGTTGTTAAAGAATTCTTCTGGTTCGTTCTGTTCAATGATCTGTCCCTCATCCATGAAGATCACACGATTGGCGACGGTTCGAGCAAAGCCCATTTCGTGGGTCACTACCAGCATTGTCATGCCTGTGTCAGCCAATTCAATCATGACATCCAACACCTCTTTGATCATTTCAGGATCCAGGGCAGAAGTTGGTTCATCAAAGAGCATAATGCGGGGTTGCATGCAGAGTGAACGTGCGATGGCTACTCGTTGTTGCTGACCACCAGACAGTTGACCAGGATATTTGAGAGCCTGATCTGGAATCTTGACTCGCTCCAAGTACTTCATTGCGGTGGCTTCTGCCTCTGCCTTGGGTTGTTTACGAACCCAGATCGGCGCCAATGTACAGTTCTCCAATACGGTGAGGTGTGGGAACAAATTGAAGTGCTGGAAGACCATCCCAACTTCTCTCCGCACTTGCTCAATATTCTTCAGGTCACTGGTTAACTCAATCCCATCAACCACGATCTTCCCTTCTTGATGCTCCTCCAATCGATTTATACAGCGAATAAGAGTAGACTTCCCTGAACCTGAGGGGCCACAGATGACGATGCGTTCACCCGAAGCCACTTCCAGATCAATCTCTTTGAGAACATGGAATTGCCCAAACCACTTGTTCATCTTTTGGATTTGGATGACTGGTATGGCTAAGCTTTCTGGATTTGGCGAAGTATTCATAACTGACAATTGTTCTAAAATTTGATTTCAATTTTCTGGTGTTGCGTGATGCGATCATACCGCACACGAAATTGTTAGCGCTTGTGTCCTGTATTCAGTTTTTCCTCAATAAATCTGCTGTAGCGCGACATGCCATAGCAGAAAATAAAGAAGGTTATCGCCACAAAAGCGTAGCCCGTCGTAGGGACGCTACGAATGCTCCAGTTGGGATCTGCAATAGCAGCATTTACCATTCCCAGCAAATCGAGGAGTCCAATGATGAGTACCAATGTAGTGTCTTTGAACAGTCCGATGAAAGTATTGACTATCCCTGGAATGACAGCCTTCAAAGCTTGGGGAAGTATGATCAGACGCATTGACCTCCAGTAACTTAACCCCAACGAATCTGCAGCTTCGTATTGTCCTTTGTTCAATGATTGAAGTCCCCCACGAACAACCTCTGCCATGTAGGCTGCAGAGAACAGGGCAACGCCAATCAAAGCCCGCAACAGCTGATCAAAATTCATTCCGGTTGGAAAGAACAGAGGCAAAACATAAGCTGCCATGAACAACACAGTGATCAGCGGAACTCCACGCCAAAACTCAATGAATACTACACAGACGGATCTGATGATCGGCATGTTTGATCGGCGACCAAGTGCTAACAAGATCCCCAAAGGCAACGAGGCGATGATTCCAAGCAAGGCTATTACCAAGGTCAAAATGAACCCGCCCCATTGGCTGGTCTCTACAACTGGAAGCCCGAAAATCCCGCCATAGAGTATTCCCCAAGCAATCAAGGGAAATGGAATCAACATGAAACTTCCAACCCACTTCCGAGCTGGTGATTTTTCCCAACCAGACCAAAACACCCCAACAAAAAGCACGATAAGTACAAGGTCAACGCGCCAGCGCTCTGGTTTGTCATAAAATCCGTAAACAAACTGATCGAACCGCGTACCTATGAAAGTCCAGCAGGCTCCGTCTGGATTGGCCTTGCAGGCCTCATTGCCTC
>Ga0209631_10007033_pt1 | contig 11419 bp, 9 predicted proteins | sample COG_08_FD_184752 | JGI IMG/M metagenome (GOLD analysis project Ga0209631, IMG submission 184752) | Pelagic Microbial community sample from North Sea - COGITO 998_met_08 (SPAdes) (version 2) | ecosystem: Environmental > Aquatic > Marine > Neritic zone/Coastal water | place: Helgoland, sampling... | reverse complement strand
GTAATAATTAGTTTTTTTACTATCATATAGAATATTTTTTTTTTTTCTATGAACTGTAACTAATCTGAAACCACTTTTAATAATATTTTTATTAATGTTTCCTTTGTCAGATCTTGAAATAAAAATAACGTTAATATTTCTTTTTTTAAATTGTTTAGCTAAAGTAATACATCGATTGATATGTCCGGTGCCCACTTTGCTTGAGCTATCTGCTCTAATAGCTATTTTCATTTATGATAATTGTCTAATTAAAATAAAGGCTTCGGCATATTTAATTCCAATCTGTGAACCTCTATACTTTGCTAAGTTTTCGATTGATTTTATAGATCTTGGGTGTGGCCAAGGCCTAAGTTCATCTTTATAAATTTTAATTAAATTAGATTTTTTTTTAACAAAATTAGAAATGTTCACATAATAATTAGGATTAAAAATCTTTTTGTTATTTTTAGTAAAATTGAAGTCTGTACTTGATGGAATTTCAAAACTTAGGATTGTTTTAACAAATGATTTAGATAGAGGTCTAGTTGCAGTAATTACAGCCTTAAAAGTTAATTGATGGTCAATGTTTAAGTCATTCTCAAAATGAGTGAAAATTATTTCAGGTTTAAAGTTTTTAATTTCTTTTTCAATTAACTTTACTATGCTTAAGAATGGAACTGTATCAAGTCTGTTATCTGGTAGGTTTCCAAATACTGGTTTTAAAAATTTACATTTTTGGCAAATTAATTCTGCTTGATTGGCTCTTTTTAAGATAAGTTTTTTAATATTTGATTTTTTGGAAGGTCTTGAGCTTTCTCCATCACTTAAAAAGATAATTTTAATTTTGTGTCCAGATCGTTTGTAGTGAAGTAATGTTCCTCCACATCCTAATAGTTCGTCATCTGGATGGGAAGCAATAACCAAAATTTTTTTCATTTTTAAGAAATAATTTTTATAATATTTATTTATCGAGCAAGTTCTTGAATTCTTTGCTATTTAAAAAATTTTTATTATCTCTTGAATTATATTCAAAAGCTTTATTAACTTTTTTCAATTTTGACCTTAATGCGCTAGTAAAATATAATTTTTTAGGAATTAATGCATATCCATTTTTTAATTCATGTGCATCTAAACATTCATCTTTAGAAATAAGCAATTCATCAATTTTTTCACCTGGCCTTATACCTATAATCTTTATCTCTCCTTTCGGATAAATTGTTTTCATTAAATCTTTTATGTAAACAGACGGCATTTTTGGAACAAATATTTCTCCTTTATCCATTATTTCAAAACTTGCTAAAACGAATTTTACGGCCTCTTCTAAATTAATGAAAAATCTTGTCATTTTTTCGTCCGTTAACGGTATATGTTTTTGGTTTTCAGATTTTATTTTTTTAATAAGTGGAATTATTGATCCTCTTGAGCTTAATACGTTTCCATATCTCACAACACTAAATCTTGTAGAATTTTTTCCAGAAATCGCATTTCCATCTACAAATATTTTTTCGGCACAAAGTTTAGTTGCTCCGTATAAATTAATTGGGTTTACTGCTTTGTCAGTTGATAAAGCAATTACTTTTTTTACTTTTGCATCAACTGCAGCTGCGACTACATTGCTTGATCCATATATATTTGTTTTTATACACTCTAATGGATTATACTCTGCTAGTGGTACGTGTTTAATAGCTGCGCCATGAATAATATAATCGACTCCTTTGAAAGCTATTTTAAGTCTATCTAAATCTCTCACGTCGCCTAAAAAAAATCTCATGTTTTTTTCATTTATGAAATGATTTTTCATTTCATACTGTTTCATTTCATCTCTAGAAAAAATTATAATTTTTTTACATTTATAATATTTAATTAAGTGATTTACACATGCAGTTCCAAAAGAACCTGTTCCTCCAGTAATTAATATTGATTTATTATTGAACATATAGTTATTTAAAATAATACTTTACTTATTTATAGTCTTTTTTCTTATTTTGATATTAATTTTTTAATTTTTCTGCAATTTTATTAATACTTTTTATAATACTTCCTTCATATCTACACATGTTTTCACAAAAGTATTTAATGCTAGCTTGTCTTTTTTTATTAAACCACCATTTGTCAATATTTGTAAGATTCGAATTTACAAATTTTGCTGCTTTTGTGGTATCAAAAAAAATAATATTATTTTTTATAAGACTATCGTAATATTTTTTATATTCTTTTTTTACAACAAAAAATTTTTTTGGAGTTATTAAAATTACTGGAATATTCATCGATAAAGACTCTAAAAAACCGGATGAATTAATTGTTTCTATTAATAAATTATAATTTCCAGACAATTCAAAACCTTTTCTTTTTTTGTCAGTGGTTGTATATTTAATTTCTTTAAATTTTTTTAATAAATCTTTTGAAATATAATTTAAACCATCCATAGGATAACATTTTGTTGTTACATTTTTAATAGTATTTTTATCTAAATTATTTAAAAAACTAAAAAAATTTTTTTTAAATATATCTACTGTATTTATTTCTCTTGGATAGAATCCTTGTTTCCAGGGAGAAAGTCTAAACTCATGAAATGATAGCAAAATGCCTTTTGGATTAATTTTTTTTATTTTTTCTCCGATAGTGCTTGTAACGAATAAAGGAGAATATTCTTTTTTAATAGTGTTGTTCCCCCAGGAGAAATACTTATCACAAACTCTATTTTCGTAATATATTCCTGAAAAGTCATGATGTCCGCTATGCCCGTGTTGTAATAAATACAATTTAGAACCTTTTAGCATTTTGTTAGCAGAAAATACTTTAAAAGGTTCGTTTACTAAATGATCAAAACCGGTAAAAATAATATTTGGATTGTTCGGCCAATTTAAATACTTAATATTTTCATCGATTCTTTTAAAATTTTCAAAAAAACAAGTTGGGAATACTTTAGGTAATGTTTTATAAATAAAACTCTCAAATTTATCTTTTGTTTTGATTTGATCAAAAATTCTTCTTTTTTCTGATATTTGATTACATCTTGATATAATTAGATTACCTGAAGTTAAGCTAAATGAATTCATTAAACTTGTAATATTAAATTGTTTAAGTTTAAAGTTTAAACCAATTTTTAATGTTTTTGAAAGATTTAAACTTTTTAAAAATATTTTATTATAATTTTTCGGGAAAAAAAAATTAAAAAATTTTATATAATTTATATTTTCTTTTATTTTTTTTTTTAAAATTATTTTATTAATTTTTCTTTCATAACATTTTAAATTGTTAAATTTTATAACTTCAGAAACCATCCAATCATTCCAATCGTCTGTTTTGAGCATTTTTAAAAACTCCTCTGTATCATGAGCTATTATTCTATTTTTTTTATATTTAAAAATTTCAATTTTTTTTAACTTATATTTTTTTCTTATATTTTTTATTGTTATCCACCTATCGTATGCAAAAAAAATATAGCTAGAAAGAAAGTAAAATATAATTAACTCCCAATGTTTGGTTTTAAATTTTTTTGAATTAAAACTATTTAATGCAGGAACCAGGTTATTTAATACTTTATTATAAATTTTCTTAATATAAGAAAAATCTTGTAGTCTTTTCTTTTCATCTATCCAATGGTATTTATAAATTTCAAAATTTTTATTAGTTTTTCGGTTTTCTTCAAAAAGCCATCTTCCAGTAAATATATTATTATTTTCATTTGAAATCTTATTTTTTTTAGAAAATATTAAATTAAAAAATTTTTTTTTCATTTCTTTCTTATGAATAAATAATTTTATTTTATTAAATTTTTATTTAAAAATTTATTTATTAAATTTGATATTTTCAAAACGTCTTTTTTAGCTAAGTTTGGAAAAATTGGTATTGAAATAGATCGACTAGAATGTTTTTCAGCATTTTTAAAATCGCCTTTTTTAAAACCTAAATTTTTATAATAAGGCTGTAGATGAACAGGTATGTAATGTAAGTTTACATTTATTTTTTTTTTTCTAAGATAATTAAATAAACTTTCATGTAAAAATTTAGATTTATTTTTTAATTTAATTACATAAAGATGATAGGAAGAAAGAATTTTTTTTTCTTTTGGTGGAAGTATTAAAAAATTTTTGTCTAGTGTTTTATTATAAATATTTGCTATATTATTTCTTTTTTTGATGAATTTACTTAATTTTTTGATTTGGCTTATTCCAATCGAAGCGGAAACATCATTCATTCTATAATTTAACCCTAAGAGTTGCTGTTCATATTGCCATGCTTGTTTTTTATATCCGATAAATAAATTTTTATCTTTTGTTATTCCGTGATTAGAAAATAGTTTAAGCCTATTATAAATTTGTCTACTATTTGTAATAGCCGCACCACCTTCAAAAGTAGTAATAATTTTTACAGGATGAAAACTAAAAACTGTTATATCTGACCACTTGCAGCTACCAACTTTTTCTCCTTTATATTTTGCTCCAAAAGAATGGGACGCGTCCTCTAATATTTTAAATTTATATTTTTTTGATAACTTATATATTTTATCTTGTTGTGTGGGGTATCCAGCAAAATGAACTGGAACTAAAATTTTAGGTAATTTATTTTTTTTTTTTGAAATAATCAATTTTTTCTCTAAAAGATTAAGATCTATATTCCCGCTAAGATAATCTATATCTACAAAATCTATCTTACCGCCTAAATGTAAAGCGCAATTCGCTGACGCAACAAAAGTATTTGGAGTTGTCCATAAAATATCATTTTTTTTAAAACCTAGAGCTGAACAGGCAATATGTAATGCGCTGGTTGCACTATTTACTACTGCCGTATATTTTGCTCCAACTTTTTGTGATATTAAATTTTCAAATTTTTGTGTTTGAGGGCCTTGAGTCAAAAATGAAGATCTTAAGGTTTTTAAAACAGCTTTTATATCCTTATTGTCTATGGTTTGAGTGCTATACGGTATCATACTTAATTTATATTACTAATTTTTTTAATTTTTTTCTCACTTATTTTAAATACGTAATCACATTTCTTAAAAATTTCTTTATTATGAGATACGATTATCAGTGTTTTATTTTTTTTAAGTAAGTTAATTTCTTCAATAATATTATTCTCTGTTTCAACATCTAATGAATTAGTTGATTCATCAAAAATTAATATTTCTGGATTATTATAAATTGCTCTTGCTATTCCAATTCTTTGTTTTTGACCACCTGATAGTCTAGAACCTCTTTCTCCTATTATTGTATTAACTCCATTCTCCAGTGAGGTAGAAAATTTTAATAAATTAGAAAATTCGAGTGCTCTTTCAATATCTTTGTCGGATATTTTTTCTTCACTTAAGCCAAAGGCTATATTTTTTTTTAAAGTATCGTCTAATATAAACACTTCCTGTGGAACGCATCCAATTAAATTTTGCCAATTCTTAACATTGCTTTGAATGTTTCCTTCATCAACCAAGATTGCACCAGTGTTTGGAGTATGTAGTCCAATAAGTATATCTATAAATGTGCTTTTGCCACTCCCGCTCTCACCATATATTCCAATAAAATCTCCTTTTTTAATTTCTACATTTAAATTCTCTAAAATATTTTTCTTATTTTTAATATCTTGTGAGTCGTAAGAAAAAGTAAGATTCTTAATTTCTATTTTTTTATTAAATTTAATTTCAGTTTTTGAATTAAAGTTTTCTCTATTATCTTGCTTAAATTTTTTAATATCTTTATATAAATTTTTAACAGCCGCTAAATTAAATTGAATTTCTTGAGCACTTTGAACGATGAGCGCAATAGAAGGAATCAATCTATATGCGGCAGCCATATAAATACCTAATATCGGAATAATTGATGCACTTAATAAATCATATGAAATAAAATAAAAAAGAAATATACTTAAAATAATTAACATAAATAATTCAAAAGCTGGTTTAGTCATCACGCCTCTTAGCACCATTGAGGTTGATATTTTTGCAATAGAGTTGTTATGTAAAATGAAATTATTAATAACGCTTTGTTCTTTTGAATAAAATTTATATTCTTTCATGCCAGATAATCCTTCTATAATAGACTTCATTTTTTCGTCTTGATGAAATAACCGATTTACACTCATTATTTTTATTTTTTTCTTATTTAAATAATTAAAACAATATCCAAAAACTAAGAATGCAAAAATGCATATTAGAGAAACTTGATAGTTTACTCTCAATAGATAAATTGAAATACCTATCATCACTAAGCTTTCTAAAACAAATTTAGTTATTGCACCAATAAACATTGAAAACTGCTCTATTTCATATGTAATATTTTTTAATATCTTTGAAGAATTAGTTCTTTGATGAAAAATAAAAGGTAATTTTATATACCCAATATAAAGAAGCTCTGAGATTTGTGCTTTAAGCTCATAAATAAATTTACCTTCTTTCCATCTAACAATTACATTTATTATTGTCTTTAAAAAAAATGTTACAATAAATAAAAACAGTACCAGTGTTTTAGGATTATCGATTTTTAATAAATTGTTAAAAAATACTGCTAATAGTGGAGGTTTTACGTTAGCTTCTGTTAAATAATTTAAAAGTATCATTAAATTATTTAATAATAATATTTCAAAGAACATCCCAAAAATCATTATTATTAATAAAACTATTGCTGTTTTTTTTTGGTATTTATTAAAAATTTTATTTAAATAAAAAAAACTTTGGAAAATAGTATTTTTACTTACTTTTTTTTCTTTCATAGTGCTTGCTCTAACTTGTAATTTATTTTCTAAAGAGATAAATGGTAAAAAAATTTATTTATATGATCGGCTAAATTTTTAAGATCTTTTTTTTGAGACTTTACAAATATTGGAATAGACACACTTTTTTCAAGTAAATCAGCTGTTTTTTTCCATTCTGATCTATATTTTTTTTTATATTTGCTTACATGTTTAAAAATATGTTCCCACTTACCTGCAAAATGCCAATCGATCGCGTCTGGTATATTTTTAGTAGATAAAGATTTGTTATTCAAAAACTTTACAAAGTTATCTGCTTTTTTTTTGCTTTTCAAAATAAAAATAAGTGTGTCCGATAGTTCTTTTGGGTCATTTATAGTTCTATATTCAAAGTTATTATTTTTTTTAATATTTGATTTAATAAATTTTTTATGTAATTGATTTTTTTTAATTATAAAATCTAGTTTTTTTAATTGTGCTATTCCAACAGCAGCTTGCATTTCTGTCATGCGTAAATTTAAACCAAATATTTTTTTCGTATCTAATCCTCTTGGAAGACGTTTGTTATTTTGGTGACCATGATCAATAAATTCCTTACAAAAAGTGTATAATTTTTTTTTATTTGTAACTATTAACCCTCCTTCGCCTGTAGTAATTGTTTTTCCAAAATCTAAACTAAAAACAGAAATGTCACTTTTAGTTCCAACAAATGAATCTTTATATTTGGCACCAAAAGATTCGCATGCGTCTTCTAACACAGGTATATTTTTTGACTTGGCTATTTTTTTAATCTCATTCATATCACATGGATTTCCAAGCATTGGTACTGGAATAATTAGTTTTGTATTTTTTGTAATTTTTTTCCTTAATTCTTCTGGGCACATATTAAAGCTGTTGTTTACATTAATAATTACCGGTTTAGCTTTGATTGCCATTATGGCTTCGACAGTTGCAACAAATGTAAAGGCTTGAGTTATAACTTCATCATTTTCTTTTATTCCTAATGACTTCATTGCAACATACTGGGCCATTGTCCCAGAAGTTGTTGCGACACAATATTTAACTTTGAGTTTATTACAAATTTTTTTTTCAAATTCTCTTACTCTAAAAATGTTATTTCTCAGTTTGTCAAATGCGTGACCAAATAATACTCCGTTAGAGTTTTTAAAAATATTATTTAATTCTTTATTTTCTTGTTTCCCTATTAATTCAAATCCTGGCATTATTATTTTTTTTTCTCAAAAGTAGTTGAAGTTTTAAACTTTTTTCATATTTTTTTTTTTGCCTTAAATCAAATTTTGAAAACTTGTCTTTATATTGAAGCGTCCAACCTTTTCTATTTTTTTTGGAAACATTTTTATTGCTTCCATGGACAACCAGACAATGATGGATTAAGGCATCTCCTTTCTTAAGTCTGGGATAAACTTTTTTGAATTTTTTTAAAAATACTTTATTTTTTACAGTTTGAGAACTTCCTTTAGCAAAAGAAGGTGCGTGATCTAAAATGCCAAATTTATGTGAACCTTGATAATAAAAAATACCTCCATTATTTTTATTAGAATCATCTAATGCTATCCAAACTGTTAACGCTCTTGAGTTTTTTACAGCCCAATAATAGTTGTCCTGGTGAACTGGTGACGGCAAACCTTTCTTTGCAGGCTTAGCAAATAGTTCGCTTGCTTTATACTTTGGTTTACTTTCTAAAAACTTTTCAATTAATAAAAGATTTTTTTTCTTTGTTGCAAAATTTTTAATCCATGGGGAGTCAACAAGTTGATGAAATGAGTTTAAGTTTTTTAAATTATTTGATTTTTTTGAGCCTATAAAATTTACATGTCTAGAAATGTTAATTTTTTTTTTTATATTTTTTTTTATAAAATTATTTATTAAATTTTTTGCTTTTACAGTATTTTTTTTATCAATAAAGTTGGAAATTTTAATCCATCCATTTTTTTGGTAATTTTTAAAATCTTTTTCTGTAATATTTATATTCATTTACTGATTTATTTATATTTTATTTTTTTTATACTACCAAATGGAAATTCATTACAATCAAACCTTGGTATTTCTAACTTTTTACTTAATAATTTTTTACAATCTATTTTTTTTGAATGTACAATAAAAGACGCTTTAACTTTTAATTTTTTTAAAATATTTAATGTGTGCTGGTTGTAAGTATACTTTTCGCCATAAGGATAGCAAAATGTCGTAAATTGACTTTTGCCTAACTTATTCTTAATAAGTCTGACAGACCTTGAGATTTCTTTTTTTTGATTGTTATAAGATAGTTTGCTTAACACCTCATGGCTGTATGTATGAGAACCAATCATCATTCCATTATTTTTCATCTCTTTCAGTTGTTTTAATGAAAGATAAAAATTTTTAACTTTAGTATTAATCTTATTTTTTTTTAACAATGCATCTAATACTTTAGTTTTGTATTTATTGACCATAAAATAGTTTAAAGTTTGTTTAAAAGTTTTGACTGAATAGAAATCATTTTGTGAAGAATAAGTTCTATTTTTAAATAATGATTTCTTTTTATTATCAATCATCGATGGTTTAATTAAATTATTTAATTGATTAAGTAAAATATTTCCTGTTATCTTTCCTATCAATAAGTGAATCTTATGAACGTTTAAAAATATATTTTTTTCTATTGGTGCGGTTGAAACAAAAAATATCCCAAAAATTTTTCTTCTTTTTAATTCTTTGAAAACAAACTTATAATGATCTAAAATTCCATCATCAAAAGTTAATAAGATTGAATTTTTTGGCGGTTTTATTCTATTTTCAATTATATCGATAAATTCTTTTTGGGTTATAAATTTTTTTTTTGATTTAAAAAAATTTAATTGTTTTTTAAAGTTTTTAAATTCCAAAAACCTGAAATACTTTAAATTTTTTTTAAAATTTCTAATATAGTGATAAGTAACTACTTTCATTAAATTATTTTCTGTAAATCTTTTTTTTTAAAAATTCTGCAATTTTAAAGTCCAAGATATTGTTTATATCCACCATCGGGTATATCGATGAAATAAATATTTTTGTATTATTCTTGTCGATAAAAGACTTATTTTTCTTTAAGAAAGATACTTTTGATAAATATAACGAACCATCTATCGTATAAAACTTATTTTTATAATTTTGACGATTAGGTGATCTATTTTTATCTTGAATAATATATCTCCACTTATTATTTTTATTTAATTTTAACGTATCAGGAATATCTTTATGCTCTACAGCAGATGCAATTGATTGTAGGTTTTTTTTTTTAAATTCTGTAATAATTTTTTTGATTTCTTTTTGTATTCGAATTGGAGAGGTTGGCTGCAACAGCATAACTGCATCAAAATGGAGATTATTCTTATTTAACCATTTTAAAGCATGTAAAACAGCGTCAATAACTTTACTGTTATCTTCCGATAGAAATTTTGGTCGCAGATAGTTGAATTTGATACCCTTTTTTTTTGCATAATTAAGAATTTTTTTTGAATCAGTTGAAACAAAAGGAGTAATTGATTTATTTTTTTTTCCTATTTCGATGCTGTAATAGATTAAAGGGTTGCCATCAAAAATTTTTAAGTTTTTATTTTTAAGTTCTTTCGAACCACTACGAGCTGGTATAAAACCTAAAATTTTCATTTTTTATCTTTAATCTGTAACATCAAAACTTGCTTTATCTATAAAGCTTTTTTGAATTTTTGTTTTCCAAAAACTATCTTTAGAAATAATTTTTATAAATTTTGAAAAACTTTTTCCGCTTCCGAAAGGATTAAATTTTTTCTTTTTTTTCTTTTTTAATACTAGTCTAATTGAATTCAATATTTCTTTTTCAGCAAAATCGACATTTTTTATAAGCTGACTAGTTATGCGCTTATTTTGCCTTGTTCCAATATTTATAGCCGATATACCGTAGAAAGGGGCTTCTCTTATTCCAGCACTCGAATTTCCAATTATAAATTGACATTTTTTTAATAACGTTAAAAAATATTCAAATCTCATTGACTCAAAAATTTTAAAATTTTTATTATTTTTTAATTTAGAGTAAGCTTTAAAAATAAATTCTGAGCCCATATCGTTATTTGGATTAATAACTACATAATTTTTTTTACTTTTTTTTAAGGTTTTAATTAAGATTTCCATTTGCTTCTTAATTTTACTATATTCAGTTGTCACTGGATGAAAAATTAAAATCGAGTAGTCATTAAATTTTATATTATACATTTTTTTAACTTGAGAAATACTTGGTAAGTTTTTTGATTTCATGATGTCTATATCTGGAGATCCAATCACAAAAATTTTTTTTTTTTCTTCTCCTAACTGTATCAATCTTTTTTTATGTGACAAATTAGATACAAAATGTAAATGTGAAAGCTTTGAAATAGCGTGTCTTAAGGAGTCGTCAACTGTTCCGGACAATTCACCACCTTCAATATGCGCAACTAAAATATTATTAAACATGCCGGCTGTAGAACCTGCTAATGCCTCCAGTCTATCACCATGAACTATTATTAAATCAGGTTTTTTCTTTTTTATAAAATTATCAAATCCTTTGATTGTATTTGACAAAATACTGTTCATTCTTTCATTAATTTTTTGATTATTAAATTTAAAAATATTTTTTATGCCAGATTTTTTTATTTCATGAATTGTTAATCCATACCTCTTTAATAAATGCATTCCGGTAGCAAAAATACTTACTCTAAATTTTTTATTTTTTTGAAAACCTAGTATTAAAGACTTAATTTTTCCAAAA
>Ga0209631_10007030_pt1 | contig 11421 bp, 8 predicted proteins | sample COG_08_FD_184752 | JGI IMG/M metagenome (GOLD analysis project Ga0209631, IMG submission 184752) | Pelagic Microbial community sample from North Sea - COGITO 998_met_08 (SPAdes) (version 2) | ecosystem: Environmental > Aquatic > Marine > Neritic zone/Coastal water | place: Helgoland, sampling... | reverse complement strand
GATGAAGTTCGAGCCGGTGGCAGAATCCCGTTAATTATTGGCCGCGGTCTAACAGAACGTGCGCGAGAGGCCCTAGGTCTTGGCCCATCCGATGTCTTCCGAAAAGATCTGCCTGCCGCGAGCAGCCAGCAAGGCTATACCTTGGCGCAAAAGATTGTTGGTAAAGCCTGTGGACTGCCTGGCATACGCCCCGGCGACTATTGCGAACCGAGAATGACAACGGTCGGTTCTCAGGACACGACGGGACCGATGACCCGCGACGAACTAAAAGAACTCGCCTGCCTTGGCTTTTCGGCCGATCTGGTGATGCAATCGTTTTGCCACACGGCCGCCTACCCAAAGCCCGTCGATATCGAAACCCAGCATCAGCTTCCTGACTTTATTCAGACTCGCGGCGGCGTCGCATTGCGACCGGGAGATGGCATTATTCATTCTTGGTTGAACCGAATGTTATTGCCCGACACCGTCGGTACCGGCGGCGATTCTCATACGCGGTTTCCAATGGGCATTAGCTTTCCAGCAGGTTCGGGTTTGGTTGCCTTTGCCGCAGCCCTCGGGGTCATGCCACTGGATATGCCCGAGTCCGTTTTGGTCCGGTTCAAAGGTGAAATGCAGCCCGGCATCACTTTGCGCGATCTGGTTAATGCCATTCCTTATGCTGCTATTCAGCGCGGCCTGCTGACCGTTGAGAAAGAGGGCAAAAAGAATGTGTTCAGCGGCCGAATCTTGGAGATCGAAGGCCTGCCCGATTTAAAAGTCGAACAAGCTTTTGAGATTTCGGATGCCTCAGCAGAGCGATCCGCTGGGGGCTGCACGATTCAACTTGGCGAGGCCTCAATTAAAGAATATCTCACCTCAAACGTGACCTTGCTGAAGTGGATGATTGCGCAGGGTTATGGCGATACGCGCACCATTGCTCGTCGAATCGACGCCATGAATGCTTGGCTTGAAAAGCCAACTCTGATGACGCCGGATCCTGATGCCAACTACTACGAAATTATTGAAATTGATCTGAACGAAATCAAAGAACCGCTGCTCGCCTGTCCCAATGACCCCGATGATGTGAGGCCTTTATCAGAAGTCGCAGGGCGAAAGATCGATGAGGTCTTTATCGGTTCGTGTATGACCAACATTGGACACTTTAGAGCTGCCGCTAACATGCTCCAAAATGCTAAATCCATCCCAACCCGGCTGTGGATATCGCCGCCGACTAAAATGGACGAGCATCAACTCATGGAAGAGGGCGTTTATAACGTCTTCGCGCAAGCGGGTGCGCGAACCGAGATGCCAGGATGCTCATTGTGCATGGGCAATCAAGCGCGCATTGCGCCCAAATCGACAGCCGTCTCAACCTCAACACGAAACTTTCCGAATCGTCTTGGTGATGGCGCAGATGTCTTCCTTGCTTCTGCGGAACTGGCCGCGGTGGCCAGTATTTTAGGAAAGCTACCGACCGTAGAAGAGTATCAGGCCTACGCGAAGAACCTTGAGCCGATGAGCGCAGAGATTTACCGCTATCTCAACTTTAACGAAATCGAGTCGTTTCAAAAGTCTGCCGATAGCGCCTTGATCCCAGCCGTGAATGTGGTCGAGGTCAGCTAATCTAACTTGCGATGAGCACGGGCTCAAACGGGCCCGGGTTCGATCAATCCTGACCACTTGGATTGCGGGTTCTATCCGCCGATAAGCCAGAACCTAGCGCCACGCTGTGAACCTCATCCAAGCCAGCTTAACTTTCAGCACCAGCAACGCCTTTGAGATACTGCTTGGCGTAACGCTTTGATCTTCTTGGTATAGCAGTGACTCGAACTTCTCAACGAAATCACTCGCGAGCGCCGCCTCGGTTGGACGCGCTGACTGCCAGATTTCTTGACAACGAGCAATCCCTGAGCCGCGACTCATCTGATCCGGCACCACGCCGTCCAAACAATTCAAATAGCCTCGATACCATCGTGCTTCTCGTGACAATCCTCGTCGAAAGGGTGATGCAACCAAACCCGCTGTAATCACCGCTAAGCCAAGTAAAAAGGCGGCCAAAGCAAGCGGCGCCAAATCTTTCAGTTCAAGGCCCGGCCAAACCGTTGTTAACCAGCGCAGCTGCTGAGCCTGATCATAATTGACGATGATCCTGTCCCAAAGGTGACCGAGTGCTTGGAGTTGCAATTGCAGACCAAACAGCCATCCTAGGCTCTGCATTTGGAAATATTCCCATGCTTTGCCCGTCATCAAACCATCCATACCCGCAGCCGCGGCCCCCATACCCGCCTCAATTCGTTCTGGCGCAACAAACGCCGTCGGATCCACTCGGCGCCAGCCCTCCCCTTGCACCCACACCTCGGACCAAGCATGGGCATCAAATTGACGCACTTCGATGTAGTTCCCCGATGGGTTGTAAGCACCGCCCTGATAACCGAGTACGACTCTTGCAGGAACCCCCGCGGCTCGCATAACCCAGGTAAAACTTGCGGCAAAATGTTCACAAAACCCACGCTGGGCCTCAAACAAGAAGTGATCGATTGAGTCACCTTCGCTTGGACCTGGATTGAGCGTGTAGGTAAAGTCATCGAAGTACCAAGCAAGCACCGCCTGAATTCTAGCTTCGAGCGTTGGATGACGCTCGGCAAGCGCTGCACCGTAGGCTTGCGCCAAAGGATTTGTTCTCGCAGGGAGCGCAAGGTATGCAGTGCGCTCGACTTTTGACAGATCTGCCGCATCTAAAGCGTTGAGGGCGCTCTGCATTTGAAACTGACTGACCGTTTGTAAGACGCGCTTGCTGCGAACAAACCCGAGCGGATCTAGGCTGACTGAATCGCCTTCAACGGATAGAACACGGTCTAATGAGGGTATAAACGGCACCCGCATTGGCTGACTGAGAAGCTCATAATCGATCACCTCGTTCGGAATTAAGATGTTCGTGTTGGGCCTCGGCGCTGGCGGACTGCCGACTGCCCAGCCACCGTCCGAGATCTCGCTCAATACCAAGGTCCGCCAGTAGAGGTCTCTTGAGGCGGGCGGCTGTGCGTTGAAATTAACCCGAAAGGCGAGCGCATCGGACTGCACTAAGGTGTGAATATCACCCAGCATCAAACGATCACTCAAGCCCGTGACGGCCGTCTCCCGCTCTAAAGGGATCGTCCAAAAGGGGCTGAGCCTGGGGAAAAAAACAAACAAGATCACAAGTAACGGAACGGCTTGCAAAAATGCCAAACCGGCAAGCTTCAATGGTTGACGCCCCTGGGCTTGGGTGGCACTCGCATGGAGGGCAATCAGCGTTGCCATGACCATAACCAGGCCCGAGAAGGTCATGATGGTTTGCAACATGGACTCATCAAACAAAAAATGGGTCATGGCAACGAAGAAACTCAAGAGCATTATCTGAGAGACATCTCGTTTTGAGTCGAGTTCAAGCAGCTTCGCTGTATACATAAACAGTAACAGATCGACCCAAAACTCAACCGCCATCGGACTGCCATATTCTTGCCAAAGCAGGCCCCAGCCCAAGAATACGGCGGCAATGGCCACCCACTTCGAAGGCAACTTTACGTGGCCCTGAATTCGAGCGAGCGTAAAGGCACCGATCGCAAGGCAGCCGAGCGCCATCCACACTGGCATGCGCAATCCGTGCGGCGCGAGCATCAAGCCTTGACTCGCCAACATCCAAAGCAGCGCTGAGCGCTTGACCGTCACAATTTAATATCCAGGCCAATCAAATAGCGCGATGCGCTTCAGCGCTTTTCGTTCTTGCCCTGGCCCTGAGGCTATGGGTAATTGCTGTCCCTTTAAATCCAACCCAAAGGCATCACCGCGTTCTGATGCCGCGGCAATGAGATAGACCAGACCACCTAGCCGGTCCGCCATCGGCAATCCGTGCATTGCCTCTAACCGAAGCCATTGACTAACTGAATGCCGGGACTCATAGGATTTAACCATCAACCGATCGAGTTTGGCGGAGGCTCGCCAATGAATATGCCTTTGATCATCGCCGTCTTGAAAATCTCTCAGCGCTTTAACCTCATCGGTTCCTATGCTTGAGCGCAGCCCTTCATTTGGCTCGGAATCCTCTTGGCGCAATAAGTTATCGCAAGGCACCGGCTTTGGATAACTCAGGATCTTGCTGTCGAAGTCCAACCAAGACCATGCCCTAAACAGGCCAAATGGGTAGACCGTTTCAAGCCTTACGCGACCTGGCTGATACCAGCCCCGATGTTCCGGGATGGTATGACGGTAAATAGTTGCCCCGTGGCGATCAACCCTAAAGCTTTGAAAGACCGGATGGGTCGGCCAAAAAAAAGACAACCCATCGTGGATTCGGCCGACTTCACTTTGAACTTGAAAGGCTACCGAGACCTTTTGCCCCACAACCCCTTCATTCGGCACCGTTTGACTCAGGACCAGCCCCGCCAAATTGCGATGGGTTTGCAACATGGCCACTAAAAACAATCCCAACATCAAAAAGGCCAATGCATGCGCCAAGGCATTTTGATAATTGATACCGGCAATGAGAATCAAAAGCAGAATCAGTACGAAACCAAAGCCTTGACGGGTTGGCACAATAAAGATGTTACGGTGGGATAATCGGATCGTTTGAGCGGGCGGGACCCGCCGATCTAGCCAGGATTTAAACCGTGCTGTTCGAAATTTTTCGGCCCGCTGGGACCAATCAATGCTACGCCACGACATCGACACGATTCAAAAAATCAGTGATTGCGTGGTGCAACTCAGCATGATCCTCAGTGCCACGAAACCGCAATCGGTGCTGACAAACGGCGGCGAACACCGCTTGCACATCTTCTGGCCTCACAAAATCACGGCCCTGCAAAAACGCCCAGGCTCGGCTTGCCGCCATCAACGCAAGTCCGCCTCGCGGCGAGAGCCCCACCTCAAACAAAGCATCCACGCGGGACTGCCGAACCAGCCGCAACACATAATCTGCCATGGCGCTGGCAACTTTGATTGCCCGAACCTCTGCTTGCCAGCCAAGCAATTGTTCGGGTGTGCACAAGGCCGCTTGGTCGAGCACCTTTTGCCGAGTCGATTCACTGGTTAACAAAACGAGCTCCGCGTCCGCACTGGGATATCCCATCTGCACGGTCATTAAAAACCGATCCAACTGTGATTCTGGCAGCGGGTAGGTCCCTGAGTGGTGCCGCGGATTTTGGGTTGCGATGACAAAAAAAGGCGACGGCAGCGGATAGGTTAGGCCATCTTGACTCACCGCATTTTCTTCCATTGCCTCAAGCAGCGCACTTTGGGTCTTGGGCATGGCGCGATTAATCTCATCGGCGAGTAGAATCTGGCTGAATATGGGACCCGGGTGGAATTCAAACGCTTGATCACTTTGCCGATAAATCGAGCTGCCAGTAATATCGCTGGGCAGCACATCGACCGTAAACTGAACCCGGCGCTGATGCAGTCCGAGTACTCGACCCAGGGCCAGCGCGAGCGTGGTCTTTCCAGTGCCCGGCACATCTTCGATCAGCAGGTGTCCACCCGCCAGCAGGCTCGCTAGCGCCAGGCGCACTTCTCGGTGCTTACCTAAAATAATGCTATCGAGCCCCTCCAAAACGCTTTGTATCGGCTCATTCATCGGATTCGATTCAAGTTAATGATAATTGTGTAACTCGCTGCTGTCCTTCGCGCCAATCACTCGCTGCCGTTTGGCTTGGTCATTTCGCTGCTGTTCAATGCGCTCAAGATAACGGGCATTAACCCCTTCCGTGACATATTCCCCATTAAAAACCGAGCAATCAAAGCCGTCGATTTTTTCATTGATCCCAGCCGCACAAGCCTGAAGATCCTCTAGGTCCTGATAAATTAACCAATCAACACCAATGTAGGCTTGAATCTCGGCTTCTGTTTGATCATGCGCCACGAATTCCGTTGGTGCAGGCATATCAATGCCGTAAACATTAGGATGCCGAACGGGCGGTGCAGCAGAGGCAAGATACACTTTCTGAGCACCCGCATCCCTGGCCATCTGAACGATCTGTCGAGAGGTCGTGCCTCGAACGATCGAGTCATCCACTAACAGCACATTCTTGCCTTTGAATTCTAATTCTATCGTGTTGAGTTTACGCCGAACTGATTTGTAGCGTTCTTCTTGACCGGGCATGATGAAGGTTCGCCCTATGTAGCGGTTTTTCACCAACCCCTCTCTGTATTTCACCCCCAACCGGTGCGCCATCGGCAACGCCGCTGTGCAGCTGGTATCAGGTATGGGGATCACAACATCGATATCGTGTTCAGGCCAGAGCCTTAAAATTTTGTCGGCTAGTTTCTCACCCATTTTTAATCGGGTTTTATATACAGATACCCCATCCATAATCGAGTCCGGTCGAGCCAAGTAAACATGCTCAAAAATACACGGAGACCATCGCGTTTTAACTTCGGTCATCCGGCGATGCAACCGACCATTCGACTCAATATAAACCACTTCGCCGGGTGCAATATCCTCCATCAACTCAAACCCTAAAACGCTCAGCGCGACGCTTTCGGACGCTAACATGTAGTCATAACCCGACGGTGTTTTTCGTCGCCCTAAGACCAGCGGCCGAATGCCATTTGGATCTCTGAAGCCAACCAGCCCATAGCCCGTAATCAGACTGACCACCGCATAGGCGCCCACCGCACGATAATGAACCCGCTCAACGGCTTTAAAAACGTCTTCTGGCAAGACCCTTAAACCGGCAATCCCTTGTAATTCATGCGCAAAAACATTGAGCAAGACTTCTGAGTCACTGCTGGTGTTGATATGACGCCGATCCGTTCGGAACAGCTCCTCGTTGAGTTCATTGGCATTGATTAAATTGCCGTTATGCGCCATGCAAATACCGAAGGGCGAGTTGACGTACATCGGTTGTGCCTCGGCCGCACTCGAGGTCCCTGCCGTCGGATACCGCACATGTGCAAGGCCCATATTGCCCGCTAAAGATTCTAGATGCGATTGATTAAAGACGTCTCGGACCAACCCATTCTCTTTCCGCAAGGTCAGCCGATCCCCTTCACAGGTCACAATTCCCGCGGCATCTTGCCCGCGATGCTGCAGCATCGAGATGGCATCATAAAGATCAAAACTAACGGCCTTTTGTCCAACTAATCCGACGACGCCACACATATTGCTATCCCTTCGCTAGATTTCGGAGCAGCTGATCGGAGTGTTCTAACACCATCGGCTTTATGACGTTCAGCAAATCCAACACCAGAGGCACCAGACGTGACGCTTGCCACCACGGGTCTTGTGCGACCGGCGTTAAATAATGCAACGCGGTCACCCCCAATAACACCACCAATGCACCCCGTAAAAAGCCAAACACCATACCGAGCAATCTGTCGGTGACGCTCAGCCCGGAGACTCTGATCAGTTCGCTCAGGACCCGCGTCAGCAGTCCACAAACGATCAGAGTTCCGATAATCAAGATGCCATAGGCCAGCAACGTGCGAGCTGAAGCCATGTCGACATAGGGTGATAACTCAATAGAAAGCGCCGGCGCGAACCAACGTGCAACGATTACCGCGAGTATCCAGCTGCCGAGCGCTAACGCCTCACGAACGAACCCGCGAAAGGCCGACAAGAGTGTCGACACCAATAAGATTGCCAGAATAACCCAATCAAAATTCGCCAAATCCAAGGTCATCCCCCTATCTGATTCGAATCGTCTTCGACTCGATAGCGAACAATCTGCACCGATAAATCCATTTCTGCCGAGAGTTGTTGTCCCACTTTCAGCAGTGAGTTTCGATCGAGGGAGGGGCCGACCAGCACTTGATAGAACAACCCTTCGTTGGTCAAGCTCCTGAGCACATAACTGCCATGCCCCAGCTGCCGAATGCTGGCCCTTAATTTCACCGCATTTTCCTGGTCTCGAAAACTCGCGACCTGAAGACTCCAACCGATGGGCAGACCGTTTTGGTCTAAGATCTGCCCCGGCTGATCGGCGTAATCGGTTTGATCTAGTTTGTCTAGGGGCAGTCTGGCAGCACTTTCGCGCGCTCTTGCTCGCATCTCAGCCTGGAGATCAATCACGGACACCCGCCGACCCTCACCAAAGGCGGGTCCTTTTGGAATTTCCGCAAGGTAAGCCTCGCGGGCTTGCTCCGAGCCGCTAAAGATCATAGGAATAAAAATCACAGCCAACGCCGTTAGAACCAGAATCCCGACCATGCGGTATTTGAGCTTTGTTTCCAAATTACTGCAACCTAGCGCCGGATTGAAAGTCTAGATATTCTAAGGCTTCGCCCACCACAGGGAAAGAACCGAAAACAACAATCGTATCAATACCAGCGGAAGACCGAATCGCATTTCCCAGTGCTTGTTGAACCGAAACACTCGTTTCAGCCCGCGCTTGGTGGGACGCAGGTAAACACGAAAAAAGCTGCTCGGCGGGCAACGCGCGCGCCTCATTCACCTGAGTTAGATGCCAAAAGTGTACCAACGGACTGATGGCCGCAATGATCGCTTGCGCATCTTTATCCGCGTACAAACCAAAGACCACCCGAATCCTCGAACAGCCCTTCCGAGACAGCTCGACTGCCAGCCTGACAACAGCCTGAGGATTGTGGGCAACGTCTAAATACAGGCGTTGCTGCGCTAAATCGACCCGTGTGAGTCGACCGAGCAGCGAGAGATTGCACAACTGCGGCACACTACTTGGCTGCAACAAACCCAGCGCCGCCATGGCTTGCACCGCTGCTGCTAAGCTCCCGCTTGGCAAGCAAGTTTCAGCGCTTGGCAGGGTAAGTGATTGCCGCTCCTCAACCGCCATCCAAGACACCTCGCCATCCGCCCAATCAAACGCTCGACCGATTTGCATCACCCGGCAACCCAGGCGCGCGGCTTCGGCAAGAATGCTGTTAGGTGGTTCAGGATCCGCCAACACCAAAGTACCGTTACCTCTTAAGATCCCCGCTTTTTCAAAGCCGATGGCCTCTAGCGTATCTCCTAAGTAGCTTTGATGGTCGAGCGCTATGGGTAAAATCACAGACAGGTCTGGATTTACCAGATTCATTGCATCTAATCGGCCGCCAAGGCCAATCTCAAGAATCGCCAAATCTAGATCTGCTGCTTTAAACAAAAGCAGTGCAGCGAGACAGGCGAACTCAAAGTAACTTAAAGAAATATCGCCTCGTGCCGCTTCGATCTGCTCAAATGCCACGATAATTTGAAGGTCCGTCGCTTCCGCGCCGTTGATTCGAATTCTCTCGTTGAATCGTCGAAGATGCGGGCTGGTCGTGACCCCAAAAGATATGCCGGCGCTCGTTGCAAGCGCCGCGAGGGCTTCGCAACAGGATCCTTTACCATTGGTCCCAGCAACGAGCACAACCTGCCGAGCGGGCTGGACCACGTCAAGCCGCAGCGCAACCTCTGAAACGCGATCGAGGGTTAGATCCCATGTGATGGGATGGAGCCCACCAATATAATCCAACCATTGCTCAAGCGTTTGACGCATTCAGGGCCGTCCGAATATCACGAACCAGCTCAATAACCGCTGACTTTAGTTCTTGCGGCGATGCCTCAAATTCACCCATTAGGGTCACAATGGCCGAACCCACGACAACGCCATCGGCGACTTCCGCAATGGGTGCGGCGGTTGCACCATCCTTAATCCCAAAACCTACAAACAACGGCAATGGCGTTTGGGCTTTCAAATGCGCAACGCGCTCGCAAACGGCTGTGACATCCAGGCTGCCAGAACCCGTCGTGCCTTTCAGAGAGACATAATAAACAAATCCCCGGCTAGCCCGACAAACCAAACCCGCTCGAGCATCGGTCGTCGTGGGCGCGAGCAAGTAGATCGGGTCGATTGCCTTATCTTGAAGGGCAACCGCCAATGGCCCTGCCTCTTCTGGCGGCAGATTGACCGTTATTAGACCATCAACACCGCTCAATTTTGCCTGTTGCGCAAAGGCTTCATACCCCATTGCTTCAATGGGATTTAAATAGCCCATCAACACCACCGGCGTATTTGCGTCTTCAAGGCGAAACGCGGCAACCAGTTCTAACACCTTCGCGAGGGTCACCTGATGCACCAGTGCTCGCTCGTGTGCCAATTGAATGACCGGCCCTTCTGCCTCAGGATCCGTAAACGGCACCCCGAGCTCTATAATATCGACCCCTTCGGCGACCAACGCGTGCATCAGATCGACCGTTTGGTCGGGATGCGGGTCCCCAGCAACAATGTAGGCAACCAAAGCCTTTTGACCTCGCGCCCGCACAGCATCAATCGTTGACGTTAATCGACCCACAGAAACTCCTTAACCAATTGAAATGCCGTCAATTTTTGCCATAGTGGGAATATCTTTATCGCCCCGACCCGAAAGGTTAACAATAATATTTTGATCCTTTTTCAGTGTTGCTGCAAAATCCACTGCGTGCGCCAAGGCATGGCTACTTTCGAGTGCTGGCAGGATGCCTTCCAGAAGATTTAACTGTCTAAAAGCGCCAAGCGCCGCTTCATCGGTCACCGCGACATATTCCGCGCGCTCAATGTCTTTCAACCAGGCGTGCTCCGGTCCAACACCTGGATAATCTAACCCCGCTGAAACAGAATGGGTTTCACTAATCAGCCCGGCTTGATCCTGCATTAAATAGGTTCTATTGCCATGCAGTACGCCAACGATGCCGTCTGTTAGCGGCGCGGCATGGCGCCCGGTCATGATGCCATCACCCGCAGCCTCGACGCCAATCAAGCGGACCGTTTCATCCTCAAGAAACGGATAAAAAATCCCCATCGCGTTCGATCCACCCCCAACACAGGCCATCACCGCATCCGGCAGGCCGCCATGCTGTCGGGCAAACTGCGCCCGCGCCTCACGACCTATCACAGACTGCAGGTCTCGAACGATCATTGGGTAGGGGTGAGGTCCAGCCACAGTACCAATGATGTAATGGGTGTCATCCACATTGGTGACCCAATCCCGCATGGCTTCATTCAGCGCGTCTTTGAGTGTCCGAGACCCCGATGTCACGGGCACCACTTCAGCACCCAATAGTTTCATTCGATAGACGTTTAGACTCTGCCTTTGGATATCCTCGCTGCCCATATAGACCGTACATTTCAGTCCGAAACGCGCCGCAACCGTGGCAGAGGCAACCCCATGCTGGCCCGCTCCGGTTTCTGCAATAATTCTGGGTTTGCCCATATGCCGCGCGAGCAGGGCCTGGCCTATACAGTTATTTATTTTGTGCGCACCCGTGTGATTAAGGTCTTCTCTTTTTAACCATATCTTGGCGCCGCCGGCTTGCTGAGTCAGGCGCTCCGCCAAATACAAGGGCGAGGCTCGTCCAACATAATGCTCAAGGTCCGAACCCAATTCAGCAAGAAACTCAGGATCGATTTTTAAACTGTCGTAGGCCAGCGTTAATTCATCAAGCGCCGCCATCAGGGTCTCTGAAACAAATCGACCGCCATAGGGCCCAAAGTG
>Ga0209631_10007026_pt1 | contig 11430 bp, 7 predicted proteins | sample COG_08_FD_184752 | JGI IMG/M metagenome (GOLD analysis project Ga0209631, IMG submission 184752) | Pelagic Microbial community sample from North Sea - COGITO 998_met_08 (SPAdes) (version 2) | ecosystem: Environmental > Aquatic > Marine > Neritic zone/Coastal water | place: Helgoland, sampling... | reverse complement strand
CGTGCGCCATGGACGACGGGTGCGAGCGGTACGTGTGCGTGCACGGCTCGCTGGATCAGGCACCGACCGTGGAGATTCACGAAACCAGTCACGCGCCCACTGACGAGTCCTGCAGCGTCGCGACTCCGATTTTTAACTCCAAGGATCTGGCGCAGAGGTTCATGCGACTCACGCCGCCGACGCTGTTCGAAATCACCGCCGCGGACGACGTCACCACCTTGCACGGCGCGATGTACATCCCCGACGCCGACACACACGGCCCGCCGCCGTACCCGTGCGTCGTGAGCGTCTACGGCGGCCCGCACGCGCAGACGGTTCAAAACTCGTGGCATCTCACCGCCGACGTCCGGGCGCAGAGCTACCGCGCGCGCGGGATGGTGGTGCTCAAGCTGGACAACCGGGGCAGCGCGCGCCGCGGTCAGTTTTTCGAGCGCGCCATCGTGGGTAACCTCGGCGCGTGCGAGATTGAGGACCAGGCGCTCGGAGTTGAGTATCTGGTGAGGGAAGGGTTGGTCGATCCAAGTCGAGTGGGAATTTTCGGGTGGAGTTACGGGGGTTTCCTCTCCGCGCTGGCGCTCTCGCGGCGTCCCGAGGTGTTCACGTGCGCCGTCGCCGGGGCACCCGTGGCGCGATGGGAGTGGTACGACGCGCACTACACCGAGCGGTACATGGGCACGCCGGAGAGTAACCCGGACGGGTACCGGAAGTCGTCGGCGCTCTCCGGGTGCGCTGACGTGGCGGGTCGGGTGCTCGTGGTGCACGGGGTCATCGACGAGAACGTCCACTTTCGTCACTCCACCTCGTACCTCGCCGCGCTGGAGGACGTCGGTAAACGGAGCGGGGACGGGTACGTGTTCATGCCGTTCAGTGACGAGCGGCACGTACCACGCGGCGCGCCCGACAGGATGTACATGGAGCAATCGATGCAAACTTTCCTGGAAGACGCGCTCCGGCCGGGACGACGCGACGGGTCGAGCCGGGTACTCAAGCGCGACGGTGGGCCCGTGCATGCGCCCGCGTGAGTAATAGCCGTGCATATGTCGTGTATAAGATAAAATGCCGCTGCTTTCGCGTTTTCAATCGTTCTATGTGTCCTCTAGCACTAAGATTACTTTTTGGCCTTCTCGGCGGCCTCCGTCGCTTTGCGCTCCGCCGCGAGCTTCTCCAGGAGGCTGCCCATGTCGGGTCCCGCCTCTTTCATGTCCTTCTCCATCTTGGCGCTCTTCGCCGCGCCGTCGTCGAGCACGTGGCAGATTGGATCGCAATCGTTGGCGTACTTCACGTTCGCGTGCGCGGCGGGCGCGAGGTTGAGGGACACCGCGGCGGCCATCGCGAGCCCGATGGACACGACGCCCTTTTTCTTATCCGCCGGTCTCACCTTGTGCGCGGAGGCGACGACGGTGGCGCGGGTGGGAGCGCGGGTGGCGGGCGCGACCGGCGCGAGGGATGCGGTGGATGCGGCGATGGCGTTCATCATTCGTCCGGTCCTGCTTCGATGCGCGGGGTCGGTGTGAGGAACTGAGCGTTGTGACGTCACCACATCTTTCGTGTGTCGAGTCTCGGCTCGCGCGCTGTCAGGTGCCTTTTTCTACCGGTACTCCGATTTCCGTCAGCGCGCCGCAGAGCGACGCGCGCATCGACGCGGCCTCTGACCGGGCACGATGGGCGACGACGATGGTTTCGTGATGAACCTCGCGGGCATGGACGACGGCGACTTCGACGGCCCGTCCAGGAAAGGTAACCCGCGCAAGCGCGTGGTCATGAAGCCAGAGCGCAAGGGGCGGCACCGCGGATGGGCGGGCAAGCGCGCCGACATGGTGGGCCCCGGGGCGAAGGCGGCGCCCCGGGGTAAGCCCGCGGGTGGCAGGGGCGGTGGACGCGGTGGTCGCGGGGTCCGACCCGGCGTGGGTGCGTCCGGCGGCGGGCGCGGCGAGCAACCCGCCGACTGGGCGCCCGCCGACGTCGACGCGGGCGAGCGCGGAGCGGCGGCGGCGGCGGCCGGGAGCGCCAAGTCGGGCGGTGGCAGGGGCGGCCGAGGCGGCCGAGGCGGCCGAGGAGCCGCCGGCGCGGGCGGCAGGGGAGGCCGAGGCGGCCGCGGTGCTCGCGGGAGCGGCAACGACGTCGAGGTCGCCGCCAACGACGTGGACGACGACGACGTCGACGAGTTCAACCCGAACGATTGGGCGTCGCTCATGCACAAAGCAATCAAGCAGCCCGACGAGGACGGCGGCGTGGTACCCGCGGCGCTCGCCAACGCCGGGCTCAGCGACGCCGCGAACGCGCGCGTCTTCGGCGCGGACCCGAGCACGTGGGAGGGCGCGGGCCTGCCGGATGTCTTCGTGACTCACCTCCGCGATCCAAAGACGGGATACAAGAACCCGACGCGGGTGCAGCAGTTGAGCGTTCCACACATCCTCCGCGGCGACGACGTGCTGATCCGCGCCGAGACTGGGTCCGGTAAGACGTTGGCGTACATGTGCCCCATCCTCGCCGCGCTGGGGACGATGACGCCGAGGATCACGCGTGAGGACGGAACAAGGGCGCTCGTCATGGTCCCCACGCGCGAGCTCGCGGTGCAGGTTCTGGACACGTGCGCTAAGCTCGGCAAGTGCTACCACTGGGTGGTGTGCGGCGGGGTGATGGGCGGGGAGAACAAACAAAAAGAAAAGGCGAGGCTACGGAAGGGCGTCAGCGTGTTGGTCGCGACGCCCGGTAGGCTGTTGGACCACCTACGGAGCACCACCGCGTTCAGGGCTGACCTACTTCGGTGGCTGGTGCTCGACGAGGCGGACCGGATGCTAGACGTGGGATTCGAGGAGGACCTCAACGCCATCCTCGCCGACCTTAACCGCCGCACGGAAGGATCGAGCCAGCGCGGCACGAGGTGCACCGCGCTCCTGTCCGCGACCTTGACCGCGGGCACGAGCAGGCTGGCGGATCTGGCGATGGTGGATCCCGTGACGATCGAGATGGATCCGGAGGAACCAGAGTACGTCTCGGAGGATTGGAAAAAGGATACAGAGTCATTGGGTACCTCATCGAAGGGTACGAACGAGGGCGGCATGAACGGCGCGATGGATGCGATGGCGAACGGGACGAAAACCCAGGAAGAACTCGCGCTCGCCGACGCCAAGCAGATGATCATGCGCATGCCCGAGCAGCTCAGGCACACCGTGGTGGAGGTGCCAGCTAAGTGCAGGCTCGCCGCGCTAGCCGGGCTGTTGGCGGGGTGGATGCAGGGCGCCGTGCCCAAGGTCATGGTGTTTTTGTCCTCGTGCGAGAGCGTGGAGTTCCACTACAGAATACTGTCGTGGCTCGCGCAGGGTGGCAGGGCGAAAGATGGCAAAGGAGCCGGCGCCGGTGACATCAACGCGGGTGGCTACTCGGTGTTTCGACTGCACGGCGTCCTCTCCCAGACCGACCGCCGCGCCGTCTACCAGGGCTTCAGCAAGGCCACCGCGGGCGTGCTCCTGTGCACCGACGTCGGTGCCCGCGGCCTAGACTTCTCGGGTGTCGGGGCCACGGTCCAGGTGGACCCTCCGTCGGACCCGACCACGTACGTGCACAGGGTGGGCCGCACCGCGCGACTCGGAGCGGAGGGCGAGGCGGTTTTGTTCCTCCAACCCCGGGAGGTTGAGTACGCCACCGTGCTGGGCGACTTGGGGGTTAACTTCTGCGCGGCGTCGGTGCCCGCGATGCTGGACGTGTTGGACGGCGGCGGGGGCGGGGGCGGGGGCGGGAGCGGGGACTTTGAGCGTAACCCGCACATGCACCCCGCGGCGCAGAAGCTACAACGGAAACTTCACGCCGAGACGTCGGGGGATAAGGAGCTGCTCACGCTCGCCAAGGATGCGTTCAGGTCGTACGTTCGGTCGTACGCCACGTTCCCGAGCGACATGAAGCACATCTTCCACGTCAAGCGGTTACACCTGGGTCACGTCGCGAGCGCGTTCGGGCTGAAGGAGGCGCCCGGGCTCATCGGCAAGTCCGCCACCCGCGAGCGGCTTCAGGCGGCGAAGGATTCCAAACGGAAAGACGCGGTCAAGTCGAAGAGGGAGGCTTCGAAGAAGAGAAAGGCGAAGGCTGCGGGGAAGATGGCGCCGAGGAAGGCGGCGAGGGGGACGATGGTCGGCGCGGCGTAGACGTATGAAAGATTGTTACACGAAGACGAAAGTCCCGTCGAACGAAGAACGACTAAAACGCCACCTCGAGATTGTGGTTTGCACTTGAACCTCGAATTTCCCGACTCGTCCCTTGTTTCGATGGATGAACTAGGACCAAGGATCCATCTTCACGAAAGTAAGGGGCGAGTCGGGAAACCACTGATCCTAATAGGCAGATTCAAGTGCAAAGTTGCGGGAAAACGCAAGGTGGCGTCTTGTTTCTGTCCGCGTGTGTACGTCGTCGTCAACCCGCGGACCCTCAGCCGGGATACCCTCGACGGCCGCCCCCGCCCGCCGTGTGGTTACCCCCGTGACCGCTTCCTGGGTACCGTCCACTGCCGGCCCGATCCCACGCGCCCGGGAACCCGTACAGCCCGAGGAGCGTCACGGATATCACGAAGATCACCGTCAGCCTGTAGAAGAGAAGGAGCTGTCGTAGCTGTCATACATCATCCACAGGACGGCTGCCCAAAACGTTAAAATCGTGACGATAAATAACCAGTGTACAGCCGCCACTGGCAAGTGATTGAACAGCTGCGGAGAGGAGTATCGGGGGAAATGCGGCGAGTGCCGTGTCAGTGCGGTACTCGCCGCGTCGTGGGAGCGAGCGGGGGGTCGGATACGCGCTGGGAGACTCACCCACACCACCCCGATAATGGGTCTCGTCACGAGCCAAACCAGCCAAACCAAGGGGTTACGACTCCCCCAGCATATCCTGCCCTCCCTGGGGTCGGTATCGTCGAACGTGGGGTCTGCCTCGCCGTCGTGATCCCTCGGGTCTTCGCCGTTGACGCGCAACAGCGCCGCCCTCGCGCGCAGCATCGCCCTGCTTTCCTCTCCCTGAAGCTCGGCTATGCCGTCGAGTCCACTCATATCTTCCAGGCAAACCTCGCAGGTGACCGGTTTCGTCCTCTTCACCTCGACGTAGTCCCACGCGCACGACTTGTGCATGTATCCAGACTTGCACGCGCACCCGAGTAGTAAGGATTTGCCGTCGCTGAGCGATATCGGCTCCAGGCAGATGCGGCAGAAGCGCTCCTCGCCGTTGTCTTCCTCCCCGGTCACTTCTTTTCCCTCGTTCGCTGGTTCGACCCTCGTGGTGGCTTTTTCCCCGTTCGTCGTCGGCTCGACGATGATCTCCCCGAGCTCCACGTCGGCGCCCGCGTGGTCGCCGGCGCCGCCCGATGTTCCGTTCGCGTGATCCCCGCGTCGTCCCATGGTCCGCCGCGCCACACCGGGCGCGCTCGCCCCTTTGGCACTCGGTGAAAAGAGACAGCGACGGGTTGGCTTTTCCGAGGCAAAAACTGCTCTTCCGAGAAACTTTGCAAAATATGACCTGTAACTGGTACACATACGTATACACAAATACAAATAGGCGAATACACGTTGCATTCGAGGCATTTTTGTGTGAAGTTTATATGCATTTTAGTTGGACAGATCTCTAGCTAATGCGCATTAGACTCGAGTCGACCAATCAGAGCCGAGGATCCTTATCTATCAAGTCTGTGACACGACCAACGAGCGCAGTGCGAGCCGCAGTGACGCGTCCCGAGACGATACCGAGGGTAACACGCTTCAGCTCGTTCCCACACATCGCATAGGGTCGACGCTCGAGCGGAAACCGGAAGAAATTCATCGGTGAGCGCCGCGGTTGGAGCACACATCCGGCTCACTCTGCAACTTACACGTGCACGGCACGGCATTCGACTTAGTAGGACAGGTGGGACAAGATGGCGGTGGGGGTGATGACATCGACCGCGGCGCTGTCCGCGCGCGGATGCGTCTCGCGCATATCCACGCGTACGAGCGCTCATCGCGCCTCAGTCGCCCCGGTCGCCGCGACCGGCGACCGGCGCGCGCGGCACGCGGTTCCAAACCGAATCTCCGTTGGACCGCTGGGAGGAGTTGGCGCAGGGTTGCCGAGTGCGGTGCCGCGCGGGCGGTCCGCGGGTCTGGCGCGCCGGAAGGTCACGCGGGCGCCCGAGGCTGCGGCCGCTGGCATCTCCGCGCCCGGGACGGACGGTGGGGACGACGCCGCCCCGAGGAAGGCGAGCGGCAAATCCGCGGCGGTCCTCGCGGTCGCGCTGGGTGCCCTCGCGTGGGCGGGGTACGTCCTGACCCAAAACACGGTGGTTGGCCAGGCTGCGTACCAGGCGCTCGCCAAGACGGGATTCACCGCCGCGTTCGCCCTGATCTTCGTCAGCGAGCTCGGCGATAAGACCTTCTTCATCGCGGCGCTGCTCGCAATGAGGCTCGGCCGCTTCACCGTCCTCACCGGCGCGGTGTGCGCGCTCTCGCTCATGAGTTTCATCTCTGTCGCCATTGGCAAATTCTTCCAGCAGATCCCGGCGGCGATGACCACGACGCTGCCCGTGGGTGAGTACCTCGCGGTGGGTCTCTTGCTGTTCTTCGGCGTGCGCACTCTCAAGGAGGCGCTCGACGTGGACGAGGACGGCGACGAGGAGGACGGCGAGCTCGCGGACGCGCAGGAGGCGGTGAGTAAGAGCGAGGCGGGGGCCAACAAGAAGCAGGGCTTTTTGGCGGGGTTCTGGGAGACGTTCACGCTGGTGTTCATCGCCGAGTGGGGCGATCGGTCCATGCTCGCCACGATCGCGCTGGGTGCCGCGCAGAGCCCCCTCGGCGTGGCGTTGGGTGCGTCGGTGGGTCACGTCGTGGCGACGCTCATCGCCGTCGTCGGCGGGGCGCTCCTGTCGGAGAAAATCTCCGAGAAGCAGGTTGGCATCACGGGCGGTCTCCTCTTCATCGTCTTCGCGGTGGCCACCCTCGCGGGGGTGTACTAACTAATAATTCGGGTTGGGATCCTAACCGATATGGGGTACTGGCACGGCCAGAATTGTGTGGGGTGACGCGCGAGGATCGCCCCCGCGCCTCGGTCGAGGCGCCGTCTTGTCTCTCTATTTTTGTCAAATAAATCCAAATCTATCGACTCACTCCGGCGGCAGGAGCTTCTGCAGGGTCCATATGAGCGCGACACCCACGAGCGCCCCCGCCAGGTGCGCCACGTGGTTCACGCCCCCCGCGCCTATCCCCCCGGCCGCGGCCGCCATCCGCGCTTCGCTCAGGAACCTCTCCACGACGAACTGCCCGAGGATCACCGCCTCGAGGAGCTTACGAAAGTCGGCGCGGATCTTGGTCAGCACGCCTATGGCGAACAGGCCGAACACCGCCCCGGACGCGCCCAAGGACACCGTCGCCGCCGCACCCACGCCGAGCAATCCCCCCGCGGCCTTGGGCAGCATGACGTAGCTCGCGAGCCCCGCGCCGACCCCGGTGAACAGGTACGAGAACCACACGCCGAACGCGCCCTCCTCCTCTTCGACGATTTTGCCAAAGACGTAGAGGAAGAAGATGTTGCCGCTGAGGTGCGCCCAGTTGGCGTGGCAGAAGATGCTGGTGACGAACTGCCACCAGTGCGGGTGCATGTGATTGAGGTACAGCGATTTGACGAATCCCACGTGCAGCCACTGGTCGGCGACGAAGAGCGCGACGTTGATGAGCAGGAGGAGGAAAACGCCGTTGCCCTCGTTGGACGATGATGAGCTCCTGGTGCGTCGGCCCGCGGGCTTCATGCCGCTCTTGGCGCCGATGAACTCGCCGGTGGCCAGCGCCGCGTCGCCGTACTTCTTCATCAGGTCGTCCGCATCTCCGAACGCGCTTCCACCCACGCCCTTGCCGCCGGCCACGACGCGGTCGCCCCGTCGAATTCGCTGACTGGACCTGACCATGGATGTACCGCGAGCCGAGGGCCCATCGCCGAGGCTGGTGCATCGGGTGGCGCGCCGCGCGCTCGGGCGAGGGGCGCATCGGGTCGTGAACGAGCACGTCACCCGGGTCGCGGTGCCTGAAAGGGTCGTCATGTGGACGCGTCCGCGCGACGTCGAATGGAGTCGACGAGGGTTTCGCAACGAACGGAAATGCTCGAGCCAGTTTTCGTCGTCGGCACCCTGATAAGTCATGTCGACGTCACACCATGAGGCGGTCGAGGGCCCCGCCCGTCGCGCTCGACGCGTCGCGGTGTCCCGGCGGCCGCGGCGTCGACTTCATCGTCGACCTACCGGAGTTTCTCATGCGCCGAATCCTGATGTCCCTCCCGGGAAAGCAGCTCGCGCGGTGTCAGTGTGTCTCACAAGGGTGGAGAAACGTCTGTGCCGATGAGCCATCATGGGCGCGGGCGTACGACAACAGCTACGGGTCAAACCCCGCGGAGCACCTGGCGCAGACATCGATCGGCATCGCACCCATGAAGAGGCTGATCCCGTTCACGAAGGAGGAGCTCCATCCGCCGGGCGGCGGGTGGAGGGCGGCCTACGCCCGAAGGTTCACCGCGTCGAGCGCGCAGAGACGAGCAATGAACTCGCGGGAGAACTCTATCCGGTCGAGGGCGAGGAGCGCCGGCTCCGGGGTGGTCCACGGGAGCGCGGGGGACCCGAACGGGCTGGAGCTGAGCGGCGCATCGTACTTCGGCGGCAGGTGAGACGTTCGTCGTTAGCTATTCGTCATCTAGCATCTATCTAAGAGTAAGAGTAGTAGTAGGCGCGGTCATCGTCACTGACCATGCATTTTCGGCGGTGGAGGAGGGTTGCCAATCAGCTTTCCAGGTGGAGGTGGCGGTGGAGGCGGCGGCATGCCCGGTAGCCTCCCCCCCGGTGGAGGAGGTGGAGGAGGCGGCGGTGCCCCTGGTAACCGTCCACCTGGAGGCGGCGGCGGCGGCGGAGGCGGCGGCACTGCCCCGAACCTCGGCGGCGGAGGGAACCCACCGGACGACAACACCGCCGGCGGAGCCGACTCCCTCGCCTCCCTCTTCCAGAACGGCTCCTTCTGTTGCGCGGTCGGGGATCCAACCTTGCGGAGCTTCGCGGGCCCGTCGCCCTTCTTGATGTCGTCGAAGAGGTCGTCAATGCAGAACGGCTTCGGCGAGTCTTCGCCCTGACCCTGGCCCTTGCCCTTGCCTTTGCCCTTGCCTTTGCTCACGCCGTCACCCTCGCCGCCGAGTGGCGAGACCCTGACCCGCAGTTTGCCGCCATTATTCTCGGCGCCGGCGCCCTTGGACCCCGTCTTTTTATCACCCGGCGCCGGGGACTGGCCGGCGGCCTTGACCTTACCCCGCTCCTTTTGAGCCTTGTTGATCATGGTGGAGAAATCGAAGATGACCTTGGCGAACCGCTCGGGCTCCTGGTGCACCTTGATCTTGGCCACGTCCTCGCCGTAGTACCTCGCCGAGCGCTTGAACGAAGCCTGCGCGCTCTCGATCGAAACCTCGCACTCGTCCAGCGCGCGCTCCGCGAGGTCGTGAAACTCCATCAGCGACTGCCGGAAATCTCGCTCGGCTCTGGCGTCCGCCTCGTCCGCCCTCGCCGCCGCCTCTCGTGCCGCTCGCACGGGATCCATCGACCGTCGCCGTTGGCTCTTCGGCGATACCGGCGTCGTCTCCGTTTGGTCCCCATCGTTCGTCTTGGTCCCGAGCTCGGCCAGGTCCTGGGCGCTGCCACCCGGCGCGGGTGAGCCCTTCGCGGGTGACGGCTCCGGCGAAGACTCCGCTCCGTCCAGCGCTAAGCGAGCCCCGCCGACGCCGCGCGTCAACACCTGCGCGGCAAACTCCGCAGCCTCCTTGGCCCGAACCGGCGCCTCCGCCTCCTCCCGTTCCTTTCGCCGCGACTCCGCCAGCTCCACGCGCTCCGTCGCGGCGCTGACCTCCGCGGCTAACGCTTCTAAACCGCGGTGTAACGGGGCGATTTCCTCCTCAACCTGCGCGAACGTGAGCCTCGCCGCTCGCTCCAGACTGGGGAGCTCCTGCGTGAACTGGAGCAAGTCCTCGTCCTTGTTCTCGAGGTGCGCGACGAGGTAGTGGAGCAACGTCGTGGTCCCGTCGAACGACCGGGTGTCCAGAAGCTTGGGCAGGGAGGACAGCGCGAATCCGTGCGCGGGACCTCTGGCGGAGTTGAGCGCGTTGCCGAGGTTCAACACCAGCGCCAGGACCCGTCCCATCTTCGGCGAGGTTTGCAGCTCGTGCGAGCACGACTCGATCGTGTCGCACCAGTCGCGCACCGCACTCACCGTCTCGGTGAACCCTTGTTTGAACGCGAGCGCGCGGAGTTTCGACTCGAAACCGTTGACGGCGCCGAGCTTGCGGAAGTATCGCTCAGCCTTGCCCAGCCGCTCGACGTCCCCTTCGTACGCGCGAATCAGCTCGAGCTCGTCGGACGTGGGCAAGAAACGGATCATCGACTGGACCGCGTCGGCGTCGAGGACCTTGTCGTCGATGGTCTGCACCGCGCCGGCGATCTCGTCGAGCGAAGCCTTGATCTGCGAGAGCATGATCTCGATGTTGCTCCCGCGCTTCAGGTCGAGCAGCGTTATGAACGCGTTCTTGCCCTTGCCCGACGTCTGACCCGATGGCTTGGCGGGATCGCTCTTTCGCTCGGGTTTGTGCTTGGGATCCTGGCTGAACAGGCCCTTGAGCGAGTCGCGGTCGATCTTGTCCTCGTCCTCCGCGACGTCCTTCAAGTTTTCAAAAACCGTGCCGCGGATGCGAATCATGGGTATGACCTCCCAGTGAAGCTGACGCCATCGCAGCATCGCCGCCGTGGGCTTACCAGCGAGCTTACCCCCGGGCGGTGGAGGCGGCGGGGGCGGGGCACCGAGCGCACGACCGCCCTTGGGAGGGGGCGGAGGCGGCGGAGGAGGGACGAACCCTTTCACGCCCGGCATCGGCGGCGGAGGCGGCGGGGGAGACGGGGTCGGCACACCGGCGGATGGAGGAGGCGGCGGCGGAGTGCCCTGCAGCTTTCCTCCGGGCGGCGGCGGTGGAGGTGGTGGAGGGGGAGGCGGTGGCGGTGCGGCGAGCCGCCTTCTGTTCCTCGCCGCCGCCGCCCTCCTCGCGTTCCTCTGCACCGTCGACACCGCCGCCCGCCGTGCCCGCGCAAGCTTCCTCGCCGTGACACCCCGCGCCATCGCCTGGATCCTGGTCGCCGCGGTGGCTCGCACGGCGCGCGATGAAGCCTCGAGCGCCCACGCGGGCACGTTCGCGTTACCGCCGTTACCGCCGACTCCTCCCCCGGGGACCCCGAGCTCGATACCTCCCTTCGAGTGAAACGCCTGGAAGAGGTCGCCGGTTGATACCCCGACGCCTTCGCTGAACGACACGCTGACGCGTTCGACGAGCCCGCCGTCGTCCACGTGTACCCTCGGACCGCCTCCACCTCCACCTCCACCTCCGCCTCCACCTCCGCCTCCAACCGACGAACCA
>Ga0209631_10007025_pt1 | contig 11430 bp, 6 predicted proteins | sample COG_08_FD_184752 | JGI IMG/M metagenome (GOLD analysis project Ga0209631, IMG submission 184752) | Pelagic Microbial community sample from North Sea - COGITO 998_met_08 (SPAdes) (version 2) | ecosystem: Environmental > Aquatic > Marine > Neritic zone/Coastal water | place: Helgoland, sampling... | reverse complement strand
AAAATTGAATACGCGCACCGAGCGACGGTGTGGAACGTGTGTCTAACGAGAGGAATTATCGTTGATTTTCCGAAAACACATAAAGTGACGATGTGGTTGCGTCAACTGCCGATGTTTTTCGCGTACTTTTTCTTGTTTTTACACGCGTTTACGGTGTACTTGACGCTCGATCCAGAGTTGGAAAAAGGCGAGCTCAGCGATATACTTCAAGCAATCTTGTCGATTCTCGCGGTGTTATTCGTTCTTCTCATGACTAAAGAGTTCGTGGTTATTGAAGGCGCGAACTCATTGTTGACGCTAAATATGGTCGTATATTTGTTTCAAGACGAAAATTTGCTTCGTGAGAAAGGTTTTCGCGTCGTCCACATGTCTCGTTTACAGGACTTTGTCAAGGATCGATCGAATAGATTCGGACGCGAGAAGACTGGGCACTTTTCTTGGAACGAGATCCATCGCGATATCGAAAGCAGCGAGACTGAGGAATGTAAACTTCGTGGACTCTCTTTAATATGCGGATCTCGCAGTGCGCGATTCCTCTGGCCGTTCCGAGACTTGGACGCGTAAAAAATTCAAGCGGGTAAAGCGCTTCCTCAAATATATTGGTTCAAGTAAAGAGTTCTTCTCTTCTTAATTACAGATTTACAAAACAAACACGCTCTTTTTAATAATAATAAGACTTCTTTGATTACTTCTTCGCCCCAGCAGCAGCTTCCGCGGCTGCTGCTTTTGCCGCCTCCGCCGCAGCCGCTTCCAATTCTTTCTTCAACTTTGCCAAATCTCGGCAATTGGGCCCAGTCGGCTCGGTGTTCAAGGTCGTCGTCCCGGTTATCGGCTCTGCTTTATTCCTAATCTGACTCCCAACCTTCTCCGGCATTTTCCCCTGCGCTAACGTTTGGACAATCGACACCGCACTTTCCGGCGTCAAATCCTCGTAATAATTATACGTGTATTTCTCCACGCCTCCCGTATAATCCGCCACCGCAATCATCGGCGCGTTTACGCAACATCCCATGCACTCCATCTCCCCCAACGTGAATTTTCCGTCCCTGGTCGTTTCAAATTTCTTCACCCCTAAATGTTCGCTCAACGCCTTCTCGATGTCTCTCGATCCTCGCAACATGCATGGGGTCGTTCCGCACACCATCACGTGGTAACTTCCAACTTTCGACCGGTTAAACATGGAGTAAAACGTCGCCACTTCGTACACGCGAATCGGCGCCACTTCCAACAACTCCGCGATGTGATTCATCACCGGAACGGTTAAATACCCGGCATTTTGTTGTTGCGCGACGTCTAACAAAGGAATCATCGCCGATCGTTTGTAATTCGGCGGATATCTCTTCAAAATAGTCTGCACTTTGGTCTCGTTTTCCTTCGAGAACTCCCACTTCAAAGACGAATTGTTCTCCGCGGAATCTCTGTGGACCATGAGACCGACGGAGTATAATCGCTCGTTGATGACGTGCGAAAACGTTTGATTGTTGTTCGTTTTGCTCGTTTGTTGCTTGAAAATGTTCTTAGTGTTAGTATTACTATTATTATTCCTCTTGTTGTTGTTGTTGTTGTTCATCCCATTATTCTTCTTCGAAGTAGTAGTAGTAGTAAAAAACAGATCGGAAGACGTCATATAAGAGGCGGAAAAAATCGCCCTTCCGCTGCTCGTGCTACTGCTAAAATATTTTGTTTGAGCGGTTAAGGCGGCGGCGGCAATCCCACCGTTGTTCGACCCAGTCGTCGTCGCCGTCTTCTTTATCGCTTGTCTGATGAGCATGATGATGATGATGATGATGAAGGTTTTAATGACGAAAAGAGAGAAGAGAGAAGAAGAGGTTTTTTTTTTTTTCCGATCGCAAAATGGTCATTTTGATACAAACAAGAATAAAAATTACAACAACAACAAGTGAACGACAGATATCACCATATCAATCAAATCTAAACGTCTCTTTGCGCGATAGAGATGTAATCACCAAAATCCGGGTTCACGTCCGAATACATGGGCAACTTCAGACCTCTCTTCCAAGCCCTCCATCGTAAAAAGACGGTGGTGGACGCGGCGAGGAGGCATCTTAGGTTGTGCGAGACTCCCGGGAACCAACAGGCGAAGACCGTGTACACGGCGGCGCCGGCGATAGCGGTGGTGCCGTATAACTCCGCGTGCGAGTGTAACACTCGCACCGGTTGGCGTAGGAAAACGTCACGAACGACGCCACCTCCCGTGCACGTGATCGCGGATAATGCGACCGCGAGGAGAGGGCCTAAGTTTCGGACCAACGCGGCGTTGGCGCCGATGATGCAAAAACCGCCTAAACTTAACGCGTCCAACCAGTTCAACGCAGTTTCCATCGCTTTCGATTCACGAACTTCCTTCGATAAGACTTTCGGCCAGAAGAAAAACGTGAAGAAGGAAGCGACCAAGGCGACGATTAGGTATTCCGGCTCGGCTATCCAAAAGACCGGATGCGCGCCTTCGATGCCAATCAACGCTCCTCGAATGGTCCCTCCGCCCATGGCGGTCACGCACCCGACGACGACGCACCCGAGCAAGTCCAAACCTCTCTTCCCCGCTGCAATAACTCCGCCGTGCGCGAACACGCCCGTGCCGAACAAATCCACAAACCTCAACCACTCCGCCGCTTGCAGCGTCGATAAAGACTGAAACGTTTTCACCATCAAATTTTCCGTGTTTGGAGGATGCGCGGTGGTATACCCGACGTGCGGGAGCAACGCGTACGCGATGTAGAGTAAACCGGTAAAAAACACGCCCAGCGCGCAAAAATGTTTCAACGCGTGCACGTCGAAAAATTTCTGCTCCTGCTTTTCTTCGTCTCCTCCGTATGATTCTTTCGCATCATCATCATCATCATCATCGTCTGTTGTTTTGGCTGCAAAAACGTTGAAATCAGAAGAAGACAAAGAAGAAGAAGAACCTCCTCCTCCTCCTCCTTTTCCCGGACAAACTTTTAGACGATAAAGACGGCTTTTAGAAGAACAACCGCAAAACGCGTCTTCTGTCCGGAGTGTATTCGTCGAAGCAACGACCAGCGCGGCATCATTTGATCTTCTTCTTCTTCTTTTTTCTCTTCTCAGAACAACAACTTCAGATAATCCTCCTCCTCGCACAACAGAATTTTGACGATCACGAGCAGACGCGCTAATACTAATGTTATTATTATTACTGTTGCTCCTGCTGCTAATCGACGATGATGATACTACTTTGAGGAATGGTTGTGAAAGCATTCACGACGTATTAAACGACGTAACGTAAGCGAAGACGGGGGGTGTTTAAGATTATTATTTTGTCAGATAACAGAGCGTGACGATTATAATCCTTCTCTCGTCTTTAACTGTTTTTTGGGCAAAATTCTACCCACAAACCCCCCTTTTTGCTTTTTGCTTGCTTGCCAAAGAGGATTCTTAAGAAAATTTTAGACAGAGGAAATCTGCTCTGCTCTGCATTTTTGGCTTCTCTTTGGACATTGGAGGAGGAAATAAAAAACATCTGTCAGACTGTCGCACGACAAAAAATTTCAAACTCTCTTTCTCTCTCGTTCTTTTCCGTTTTTCGCTTCTTTGTTGTGTACACACCACAAAGAGTACCGAAGAAGAAGATGGTCGCGACGACGAGGAGGAGCACTGCGAGAAGCAGCGGCGGCATTAAAAATTCTTCGAAATCTTCTTCTTCGAAAAGTGCATCATCGTGGCAAAACCCGGGTTTGAAAAGAGAATTCCTCTCCGCGTTTTCGATGGCGTTCGGGATGTTGTTCGTCCCGATGCAAAAGAATCTGTTTTTGTTTCTCGCGGAAAAGTTGATTTCGATGGAAACGAAAGAGATGTTGAAGACGCGATATGCAAACGAAATTATCGTCGCTTTATTGTTCATCAACTTGCAGTTTTATTTCGGACCGATATATGGACGGTTTTCCAAAGGGTCGTGCAATAATCCAACGGTGTATATATTGAGAGGATTCATGGGAGAAATATCGTTCGCGGAGGCGTTTAATGGCGCGATGGTGGTGGTTGTAGCACACATCGCCGCGTTTATGGCATATTTCATTCTTCACGTTGAATTGGGAGAAGCGATTTTACCAGCCGGGTCGCCGGTTATCGCCGTTGGATCGCAACGCGAAGCCGTAACGAGCGAAGCGGTGGTCGCGTTTCTGAACTTTCTGGCGTTTGATTTCGCGGCAAAGACGATGCCGAAAGGCGTGCAACCGGCGTTTGGCGCTTTGTTTTACTGCATCGTTATCACCGTAGAGAAGTGTAAGTATTCTTGCGGGTACATGAATCCGGCGGTGGTTTTAGCCTCGCACGTCGTGTGGGGGCAAACGATGATGAAGAGTAAGAAAATCTTTTCGATCGAGCGAATACTCGAGGCTGCGCAACACGAAGCGAATAGGCCGTACGTGTACGGGGCAGTTTTGGGGTCGTTGATGACTGCAGTCGTAGCTAAAGCGATCGATATGGCTACGTCAGTATCATCATCTGGAGTAGTAAGTGGTAGCAAGAAAAGCTCCTCTTCTTCGACGACGACAAAACAGAAGAAGAAGAAGGCTGAAACGACGACGAAAACAAGAAGCGCGGGGGGCGCGGCAAGTTCGCTGAGGAAGCGGAAGTAAAGTAAATAGATTTTGTTGAATATTATTACGTAAGTATTGTGTTTTACGGAAACTAGTTCTTTTATTGCTACCTCACTCCGGTGACTTATTATTAGCTCATCTCGCGCTAGCCAAAATCATTTCCGCTCGAAAGATTAGGGAGTTAAACCCACGACGCCGCAGGCCAACCTTTGAAAATAAATGAGTAAAATAGATAAGAGCAAAAAAATACCAACCTTGCGCCCGCGTTACCGGTCGTGGAACTCGTCTTGCCTTGCGTGCCGATTTCCGAGTTATCCCCTTTACCCAAATCATCTTCCAACTCGTGAATCACGAACGCTCTGCCGACGATGGAGTTTGCCCCGGACAAAGGAATTTGCATATCCTTAATGGTAAACTTGCACCCGCCGGCATCCGCGATGACGTTACCCAAATCCCCGGCGTGTCTGACCGAATCCGTCGGCGCGCCGTGCGTCATCTTGTTCGGGTTAAAGTGCGGACCAGTGGACATGCACCCGTTGGTCGTGTCTCCGAATTCGTGCACGTGCAAACCGTGTTTGCCCGGCGCCAAACCGGTGATGTCGCCGACAACCGTCGTCGCGCCAGACGGGTCATCTTGCGTCAAAGTTAACGTGCCCGCGACGCCAGCCGTACCGGTGAGAACGACGACCGCTTTCTGTTTGTTTGTTTGTTTGTTTCGGATAATATATATAAATAATAATGTATAAAGTCAGTATTTAAGCCGCAGATTCTTCTACTAAATATGCGTTCTTTTTTCCCACCATTTTCGTCTTTGAAGCGCAAAAAAGAGAAGAATTTTAGTAGTTATAAAATAGAAAACCACGTACTTGTTCGGCGTTGACGGCGAACGCGACCGGGGTCTTTCTCGCGGCTTTAGAAACCGTTTTCAACCTGTGTATATATGTTGTTGTTAATAATGTTATCATTATATTCGCGCGTGAAGAGAGAGTCGATAATATGTGCGGTTAACAGAGCATTCATTTTGAGAAGTAAAACGAAGAGTCCGTTTTAGCTCTAGGGTAAAAAGCCACGTATACTCGCGTCGTCATCGATCGTCGTCATCAATACTAGAATACTAGAAAAACTCCTACCCTCGTCGGCGGCCAGCGCACGCGCATCGAGAAGAGCACGCGTGTTGGTTTGCTTGGATTTGGCACTGAATAGTTGAAGAAGAACTGATGGCAAACATACTTATTATTATTAATATGTATTATTCAAAGTGTAGTAGAGAATGTGCTTTTGGTGATGAAGTGACGTTTTTCTTTATCCAAAACTTGTGTGTGAGAAGTTTTTTCCACATAAATAACCGCATTAGAGCGTAGTAGTATAATAAAAAGATGATACAGATGACGATGACGATGCAAACAAAACCTCCTCAAAATGTTGCTCCCGTTGCTCCTGTTGCTGTTGCTGCTCGCGCTGCTGCTGCTGCTCGCAAAAAGGGTAGTCGTTTTATTCCACGACAAAAACAACAACAAAAACAACGACCCAAAAGTCGAGTGACGGCGATGACGAGTAGAAGTAGTTATTCTTCTTCTCATCATCATCATCATTCAATAAAGAAGGATACAAATATCCGCCGCCGCACTACTGCTCAAACATCATCATCGAACGACGATTACAACGCAAATGACATCAACGGAAGTAATAAAAAAGGAGTCGCGAGAGAGATTGAGTTTATGGTGGAAATGCGCTGTGGGAAGTGCGTGGAGAAAGTCGAAAAATCCGTCCTTTCTCTCGAAGGCGTTATACAAGTCTCCGCGTCACTCGGAACGAATACGGTGCGAGTGCTCGCGACGTCTTCGGTGAAAACGGTGGAAGAGAAGATCGCGTCTACGGGATATAAAACGCGTTTAGTTGGTCAGGGGAACGTGGAGTTGTTCAACGAACGACTCGCGGAACGATTAGGTATGGATTTGAGAACGTTGAGGCAGTCCTTAGCCGCCGTCGCGGAGTTTAAAGGAGAGGCGTATCAACACGGGAGTTGTAAAGGCGTCGTGCGGTTCGTGCAAGTGAACGAAGAGACGGCGACGTTTGAGGCGGACGTGTTAGGCTTAGAGAAGGGGAAAAAGTACAAATTGCGAGTGCGGATGTATGGAGATACGACGAGAGGGGTGGAGAGCTGCGGGGAAGTGTATCAAAATACGAACGAAAATGAACGAGAAGAGGAAATATTATTAGGCGAAATGTGCGCCGTGCAAGCCATGGAGGACGGGTTGATTAAAGCGAGTTTACAGCTTCCAAAGAAATTTTTCGTTTGGGATATCATTGGAAGAGCTTTGTGCATCGAAGAGGTGGTCGCAGGGAACGAAGAAGGAGAAGGTTTGCGAGTAGCCGCGGTGCTCGCCAGAAGCGCCGGCGTCGGTGAAAATCTCAAGAAGGTGTGTCAGTGCGACGGGACGGTAATTTGGGAGTCGTCGCCGGATGATTTCACGCCGCAAATCTCAAAAAAAGGAGGGTCCCCTTTGTTCGAGAATGGAAAGGTTTCGGTAAAGCGCATGTAAATAAATTACTGCGACGGGTCGTGGCCCACCGTAGAAATATTGTAATCGTAGCTGTATTAAAAAATATGTCTCTCGCTTTGTACCGGTAAAAAATAATATAAACACGCGCGCTCTCTCTTTCACTTTTTCACGCGACCTGACGTTGTATTTGATGGTGTTGCTGCGGTAGCGACGGTGGCTTCATCGGCGACGACGTCAACGAAGGTAAACTCGTGCCCTTCAACTCCATCTGCGCTTCCGCCCACGACTTGTTCGATTTCGCGAGCGACATGACATTTGACGCTTTTCCGCCGTTCTTATCCTTAGAAAGCGCTGGAAACTCTTCTTCTCTTTTCGAATTACTATTACGATCATCGTTGGAATCGTTTCCGTGATTATGCTGATGATTGTCTCTCCTATACTCTCTCGATGATCGTCGCGGCTTTGGAAACGCCGCAGATGAAATTCTCGCCAGATCGATAGGACGAGGCGAAGGAATGCGAATTGAAGACGAAGATGCACTTGGCGATATAGAAGGCGAAGAAGAGGCCGATTTATGATGCTGAATCATCTGTTGCTGACCTTTTGGTGGTGGCGTTTTAGGAAGTGGCGGTGAAGTAGAAGAAGAAGGAGAAGAGGAAGAAGACTTCACCGCGGCTGCGCACGGGTGGTCGTCTGACGCGGTACTCGCCGTATCGCTCACCGCTTCGTTCGTTGCTGCTCCAATGTTCGACGACGACGATCTTTGCGTTGGTGGTGGTGGTGGATACTGCTGCTGCATCATGACGTCATGGTAGAACTTGTTGTACATCGAAACAACCGCTTCGGAGGTATCCGGAAGCCGAGGCATCGGCGGAGGAAGCGGAGGCGCCATCGAATGATGATGGTGCATTCCAAACGGCATCGGATGCGGCATACTCCCACTATCGGGAATAATCATCGGCACAAAAATGACTCTTTGACCGTCAACCATCTGTGGTGGTGGCATTTGCGGAAGTGGTGGTTGGTAGTGTTGATGATGATGATGGTAGTGCTGTTGTTGATCTGGTGGAGGATTTGACGCGGCGCAGAAAGACTGTTCAATGTCCGAAACGCTTCGCACGACGTACGTATCGTTGCTTTCTTCTTTGTCGTCCGCAACTTTCTGCTGCTGCTGCTCTTCTTCTTCTTCTTCTTCTCGAGCTTCTTCTTGTTTTTCCTCTTTCGTCTCTTCTTCGACTACAACAGTGGGAGCCGGTGCTGTTTCGTTCTTCTTGAGAGTATCGACAAACAGCGCTCGTCTCGTCACCTCTCTCTTCTTCTCGACCGCGGCGGTGACGACTTCTTTCGGCGGTGGCGACTTTGGCAACGGAGGCGATGAAGATAATTCGCTCCTCTGCTGTTGCTGCTGCTTTGCCGCAGGTATCTTCTTCACAGGCGAAATCTTGACTTTCGATAAAACGAGATCTTTCGGAGCGACGATGACAGAAGAAGGGGAAGTCTTGGCGCCGCGCACTTTTTTCACCTCTTGCCAAGCCTCGAGGTTTTCTTCTTCCATGAATTCTTCGGACTCTTGCAAAGCGACTGGAACAACGAGAGTAGGAGTAAGAGTAACCTCTTCTTTTCCTTGTTCTTCTTCTTTTCCTTCTTCTCCTTCTTCTTCTTTCTCGTCGTCGTCTTCTTTATCCGAGACTTCTTCCTTCTTCTCGGAGACCGGCGCCGGCGTATCTTTGCCCGCCTTGTTGCTTTTCTTCTTCTTCTTTTTCGACGACGAGGAGGACGATTTCGCGGCTTTCTTCTTCTTCTTCTCCTCTTCTTCCGTTTCTTCTTCGAACAAGAGCTCCTCGATGAACTTTTCCGTCTTTTGCCTCGAAAACTGGTCAAATTTCCCGCTCAACATTTGTTCCAAGCACGCAGATATTACCGTTTGATGCGCTCTTTCTCTCAAAGCGCTATCGATTTCCATCGCATTCGTCACGCGCATGCGCACAAACATTAATAGTTTCGTCTCGGCTCCGTAATCGATTAACGTATCGTACGGATCGAGGATGTTGTTCAACATGTTTGAAAATTGACGCCTATACGTCTGTTCGAGCGCGGACGAGAAGAGTCGCGCCGCTGACTTTTTGAAGCCGCCGACGACGAGATCTTTGTCGACGAAATCCGAGAGTATCTCGAACGCTTTCTTCAAAACCGATACGGCGCGATACAACACGTGGCGATTGATATCGTCCGCGGCTTTACACGCCTTTTCATTCGATGGAAAATACGCGTTGTCGCACAGTAAAATGAGATCGTCAAAGACCATGGTTTGATCCGCGGACCATTTCGTGGACGCGAGTAACCGGTCGCGGTCGTGCGAGGTCTTCGTACTCAGCGACGGAGAACGGAGAACTTTTTCGAGCACTTTTTCAAGTTTTGCGGTCGCGTCGCGAAACTCCTCCCCGGCCGGCGTCACGTGCGCAAGATGCCCTTTGATGATCATCTGGTTAAACGTTTGCTCTTGCTCGTACGTCTTGATCTCGCTCTCAAGTTGGTCTTCAATCGTGAGCACGTGCTGGTTGTCGTCGTCGTCGATATCGTCGTCGATATCGTTTTTCTCGACGTATTCATCGTCGAGAAGCGCTTCGTCGTCTTCATTGAGAAGAATCGACCACGACGATAGCGAGCGGTTCGCGATGCTGTACGTTGGAATCTCTTTCAAAATCGTCGTCGTCGTCGCGTCCGTTGCTTTCATCTTCGAAGGAGCAACAACAGTCGTCGCTTTTTCCGTCGGTACGGGTGCTTTTGACACCGCTTTTGTGTCTTTACGATAGTCTGAAGCAAATTTTGTCATCGCTTCGCAGTCTTTCAAGAATTTCTCTCGCTCGATCAACGCCAGTCGCGCGGAGACGACCATCCCGCGCATGTTAATCCAGATTCGAATGCACTCGAGCACGTTTTCGCGATCGTCACTTTTCTGATTCATATCGTCGTCGCTAGAAAAATCCATCTTCTCGACCAACGAGCGCAACCGATACGTTTCGTACACTTCCTTCTTGAACTCTCTCAAAAATTTGAACACCTTATCGTCTGCGATGGCGCCGTGAATCTTCTTGGATTGGTCCAACTGAAACTTGCCAGAGTTGAAGCGTCTCGTTGCCGCGCAGCTTTCAGAGAGAATGCCGTCGCCGTCGGGGGAGATTTCATCCTTTTCTTCTTGTTTATCCTCGTCTTTGTCTTCTCCGCCGATTTTCATCTCTCCTTCGTCGTCGTCCTTCTTCTTCTTTATCGCCGCCGCGCTGCTCTTCGTCCCAGCCTTCTTCTTCCCAACGCCACCACTCGAAGTCGTCTTCCCTTTCGCCGCCGCCGTCGTGTTTGCTTGGCTCACCAACTTTTTTTTCGCCTCCAACAAATCTTCTCTTCGTGCTCTCTCCTCGCGTTCGCCAATCTCTCGATTCTGTTCCGATATTTTCAACGTGTTCAACAAAACGGTCCTTTTCGTCCCCGCCGCGTCTTCTTCTTTCGACGACGGTATCGTCAACAACACCGTTCTCGCTCCAGTTGTCTCATCGATCATCTCCTCAAAGTCTTCCAGCTTCAGAAAGTTTTGAAGACGACGACGAGGTTGCTTGAGCTCATTTTCGTTTCCAGTATCGTCATCATCTTCTTCTTCTTCTTCGATAAAAAACCCGCCGCCTCGGTCGCCGCCTCCGAAAAACGCCAGCGCCGCTTCCGTATCTTCCAACAACTCCTTGTTCAGTTTCACTCCTGGATATTCTCTCACCGCGTCCCGGACGAACTGCATGGAAACTTGGAGAGAAATCGTGTCGTTGTCTTCTTCTTCTTCTTCTTCCTTGAGAAGAAAATTGACAAACTCTTCTTTATCCTCTTCGCTCGTCTGCAGAGTTTTCAGAGGATCTTTGGAATACAACAAAGAAGACCTCGAGAAAGAAGAAGAAGAAGATCGCTTTTGAACATTTTTTTTTTCCTCGCGAGAAAGACATTTTCGTTGTTTTTGTTGACTTTTTTGCTTCTTTTTCTCTCCTTTTTTCGTTTGAGTAGTCTTTTCTTCGTCGTTTATCACGTCGGTATGATTAGTAGTATTTGTAGTATTCGTGTTCTTCTTTGTCTTCTCGAGCGTCGTCGTCGTCGTTCTCCTCGCCGGCATTCTTCTTCTTTCTGATTCTTGTCGCACGCGCGCGCACGACCCCACGACGCGACCTGCGAGACTTTTTCGCGATGCCACCGTCCGTCGTCGGTCGATGGGATGCGCGATGAGATTCGCTTTTGGAAAGAAAAAAACAAATGAGATGTCGATTCGTTAATCACCTGCGCGTGCTTTTTTCTCCAATCAAAACGATGCACGCAAC
>Ga0209631_10007024_pt1 | contig 11432 bp, 9 predicted proteins | sample COG_08_FD_184752 | JGI IMG/M metagenome (GOLD analysis project Ga0209631, IMG submission 184752) | Pelagic Microbial community sample from North Sea - COGITO 998_met_08 (SPAdes) (version 2) | ecosystem: Environmental > Aquatic > Marine > Neritic zone/Coastal water | place: Helgoland, sampling... | reverse complement strand
AGACGCGACGTACTTCTCCGCCGGGGCTCTCGTGGCGAAGGATTTGTGCAAGGCGCCTTCGAATCCCTTGACCTGCGCCTCCGCCTCGTCCCAGGTGTCGTAGACGCCCGGGGTGCGACCCACCTTGACGCCGTAGAACTTCTTCTTGTTCTTGGCCATCGCGCGGGTCGACGTGCGGACGCGTCCGCCGTCCCAAGATCGTCCCGGCTCCGCGTTGTGTTTGAATATGGGCACCCCCGACAAAAGACAGCTCACAGGAGGTGTGAAGAAAAAGTTTGAGACAGTCAGATTCTTAATACACTCGCACACAGGTTGACAAGACAGGACATAGATAACTTTCATCGCATCCCTCATCGTCTCATTTGGGGGTCATCGTGACCCCCGACGCGTACGTACGTTCGCTCATCACGCGGCGTTCTCCTCGGCGGGCTTGGAGTCGGGTCTCCGCTTCAGCATCTCGAGGTGCACCGTGTGGATCAGGCCGAACATGCCGCCGAGGGTGGCGGCGATACCACCGACCGCCGCGAGGTACGCCATCACCGGAGACGGGTACGAGGTGGTGCTCTTGGTGTAGAGCGGGAAAGGATTGAGCTTGATGCCCTTGGCGTTGACGCCCTCGCCGTTGGTTTCGCCGAACTCAGTCTTGAGACCGGTGACCCCTTGTCCGTCGTTTAAGCAGAGGTTGCTTTCCTCGATCGTGCCCACGATGTCCACCGGGGTGATTCCCCACTCGTAGATGACGGTACGGCCGGACTTGGCGGCGATGTCGGGGTGCGATGCGTCCCACTCCATCTGCGGATCATGGCGCTCCACGAGGGACAGGAGCATGATGCCGCGGTGCGCTCGAATCTTCTTCTGCTTGATCTTTCCGCCGTCTTCGTCGAGGTAATCGGTGATGAGCGAGACGCCGAAGTTGCAGTGGCCCGTGCATTTCGTGTTGACATCGCTGCTGACCATGTCGTCGTCCCTCCACGCCACGGTGAGGGCGTCGACGGGGTCGGCGAGGGAATACGCGCAGACCCCGTCGTCGGCGTCCATCACGGTTCCTGAAAAAAACACAAAGTTCATATGGGCAAACAGTCAGAGAACAAAAAAAACGTACCGCATGCGATCTTGCCGGAGCACTTGGGCTCGGCCACCTCGAGAAGGCTCCGCGCCGCGGGCGCCCGCCAGGGGTACTCGTCGTCGAGTAGTTTGCGTCCGGCGTTGCCGTTGGGGGCGGGAACGTTCGGGGCGTTACCGCCGCCGGCTGGGGAGCTCGTGTCGCAGAAGTCGTTGTTGGGTTGCTCCGTGCTGACCACGCCGCTCTGGCACATGGATGCCCCGCCCGCCGGCAGCCGGAAGAAGCAGCCGTACGGGTTGGTGCACTCCAGGGCGAGTTCCTTGACCTGGTTGCCGTACTGCAGGGTCTCGGACGTGGTCACCTTGTACAGCGGCGGCGCGGATTCACCGAAGCCGTAGTAGAACTGGACAAAGTACAGCGCCGAATAGGCTGCGACGCAAACCGGGAGGATCACGACGGAGAGAAAGGCGCCGAGCCTCGTCTGCTCGGACTCGTCCGTGACCGTGCCGGCGAAGCCGTCGCGTTTGGGATCGAACGCGTTGAGTTTCGCGAGGAGCTTGCCGATGACGCCCATGATGACGCGTCTTGATGGGTAGAACGCGAAGGGGCGGAATGCCCCGACGCATGGAGATAACGGAACGTCGAACGGAGAACTTTCCAACTGTTTCGTGGATTCGGTTTTATGATATTGGGTTTCGATGAATGGGTTGGTACGGATGGTGACTGACTGTGATGCCATACGGATGAATTAGTTCCCCATTGCACACCTTGAATGGGCATACGAGCCCCGCAGATTTACTTTTCCCGCCCAACAAATGTTGACATCGGTTCCGCCCCTCCTCGAGCCAGTGCGAGTGGTCACCACACAAGAGCGACGACGATGAGGCTCACGGCGTGGTGCCTGGTGCTGGCGGTCCTATGCGCCCAGATCCGCGCGATCGACGCGTTCGGGCCGCGCCCGCGACCCCGACTGTACGCCAAGGTGCGCGTCCATCTCCCGCGTTTGGCGCCTCTTAAATCGTGTCGACGATCGCGATCCACTGACCCTTTCCCTCGTCATCCACTCGTCACAGCCGCACCTTCCCCCGCATCTCATCGCCGCCGAGCGCGCGCTCAGGGAGCTCGCGCCGGGCGGACCGGCCGCCGCCGGCTTGCTCAGCGACGGGATATGGCAGGCGCCCGGCACGGAACAAGTCCCGAAGCCGTCATCACAGCTGGACGGCACCCAAGCCTCCGACGGATCGAGCGAGTCCGAGACCTGCGACGCGTCCGAGGTGGGATCGTGCGTGGATGCGCCATCCACGACCGAGAACGCGACGCCCATGAACCCCGAGGTGACGCGCAAGAAGGAGAAGGAGACGAACCTCAAGAAGTACGAGGAGTACTTCCTACGGTACCAACTCACCGATCGCATGGCCACCGAGGCGGCTAAACCCGACGCAAACTTTCGCGATCGCAAGTTCAAATGGGAAGGACACGACTTCCCGGACAGCTCCGGCATCTCCGAGCGCAACCCGAACGAGGGAGGCGCGGGCGACAACGACGACGGCGCTGAGAGCTACCAGGCGGAGATCGACGCGGACGGCGCCACCGGCGACCAGGTGGCAAAGAAGTCCAAAGATGCCGCCGTCGAATCTATCGATTCTTACGACGCCGCCGAGGCGTCGATGCTCGCGAACGTGGACACTACCAACTCGGGTTCGATCGTGCCGTCGTCGCCGATCGAGGAGGAGATCAACTCCGGCGACGACGCCGCCAAGGAGATGATGGAGCAACTCAAAAAGGAATCCGCCGCCTACGTCAATCCGCAGACGGGCAAGGCTGTGCGTTGGGGCGACACGTGGCGTCACGCGTGGGGCGGCGGCGTCGGCGTCAGCCGACCGGAGTCCCGCCCGCGGCGATTCGCCGAGGACGGCACCACGATGATCATGCCCGCCGCGACGGACAAAGGGTACGCGTTGGTCCCGACGAGTTCCGACAAAAGAGCCCTCGAGGAGTTTTACGAGGAGTGCAACGGAGTGCGATGGAGCGTGCAGCGCAACTGGGGGGTTGGCGAGCCGTGCGCCAACAACTGGCACGGCGTCGTGTGCACCGGCGGCCGGGTCACGCAGCTGAACCTGAACTTGAACAACGTCGCGTGCTGGGGGGAATTCAACCTCACCGCGCTCGCGAAGCTCGACGAGCTGCTGTACCTCGACATGTCGGATAACCTCTTCTCCGGGGAGATCCCCGACGAGCTCTTCTCCATGACCAAGCTGCAGACGCTCGCGCTGTCGTCGAACCGCATGACTGGCAAGTTGAGCAAGAAGTTTGGACGGTTGACCAATTTGAGGCACCTGGATCTCAGCGCCAACGGCTTCCACGGGTCGCTTCCCAAAGAGATGGGTAAGATGAAATCGCTGGAGGTGCTGTACCTCGGCGAAGCCGGCCTGGAGGTTAAGAACAAGTTCACCGGCAAGATCCCGGAGCCGTGGGTCGGCATGAAGTCACTACAGAGGCTGTCCTTGACTGGTAACCAAGGAATCAAGGGTAAGTTCCCGACGTGGATCGGTAAGCTCCAGGACCTCGAGGAACTGACGCTGGCGGACACCGGGCTCTTCGGCGAGATCCCGGAGTCCATCGACCAGTGCTACAACCTCCGCACGCTCGACCTGAGCAACAACAAGATCAGCGGGCCGATACCGGAAGGTATCACGCGCCTCGGGCGGCTCAAGCACCTGCGACTGCGCGGGAACAAGCTCGAGGGCGACGTCCCGCTGGGCATCGCGGAGCTCGCCGAGCTGGAGACGTTGGACCTCGGCGCTAACAAACTCTCCGGACATCTCCCGGAGAAGTTCGAGGGTCTCACGAAGCTCGAGTACCTCGACGTGAGCAGGAACGACCTGTCCGGTGAACTACCCAAGGTTCTTCCCCGCATCCCCTCGCTTCGCGCGGCGCTCCTCTCCGACAACTCGTTCGAGGGCCCGATCCCGGGCGACTACTTCACGAAACTGCCGCTGCTCATGTACCTTTACCTGGATCGCAACCGGCTGGACGGATCGCTCCCGGGCGAAGCCATGGCGACCGCGAAGCTGTTGAAGGAGTTCCACGCCTCGAACAACAAAATCACCGGCACTGTTCCCAAAGAGATTGGCCAAATGCCGCGGCTCGCGTCGCTGGGCCTGAGACGGAACCAACTCGTCGGGGAGATTCCACCCGAACTGGGCGACTGCGCCGAACTCGCCCGGATGGACCTCACCGAGAACAAGCTCGTCGGTACGATCCCTGCCGCGCTGGCGAACGCGACGGACCTCGCGGAGATCCGTCTGGGCGGCAACAAGCTCACGGGGTCCATCCCGGAGTCGCTCGAATCGCTCGAGCTGTTGCGAGCGTTGATCGTGGACAACAACAGACTCACCGGCGAGGTTCCCCCGTGGCTGGGCACGCACCCGTGCCTCCGCGAGAGCGACCTCAGCGGCAACAGGCTGTACGGCACGTTACCCGATACGCTCTGGGACCCCGAAGGGGACGACGGCGAGGGCGGCAAAGGACGTGTTCCGTACCTGCCAGCTCGGCTGGACCGATCCGCGGATTACTTGGAACGGCGAATCAACCTCGGCTTAAACCCGCTCTTCTGCCCGCTACCCGAGTGGGCCGACGAAGTCCACGCGACGTGCAGGCAGGCGGAGATATCCAAGATTGAACCGAGCAACGGCCCGTCGAAGGGAGGGACGCACGTGACGGTCACCGGCAGCAACCTCGGCGCGGGTAACGAGCACTCGGGGTGTCTCTTCGGCAAGGAGGGGCAACAGGTGTGGGTGCCGGCGAGCGAGGCGAGTAACTCGAAGCTGGTGTGCGAGTCACCGCCCAAGCACGTGGACAACCACAAGAACGCGGTGGTGGTCAGGGTCGGGCACAAGGGCGTCGCGATCACCCGGTTCGGAGAGCTATTCAGATACACCGCGTGAGAGACAGACGCGGCTGATCGAATACGTGTGTACTGGGTTCAACGATTTTTGAATTTGATACAAACCAGGGTAAAGCTTCCCTCGCTCCCCCTACCGTCCTCACGCAAACGGCTCGTAGGAAAAGAATACCGGCCTCCACACCAACAACCACACTAAAGTAACATCACGTGTAAAGTAACATCACGTGAATCTAACACATCACGCGGCATCCACCGAGTCACCGGCCATGTCAACCGGCACGATGACTCCGTAGCCGCCCGCGTCGCGCTTGTACACGACGTTGACCTCGTTACCTTGGTTCACGTTCTTAAACGCGAAGAACGTGTGGCCGAGGTTCTCCATCTCCTCCGCCGCGGCCGCGACCGTGCACTTGCGCACGGGGTGGAACTTCTCGCGGACGATCTCCGTGTAGTCCATGCTCTCGTCGGCGAGCGCCTCGTCCGCGGCGGCCATCTCGGCGACGATGGCGTCGGTTTGCGCCTTCGGCGCGTTCTTGTTGTGCTTGGGCCGCTTGGAGATCTTCTTCTCCTTCACCTTGCGGAGCTTGCGCTCGAGCTTGTCGCTGACGGCGTCGATGGACGCGTAGAGGTCATCGGCTTCTTCCTCGGAACGGATGATGCCGTTCTTGGTGTACACGGTGACCTCGGTCTTTTGCAGGGCACCGCCGGGGGTTTTCTTATCGGCGCCCCCGCGCGAGGAGCATCGCACGTCCACTTCGCGGACGTCGTGTTGATCGAAGTGCGCGACGGCTTTGTTAATCTTCTCCTCGGCGTACTCGCGGATGGAGTCGGTGATCTCGAGGTGCCTGCCCTGGACGATGACCTTGGTGGACGCGGAAGCCTCGACGCTGAGTGCGACGCGGTTAGTTCCCGCAGCTTTGCATCGGGCGTCTCCGTTGGCGCGGCCGATCTCGACGCGGGACGATCGACGCGACGCGAAACGAATCGCGTGCGTCTCGGTCTTGCATCGTTGGTGGAACGTGAGCTTGGAACCGGAAGCCGCGCGCGAGGAGCACGCGCGGGGCGCCGTCACGGCGGCGGATACGGACGTCATCGCGACGGTCGGCATAGCAGGGATCTTTAGCGCGCGGGAAGTTGCACTGCAGGGATATTTTCCGAAGCTCGAGGGAGGCCGGAAACTGTGTGCCGCGGTGGATGCGGGCGCGTCTCGATAGCGAGCGCGATAGAGTTTGATGAACGAACGCGTCGACGAGGTGTCGGCGACGGTCTGGGCGGCGTGAGTGACCTCGAGGATTCACGCGGGTGCGGTTAATGCAGGTCGACGCGTGTTAGTTTCCCTGCTTTCTGAGTCAGCGAATCTACACAACTGGCGAAACTGAGTCAGATCTTTTACGAACCACTTTTTCGAAAACCAACGGATCCGCGATTGAGTGCGTTTCGTTGCAGAAACCCCGTGTTTTTAAATGCTAATAAGGTTAAGCATTGCGTATTTAGATTGCGTATTCGTATGCATTTCAGTTAGGTGAATTAGGAAAAGCGGTCGACGTCATCATTCGTTGCGCTTTCGAGCTCCTCCGCCTCTAGTGGAATAGATAAGCCCTGAACCCTCGAGCGTCACATCGCGCCCGCGCACCTCTGCGCCACCGTGAAATGTTGGCCGCGAAACATCCTACCGGGATGATTCGTACCCCCACGTCCCTCCGCGCCCTGCTCCGCCGCGGTCTTCACCAGAGATCCGCGTTGGTTGGCACTCCTCTGCAAGCGCCGCTCGTCGGTTCGGGCCCAATGGGCGCCCACCGACATCGATTCGCGGCGTCCGCCATGGCCAAGTCGGACGGCGGGCGGTCCACCAGCACCGTCTCCCCCGACAAGCAGCGCGACGCGGGCAAACAGCGGAAACAGATCGACCTCCAGCCCCCCAAGGGAACCAGGGATTTCCCCCCCGAAGAGATGCGTGTACGCAACTGGCTCTTCGGGCACTTCAGGGACGTGGCACGATCGTTCGGGTTCGACGAGTTCGACGCGCCGGTGCTCGAAACCGAGGAGCTCTACGTCCGCAAAGCTGGCGAGGAGATCACCACGCAGCTGTACAACTTCGAGGACAAGGGAAACAGGCGCGTCGCGCTCAGGCCAGAGCTCACGCCCTCCTTCGCCAGGCTCATCATGCAGCAGGGCAAATCGTTAGCGCTTCCCGCGAAATGGTTCGCAGTCGGCCAGTGCTGGCGCTACGAGCGCATGACGCGCGGACGCAGACGCGAGCACTACCAGTGGAACATGGACATCGTCGGCGTGGAGGGCGTGGAAGCCGAGGCGGAGCTCTTGGCGGCCATCACCGATTTCTTCACCCGACTCGGCATCACCGCCGCCGACGTCGGCATCAAGGTGTCCAGTCGCAAGGTGCTGCAAGCCGTGCTGGAACGGTTCGACGTCCCGGAGGAGTCCTTCGCGCCCGTCTGCGTCGTCGTGGACAAGATCGAGAAGCTCCCGCGCGAGAAGATCGTCGAGGAGCTCGCGGAACTCAACGTCGATCAAGCCGCCATCGACGGCATCCTCGACGCAATGGCGATGCGCTCCATCGACCAACTCGAACAGCTGCTAGGCGCGGACTCGCCCGCCGTCGCCGACCTCAAGCTCCTGTTCTCCCACGCGGAGGCGTACGGGTACCACGACTGGCTCGTGTTCGATGCCTCAGTTGTTCGCGGGCTTTCGTACTACACCGGCGTGGTGTTTGAAGGGTTCGATCGCGCCGGGGAACTGAGGGCCATCTGCGGCGGCGGTCGATACGACAAGCTGCTCGGCGCTTTGGGCGGCGAAGATCGGCCGATGGTCGGCTTTGGCTTTGGCGACGCCGTGATCATGGAGCTCGTCAAGGACAAGGGTTTGTTACCCGAGTCGTTGAAGAGCGGGAACGTGGATGACTTGGTGTACCCCATGAACGCGGCGTTACGACCGGCGGCGATGGGCATCGCCGCTCGGTTGAGGGCGAGCGGGCGAAGCGTTGATTTGGTCATCGAGGATGGCAAGAAGCCGAAGTGGGCGTTTAAGCACGCGGAGCGTTGCGGGGCGTCGCGGGTGGTGCTTCTCGGGGAGAAGGAGTGGGAGCAAGGGGTGGTGCGGGTGAAGGACCTGGCGACGCGGGAGGAGGTTGACGTGAAGCCCGAGGACCTCTGCTAGCGTTTGAGACTACTTGGTGAAATATTATTTTTTGTGAGTGTCGTCGCGATCTCGCCCCCGCCCCTCACACTAGATGTCGCCGGCGGTGCGTGCGTGTGCGCAGGTTCCCCGAGTGCGTTCTTCCCGGTCCGTGCGGTGCTCCGCGTCTTCGTCGAAGGTCATGAAGGTGCTGTACTGCACCGGAAACGCGGGCAAGTTCCGCGAGGCTTCCTTCGTCATCGACGGGTGGAACGCGTCGCGTGGTGAGACCGAGGCCAAGGTTGAGTACGTGCAGGTGGACGCGGATCCGGTGGAGATCCAGGGCACGTCCGAGGAGATCGGCGCGCGCAAGGTGACGGAGGCGACGCGGCTGCTGCGCGAGCGCGGCGCCATCCCGGACGACGTCGACTGGGTCATCACCGAGGACGTCGGGCTCAGCCTCCGATGCCTACACGGCTTCCCCGGGCCGTACTGCAAGCCCATGCTCGAGGCCATCGGCGATGTCGGCCTGTGGGAAATGATGAGCCGGTACGAGGACAGGCACGCGCTGGTGACGTGCACACTCGCGGCGGTGCACGTGAGTAGGATCGGCGGCGAGGTCGTCGAGGGAGGCACCCCGGAGCTCTTCGTGGGAACGATCGAGGGAGCGGTACTCGGACCTCCCCGCGGGGACGTTAAACACGGAAAGGCGTCGTGGAACAGCGTGTTCACCCCGGACGGATACGATAAGACGTTCGGGGAGCTGCAGTTCCACGAGCAGGCGACGTTCTCGCACAGGAAACGCGCGATCCTCAAGTTCCTGGAGGCCAAGGCGACCGAGTAGCGACGGCACCGTTGTCAAATTTCTACTCTAGCTAAGTTTAAATCACATCCGCTACGTGTAGCTACCGTCGCTTATACCGCACCCGCAGTATCTCCCGCACGTTACTCGCGCCGTCCGAGAACGACTCCACCGACTTCACCTCCATGTCCGGGTGCGCGCGTTCGATCGCCTGCCTAAATGCGTCCACCCCGCCGCCGACGCCAAAGTAATAACTCTTCGCCGCAATCAACGCCACACCAGTTCCCACACGCAACGCCCTTCGTAACACCCGTATGTGCCTCGCGTACGAATCCACGGAGTATATAGTCTCCGCGGCGAGCACCAAATCGAAGCTCCCGGGCTGAATGTGGGCGTCCAGGTCGCCCCAGTCGCCGCCCAGGTACGCGAACTTACCCCGAGCCTCGTCGGTGGTGAAGTTAGCCCTGACGTTGGGCACCGCGAGGGTAGTTAACACCTCGGGGTTGTAATCGCACAGCGTCACCTGCGCCGCGCCCCTGAGCGCGGCGACGATGCCGGGTACGCCGTGCCCGCATCCCAGCTCCAGGACCGTCGCGCCGCGCAGCTTCACGCCGGCGTCGTCGTCGACGTCGTCGCCGACGTCCGCGTGTTTTAAGAGATGCTTGGCGAGATCGACGGAACACTCCCAGAGCTTGAACCCGCCCTCGTACCTGCCCTTCACGACGTCGCTGTTACCGTCGATGCTACCGTCGGCGTCGCTGAGCGCGTTCGCGGCGTCCGCGGACGTCACCGCGCCCTTGACGACGGTCGTGGACGGGTCCAGCTCCAGCGTCTCGGGTTTCCAGGTGGGCGAATGCTCCGGCACCGATGACGCGAGCACCTCCACGCCGGCGATGTGGCCGCCCTCCTTTGGGTCCGCGTCCGGGGCCCGAGCGGCGACATCCGGGTTGGGTGCCTTCGCGGCGGCCGCGTCGGCGTCGCCGCCGAAGTTGAAGCGGAACCCGCCGCTCTCCCCGTCCTCCGCTCCCCACATCAATGACGGAGAGATTTCATGATGCGGCCAGCTGTGAGCAGTTCACGTGGCAGAGGAACAATTGCGGCCACCGCACAGAGTCGCGAGGCGCGATCGGACGTCACACCAAGATGCAGAACGTTCGGAACGTGAAGCTGCCGGACCCGAGGATCATCTCGGGGATCGTGCAGACCGCCGTGTTCGGCGGCGCGGGCGCGTACGGCCTGTACCACTCCTTCTTCAACGTCGAGGGCGGCCACCGCGCCATCGTGTACAACCGATTCGTCGGCATCCGCGAGAAGGTGCGTCACAGCTGTGATGGACACGTCACCGGCATGTTTTCCCCGCCGCGCTCGTCGTTAAACGCGATGGATCGCTTCGAATAGGTCGTCGGTGCATCACGCGACGCGCGAGGGCGTCGCGCGATGCCCGGCGCCGCGCGATCCCGCGTCGTCGCGCTCGGGTTTTAGGGCAATTCCGCCAGCCGGGCATTATAATTCTCCGGGACGACGACGCGTGAAGCGGCGGCCCGAGATCCAGACCGCGTCCGACGATCATGTCGCTGACCCGTCCCCCCCGTTCCCCCCACATCATTCCTTCAGACGTACTCCGAGGGCACGCACCCCATGATCCCGTGGATCGAGCGCCCCATCACCTACGACGTCCGCGCGCGCGCGCACCAGATCTCGTCGCACTCGGGCTCACGCGACCTACAGATGGTCAACATCACCCTCCGCGTGCTCACGCGCCCGGACGCTAACAAGCTTCCCACCGTGTACCGCAACCTCGGCACCGACTTCAACGAACGCGTCCTCCCGTCCATCGTCCACGAGACCCTAAAGTCCGTCGTGGCGCAATACAACGCGTCTCAGCTCATCACCCAACGCGAACAAGTTTCGTTGGCGGTGCGATCGCAACTCATCAGCCGAGCCGCGGGATTCAACATGCTCCTGGACGACGTGTCCATCACCGCGCTGACATTCGGGCGGGAGTACACGGCCGCGATCGAGGCCAAGCAGGTGGCGCAGCAGGATGCCGAGCGCGCCAAGTTCATCGTGGAGAAGGCGATCCAGGATAAGCGCAGCGCGGTGATCAAGGCGGAGGGTGAGGCGAAATCGGCGAAGTTGATTGGCGAAGCCATCGCGAATAACCCGGCGTTCATCACACTGCGTAGGATCGAGGCGGCGAGGGACATCGCGCAGACGATGAGCGAGAGCAACAACAGGGTGATGCTCAACGCGGACTCGCTCCTACTCAACCTCGCGGAGATCGAGAAGAAGAAATGATTGGCTACTGGTGAGGAGGACCAGTACTCGAGATGTAATCCGCGTTAAGCGCGCTTGCAATTAGACTATTCGGTAAGGCGGCGCCGACGGCCGACCCCATCGCAGAACGCAATCGTGCTAAGGACGGTAAGTACAAGGACGCGGCGCGCACAGTGAACAAGGAATTCATCCCGCTCGTGATGGACACATACGGAAGGATGGGCAAACCGTTCCTCAACTTCCTCAAAGAC
>Ga0209631_10007022_pt1 | contig 11436 bp, 13 predicted proteins | sample COG_08_FD_184752 | JGI IMG/M metagenome (GOLD analysis project Ga0209631, IMG submission 184752) | Pelagic Microbial community sample from North Sea - COGITO 998_met_08 (SPAdes) (version 2) | ecosystem: Environmental > Aquatic > Marine > Neritic zone/Coastal water | place: Helgoland, sampling... | reverse complement strand
AATGTTTGAACTGGACATACACTCATGCATGAACCAGCTGCTACACATGAATCCCAATCGACTGCAACGCTAGTACCATGAATTCCAAGAGGAACTTGTTCTTCCCCTCTTTCTGCATAGGCTGCCTTTACATCTTCGTTTGAGAATGCTGCACCATCAGTTCTTCCTTCACCCCAGATATAGTGGAAATTTTCACCATCACCGTGGCTTGTTTTTCCTTTTGGTTCTACATCGTTGTGACAAAAGTCTTCTGGTATTTGTAGATCTGCCATTGGATCCGTTTATTTAGAATATTATTTAAAGCTAGAGAAAATTAGTCAAGACTAAATTAAAAAGGAGTGTTTTGAAGTTTCTAAAAATGATTAATTTACAGAGTTTTGGCTGCACTCTCGTGTTTTTCAACATTTGATTGATCGACTTTGATTGCTTGAGGTGGGCAAACAGATACGCATGCCATGCACCATATACAATCATGTTCACGAATTGGATCTGCTTTATCGGTTAGATCCTTACGTTCATCTTTAACGTCGCTACCAGTTCCTGCAAATGTTTGTCCAACAACATCTTTTGCTGGAATGTCTTTTTCAGTTCTGTACCATTGGAATACTTGTACAGGACATGCTTCAATACATGCACCATCTGCAACACATGAATCCCAATCGACTGCAACCATAGTTCCACTGACACCAAGAGGAACTTGTTCTTCCCCTTTTGCAGCATATGCTGCTACAACATCAGAATCTGCAAATACTTCAGCTTGTGAACCATCGGTGTTTGTTTTTTTACCTGGGCCCCACATAATATGGAAATTTCCATCATCTAGATTGATCTTTCCAGTTGGATTAAGACCTTCAGGAAAATTTTCTGCTATAGGCATAACAAAATTTTCTAGAGTTTATTATTTAAAGCTAGATGATGCCCCACAATTTCATCAAATAGTTGTTAAAACAGTCGATCAATTAGGCAGGAAGAATTCCCTTACGTTCATAATGTTGAACGATCAATAGTCTGGATATGGATATTATCAAGTATGATGTGTATAGAGGTCCAAACATTGGTGTTTACATCAGTGTCAATGATACAATTGGATTAGTTCCAATGGGGTTTGCAGAAACTAAAGCAAAAAAACTAGAAGAATATTTGAATATTGAAATAATGTATACAGCAATTGCAAATACAAGATTAATTGGAGCATTATCAGTTATGAACAATAAAGGATTTCTGTTACCATCTACAGCATATCAAGATGAATATGATTATTTAAAAAATGAAACAGATTTAGAAATTGGAGTTTTAGATACTAAATTTAATGCACTTGGAAATGTAATTTGTGCCAATGATAAAGGGGCAATTGTTTCACCAGCTTTATCAAAAGAAAATTGTAAAGTGATATCTGATGTAATGGGAGTGGAAGTACTTCAAAAAAAGATAGCAGGAACTCATTTAGCAGGAGTTACACTTAGAGCAAATAATACCGGTGCGGCAATTCATCCAGAAGCAGAAGAAAAAGATTTAGAAATTATTGCAGACGTATTAGGCGTAAATGTAGAACAATCATCAATAAATGGTGGGGTACCATATGTCTCATCAGGGATTTTAGCAAATAATCATTGTATTGTAGTGGGTTCATTAACAAATGGTTCTGAAATTATGAATTTGACTAAAGCGTTTCTAAATTAAATATAGATTTTGGATCATCAGTTAATTTTTCTAAAGAAATAGTTGCTTCAGTTCCAGTTTTCATATCTTTGAGTACTACATTTCCTTGTTCTAATTCTTGTGGTCCAACAATAATTGTGAATCTTGCATTATTAGCAATATCCATTTGTTTTTTTAGATTTCTTCCAGCCAAATCAATGTCAGTTGGAATATTATTTAATCTAAGTAAAGAGGTAATAGAATGTGCAACTTTTTGCATTTCATCATTAATGTATAAAATTGAAACTCTGGATTGTTTTATTTCTGAAATAATATTTTGTTCTTGCATTGTTAAGATAATTCGTTCAACACCACCTGCAACACCGGTTGCACCAATATCATCTCTTTTGAATGCCTTAGTCAATGTATCATATCTACCCCCACCAGCTAAAGCACCAAGTTTTGAATTTTTGTCAAATACTTCAAAAACTATTCCAGAGTAATAATCTAATCCTCTAACTATTCCAAAATTAATTCTAACATTTGACACTCCTCGATTTTCTAGGGATTCAAATAATGCTTTAATTTCCTCCCAAGACTCCAATTGAGATACATCAAATTTAGATTCAATTTCTTTAATTGAGCCCTTAATTTGAGAAAATTCTAAAATTTTTTCTAAATTTTCTTTAGGATATCTATTTTCAAATTCTTTAATAATTTCATCTTTTGATTTTTTTGCAATTTTATCAACTGCGCGTAACATATCACCTACTAATTGTGGTTCTTTTGAGTCAAAAACTTTGTTTATGTATGATTCAACAAGATTTCTATGATTGATATCGATTGTAATACCTTTGAGTAATAAGGAATCAAACAATCTAGATGTTAATTCAATAATTTCAGATTCTGATTCTAAATTTGCTTTTCCATAAATTTCAAGATCCCATTGATGAAAAAATCGATAACGTCCTTTTTGTGGTTCATCATATCTAAACACACCACCAAAACTAGAAATTTTTGCTGGAAGTTTCATAGATTTTTGAGATGTAGCATATCTTGTCAAACCCATGGTAAAATCAAATCTTAATGCAATTTCTCGATCTCCTTTATCCTTAAAATAATAAATTTCATCTTTGATTGCAGGTCCAGATTTTGTTTCAAGAGTAGATAGTAATTCAATTGGAGAAGGATCCATAAATGAAAATCCATATAAATTTGAGAGTTGTTTAAAATGAGATCTAACATGTTCTATATTTGCAGTTTCTGAACCTACAAAATCTTTCATTCCACGTGGTAATTCCAATATAATTATCTGTTAGAGGGTTGTGATTTAGATATTTCTATAATACTAAGTAAAATTTTCTTCTAAATCTTGTTCAAGGTCTGGAAAATCATCCCACCAATCTTTACTTTCAATCATTTCTAATAAAAATAATTTTTCTTAGCTTATAGATCTTTGTAAAATGAAATGAGCATATTTTTCATCTAATTAAAGAAAATATGAGATAACGGTGAGTAATAGAAAGAAAAATATTCAAATTATAATTAAAAAATGAACTATTTTTTAAAGAGATTTTTAATACAATTAATAATTATGGAAAAAACAATTCTAGGGAATGATTTAGAAATTTGTAGAATTCTAAATGGAATGTGGCAAGTCGCAGGAGGTCATGGTCAAATTGATTCTCAATTAGCTATACAAGACATGGAGAAATATCAAAAATTGGGCTTTACAACATGGGATCTTGCAGATATTTATGGTCCTGCAGAATCATTAATTGGAAATTTTAATAGAAAAGATAAATATAATTTTCAGGCATTTACTAAATTTGTTCCAAATCCAGGCCCAATGAGTAATAGTATTGTGACTTACTATATTGAAGAATCATTAAAAAAAATGAATGTAAAATGTATTGATTTACTTCAATTCCATTGGTGGGATTATCAAGATTCAAGTTATCTTGATGCATTACAACACTTATCAAAATTACAAAATGAAGGAAAAATAAAACATCTAGGACTAACTAATTTTGATACTGAAAGAATTAAAATAATTATTGAAAAAGGTTTTAAAATTATATCAAATCAAGTACAATTCTCTATTTTAGATCAAAGACCAGAAAAAATAATGATTCCATTTTTTGTAAAATATGGAATTCAAATTCTTAGTTATGGAACTCTATTAGGAGGGTTTTTTTCAGAAAAATATCTTAATGTTGATGAGCCAACTAGAGCAGATTTATCTACAGCAAGTTTACAAAAGTACAAAAATATGATTGACATGTGGGGCGGGTGGCAATTATTTCAAGAGTTACTGGAAGTTTTAAACATAATATCAAAAAAACATGATTGCAGTATTGCAAACATTGCTACAAGATTCATTTTAGATAAACCACAAGTGGCAGGTGTAATTATCGGAGCAAGATTAGGAATTACAGAACATATGGAAGATAACAATAAAGTTTTTGGTTTAAAACTAGATCAAGATGATATTTCATCAATATCTGCAATTACTTCAAAATCAAATGATTTGTTTGATGTAATAGGGGATTGTGGAGATGAATATAGATAAAAAATATGGAAATCAAAATTGGATGTACGGGATGGAGTTATCAAGGATGGTCTGGAAATTTTTATCCAAAAAATCTAAAAAGTTCAGAATGGCTAAATTATTACTCACAAATTTTTAACATTACTGAAATAAATTCAACATTTTATAAAATTCCATCACAAGAAATTGTTAGAAGATGGAATGAAGATACACCAAAGTATTTTAAATTTACAGCAAAATTTCCATCAATTATTACACATAAAAAAAGATTAGATGGAATAAATTCAGAGATTTTTTCATTTTTAACATCACTGTTACCTATTCATGAAAAAATTTCAGCACTTGTATTACAATTACCACCATCATTAACATTTAATGAAGCAAAACCGAGATTAGAAGAATTATTTGATATTTTACCAAATGATTTTTTGTATCCAATTGAAGGAAGACATGAATCATGGTTTACAAATGAAGCATTAGATTATTTTAAACAAAAAAATCATTGTATTGTTTGGAATGTAGTAGAAGGAGTAAACAATCCCATGCCAATTACATCAAATTATCTTTATGTTAGATTAATTGGGGATAGAAGTATACCAGATAATCAATTTGGTAAAATAAGAAAAAATAAAACCGAGATAATTAAAAATTGGGCACAAAAATTGGCAAAAATTTCAGATATACCACTGGCATTAGTAATGGCCAATAATCATTTTGAAGGATTTGGTCCTGCAACAGCTAATACTTTAGGAAGAAATTTGGGAATGAGAGAATTGATTTGGGAAGAGAAAAAACAAAAAACATTAGGAAATTTTTAAATGAAAATTAAATTATTTAGTAAGACCCATTGCTTCACCAAAATAATATCCTCCAAGTATAGTAATGGACGACCAAATGCAAGAACCAATAAAGGTGAATAAAATAAATTTAGGAATTTTCATTTTTAGTAATCCAGCTGGTACTGAAATCATTTCTCTCATAACTGGAACCATTCTTCCAATCAAAACTGCTTTATCACCATATTTTTCAAACCAAATTTCTACTCGTTCCAATTTTTTTTCTGAAATTCTAAAATTTTTTAGATAACGAAGTAAAACATTACGTCCAAGTTTTAAAGCAATAAAATAGATAACTGAAGTTCCAATTGTAGCACCAGTCGCACCAAGTATAATCATAGGAATTACACCTAATAATGAAATACCTTGTTGTGATGCTAGAAATCCAGCTGTTGGAAATATTGCAAGAGTTGGAATTGGGGGTATCACGGTTTCAATTAATGCTGCAAAGAATATTCCTTCGTAGAGATGTTCGCCTAAAAAATCTGCAATAATTATAAGAAATGAGTCAAATGGTTCCATTTCTTTTTTACAAAGAAATCTCACTAAATTACCTTGCGAGAGATTGTTTAAACAAAGTAAATTATTTTATGCCTATTTAGAAGAAATAAATGAAAAATTGATTAAAAATTACACTCTAACTCCAAACTTTTTCTTTGAAAGTCCATTTCTTGTTTAATAAGAAATTACCAAATGCTGCAACGCCTACTGCTAACACTAATGAAATTGGATATGAGATATTCCATTGATCTACTAGATTGTAAACCATTCCAAGTTGTACTAATGCACCAATAGAACTGAATCCAACAAACTTTCCATATTGAATAATAGTTCGTTTTGGAGAAAAGTCCCTATCTTCAAATGTCCAATACTTGTTAAGTAAGAAATTACTTGAAATTGAAAATATTATTCCAAAGGTAGTGGCATGAATATACCACATGTCAGAATTTAGTGAAAAAATCATGGATGCAAGATAATTAATTGCTAAACCAGAAGCTCCAACAGTAAAAAATCGTGCAGCCTTGGAAAGGAATTTTACAGATGCACGTTTTTCATCTTTTTCAACTGTACGTCCATATTTGTATAATTTCCAAACTGATTTAAAATAATCAACAATAGTTGAAGTATCAAGCTTGCTAGAACCTAATTCTCTATCAGTAAACGTGTATGGTACTTCTTCTATTTTAACACCCTTTGTTTTAACTAAAATTTCTAATAACATTTTGTAACCAAGTGCATCAAATTTTAAACCATCAAGAATATTTTTCTTAAAAGCAAAAAATCCAGACATAGGATCATGAGGTTTTACTCCTAATCCTTTTTTTGCAATTAACGTTGCAACTTTACTCATTAATTTTCTTTTGATTGGCCAACCTTGAATTGAACCTCCATTAACATATCGTGAAGCAATTGCAATATCACATCTAGTTTGTTTAATTGCATCAATTAATTTAGGAATAATATTTGGAGGATGTGAAAAATCACTATCCATCACTACAATTGTATTAGCAGAAGATTCTTGAATTCCATTAAGAATTGCAGAACTTAATCCATTTTTTGCTTTTCGTTTAATCACATTAATTGAATGGCTTGATTTTTCTTTAATTGAATGAAAATAATCCTCAGCAATTTTTGCAGTATTATCAGGTGAATTATCATCTACAACTATAGTTTCAAGTTTAAGATTAGATGGAAAAGATTTCTTAATGTGATCTAGGATCCCACGAATATTTTTAGATTCATTATAAGTAGGTAAAATAATTGAAATTTCAGCAGTATTCAATATAACTAATCTTTTCAAAAATGACTTAAAATGTTTAATGTAAAAAATTTCACTTTTTTAAGCATCATTAGTAAAAATTAGTCAAAATTGATGTAATTTAGCATGATTAATACTCAGAGAAATTTATAAAATTTGAATGAGCTACAAATTTCTAGATCATGCAACGGATGCAATAATTGAAATTAATGCAAAAGATCTAAAAGAAGCATTTTCAGTTGCAGCTGATGCAGTGATTAACCTAACATTAGATCAAGATAAGGTTGAAGAGAATGAAAGTAAAAAATTTGTAGCAAAAGGAAAAGATCTGTACTATCTACTTTTTAGTTGGTTAGAAGAAATTCCATTTATTCTAATTACAGAAGGATTTGCAATAAAAAGAATAGAATTTAATATTGAAAAAAATGGTGTCTACAAGATTAATGCCAAAGCATTTGGTGAAATTTTAGACTTGAAAAAACATAATTTCAAAGTTGAGATAAAAGCACCAACATTCTACGATATGGTAATTAAAAATGAGGATCAAGTCTATATGAAATTCTTACTTGATTTGTAAGGTTTGTTAATAATTATTTGCTAGAAACGGGAAAAAATTATGTTAATTTTTTAAAAATAAATTTTCTAATTAATAATATGCAAGTAAAGTTAGCTGGAATAGGAATTTTATCATTATTTTTGGTCATGTTAGTACCAGTTTATGCAGAAGTAACTGAATTTTCAATTGAAAAAAGCTTCTATACAATTGAGGAAAATATTGTATTTGTAGGAACTACAGATGAAAAAAATACAATGATTAATGTAGTATTAGAAAATCCAAATGAAAAAGAAAGTTATTTTATTGCAGCAAGATCAAATTCACAAGGAATATTTGAAACAACTCCAAAAAATATTAGTAACTTTTTTTCAGTAATTGGAACATATCAATTTACAGCATTCACTATTCAAAAAGATGATGGAATAAGTTTGTCTTTAGAATTTGATGGCAGTAGAGTTTTAAAAGAAATAATTCCAGTATTACAATTGAATTCAATTGAAGATAAAATTATTGAAGTAGAAAAAACAATTACATTTAGTGCTAGTATAACAGATAATTCAATTACAAATGAGGTTTATAGTTTAGAAAATGCTCCAATAGATGCTACTATTGATTCTACTACGGGAAAATTTATTTGGACTCCATCAAAGTCTTATGGAAATATTGAAGATGTAATTTATAATTTCGACATTATTGTAAATGTAGGAGATAGTGAAGATAGAGAAAACATCTCAATTATAATTAAAAAAGCATATGATCAACCAGTGGTAGCATCAGAACCAGTGGTAGCATCAGAACCAGTGGTAGCATCAGAACCAGTGGTAGCATCAGAACCAGTGGTAGCATCAGAACCAGTGGTAGCATCATTTGTTGATTCTACAAAAGATCCACAAAGTTATGTTGACAGATACAACAACGAACCAACATACAAAGAATGGTTTGATGAGAATTATTCAAAATATTCCTCAATTTATGAAGCAGTTGGATTAGAGGAACCAGAATTTGGAATTTGTGGGGAGGGTACAAAGTTAATTGATGGAGTATGTACAATTATTGAAAAAACTATTCAAAAGCCATGGTGGCAATTTTGGTAATAAAATAGAAGTTAACTTTTAATCAGAATACATTTTCATCAATGATATGGGAAAACTATCTAGAAATCTTCGTATTTGTGGAGATTGTGGAATTGCATATACATCTGTAAGTTTTACAAAATACATTGATCAATGTCCAATTTGTAAATCAAGAAGATTTGAAGCAATTCCAATTAAATCAATTGATGAGTAATTTTCTGATATAGATTTTTTAATAGAATAATATTTTGATGCGTATTGTCTGAAGATCCAGAAATTGCAAAAATTATGCAAAAAAAATTAGATGCAATGATAAACCAAAAACCAGAACCAAAAATTGAGCCTGGAATTATTGATTTAAACGATTCAAATTTTGATCAAATAATTGCATCAGAAAATCCAACATTAGTAGATTTTTGGGCTGAATGGTGTGGTCCTTGTAAGTCAATGCACCCAATTTTTGAAAGTCTTGAAAAACAATATCCAAATGTAAAATTTGCAAGAGTCAATGTTGATCAAAATCAAAACATATCAAGAAAATTTGCAGTTCAATCAATTCCCACATTTATCATGTTCAAATCAGGTAAAATAATAGATAAAATGATGGGGGCAGTAGGTGCACCTGGAATTCATATGATTTGCAAAAAACATTCTAACTAGTAACCGTACATGGGTTCTATTTCACGTTGAATTCTTACAATTTCATTAAAAATTTCTTGTTCTTCACTACTTAATTTATGTAAAAATTTACTAAGTAATTTTTTTGCTTCAGGTGATGGAGGAAATGTATAGTATACATCTTCTTCAAAAATTTGTCGTCCTATTGTAACATCTTTAACAGAACATGCAACCTCATCTCCTGTTTTTGCAGAGGATACTGTTTTTTTATCAAGTTGAAGTTGATGGATAGTTCCAACTTTTCTTCCAGACATATTCATAAATGGTATTTTGTGTTTTAAATTTCCAACATCAATACGTACACCAAAAACTGCAGGGTTATTGTTACGAAATACCATTCCTTTCATAAATGTGAATTTTGAAATTGGTGTTAATTCTGCAAACATTGCATCTTCTTCATTTGCAGAATCCTCTTCAACCCATGCGTTATAATTATCAATTAAACTGTAGATTACTTTATCTTCAAATAATTTGATATGGTTTGTTTCAGATTCCTCTAGTGCATCAGGTAATATCTTAACATTAAATGCCAAAACAATTCCAAGATGTCGATCTTTTTCTTTAATAGCTTTGGCTTCAATAACATCTCGTCTATTTACAGGTCCAATGTCAGCTTTTGCTACTGGAACTTGAGAGCGTTTTAACATTTCAACAATAGCTTCAAGTGATCCTATGGTGTCACATTTTAAAATAATTCCATTAGTTTCTGTATCAATAAACATAGATTGCATTTCAGATTCTATGAGTTTGGTAAATTTTTCAATTTCATCTGCATTTTTTGCAACATAAAGAGTACTTCCTGGAAGAACGCCTTCAAGATCAGGTGAGGCAATTTTTAGACCAGCTGCAGCATCAACTTGAGGAACTGGTTTGAATTTATCTCTAGGATCTCGCATTTCATCAAGAGGTTTTGGTAAAAGTAATGCCTTAGGTTTGGTAACAATCACAGCATCACGTTTTGCAACAACAATACTATTTTCTTTTTTAATAGTACCGTCAATCAAAATTACATTGGCAGTTTGTCCTAATCCAACTTCATCTTTTACTTCAAGAACAATTCCACGTGGTTCTTTTTCTTCCTGATCTAATCTTTTTTGTAAATACTGTTGAGTTAATCCAACTAAAACACTTAGTAATTCGGGAATTCCGACACCAGAACGTGCAGATATTGGAACTATAGCAATTTCAGATTTAAAATCTTCAATACGATAGAATGCTTCAGATTTGTATCCTAAGATAGACAGAGTTCCAACAACATCATAAATTTTTTGATCTAAATCAGTTTGAATAGATGCATCTTGTTCTTTAATTGCTTGTGAAATAAATTTAGTTTCAGATTTTCGCCATCCAGAAATTTGATCACATTTGTTTAATGCAACAAGAAATGGAACTTTTCGACTTTGTAAAATTTTTAAACTTTCATTTGTTTGTGGTTGAAATCCACGATTAACATCAACTACCAGTATTGCAATATCAGCAGCAGATCCTCCTCTAGAACGAAGATTGGTAAATACTTCGTGTCCAGGTGTATCAATTACTAAAAGTCCAGGAACTTTATGTTCTGATTTTTCTAATTTTTTGTAAAGTGGTCCACACATTTCTTTGATAGTTTCAGATGGAAGAAAACTTGCGCCAATATGTTGAGTAATTCCACCTGCTTCTCTACCTTGTACACCAGTTCCACGAATTCTATCTAATAGAGATGTTTTACCAGAATCTACGTGACCAAGAACTGCTACTATGGGTTGACGAATTTGCAAATCATATCACTCAAATGCTACCTTTGATTCGTGATCAAAACTTTCTTGTGAATCTGATGCATGAATAATATTTTCACTAAATCCTAAACCAAAATCACCCCTAATGGAACCAGGATCTGCTTCAAATGATTTAGTGGCGCCAATCATAATTCTGGTAGTAGCAATTGCATTATTACCTTCAATAATAGCAGCTACAACAGGGCCTGACGTGATAAATGATGTTAATTCTCCAAAGAATGGTTTGTCCTTATGAACACCATAGAAATTTTCAGCTTGTGCTTGAGTAAATGTAAACATCTTTAATTTCAAAAGTTTGAAACCTTTTCTTTCAAATCTTGATACCACTTCTCCAACTAGATTTCTAGCTACAGCGTCAGGTTTTACAATAAATAATGATTGCTCAGTCAATTCTAATTCTTTCTAATTCCGCCTTTGACATGTTTCTTTGTCCATTTCAATTTTCTTGGATCACGTTTTAGAACTAATGCATTTTTTTTACATTTTGCTGAACAAAACCATAAAACAGTTCCATCATTTTTAGCAAACATTGTTCCAGAACCTTTTGCAACAGGTCTATCACAAAAA